>Ga0209913_1000377_pt1 | contig 39786 bp, 39 predicted proteins | sample PersoiDNA2013203_FD_185805 | JGI IMG/M metagenome (GOLD analysis project Ga0209913, IMG submission 185805) | Permafrost soil microbial communities from the Arctic, to analyse light accelerated degradation of dissolved organic matter (DOM) -... | ecosystem: Environmental > Terrestrial > Soil >...
TCCTGATGCCGCGCCGGATCGGCAAGCTCACCCTGCCAGCGTGACTCGTACAACGGCCACGCACTGTCAAGCCTGCCCAAGGTCAGACTGGTCAGCGCAAGATTGACCTTGGAATCCGCATCGCCGGGTTGAAGTGAGAGTGCTTTTTCGCTGCAGGCGATGGATTCTTCATACCGGCACAGACGGCTCAACACGGCCGCCCGGCATGCCCATGCATCAGCGGCATTCGGCGCGGCCGACAGCAGTTGATCGATACACAGCAATGCATCCTCGTTGCGATGCAGACGATAGAGCGTCAATGCCAGATCAAGGCGATATTGCAGGTTGTCAGGCGCCAGCGAAATCGCCTGCTGGATGCTGTGCAAGGCGTCGGCATGGCGTTGCAGTCGCCCGAGCGCTACCGCATGGCGATACCAGATCTCTACGTTTTGCGGCGCCAGACGCAAGGCATGTTCCAGCGTCTGCAAGGCTTCGTCGTTACGCTGAGCATCCTGCAGGAGCAAAGCTGCGGCGACATAGATGTCGGCATGCTGCACGCCGGAGGCGATCAGTTGCAGATATAGGCTTAACGCTTCAGTACGTCGACCGGCGTCATAGAAAACACGTCCAAGTTTGTAACTGACCGCCAGATCGCCGGGCTGGAGCGCAAGCGCGCGGACATACCAGTCGATCGCCTGCTCGTGCAGACCGAGGCCGGCTGCCACCGCTCCGGACAAATGCAGCAGATTGAAGTCGGCAGCACCCAGCGTGAGCGGTTGCAGAATGGCATGCGCGGCTTCCAGCTTGCCGTGCTGGAAATACAGATAGGCTTGGGCAATGGCGTCGTTATTCATGCGCCGGATGTTAACATGCGCGCGCGTTTCGGTGCTGCCGCGTCGCCGGCTTTACGGGCCAGTGACCGGATCTTTCGGGGCGGCAGTTGAAGCCAAAGCTGATGCCGACCGCGATCCGTATCTGTTGGCATACACCCAGGTAAATTCCGCCCCCAGCAAAAAAATCTGTGCCGAGTAGTAGATCCACGCCAGCAACAACGCAAACGAACCGGCTGCGCCGAAGCCAGAGGTCATGCTGGTACGGCCGAGATAGAGACCGATCAGGTATTTGCCGATGATGAACAGCAGCGTGGTCGCAATAGCACCCGTGCGCACGTCATGCCATGACAGACTCACACGCGGCATGTATTTGTAAATGACCGAAAACAATCCGGTAAAGACAACGAAGGAAATCAGGAAGTTGAGGACCTGCAGCAAGATCTCCCAACCAATGAACCAGCTGCCCCACCACTTCCCCAACGCAGCAAGGCCGGCGCTGGCAACCAGCGAGATCGTCAGCATGAACCCAAGCCCCAAAATCAATCCGAACGACAACAAACGCTTGCGTATCAGGGGCATGATGCCGCTCTCTCTTGGCACGGCCGGCACACGCCAGATGCGGTCGAGCGCGCTTTGCAGCTCGGCAAACACAGCGGTGGCGCCGATCACCAGCGTCACGATGCCGAGGCTTGCGGCGATGATGCCGTCGCGCGGCTCACTGACGGATTTGAGCAAACCCTGTACCGCCATCGCCCCCTCGATCCCCACGATGCCCTGAATCTGGCCGACGATTTCGCCCTGTGCGGCGTCGTGACCAAAAATCATCCCGGCGACAGCAATCGCGATCACCAGCATCGGCGCCAGCGAAAAAATCGTGTAATACGCAATCGCCGCTCCCATGCTGGGCGCAAAGTCATCCAGCCACGCGGTGATCGCGCCCTTGCTCAATTGCCAGGCTTGCTGGAGGCGACTTTCGTTGGGCAGCTTGCGCACGAAACGACGCTTGGTCGGGTGATGCAGACTTTGATCCATGATGCTTCTCTCCAAATCTTCCAAATTTTTCAACTACAGATAAGAGTCGGAGTGCATTTTTTGCCTTTTTATCCTTCCAAAAATTCAAGAAATCCGATTTATCGCGCTTTATCACGGTTTTTTCATCAGTTCACCACAAAAACCCCCTCTTCATTGCGGTTTATCGAAGCATTGCCATCGGTTTGCACAGCAATTCACCGCGCATCAGCACATAAACCGCGTTCGCATGATCTGGCGCAAAGCTCTCACCGCCTCTCTGGGCAATACTCCCGATTGTCTAAATTTTCGAATTGTCGTATATTTCAGTAATTACTGAAAATTCAATAAGTCATGGAACCCAATACACTCAGCCCGCTGATGCAACGCTTCATCCTTCACTTCGGCGAAATGGGCAGCCGCTGGGGCATCAATCGCACTGTCGGACAGATATACGCCCTGCTCTATGTACAGGCCAAACCGCTCAATGCCGACGAAATCGCCGAATATCTGAGCTTTTCCCGCTCAAATGTCAGCATGGGGCTGAAAGAGCTGCAATCCTGGCGACTGGTCAAATTGCTCCACCAGCCCGGCGATCGCCGCGAGTATTTCGAGCCGCCCAAGGATATCTGGGACATTTTCAAGGCTTTGCTGGAAGAGCGCCGTCGCCGCGAAATCGAGCCGACGCTGTCGATGCTGCGCGACGCGCTGCTGGAAACCCCGGCCAATCCCGATGACAAGCACGCGCAGAAACGCATGCGCGAGATGTACGACCTGATTGAGCTGTCGAGTTCCTGGTTCGACGACGTCCAGCGTTTGTCGCCGGAGACGCTGTCTTCGTTGATGAAAATGGGCTCGAAGATCAAAAAATTGCTGGACGTCAAAGATAAATTCCGCTTTAGTAGCGATAAAACCGGCAGCAAGACCGGCAAGGACGCAACTGAAGAAGAGTTTTCCGAATCTCCAACAAAGGAGTGAAGAATGCCCAGGCCCTCATGGTTGTTCCGTATTCATCGTCTGTCCCGCCTGCCCCGTCTCACGCAATTGCCGCTCGGCGCCGAAATCGCGCTGATCCTGGTGGTCAAGATTGCGATCCTGACCGTGTTGGCAAAAACCTTTTTCTCTGAACCACAAGCCAAAAAGATGCGCATGCCCACCGAGCAGGTGGAGCAGCATCTGCTGGCGCCGGCGCCTGCTTCTGCCCCAACAATAACGACAAGCGCCGTCTCCACATTACCATCCACTTCCGAGGTCACCCATGCTTCCCATTGACGAGGTCGTCAGTCTGTCGCGGCTGCAGTTTGCCGTGACGGCGTTGTATCACTTCCTGTTTGTTCCGCTTACCCTGGGCCTGTCCTGGATTCTGGTCATCATGGAGGCTGTCTATGTCATGACCGGCAGCCCGATCTATAAGGACATGACCCGCTTTTGGGGCAAACTGTTCGGCATCAACTTCGCCATGGGCGTGGCTACCGGCATCACGCTGGAGTTCCAGTTCGGCACCAACTGGTCGTATTACTCCCACTACGTCGGCGACATCTTCGGCACGCCGCTGGCGATCGAAGGCATGGCGGCGTTCTTCCTTGAGTCGACCTTCGTCGGCCTGTTCTTCTTCGGCTGGGATCGTCTCTCGCGCGTCCAGCATTTAATGGTGACCTTCCTGGTGGCGCTCGGCTCCAGCCTGTCGGCACTGTGGATCCTGATCGCCAACGGCTGGATGAACAATCCGGTCGGCGCGGAATTCAATTTTGAAACCATGCGCATGGAACTGGTCAGCATGACCGACGTGATCTTCAATCCGGTGGCACAGGTGAAGTTCGTGCACACCGTGGCGGCGGGTTATGTAACGGCGTCGATGTTCGTGCTGGGCGTATCGGCTTACTACCTGCTCAAGGCGCGCGATACCCAGTTTGCTTTGCGCTCGTTTGCGGTTGCCGCCGGTTTCGGCCTGGCGTCGACGCTGTCGGTGATCGTCCTCGGTGATGAGTCCGGCTACACCGCCGGTGAAGTCAACAAGGTCAAGCTCGCCGCCATCGAGGCCGAATGGGATACCCACCCCGCCCCTGCCGGCATCACGATATTCGGTATGCCTGACAGCAAGAATGAACGCACCGACTACGCATTCAAAGTCCCTTATGTGCTGGGGCTGATTGCGACCCGCTCGACCGACACGCAGGTGATCGGCATCAAGGATCTGAAGAAGGAACACGAAGTCCGCATCCGCAACGGCATGCTTGCCTACGCTGCGCTGACGCGACTGAAGTCCGGCGACAAATCACCTGCTGCGCGCGCCGAGTTCGACAAGCTCAAGCAGGATCTTGGCTATGGTTTATTGCTCAAGAAGTACACGCCGAATGTGATCGACGCCACACCGGAGCAGATCGCCAAAGCCGTCGATGACACCATTCCAAATGTCGCGCCGCTGTTCTGGTCGTTCCGCGGCATGGTGGCGCTGGGCATGCTGTTCCTGTTCATCTTCGCGACATCGTTCTACTTCCTGATACGCAAGCAGCTCGCGCCGCAACGCTGGCTGCTGCGTCTGGCGGTGTTCAGCATTCCGCTGCCATGGATCGCCGCAGAGCTGGGCTGGATCGTTGCAGAATACGGCCGTCAGCCATGGACGATTGCCGGCATCCTGCCTACGCATCTGTCGGCCTCGACATTGCAGCCGTCGAGCCTGTACTTCAGCCTGGCCGGATTCATCCTGTTCTATACCTTCCTGCTGGTGGTTGAAATGGTGCTGATGGTGAAGTACGCCAAGCGCGGTCCAAGCAGCCTGCACACCGGCAAGTATCACTGGGAGCTGCTGGACAAGAAGCCGGCCGCCCCGTCAAAAACGCCTCCGCGTCCGCCGCTGCCGAAACCAACCCGTTGATTGCAGAAGAATACCCAAGGAAACAATCATGATCTTCGATTACGAAACTTTAAAAATCATCTGGTGGGCATTCGTCGGCGTGCTGATCATCGGCTTTGCCCTGACCGACGGCTTCGACTTTGGCGTGGGCATGATGCTGCCCTTCGTCGGCAAAACCGATGCCGAACGCCGCGTACTGATCAACTCCATCGGCCCGACCTGGGAAGGCAATCAGACCTGGTTTATCACCGCCGGCGGAGCGACCTTTGCGGCGTGGCCGCTGGTGTATGCGACGGCATTCTCGGGCTTTTACATTGCGCTGATGGTGCTGCTGTTTTCGCTGTTCTTCCGCCCGGTCGGCTTCGACTATCGCAGCAAGGTTGCTGACCCGCGCTGGCGCAATGCGTGGGACTGGGGCCTGTTCGCGGGCGGCATCGTCCCACCGCTGATCTGCGGCGTGGCTTTCGGCAATCTGCTGCTGGGCGTACCTTTCCACTACGACGACACCATGCGGGTGGAATACACCGGCAACTTCTTCCAGCTGCTCAATCCGTTCGGCCTGCTGGCCGGCCTGTTGAGCGTGGCGATGCTGCTGACACATGGTGCAACCTTCGCAATGGTGAAGACCGAAGCCGAGATCGCGGCACGTGTGCGCAAGATCGCCATCTACGCCTCGCTGGCAACACTGGCACTGTTCGTCATCGGCGGTTTTTGGGTGGCGCGCGGTATCGACGGCTACAGCATCACCTCCATGCCGAGCGCGAACTCCGCCTTCATGCCGCTGGCGAAGACGGTGGAAATCACCTCGGGCGCCTGGATGGACAACTATGAGCGTTGGCCTGAAACCCGCGCGATCCCTGTCGTCGCTATCGTTGCATTGCTGCTGGTGGCTGCGTTCGGCGCATGGCGCAAAGCACGTCTGGCCTTCATTTGCAGCGGCATCGCCGTGGCGGGCATCATCCTGACGGCGGCGACTGCGATGTTCCCGTTCATCATGCCGTCATCACTGGATCCGCGCAGCAGCCTGACCGTCTGGGATGCCGTGTCGAGCCAGAAAACGCTGGGCATCATGTTCTGGCTGGTGCTTTTCTTCCTGCCGCTGATCATTTTGTACACCGCCTGGGTGTATCGCGTGATGCGCGGCAAGGTAACGCTCAAGCACATCGCCGACAACGAACACACCGCTTATTAACAACCTGAGTAACCGATTAACTGATTCAGAGAAGGAAAACATCATGTGGTATTTCGCCTGGATACTCGGCGTCGGCCTGGCACTGGCCTTCGGCATCATCAACGTCATGTGGCTCGAAGCCAACTACGCCTTCGGCCGTCGCAACGAGGATGAAACCAACGAACGCTTTGCGTCTGCCAACGCCAAAGCTGAACTCGCCAGAAAACGTCCCGGCACTGGCGCTGGACCTCGTCCTGGTCCCGGTACAAAGTGAGGGCATCATGAGCGCTGTCTCTGCATGCTCATCCCATTCCGCGCGCCTGGTCGCCACCGATCCGGCGCTGTTGCAAGCGCTGGCCGGTGCCGACTTTGCGGATACTTTTCGTATCGCATTGACCGACGAGCAAGCTCGCTTGTCGGCCGGCGAACTGACACGTCAAATGTTCAGCCGCACGCCGGACTGGGTGTCGCTGCTGCTGGCAACGCGCAATCGCGTGGTCGCACTGTTCGGCTTGAAGCAAGCCGACTTGCACATCGACGGTGATACGTCGTCAACATCATCGTCGGTTGCGGGTTTTCCTGTCGTAACACAAAGTGAAGACCAGGTGCAGCTTGGCTTTGACGACAAGCATCTGGATTTTCGGATCTGGGTGCGGCGTGAGCCTGGCACCACGGAGTTGTCGGCACAGCTGACGGTGACGACGGTCGTGCGGACCAATCAATGGCTGGGACGTGCTTACCTTGCCGTGATCAAGCCGTTTCACCGTCGTATCGTGCCGGCGATGCTGAACCGTTTGACCCGCTGACGCCACTCCACCGTTTTTCATAGTCGACAGTCCTGAAATGCTCGACCAGGAAATCGATAAAAACACGCACCTTGCCCGGTAAATGCCGCCGGTTTTGATAGGCGATATTGATCGCCAGTAGCGGCAGCTCCCAATCCGGCATGATCTTGATCAACCTCCCCGCTTCGATGTCGTCATGCACGATGTAGCTCGGCTGCACCAGAATGCCGAGACCATCGAGCGCAGCCGCGCGCAGGATTTGCCCATCGTTGGCTTCCAGCAGCTGTCGCACGCGTACATTCGTGGTCTTGCCCTTACGCGTGAATCGCAGCTCGTTCATGTTGTTGGCATGGGTGTAGAGCAGCAGCTTGTGGGCCGCCAGTTGATCCGGCGCGGTGGGCGTGCCGTGTTGCTGCAGGTAAGCTGGTGAGGCTGCCAACACGCGTGGTGTGGTGGCCAGTTTGCGCACGGTGATTGCCGAATCCGGTTCAAATTCACGCGTGCGGATGGCGATGTCAATGCCACTTTCAATCAGGTCGAAATAGCGATTGGCGGCGACAATCTGAACCTCGATGTCGGGATACCGCCTTGTAAACTCGGGCAGCAAGGGCGTGATGTGCTTCAGGCAGAACGACAGTGAAGCGGTGATGCGCAAGGTGCCGCTGGCGGCAACCGTGGTGGCGTTGACGGCGGCTTCAGCGTCGCTGATCTCGGCCAGCACGGCCTTACAGCTACGGCAAAAATGTTCGCCGGCTTCCGTCAGCATGAGGCGACGTGTATTGCGTTCGATCAGTCGCGTGCCCAGGCGCTGCTCCAGTGAAGCGAGGTAGCGGCTTGCCGTAGCGTTTGAAATATCCATCTGCTCGGCCGCCTTGGAGAGACTGCCGAGTTCTGCGGTATTGACGAACAATTCGTATTCGGTCCAGCGATCCATGATGAGGTCTTTGCACTTGGATTGGCGATCTCAGTCTCGCACTCAGTTTTTCATAAAATGAAAATAAGAATTTCAAATAAGGCATTCTTTTTCATTATTTGATCAACTATATTACCCAAAAACCATGAGGTAATAATGAAAGTGAGACACATCGTGATGTGGGATGTCGCCGGCACGCGCGGCAGCCCCGAGCACGCAGCCAATCTGGCCACCCTGAAACTAGCCTTCGAGACGCTCGCGGCCAGTGGTGCGATTCCCGGTTTGCTCAAGCTGGAGATCGGCATCGATTACAGCGCAGTGGACTATGCATGCGACGTGGTCTTGCTGAGCGAATTCGACAGTCCCGAGGCGCTGGCCGTCTATCAGCAGCATCCGGCTCACATGGCGGCCAAGCAGCAGATAGGCGAGATCCGCATCGCGCGGCATCAGGTCGACTACTACTTCAACTAGCCCGTGTAGAGTAGCGCAGTAGCGAATCCCCCCCTGCCTTGAACGGACGGCATCATGACCCAGACCCAAACGCAAACCTTTACCTATAATGCCGCGCCGGCGCGCATCTTGTTCGGCGCAGGCCGCGCTGCAGAAATCGCCGACGAACTGCGTCGCCTCGAATGCCGGCGCGCATTGATTTTGTCGACGCCCGCACAGCAGCAACTGGCGGAACAAATCGCGCAGCAGCTGGGCGAACTTTACGGTGGCAGCTTCACCGAAGCAGTCATGCACACACCGGTCGCCGTCACTGAAAAAGCCCTCGCCTATCTGCAGGCTCAGCAATGCGACAGCATCGTGGCGCTGGGCGGCGGCTCCACCATTGGTCTGGGTAAAGCGTTGGCCTTGCGCACGGATCTGCCGCAAGTGGTGCTGCCAACCACTTATGCGGGATCGGAAGTAACCGCCATCCTGGGCCAGACCGAAAATGGCATCAAGACCACGCAGCGCTCGCCGCGCATCTTGCCGGAAGTAGTGATCTATGACGTCAATCTGACCTTGACGCTGCCGCCCGCCTTATCCGCCACGAGCGGCATGAACGCGCTGGCGCATGCGGTCGAAGCTTTGTATGCCAAGGATGCCAACCCGATCGTCTCGCTGATGGCGGCCGAGGGTATACGGGCATTGGCACGCAGCCTGCCGCGCGTGGTCGATCATCCCGATGACCTTGCCGCCCGCAGCGACGCGCAATACGGTGCCTGGTTGTGCGGCACTTGTCTGGGGGCAGTCGGTATGGCCCTGCATCACAAGATTTGCCACGTGCTTGGCGGTACCTTCGATTTGCCGCATGCACCCACACACACCATCATGCTGCCGCATGCGCTTGCCTACAATGCACCGGCGGCGCCGCAAGCGATGCGTGTAATCGCAGACGCACTCGGCACTGACGATGCCGTACGCGGCATGTATACGCTGGCGCAGCGCCTGGATACGCCGCTAGCCTTGCGCGATATCGGCATGCCGGAAAGCGGCGTTGCACGCGCGGCAGAACTGGTCATGCAAGATGCCTACTGGAACCCACGCCCGCTGGAGCAACAAGCCATCGCCGCCATGCTGGCGCGCGCGTGGGCCGGTGAGACACCAGCCAGTTGAGTTGAACCAAGAAGAACCAAGCCGAATTGAATTGCGGTGACAGGAAGAGACAATGCGAAATTTCGACGAAAACAATATCACCCGCGCCGTGCTGGAGCGACTGCAAAACTCCACCTCGCCACGCACGCGCCAGATCAGTGAGGCGGTGGTCCGCCATCTGCACGCACTGATTCAGGAAATCGAACCAAGTCAGCAAGAGTGGCTGGCGGCGATCGAGTTTCTCACTGCGACGGGACAGATGTGCAGCGACACGCGCCAGGAATTCATTTTGTTGTCCGACACACTGGGCGCGTCAATGCTGGTCGACGCCATCAATCACCGCCATCCTGGTGACGCCACACAAACCACCGTACTAGGCCCGTTTTATGTCGAAAACGCGAAGCAACATGCACTGGGCGACATGATCTCGCACGATGCCGACGGCGCGCCATTGCTGGTCGAAGGCAGCGTTGCCGCGCTCGACGGAACACCCATCGCCGGTGCGGTCGTTGATGTCTGGCATTCGGACAGCGAAGGCTACTACGACGTGCAGCGCCAGGACGGCCTGCAACATCTGAGCGACCGTGCGCGCTTCGTCACCGACAGCGACGGCCGGTTCTGGTTTCGCTCGATCGTGCCGGCGTTTTACCCGATTCCCAACGATGGTCCGGTCGGCAAGATGCTGGATGCGCAAGGCCGCCATCCTTATCGGCCGGCGCACGTGCACTTCATGATCAGCGCGCCGGGCTGCGACACACTGGTGACACACCTGTTCCTGGCTGATGATCCCTACCTCGATTCAGACGTGGTGTTCGGCGTCAAAGACGCCTTGATCTGCAAGCTGGAAGCACAAGCGGCAGGCATCACCGCACGCGGCAATGCGATTGCCGCTGCAACGGCAGCTTTGCGTTACGACTTCAGGCTGGCGCCGACTTGATCGGGACTTGATGCATTACAGATGAAGATACATCCTTACGATCGCATCAACAAAAAACGCCCTTCTATGAAGGGCGTTTTTTTACATCCAACGATGCAACCAGCTAACGAATGGTTTATACCAGTGTCAGTGTGACGTTGATGTTGCCGCGTGTTGCGTTCGAATAGGGGCAAACTTGGTGTGCCTTTTCGATCAGCGATTGTGCGACAGCGCGGTCCAGGCCGGGCAGGGAAATGGCCAGCGCTGCTTCGATGCCGAAGCCGCCTGGGATGGTGCCGATGCCGACTGTGCCGGTGATGCTGGCATCCGCTGGAATCGCAACCTTTTCCTGACCACCGACGAACTTCAATGCGCCGAGGAAGCAAGCCGAATAGCCGGCTGCGAACAGTTGCTCAGGATTGGTGCCTGCGCCGCCGGCGCCGCCCAGTTCCTTCGGTGTGGTCAGCTTGATATCCAGAATGCCGTCGGACGACTTGGCTGTGCCTTCACGGCCGCCGGTTGCAGTTGCAGTCGCTTGGTAGAGTGCTTTTTCGATTTTCATTTTGATTCCTTTCGAGTGGTATGAAGAATGATGCAGGGGAAGCATCGATTAAATTACATAGGGAACTGCAAATAAATTTTAAACAATAAAATTGCTAACAATATAAATAATATGCGGTGAAGCTCACTTCTACTACCTGCCAGTTGCTGTCACTTTTACAACGACAGCACGGGTGAAACGATAAACCTGTACGACTAATCTTCTGCGCCATCCAGCAAGCCCTTGCGCAGGACTTTAAGCTCTTCTCGCAGATTAGCAACCTGTTCGAGCGGTGGCAAGGAGCACATGAGTCGCTGCGGAACGGCGATCGCCCGTTTGCGCAGAGCACGGCCTTCCTGGCTCAGGCGCACCACCACGCGGCGCTCGTCTTCCACATCACGGGCACGATGCAGCAAACCCATCGTTTCCATGCGCTTGAGCAAAGGTGTCAGGGTACCCGAATCGAGGAACAGCTTGCCGCCCAGATCGGAAACCGTGACTTCGTCCTTTTCCCACAAGACCAGCATCACGAGATATTGCGGATACGTCAGATCGATGTCTTTCAGTATCTTCTTGTACACCTTGGTCATCGCCAGCGACGCCGAGTACATGGCGAAGCACAACTGATTTTCAAGCATGAGTGCCTGATCAATCGCTGCTGCCTGTGTCGTCGATGTGTTTGCGTTTGCCATGGATTGAATAATACATAGCCAAAAATTAAATTGCAAGCAATTTAAATGAAAATCTGCGTTGATTTAAAAATACAACAAACTTGCGAAGATGCAAGTTTGCCTTTGAATCAGCCTGTTTCAATACACTGCCAACGCCAGTCAACGTTCAAAGCGTTGCTCCACCATCTCCTTGCCCCACTGCGCACCCGGCCATTCTTCCTTGAGCTGAAAGCCGTAGCCTTCATACAGACGGCGTGCCGCATCAAGTCCCCGGAATGTCCACAGCTGGATGGATGCAAACCCCTGCGCATCACAAAATGCCATGGCGGCATCCATCAAACGGCGTCCCACACCTGCCCCGCGCAAACCATCGTCGACGATGAACCAGCGCAGGTGTGCTTTGTTGTCGCCCAGATCCTGGCCATCTATGGCAACCGAGCCGACAATTCGCTCACCTTGCAACGCCAACCATAGCCCGTTGCGCGCATGCTCAAGACGAGGAACGAATTCCGCCAGTCCTGCGGCCACCTTGCTTTCGAAATAACTACCGAAGCCTACGCTACGCGCATAAAACATCGCATGCATCTGCACGATTCGGCCGATCACTCCGGCCTGATAACCGGCAACGATGCGAATGTCACCGGCTTGCACGATCGCCTCGCCCGACCGGCGCGCCTCCAGCGCTTGGGCATAAACGCTCAGTCCCTGGGCCACAGCCTGCTGCTGATCTGCATTCAGTTGCTCCAGTGCGCCAACGACCTGTTTGCGGCCAAACGACTGGACGGCGGTTAGTGTACGGCGGCCTTGAGGCGTCAGCGCCAGCCATTTGACGCGGCCGTCAACGTCGCTTACCTGCTCCTGCAATTCGCCGGCCTCCACCAGCTTGCGCACCATACGGCTGACGCTGGATTTTTCCAGGCCGAGGAATTCGGCAAGTTGCGCGGCACTCATCGACTTGCGTGCGCCGATCTCGATAATCGTGTGGACTGCAGACGGCGGATAGTCGGTCGCCGCCAGTGTGGATTGCATGAAACCCAGCTCACGCACCATCCGTCGCGAAGCGGTACGGATGCCGTCGACGAAAGAAAAATCTACTGAGGAGTCCGCTTTTTGCATGTTTTCCATTCCTTTTCAATATAGTTGTATTATACAACTATAAATCCAAAAATCATCACGGTAAAAATGCCTCTCATCAGGAGAAATAACATGGAAACGATGCCGAGAAAGGAATGCAACGCCAGTCCGCACAACATGGCCGGGAAGGTTGCCCTGGTGACGGGCGGCGGCAGCGGCATCGGCCGTGCCGCAGCGATTCGCATGGCGCAGGCGGGTGCAAGTGCCGTGGTGATTGCAGGCCGGCGTCAATCGGAGGGAGAAGCCGTAGCCGCCGAATGTCAGGCTGCCGGCGCACAGAGCTGCTATGTACAAACCGATGTGACACAGGAAGACGACGTCCAGCGACTGATCGACACCGTCCTGGCACGCTTCGGACGACTGGATGCGGCCTTCAACAACGCCGGCCGCCAGGAACGACGAGCATCTCTGCACGCACAGGAATCCGGGATTTACGATGCCGTCTTCGACGCCAATGTCCGTGCCGTGTTTTTGTGCATGAAATATCAATTGCCACCCATGCTGGCGCGCGGCAGCGGCAGCATCGTCATCAACACGTCTGTCAGCGGCGTACGCAATCCCAATCCCGGACTGGCGCTCTACTCCGCCTCCAAGGCCGCCACCATCTCTCTGATGAGATCGGCGGCCATGGAATACGCGCCCCATGGCATCCGCATCAATGCTATTGCTCCAGGCCGCGTAGTTACCGATATGATGCTGGCATCAGGCATCGCCGACATGTCCGCAGTGGCGGCAGGTTTGCCGCTCAAACGCATGGGGCAACCTGAGGAAGTCGCCGAAGCCGTGCTATGGCTACTGTCGGATGCTGCATCTTATGTTGTCGGTCATGTGCTGGCCGCGGATGGAGGATTCCTCGCGTCATGAACGCATACGACCACCGTGCGTCGACATGGACGGGCCCTCGCTCGGCGCCGCGAATCCCCTGTATCATGCTTGGCTGCATGATAACGGTCGCAAAAATGCCGACTATTGCCTGCCATCCGAATACCGAACACTCCAGAAATGCATTCGAAAACATCCTCGCAGTCGTCTCACGTCATCTCGCTCGCCATCTTCTGCAAGGTGGTCGACAACTTCGGCGACATTGGCATCTGCTGGCGGCTGTCGCGACAACTGGCGCACGAACATGGCGTTGCCGTCACCTTGTGGGTTGACGATCTGGCGAGCTTCAAGCGGATCTGCCCCGACGTCGACAGCAATGCCGATGCGCAGAATGTACTGGGCATCACCGTGCGACACTGGCGCGATCAACATGGCGTCTTTGCCGCCGACGACGTTGCCGACATCGTTATTGAATTCTTCGCCTGTGATATCCCGCCTGGCTACATCAAGGCGATGTCCGAATGCACTCCGCGTCCGGCGTGGCTGAATCTGGAAGGCTTGACGGCCGAAACCTGGGTGGAAGGCTGCCATATGCTGCCTTCACCACATCCGCAATTGCCGCTGACGAAGTACTTCTTCTTTCCCGGGTTCAACAAGCGCACCGGCGGGCTGCAAGTGGAATCGGACCTGATTGCACAGCGTGAAGCTTTCCTGGCCGATCCTGCCGCCGCAGCCGATTTCCTTGCACAGTTCGGCGTGACCGCAAAGGAAATGGCCGCGCTCAAGGTATCGCTCTTCTGCTATCCGCAAGCACCTATCTCGGACTTGTTTGCGGCGTGGCAAGCGAACACAAGCGAGCGGGACGTTTTGTGCCTGGTGCCGGAAGGCGTCGGCGGTGATGCCGTGACGGACTTTCTCGGCCAGACGGTGACTGCGGGTGCGCATGCCACGCGCGGTAGATTGACCGTGCGCGTCATTCCCTTTGTGCCGCAACCCGACTACGACAAATTGCTATGGGCCTGCGACGTCAATTTTGTACGCGGGGAAGACTCCTTCGTCCGCGCGCAATGGGCCGCAAAGCCTTTTATCTGGCATATCTATCCGCAAGACGAGAACCTGCATCACGTCAAACTGAAGGCCTTCCTGAAAACCTGCGTGGCGGCAACAGAAAGCGTGACGGCGCTGGCATTGGCATGGAATGGCGCTGCGGCAGAACCGGTCAACGTCGCTGCGCTGTGGCACAACCTGGAAGCTGACCTGCCAAACATTGCCAGCCTGTCCACGGATTGGGAGCAGGTGTTGCTGGCAAACGGCGATTTGGCGACGAATTTGCTGAAGTTTGTAGAAACAGTTCCACCGAGAGTCTGAAGCGCCAGAAAATTAGGTTAAAATATAGGGCTAATTTTTAAGCATCAATGCATTAACAATTTAATCGTACGTGGGCTTGCGGTGTTTTTTTGCCAGTAGGCTACAGAAGATTTTTACGCAACCTACTTTTTACGTATATTCGCTATGAAATTTGCAAAAGAAATTCGCGTCGGCAACATCATTATGGTTGATAGCAAGCCAATGATCGTCCTGCGCTCTGACGTCAACGGTTCGAGCCGCACTGGTTTCACTTACAAGTGGAAAATGAAGAACCTGCTGACCAACAGCCCACAAGAAAACGTTTTCCGCGGCGACGACAAGTTCGAAGTGGTCGTGCTGGACAAGAAGGAAGTGACCTACTCCTACTTCGCTGATCCACTGTACGTGTTCATGGATTCCGAATACAACCAGTACGAAATCGAAGGCGAAAACCTGGGCGACGCACTGGGTTACCTGAAGGACGGCATGACATGCGAAGCGGTCTTCTATGACGGCAAGGCAATCTCGGTCGAACTGCCGACAACCATCGTTCGTCAGGTTATCTACTCGGAACCGGCAGTCAAGGGCAACACTTCGGGCAACGTCCTGAAGGAAGCCAAGATCGAAAACGCAATCGAAGCAAATCAGATCGTCGTGATGGTCCCGCTGTTCGTCAGCCAGGATGACCAGATCGAAATCGACACACGCACCAACGAATACAAGAAAGTCGTTCGTAACTGATTTCAGTTATTCAGAAGTGCACATAAAAACGCCGCGTTCTTCGCGGCGTTTTTATTTCTTGCTGCAATACCAGCATGCCATGCCATGCCGTACCGTTCTCCAACCTGCTTCGCCTGAAGAGCGGAATCCCCTCCTCCGCCTCCCCTCTGTCGCCGTACTTACCCGACATCGCCTGACACTGCGCCATCAACCACATGCAATAAAAATATAGTTGCATTGCGAATTAAATTGCCGTATCGTTGATTCATGTTTGATCACTGCCTCTATTTCAATACCGCAGCCTTGTCCCGCCGGCTTGAGCGTGAGTGGGCGGAAGCCTTCGCGCCGTTTGGCCTGACTGCACCGCAAGGCTTCATGCTCAGGGCCATTATCGACAGGCCCGGGATGCTACAGAGCGAACTGGCGGCAGAGCTTGCCATCGCGCGCTCGACCACCACGCGCGCGTTAGACACGCTGGAACAAAAAGGCCTCCTTGAACGCCGTCGTACAGAAGGAGATGGCCGGGAGATATCGGTTTATCCGACTGCTGCCGGCATAGAAATCAAAGTGCCATTAAATGCTTCTGCAGGCGGCGCGGCAGAGAAGATACGAAAGATTCTGGGCAAGGAAGAATTTGCCGATGCAGTCCTGAAAATCAGAGATGTGCGCGCTGCGCTGGAGTGATTTTTACTCCCTAAGCCGGCGCCTTTTTTTAACCCATATAGTTGCATTGCTAATTACTTGCATCCAACAAATACGCGTACCACAGCCCATCGGCAATGACCTGCTTGATTCATCCCCACTTCCATTTTCAACACCAGGAGAAAACCATGTTCGCAATGCAATACGGATTTGACGTTACCGATGCAGAAGCCGTCAGGCAACGCGTCAAAGAAATCGGCAGCCGATTTGATCAGCTTCCGGGACTCTATACAAAAGCCTTTTTGGTCGCGGACGCCATCGATGGAAGTCCGGCTCGCTACACGCCCTTCTATATCTGGAATGAATTAAGCGGCATGAGCGATTTCCTGCTGTCGGATGCCTTTCGCGCGGTGATTGCCAAGTATGGCCGCCCGGTCGTACAGCGCTGGAACAAGATCGCCTTCTTCAAAGGACAGGCGGCGACGCAAACGCCGGTACTGGCGATTCAGCAATTCATTGATATCCCTGAAGACGTCGATCTGGCGCAACTGTGCGAGTTGCAAGCGACCGATGCCGAAGCGATGACGCATGAACATGGCCTGCACTCCGTCTTTCTCGGGCTGGACACCACTGCGTGGAAATTGATGAGGATATCGCTATGGCATGTTGCACCGGTATCTTCCCACCAAGGGAAAAGTTTTGAAGTGGCGCATCTTTCGGCACCGGGCATGGCATGAGTCGGAAAACCAATTAAGGCAAAAAGGCAGATCAACCTGCATCTGCCTGTCGACCTATTTACCGGCCTGCAAGCTACTCAAGTCCTTTTACCTGCGCCAGATGGCGGGCGGCCTTGCCGCCTTCGCTGGCCCAGAACTCCTTGTCGGCAGCGTGAATGCGCACTGCCGAATTCTCCATGTGCAGCAATGCCGCCGCGCGCGCCGCATCGGCATCGCCATCAGTAATGGCCTGCGCAATTACGGCATGTTCATCACGCACCTGCTGCCGAAAATCTTCACGCCGCGCTTCATTGATACGCGCCACGCGGATCGCCGCCTGCAAAAATTGACTCAGAAATTCCAGCAAAGAGGTATAGAGCGGATTGTGCGCCGCCTCGGATATAGCCGCATGGAAAGCGAAATCTTCCTGCACGCCATCCCTGCCCTCCAGAACCGCTTTGTCGATGTTCTTCAGTGCCTGCTGGATGCGCAGGTTCTGCGCCCTGGTGCGCCGCTGAGCCGCCAGCGCGGCCATCTCACCCTCCACACCGCGCCGCAACTCAATCACGCGCAACACCGCCTGAATCGAGTCCTGTACATCGATATCGAGGCGAAACGGCGTGGCGTTGTTCGGCGCCAGAACGACGGTGCCACTGCCTCTGCGCGAACCGACCAAACCTTCCGATTTGAGCCGTGAGATAGCTTCGCGAATCACAGTACGGCTGACCTGAAAACGTTCGGTCAACTCATTCTCCGACGGCATGCGCTCGCCAGGCGCAAAATCGCCCTGACGAATCTGGTCGTACAGGGTCGTGGTAACGCGGTCGGCCAGCGTACCCTTGGCCGAAACCAGACTGGTGGGTAGCGGCATGTTGAGATTGGTTTTGGAGAGCTGAGTATTTTTCATGTTGATTGACATGATACCGCTTTCTTTTTACACTGACTGCAAAGTTGTATGACAACTTTAGAATTTCACTTAACTAACAAAACCGTTCAGGGCCTTCCTGCAGGACCATGAGCAGGTTTCAGGAGAACATCATATGCATATCGTTATTACCGGCGGCGCCGGATTTCTGGGTAGCCGTCTGGCGCGTCAATTGCTCAAGCGCGGTCAACTGACCGGCAGCGACGGCAAGCAGCAAACCATCAGCCGCATCACCCTGCTCGACGTGGTCGCTGCACAAGGCTTTGACGATGCGCGCATTGAGTCGGTCGTCGGTGATATCGCCGATGCCGCCGTGATCGAGCGCGTCATCAACAAGGACACCCAGTCGATCTTCCATCTGGCAGCCATCGTCAGCGGCCACGCCGAAGCCGATTTCGAACTCGGCATGAAGATCAACTTCGACGCCACCCGCATCATCCTGGAACGCGCCCGCGCGCTCGGCACCAAACCGCGTCTGGTGTTCACCAGCTCAGTTGCCGTGTTCGGCGGCGAACTGCCGGCGCAGGTTCCCGACAACGCATTGCTGATGCCGCAAAGCTCCTACGGCGCACAAAAGGTCATGGGCGAATTGCTGGTCAATGACTACAGCCGCAAAGGCTTCATCGACGGCCGCGCGCTGCGCATGCCGACTATTTCCGTGCGTCCCGGCGCACCGAACAAGGCGGCATCGAGCTTCGCCAGCGGCATCGTCCGCGAACCGCTGAACGGCCAGCCTTCGGTGTGCCCGGTCAGCCCTGACACGCGCATGTGGTTGATGTCGCCACGCAAAGCAATCGATAACCTGATCCATGGTCACGAAATCAATGGCGCCGATCTGGGCCTGGCACGCTTCCTCAGCATCGACGGCTTGTCGGTCAGCGTGCGTCAGATGGTCGATGCGCTGGAACAAGTCGCCGGCGCCGACGTGGTCAAGCTGATCGAATGGAAAGAAGATGAAGCCATCAAGCGCATCGTCAACTCCTGGCCTGGCAACTTTGAAGCGAAACGTGCAAAGGCATTGGGCTTCACCGCCGACAGCGACTTCGCCAGCATCGTGAAAGCGCATATTGAAGATGAAGTGAAGAAGTAATTTTCTACATTCATTTTTCAAGAAAAAACGGCGTCCGCAATGACGCCGTTTTTCTTTTCTGCGCACACCATCTAAATGTACAAAAAAAAGCGCGGATATCCATAAGGACATCCGCGCCAGATGATACCAACGGAGACCGCGCAACCGTGTCGACTTCCCCGCCACGGCCCGCAGCTGGACAGCAACTACAACAACTGCCTCCTGTTACTTCGCTTTTGCCAGCATGTTGAACACGCTGGAAAAATCCAATCCGCCCGCACCCGATTTGCTGTGGATGTCGTAGAGGTTGCGCGCCAGCGAACCCATCGGCACGCTGCTGCCCGTAGCCAGTGCGTTCTCTACCGCCAATCCCAGATCCTTCAGCATCAGGTCGACGCCGAAACCTCCGGCATAGCCCTTCGACGCCGGCGCCGTTTCCATCACGCCGGGGCAAGGGTTATAGACCTCCAGCGTCCAGTTGCGCCCAGAACTCTTGGACATCACTTCCGACAGGACTTTGGGGTCCATGCCATTGGCGATGCCGAGGCGGATCGCTTCCGAGGTGCCGATCATCAGTATGCCCAGCAGCATGTTGTTGCAGACCTTGACGGTCTGGCCACTGCCGCTGGCGCCTGCGTGATAGATCGCCTTGCCCATCTTTTCCAGATAAGGCCTGGCGAGACCAAAGCCGTCGTCGGTGCCGCCAACCATGAAGGTCAGCGTACCTGCGGTCGCGCCGCCGGTGCCGCCGGATACCGGCGCATCCAGCATGGTGAAGCCTTTTTCCAGCGCTGCGGCGGCGACCTTGCGGGCGCTTTCCGGTGCGATGGTCGAGCAGTCGATCAGCAAGGTGCCTGGCTTGATGTTGGCCAGGATGCCCTTGTCGCCGAGGTAGATGGATTCCACATGCTTGCTGGCCGGCAGCATGGTAATCACCACCTTGGCTTTAGTGACCGCAGCCATGGCATCGGCTTCGGTCACGCCACCGGTTTCCACCAGTTTGTCGACGCTGGCTTTGACGAGGTCGTGGCCGCTGACCGAATATCCCGCCTTGACGAGATTTTGCGCCATCGGCAAACCCATGTTACCCAGACCAATGAAAGCGATATCGGCGCTCATGTTGTTCTCCTTTTTCCTCTGAGTGGACGCGGATTACTTCAGCGAAATCGTGGTATTGACCTGACCGGCTTCTTCATCCGGCGCATACCAGCGCGCTGTCACGGTCTTGGTTTGCGTCCAGAACAGCACGGCTTGTTTGCCGTTCGGGCCCAGATCGCCGAGCTTGGAAGCGCGCGAACCGGTAAAACTGAAGTACGCCACCGGCACAGGAATCGGTACGTTGATGCCGACCTGGCCGACGTCGATTTCGTTCTGGAACTTGCGTGCTGCCCAGCCGGACGACGTGAAGATCGAAGTCCCATTGCCGTTCGGATTGGCGTTGATGAAGGCAATCGCTTCGTCCAGGGTTTCGACTTCGACGATGCACATCGCTGGCCCGAAGATTTCCTGCTCGTAAATGTCCATGCCGGCCTTGACGCCGGTGAAGACAGTCGGGCCGACGAAGTTGCCTGCTTCATTACCGGCGACCTTGCAATTGCGGCCATCCAGCAGCAGCTTGGCGCCCTGTTCCACACCGATGCCGATCAGACGTTCGACGCGCTCTTTCGCGGCCTTGGAAACCAGCGGGCCGACGTCGGCCTTGCGGTCGCTGCCCGGACCAACCTTCATGGCCTTGGAGCGCTCGACGATTTCCGGAATCCATTCTTTGGTCTTACCGACCAGCACCACCACGGAGTTGGCCATGCAACGCTGACCGGCTGCGCCGAATGCCGCACCGAGCAAGTTGTTGATGGCTTGATCCTTCGGTGCGTCAGGCAGCACGATGCAGTGGTTCTTTGCGCCCATCATGCATTGTGCGCGCTTGCCGGCTTCGCTGGCGCGACGATAAACGTGCGTACCGACATGGGTCGAACCGATGAAGGACACGGCCTTGATATCAGGGTGGTCGCAGATCATGTTGGCGACGTCAGGGCCGCCATGCACGACGTTCAGCACGCCTGGTGGCAGACCGGCCTTGTTGGCCAGTTCGACCAGGAAAAGCGATGATGTCGGATCCTGTTCGGATGGTTTCAGCACGAAGGTATTGCCGCAGGCAACCGAGATCGGGAACATGAAGCAAGGCAGCATCACCGGGAAGTTGAACGCGGTGATACCTGCGCCCACGCCGATTGGCTGATGGATAGTGTAGACGTCGACACCACCGGCCACGTTCTCGGCCAGTTCGCCCAGTTGCAGCGAGGTGATCGAGCAGGCGTGCTCGACGACTTCCAGACCGCGCATGACTTCGCCTTCGGCATCCGGCAAAGTCTTGCCGTGTTCACGCGTGATCAGTTCGGCCAGCGGGCCGATGTTGTCGCGCAGCAGTTGCTGGAACTTGAGCATGATGCGCATGCGTTGCGCCAGCGACGTATTGCGCCAGGTCTTGAAGGCTTCCTTGGCATTGGCGACGGCGCGATCGACTTCTTCTTTGGTTGCGAACGGCACGCGCGCGACAACTTCCTGCGTGGCAGGATTGAGCACGTCGCGCCATTCTTTCGAAGTCGATTGGACGTGTTCGCCGTTGATATAGAGGGGAACGTTAGGAATGTTGGCTTGGCTCATGATGCGTTTTCCATAGTGATGAAGAAGAAACCGGGAGGTGAATAAAATTCGCGGGTCGGAGATGAAGGCAATGTCAATACCCGACTCCCGGGAAAGCTTATTTGACCAGCGGGCAGGCTGCGTCCATCGGACGGAAGGCCTGTTGCGCAGGAATGGTCGACAACAATTTCAGATAATCCCAAGGCGCCTTGGATTCGGCCGGCGACTTGACCTGGTACAAATACATGTCATGGATCACGCGGCCATCAGGACGGATGGAGGCATTGCGCATGACGACGTCGCTGATAGGAATCTCACGCATCTTTTGCGAGACGACCTTCCAGTCCGACGTCTTTGCGGCGGCGCGTGCCTTCAGGAAGTGATACACGCTGGAATACACGCCGGCCTGCACCATGGTCGGTTTGTTGTTCTTGAATTGCGCTTCAAAACGCTTGGAGAAGCCGCGTGTCTGTTCGTCGTAATCCCAGTAGAAGCCATCGGTGTAGACCAGGCCTTGGGCTGCATCGAGGCCCAACGCATGGACGTCGGACAGGAATACCAGCAGCGCGACCAAGCGTTGATCCTTGCCGCCCACGGCGAATGAGCGCGCCTGTTTGATCGCATTGACGACGTCAGTGCCGCCGTCAGCCAGGCCGATCACCTGGGCCTTGGAAGCCTGCGCCTGCAGCAGGAAGGACGAGAAGTCGGAAGCGTTCAGCGGGTGGCGCACCGCACCCAGCACGGTGCCGCCGTTGGCCTTGACGACGTCGGAAGCGTCCTTCTCCAGCGAGTGGCCGAAGGCATAATCAACGGTCACGAAATACCACGACTTGTTACCCAGCTTGGTCAGTGCGGCAGCTGCACCGGCCGCTTGCGAATAGGTGTCGAACATCCAGTGGAAACCGTTCGTCGCGCACTCAGCCGTTGTCAAAGCACCAGTTGCCGGGCCGCTGTACATGGCGATGCCGCCTTTTTCCTTGATCAGTTTCTGCACAGCCAGCGCCACCGACGAATTGGTCAGATCAGCAATCGCCTCGACCTTGTCGCGGTCCAGCCATTCACGAGCGCGTGTGACGCCGACGTCAGGCTTGTTCTGATTGTCAGCCGAGAGCACTTCTATTTTCATGCCCTTGCATTCGGCCTTGAGGCAATCCTCGATCGCCAGCTTGGCGGCGACCACCGAGCCCTGTCCGCCCATAGCGGAATACGGGCCGGACATATCGGTCAGGATGCCGATTTTGACGGTGTCGGAGTTTTGCGCCTGAACGGCGGCGGAAATACAGGTCAGGGAAAGCGCAGCCATTGCCAGGGCGGCACGGATGTTTTTTTGCATGGAGTCTCCTCGTTATATGTTTTTTATGAAATTGCTCTGCGGCGATTTCGAGACTCATTTTGCATGTGCGTTAATATCGTTACAATAGCCAATAATTCAAAAGGCTTTTGCATAATTGCAAAGCGCTGATAACAAGGCAGATCGAAGTGCTGAATGGAGACAACATGTTGGACTGGGATAACCTCCGCGTATTTCTGGAACTCACGCGCAGTCAAGGATTGGTCGATGCCGCCAAGAAACTTGGCATCGATCACTCGACCGTGTCGCGCCGCATCAAACGCTTTGAAGAACAAGTCGGCAGCCAGCTGTTCGACCGCAACAATCATGGCTACAGCCTGACCGCCGATGGCTATCGCCTGGTCGAATACGCCGAAAAGATCGAAAGCACCGTCTACGCCGCCTCCGAAGAACTGGGCGGGCACAACCGCTTGCTGTCCGGCCAGGTGCGGCTGGGGGCGACGGAGGGCTTCGGCACTTTTGTACTGGCGCCGCATATCGCCTACTTCTGCGCGCGCAATCCGCATATCTCGGTCGATATGCTGCCGATGCCGCGCTTCGTCAATTTGTCCAAACGCGAAGCCGACATCAGCGTTACCATCGAGCGGCCCGTCAGCGGTAATTACGTTGTCACGAAACTGGCGGACTATGCACTGAAGCTCTACGCCACACCGGCCTATCTGGCAAATCACTCCGCCATCGGCAAGGTCGCCGATCTGGAGCGCCACAACTTCATCGGCTATATCGACGACCTGGTATTCAGCGAAGAGCTGCGCTACAAGGAAAACATCGCGCCGGAAGCCTTCCGCGCCTTTCGCAGTACCAGCGTCATCGCACAATACACGGCGGCGCGCAGCGGTCAGGCACTGGCGATCCTGCCCTGCTTTCTGGCGCAGCAATCGGAGGAGTTGGTGCCGGTACTGCCGGATGAAGTGGAAATCATGCGTTCGTTCTGGCTTGTCGCGGCCAGCGAGCAACGACATGTGGCGCGGGTATCGGCGCTGTGGAGTTATTTGCGAGATTGCATGGAGCCGAACAAGGAATTTTTAATGGGGAAGTCGCGTCAGATGACGTGGATCAAATAAGAACGCGCTATCAGCGCGCAAGCTACGGAAGTGAAACATCCCAACCGGGCCATCCGGCCCGCAACCAAGGAGATCAGCATGGCAGCAAAGAAGATTTTATTGTTGACCGGCGACTTTGCCGAAGATTACGAAACCATGGTGCCTTTCCAGGCACTGCAAATGGTCGGTCACACCGTGCACGCCGTCTGCCCCGGCAAGAAAGCCGGCGACAAGATCAAGACCGCCATTCATGACTTTGAAGGCGACCAGACTTACACCGAAAAACCAGGTCATCAGTTCGCCCTCAACGCCAGCTTCGATGATGTGGATCCTGCCAAATACGACGCCATCGTCATCGCCGGCGGACGGGCGCCGGAATATCTGCGCCTGAACGACAAGGTGATTGCCATCGTGCGTCATTTCGCTGAAGCGAAGAAGCCGATCGCCGCCGTATGCCATGGCGCGCAGTTGCTGGCCGCAGCAGGCGTGATCGAAGGCAAGAAGATCTCGGCCTATCCGGCCTGCGCTCCGGAGGTCAAACTGGCCGGCGGTCACTATGCGGATATTGCAGTCGACAGCGCCGTCACCGATGGCAATTTCGTGACGTCGCCTGCCTGGCCAGGACACCCGGAATGGCTGGCGCAATTCCTCAAAGTGCTGGGGACCGAGATCAAGCTGTAATTGATTTCGTAGCAAATAAAAAGGCCGCCGTCCGCAATGGACGGCGGCTTTTTCTTGTTGACGCCAGCAAAGATGCCCGGTCAGTGTTTGGCAATCCAGCCGGGCTGTGTCTTTTCGAGGAAAGCGCGCAACCCTTCCTTGCCCTCTTCCGAAGCACGCAGATCGGCGATCACTCCGGTGGTGTAGTCGCGCAGGGCCGGCGTGCACGGCAACGGATTTTCCTCTTGCGCCAGCTCCTTGGCCCGGCGCATGGCTTGCGGACCGTTGGCCAGCAGCGTGGCGATTATCTGCTCGGTCTTTGCATCCAGCTCAGTCGCGAGCACCACTTCATGCACGAGGTCAATGGCGGCGGCGCGAATGGCAGAGAAGCGTTCTGCCGAAACGAAATAACGGCGCGCCTGAGAGACGCCGATCTTGGCGATCACATACGGACTGATGACGGCGGGAGCAAGACCAAGCTTGACTTCGGATAACGCGAAAAAAGCGTTGTCGCTGGCGATGGCGATATCGCAGCAAGCCACCAGGCCAACGCCACCCCCCATGACCGTGCCCTGGATTTTGGCGACCGTCGGGCAAGGAAAATTATTCAGGCCTTCCATCAGTGCCGACAGCTGATGCGCATCCTGGATGTTGTCCTCACGCGAGGCATCTGCCATGCGGCGCATCCAGCCGAGATCGGCGCCGGCGGAAAAAGATTTACCGGTTGAGGCAAGTACCAGAGCTTTGACTTGCGGATTGTCTCTGGCCTGCGCAATCAGATTGATCAGATGCGCGATCAGCAGGTCGTCGAAGGCATTGTGGACTTCGGGTCGATTCAGGGTGATGGTTGCTACCCCGCGCGCGTCGATGACGAGATCGGCGGCTTGGCTCATGGTGTGCTCCTTGGGTGTCGGTTCTTCGGTGCGCCTTGGGCGTCTGGTTTTGGTGCTGCTATCGATAGATAGTAAAAGAAAAATGGGATTGGTGGAATTTGAGGATGGAGATTAGCGGGAAATGGGGGGATGGGTTGTCTTTGGGAGGACAAAGTTTGGGGTTGGGTGGAGATGCACCGCAAAGAATTTGGCTGGAAAGATTGGTGGGTTGATGAATTGATGTACTTCATCATTCTGCCCTCTTCCTTTCTGTCGTTCTCGCGAACGCGAGAATCCAGTGGCGTTGCTGGTGATGGATGATTGCGACGTCGCGTTTTAGCGTGTGTGGAGCGATGTTTTTTATCTGATGGCTTTGACTGGCTACCGCGTTATGTCGGACGCCTGTTTCGCCCGCTTTGCGGGCGCGCTGCTGGTTCCGGCTTTGCCGGAACATCGCTGCTTTCTTTGCTTGACTGATTACTGCGTGGGCCCGACCTCAGCTTCGTCCGCTTTGCGGACGTGCTCGTTTCGGCTTTGCCGAAACATTGCTGCTTTTCTTTGGATTGCTTTCTTCGGTGTTGGCTCGTCAGGCAGTTAACGAACGCTGCGCGTCCGAGGATTCGCCTACCTTCGGCAGGCCGCGGTTTCGCTGGTAAGCGAAACCCTTCGAATTCCCCGCGTGATGTGCGCAGGCACATCACTTGGTGACGCAAAAACAAAAACGCCCGCAGAAGCGGGCGTTTTATGTTTTGGCGTCCCCAGGGGGATTCGAACCCCCGTACTCACCGTGAAAGGGTGATGTCCTAGGCCTCTAGACGATGGGGACAATTGTCCGGTTGCAGTAACTCAAATAGTACTCGATAACGCTGGCGTCCCCAGGGGGATTCGAACCCCCGTACTCACCGTGAAAGGGTGATGTCCTAGGCCTCTAGACGATGGGGACGTTGTGTTGTCCCGCAGCTGTTACCTTACTACCGACTGTGTGGCATCACAGTTTATTACTAGCATTTACTCTACTACTTTTACTACTCAGTTAATACTGAGTCGCTGGTGGAGGTAAGCGGGATCGAACCGCTGACCTCTTGCATGCCATGCAAGCGCTCTCCCAGCTGAGCTATACCCCCTTGCGAAGAAGCGAGATTATGCAACATGCATTGGTAAATAGCAAGAGGGTTTTCTGAAAAACCCTCTTCTTTATTACAAATAGTTTTGCAAACGCGCCAGCACGACCTCACGGCCGAATAATTCCAACACTGCATCAATCGCCGGAGTCTGCAACTGACCGGCAACGATCAGGCGCAAAGGCATCGCCAGTAATGGCATCTTGATGGTGTGGGCTGCAAGCACTTCTTTGATCATCGCGCCCAGCGCCGCCTTGTTCCACTCTACTGTCGCACAGCGTGCTGCGAAGTCTTGCAGCGCAGGCTTGATCGCGTCGGTAATGTGTTGCGTGACCAATGCAGCATCAGGCGCAGGCTGGCGATAGAACATCATGACCGCAGGAGCCAATTCATTGACGGTGTTGGCACGCTCTTTGAGCAACGCGATGGTCTGCGCCAGTGCCGGTGCGCCGTCGAATTGCGCGCCATCTTTTTCCAGCAGCGGACGCACCAGCGCAGCGAGGCGCTCGTTGTCGGCCAGCTTGATGTAGTGGTTGTTCAGCCACGCCAATTTTTCCGGATTGAATTGCGCCGGCGACTTTGACAGATGGTCGAGGTCGAACCATTCGCAGAACTGTTCCATCGAGAAAATTTCTTCGTCGCCGTGGCTCCAGCCCAGACGTGCCAGATAGTTGAGCATGGCTTCCGGCAAGAAACCTTGCGCCGGATAATCCATCACGCTGACCGCGCCGTGGCGTTTGGACAGCTTTTCGCCGTCGGCGCCGAGAATCATCGGTACGTGACCATACAGCGGCAACGTGCCACCGAGTGCTTTCAGAATATTGATCTGGCGTGGCGTGTTGTTGACGTGATCATCACCGCGAATCACGTGGGTGATCTTCATATCCCAGTCATCGACCACGACGCAGAAGTTATAGGTAGGCGTGCCGTCCGGACGCGCGATCACCAGGTCGTCCAGCTCACGATTGGAAATCGTGATCGGCCCCTTGACCACGTCATCCCACGTCACGTCGCCGTCGAGCGGATTGCGGAATCGCACCACCGGTTTGCGGCCTTCCGGGATTTCCGGCAAGGTCTTGCCGCGCTCAGGACGCCAGGTACCGTCGTAACGCGGCTTTTCACCGGCGGCGCGCTGGCGCTCGCGCATGGCTTCGACTTCTTCCGGCGAGGAATAGCAATAGTAAGCCGTGCCTTGTTGCAGCATGTGCGCCACGACTTCGCGGTAGCGCTCCATGCGCTTCATCTGATAGAACGGGCCTTCGTCATGCTCCAGACCGAGCCACTGCATGCCGTCGATGATGGCCTGCACCGCTTCCGGAGTGGAACGCTCCAGGTCGGTGTCTTCGATACGCAGGATGAAGGTGCCGCCGAAACGACGTGCATAGGCCCACGAGAACAAGGCCGTACGCGCGCCGCCCAAGTGGAGATAGCCAGTCGGGCTGGGGGCGAAACGGGTACGAACCGGCGTGTGCACGGATTCGGTGGCAGGAGCAGTCTGGTCTGTGGATGTCATGATAAATAAAAACGGCCTTGGAACGCCAAAGCCGTTGTCAGTCTGATCGGAAAGCCGTCATTTTACCGCGTCAGGCGCAGTCATGGAATCATGCTACGCACCGACCGGGATTTACTTGACGGTGATATTGATGGTCTTGCTCAGGGCCGGGCCATAGGACTGATGCGCGCCGTCGCCGAATTGCATGGTCAGCTTGTACTTGCCCGGCGGCAGCGTGATCTTGGCTTCGGTCTGGCCTTTGCCGTAATGCAGGTGCGTCTCGTCCATCGGAATCGGCGCACCCTTCGGGATCGGGCCGGTGTTGATCAGCAGATGATGATGGCCGGTGTTGGGCGTCATGTCGCCCAGCGGCTTGATCTCCATACCGGAGACGGCGAACTTGACGTCGAACGGACTGGTGACGGTGGCGCCGTCCATCGGTGCAGTGAACGAGACGGACGGCTCCGCCGCCTGCGCCAGCGATACCGTCGATGCTGCCGATACCAGTAACACAGCCGAACAGAACAAGGTGCGAATCAAACGCGATGCCAGGGGTGTCATTACATGTCTCCTCAATACACTACATTGGTCAAATACAACGGCGGCGAAAAAGACAGAACACAGACAGAACACGCAAACAACACCCGCAGGCTGTGCCAGGCATGAACGACATCAGTCGTTCTGGATCACGATACTTGGAAACTTGCTGGTCATGTCCTTGGCTTTTTCTGCCACTTTGACAGCGACCTTGCGTGCAATGTTCTTGTAAATTTCTGCAACCGGTCCGTTCGGGTCGGCCACCACGGTCGGACGGCCCGAGTCGGTCTGTTCGCGGATCGTCATCGTCAGCGGCAAGGCACCGAGGAAATCGACGTTGAAGTCGGCGCACATCTTCTCGCCGCCGCCGGTGCCGAAGATTGCTTCAGCATGGCCGCAGTTGGAGCAGATATGCGTGCTCATGTTCTCGACGATACCGAGGATGGGGATGCCGACCTTTTCAAACATCTTCAAACCCTTGCGCGCGTCCAGCAAGGCGATGTCCTGCGGTGTGGTCACGATCACAGCGCCGGTGACAGGCACCTTCTGCGACAGCGTCAGTTGGACGTCGCCGGTGCCCGGCGGCATGTCGACGATCAGATAATCCAGATCGCGCCAGTTGGTCTGGTCGAGCAGCTGTTGCAAGGCTTGTGTGACGATAGGACCGCGCCATACCATCGGCTCGTCCGGATCGATCATGAAACCGATGGATGACACCTGCAGGCCGTGGTTTTCCAGCGGCTCCATGGTTTTGCCATCCTTGGTTTCCGGCTTGGCGTCGATGCCCAGCATCATCGGCTGCGACGGGCCATAGATATCGGCGTCCAGAATGCCGACACGCGCGCCTTCAGCCGCCAGCGCCAGCGCCAGGTTGGCAGCGGTGGTCGACTTGCCGACGCCGCCTTTGCCGGATGCCACAGCGATAATGTTCTTGACGTTGGACTTGAGTTTGATGCCGCGCTGCACTGCGTGCGCGACGATCTTGAAATAGACGTTGGCCTTGACCGAAGCGACACCGGCCACACCCTGCACGGCGGCCTCGGCGGCGCTGCGGATCAGTTCGATCTGGCTGTTGGCGGGATAGCCCAACTCGACGTCGAAGGCGACAGTGGCGCCATCGAGCTGGATGTTCTTGATCGACTTTCCTGCGACCAGATCCTTGCCGGTGTTAGGGTCGATGACCTGGGAAAGTGCTGTTTTAACGACTTCTGGGGTGATGCTCATTACCTCTCCTTGATAGACCAGCTGGTAGTCCGGCTGATAGTCCAACTTTAATGCACCCGCAAGTCTAAACTAATCAGGCCACTGCCACAGGTGGATCGACAAAGCACGGACAATGAAAAATTGCCATTCAGACATCAAATCGCTGCTCCGGCGACTGCGGTTTGCACTCTGTTTGTCCATCAACCCTGCGCCAAAGGCCCTGTGACTGCTAAAATGACCCTCTTTTCTCCATTACCCACCCAGCAAGCATTGCCAATGAGCACTTCATCGTCACGCCAACTTTTCGTCACCACCGCCCTTCCCTACGCCAACGGCGCGTTCCACATCGGCCACATCATGGAATACATCCAGGCCGACATCTGGGTCCGGTTCCAACGAATGCAGGGCCATGAAGTCCATTTCGTCGGCGCTGACGATGCCCACGGCGCACCGATCATGATCGCGGCTGAAAAAGCCGGCGTGACGCCGCAGCAGTTCGTCGCCAACATCGCGGCCGGCCGCAAGCAATACCTGGACGGCTTCCACATCGCCTTCGACAACTGGAGCTCCACCGACAGTGAAGAAAACCATCAGCTGTCGCAAGACATCTACCGCGCGCTGCGCGACGATGCCAAGCTGATCACGACCAAGACCATTGACCAGTTCTTTGACCCGGTCAAGAGCATGTTCCTGCCGGATCGCTACATCAAGGGCGAATGCCCGAAGTGCGGCACCAAGGACCAGTACGGTGACTCCTGTGAAAACTGCAGCGCCGTGTATGCACCGACCGACCTGAAGAATCCGTACTCGACCCTGTCCGGCGCAACGCCCGTGATGAAGTCGTCGGAACATTTCTTCTTCAAGCTGTCCGATCCAAAATGCGTGGCCTTCCTGCGCGAATGGGCGCTCGACAACAACCGCCTGCAACCGGAAGTAGCCAACAAGTGTCGCGAATGGCTGGACGGTGAAAGCGGTCTGGGCGACTGGGACATCAGCCGCGATGCGCCCTACTTCGGCATCGAAATTCCCGACGCACCGGGCAAGTATTTCTACGTCTGGCTGGACGCGCCGATCGGCTACCTGGCTTCGCTGAAGAACTATTTCGGCAAGATCGGCCGCGACTTCGATGCCTTCATGACCGACGACAAGACCGAGCAGTACCATTTCATCGGCAAGGACATCACCTACTTCCACACCCTGTTCTGGCCTGCAATGCTGAAGTTTGCCGGCCGCAAGGTGCCCAACAACGTGTTCGCGCACGGCTTTATTACCGTCAGCGGTGAAAAAATGTCCAAGTCGCGCGGCACCGGCATCTCGCCATTGCGCTACCTCGACATCGGCATGAATCCGGAATGGCTGCGCTATTACATCGCCGCCAAGTTGAACGCCAAGGTAGAAGACGTCGACTTCAATCCGGACGATTTCGTTGCACGCGTCAATGCCGACCTGATCGGCAAGTACGTCAACATCGCCAGCCGTGCGGCGGGCTTCATCGCCAAACGCTTCGACGGCAAGCTGTCGACTGCGTGGGCGACTGCCGACGACGCATTCCTGTCCAAGCTGCGTGGCATTGCTCCTGAAATTCTGGCGCTGTACGAACAACGCGAATACGGCAAAGCCCTGCGCGCGATCATGGAGCAAGCCGACGTGATCAACGCCTACGTCGACGCCAACAAGCCATGGGAACTGGCCAAGGACACCGCCAAGGACGCGCAACTGCACGAAGTCTGCAGCCGCCTGCTGGAAGCATTCCGCATCCTGACCGTGTATCTGAAACCGGTGCTGCCGCAACTGGCTGCACAAGTTGAAGGATTCCTCAAGGTCGCACCGTTCTCCTGGGCTGATGTGCAAACTGCACTGCCTGACGGTCACGTCATCAACGCTTATGCTCATCTGATGCAACGCGTCGATCCGAAGATGCTGGATGCGCTGTTCGATGCGCCCGAAGCGGCGGCTACTCCAGCAACTGGCGCTCCCGTAGAGACCGCCGATGCCGGCATCGAAGAGCTGGCGCCTGAAATCAACATCGATGATTTTGCCAAGATCGATCTGCGCATTGCCAAGATCGTGAATTGCGAAGCAGTCGAAGGTTCGACCAAGCTGCTGCGCCTGACACTGGACGCCGGCGAAGGTCGCATGCGCAATGTCTTCTCCGGCATCGCTTCGGCTTACAAACCGGAAGAGCTGGTCGGCAAACTGACCGTCATGGTTGCCAACCTGGCACCGCGCAAGATGAAGTTCGGCATCTCCGAAGGCATGGTGCTGGCCGCCTCCGCCAAGGATGAAAAGGCAAAACCGGGCATCTACGTTCTGAACCCATGGCCGGGTGCCGAGCCTGGCATGCGCGTTCGTTAATCCAGGCTATCGCACTCCATGGCAGACATTGACCTTTTAATTCGCGAAGCGACCGTTGACGACGCCGAGCTGATCGCGGAACTCACGCGTGGCAGCTGGGCCAACAAGGTGGCGCCGAGCTCCAGCGGCCACCGCGAAGATCCTCAACGCGTTGCCGAAGACTTGCAGCGTGGCGGCGGTTTTGTGCTGCTGCGCGACAACACCCCGGCGGGATCAGTACGCTGGCTGCCGCTGGATACCGAGCTCGACGTTTGGGAAATCCTGCGCATGGGCATCTTGCCGAGCTATCGCGGCGAGCGCCTGTCGCAGCATCTGATGGAAGCCCTGATCCACCGTGCGCTGGCCGCCGACATCGGCGAACTCCGCCTGGCAGTCAGAACCGACCAGGAACAATTGCTCGACGTCTACGCAGCCTTCGGTTTTGAAATCGCCCCAGAACTGGAATACACCCGCGCTAATCCGATGGAGCCCTCGCCTATCGTGATGCGTCGCTGGCTGCGTAACTGATTCCCTGAATCAGACGCGCCTCTAAACCGTTGTCGACCGGCATCTGCCGGCAGACAACGGTTTTTTTACATCTGAAGGCATCCGCCTGCATCCACATTCCGTTTCCCCATGTCATGCAATGGCTGCTCGTCATGGTGACGCTCGCAGCTTGATTTCTCACGCCAGTTGGATTATTGTACAAACGTTCAGCACAAATGATCATTTGTCCAATTCAAAATATGGCAACAGCAGATCGTCAGAGCGTCGCGCATTCAGCCGTCCGCGTGGCACGCCTGTATTACTTCCAGAACATGACCACAGCCGCCATCGCGGAAGAGATGGGTACCTCGCGCGCCACCGTGTCGCGGCTGCTGTCTTACGCCATGGAAAATGGTCTGGTCGAGATCCGCGTACATGATCCGCTGGAGTTGTCCGGCAATCTGGAAGCTGCAATAAAGAAACACTATGCACTGCGCTCGATCCAGGTCGTGCCTGTTCCGGTATCGGCCAACGAACGTGAAAGCATGCAACGCGTTGCTGCACACACAGCCGCCTATCTGAATTCGCTGGTGCTGCCATCGACCGTCATCGGACTGGCCTGGGGTAATACCGTCGCCGCCATCGCCGACAATCTGGTGCCCAAGCATGTGCACGGCGTCGCAGTGGTTCAGTTGAACGGCTCAGGCGCCGGCGCCAACATCGTCAACACCTTTGGCGAATCCATCGTCTCTCGCTTCGCACAGAATTACGGCGCGCAGGCGCACAGCTTTCCTGTGCCGGCATTCTTCGACTACGCCGACACGCGCAACGCCCTCTGGCGCGAACGCAGCATCAAAGCTATCCGTACCTTGCAGAGCAACGCCTCGATTTTGCTCTTCAGTATCGGCGCCGCAGAAACCGGCAGCCACATCCACACCGGCGGCTACCTCGACAAACAGGACCGGCAAGACATCCTCAAAGACGGCGTGATCGGCGACATCGCCACGGTCTTCTTCCGCGAAGACGGCAGCTGGCGTGACGTTGCGTTGAATGCGCGCAGCAGCGGCCCGGATCTGGATCGTTTCCAGCGCGCAGCGCACTCCATCTGCGTGGTGTGCGGCAAGGGCAAGATTCCCGGCCTGCGCGCAGCGCTGCTGGGCGGCTACATCAACGAGCTGGTGATTGACGAACCGACTGCCAGATTGCTGGTAGAAGAACTGGAGCAGCAGCAAGAAGCAGTGGCAACAGATACAACAACCAACACCGCATCAAACAACAAAACCAACCGCAAGCGAGCAAAGCAATGACCTCACTGACTCCACCAGCCAGTTCGGAAACCTACGACCTCCTCATCATCGGCGGCGGCATCAACGGCGCAGGTGTGGCGCGCGATGCCGCTGGCCGCGGCCTCAAAGTCGCCTTGTGCGAACAAAACGACTTCGCCGGCGCCACCTCATCCGCCAGCACCAAGCTGATTCATGGCGGCTTGCGCTACCTCGAATACTACGAATTTCGTCTGGTCGCCGAAGCGCTGGCCGAGCGTGAACACCTGCTCAACATCGCACCACACATCGCATGGCCGCTGCGCTTTGTCATGCCACACGTCAAAGGCTTGCGTCCGCGCTGGATGATCCGCCTCGGCTTGTGGATGTACGACCATATCGGAGGCCGCATCACGTTGCCGCATTCGCGCAGCATTGAACTGGATCGCATGGATGCACCGAGCGGCTTGCGTGCTGACATCACTCGCGGCTTCGCCTACTCGGACGCCTGGGTTGACGACGCTCGTCTGGTCATCCTGAATTTGCAAAGCGCCCAGGAACACGGTGCTGATATTTTTGCACGCACCCGGCTCGTTGACGCCAAGCGCATCAACGGAGTGTGGCAATGCGAACTTGAAAACACCATCACCGGAGTCCGCCAGAATCTCACCGCACGCGCCGTCGTCAATACCGCGGGGCCGTGGGTCGCGAAGATGGATCATTTGCTGAATCCGACTGAACAAGGCAGCAAGCACGCCGCGGTCAAGCTGGTGCGCGGAAGCCACATCATCGTGCCGCGCCTGTTCGCGGGCGAGCATGCCTACATCCTGCAAAACGACGACAAGCGCATCGTCTTCATGATTCCTTATGAAGACAAATTCACGCTGATCGGCACCACCGACGTCCCGCAAGAGAACATGGACAACGGCGCCAAGATCAGCGCGGAAGAAGAAGCCTACCTGCTACGCGCTGTCAATCAGTACCTGGCCAAACCGATCGGCAACGACGACATCGTCTGGCGCTATGCCGGCGTGCGACCACTGTTCGACGACGAGTCGGACAACCCATCGGCCGTCACGCGCGATTACACCCTGGTGTTGCAGGACGCAGAGAACACACCTTGTGTGTCCGTCTATGGTGGCAAGATCACGACTTACCGCCGCCTCGCGGAATCGGTCTTGGAGAAGCTGGCGCCCTGGACCAAGACCCGGCGCGGCTCATGGACCAACCAGGAAGCCCTGCCAGGCGGCAAGTTCAAGCGCGCCGACCGTGCGCAGGAGCTGGATTACCTGAAGAAGAAATACGCTCAACTCGACACGCATTTCCTGACGCGCCTGTTCGGCCGCCATGGCCGCAACGCGCATGTGATCCTGAAAGAGGCGCAAGCGCCAGCCGAGCTCGGCCAAGATTTCGGTGGCGGACTGGTGCAGCGCGAAGTCGATTACCTGATCACGCACGAATGGGCTTATCAGCCGGACGACATTCTGTGGCGTCGCACTAAATGCGGTCTGCACATGAGTGAACAACAGCGCGCCGATTTTGCAGCCTGGTTCAACGAACGCTGTGCGCGCCGGAGCTGACATGCAGCCGCTGAATCAATTGCCGCGTGAGCAAGCCAGAGAAGTCCGGACGGTCTTCACCGATATCGACGACACGCTCACGACTGATGGCAAGCTCAGCGCCCAGGCCTATGAAGCATTGGAGTCACTGCAACGCAGCGGTCTGCGCGTCATCCCTGTGACCGGACGCCCTGCCGGCTGGTGCGATCATATCGCGCGTATGTGGCCGGTTGACGGTGTCATCGGCGAGAACGGCGCACTGTATATGTGGCACGACAGCACGACCGGCAAGCTGCATACGCGCCATCTGCTGGAAGAAAACATCCGGCGTGAAAACACGGCGCGCCTTGCTGCAGTGCGTGAAAAAATTCTGCGCGAAGTGCCCGGCTGCGCGGTCGCTTCGGATCAGTTCTGCCGCCAATATGATCTGGCCATTGATTTCTGCGAAGATGTTCCTCCTTTGGAACTTGATGTAATCGATTGCATCGTAAGGATTATGGAAGACGCAGGCATGACCGCCAAAATCAGCTCGATTCACGTCAATGGCTGGTTCGGTGACTACGACAAACTCAGCATGGCGCGCCTGATGATGCAGGAGCGCTACGACATCGATCTGGACGACGACGCCGAACGCCATCGTTGCGTGTTCGCGGGCGACTCGCCCAACGATGCGCCGATGTTCGCCTATTTTCCGTTGTCGGTAGGCGTGGCCAACGTGCTTGACTTTGCAGATCGCCTGCCGCATCCACCTCGCTTCATCACGCACCAGCCCAGCGGCGCCGGATTCGCCGAGCTGACTCAACATTTACTGGAGCCATGACCACCTTACTCAATCTGCTCTCTGCATTGGCCTTGCTGGTATGGGGCACCCACATCGTGCGCACCGACGTGCTGCGCGTGTACGGCGCGCAGCTGCGCCGCGTCTTAAGCACCAGTATCAAACGCCGCAGCCTTGCCTTCCTGGCTGGCGTTGGTGTGACAAGCCTGGTGCAGAGCAGCAATGCTACCGCCGTGATCGTCTGCTCTTTTGTTGCACAAGGATTGATCAGTCTGACGCCGGCGCTGACTATCATGCTCGGTGCGGATGTCGGCACGGCGTTGATGACGGGCGTGTTGAGTTTTGATTTGTCGTGGATTTCTCCCCTACTGATTTTCGGTGGTGTGGTGGTGTATCTGTCGCGCCGTCACACGTCGATCGGACGTATGGCGCGTGCCGTGATCGGCCTTGGCCTGATCTTGCTGGCGCTGGAAATGATCACTGCCGCCACGCGTCCGATGATCCAGGGCGCGGGCATCAAAGTGCTGTTCTCGACGCTGACGGGTGACATCATTCTGGATGCGTTGATCGGCGCCGTGTTTGCCATGCTGACCTACTCCAGTCTTGCCGCAGTGCTGCTGGCAGCGACATTGGCGACATCCGGCATCATTTCGCTGAAGGTGGCGTTGTGCCTGGTCATCGGCGCGAATCTGGGCAGCGGCATCCTGGCCTTGCTGACGGCAGCCAGCCAGAATGTGGCCGGACGACGTGTGGCGCTGGGCAGCATGCTCTTCCGCCTCTCCGGTGCGATTGTGGTGCTGCCCTTCATCAACTATCTGGAAGTGTGGATCAGCCTGCTGACCAAAGACTTGCGCTTCGGCGTGGTCGCTTTCCACGTCATTTACAACACTGTGCGTTGCGGCCTGCTGTTGCCGCTGGTCGATCCAATGGCGCGTCTTTGCACGCGTCTGCTGCCGGAGTTGCATAAGGATGACGACGCAACTATCGCCGCACGCCATCTTGATCCGGCGGCCATCGATACACCGTCGCTCGCGCTGGCAAACGCATCACGTGAGGTTCTGCGTATTGGCGACCTGATTGAAAAAATGCTGCTGAGCCTGCTGCCGGTCATCCGCAACAATGATCAATTGCGCGCACAGCAAATCCGCAAACTTGACGACGACGTCGACAAACTCTACACGGCTGTGAAGATGTATCTGGCACGGGTGTCGCGTGAAGAGCTGAACGACAAGGAAGTGCGCCGCTGGACCGATATCGTCACACTGACCATCAATCTGGAACAGGCCGGCGACATCATCGAACGTATCGTCAAGGGAATTGAGAGCAAGAAGATTGCGCCACAACGCACCTTCTCCGACGCCGGCATGACGGAAGTCTGCGAAATGCACACGCGTCTGGTGGCGAGCTTGCAGCTGGGCCTGTCCGTCTTCCTTGATGGCGACCTGAAGAGCGCGCAAAAACTGTTGGCCGAGAAAGAGGCTTTCCGTGATCTCGAACGCGCTTACTCGAAGACTCACCTTATTCGCCTGGCTGGTGAGACGCAGCAAAGCATCGAAACCAGTTCGCTGCATCTGGATCTGATCAGCGACATGCGCCGGATGCATTCGCTGTTTTGCTCGACCGCCTATGCAGTGCTGGACGAGGCAGGCATGCTGCGCAAGAGCCGCATGAACATCGGCGACGATCCGGTGGTAGTGCAAGCCCGGCAGGAATTCGGCGATTACTCGCATCCGCCCTGATTGCCCGGGCATGCGATCTAGATCCGTATGATCAGTGCCCGGAAATCTCTGAAATCGACATCCGCACGACCTTGCCGGTCTGCACGTCGAAATGGACGTTGAACAAGCGTTCTTCGTGGACGTGCAGGTATTTCCAGTCCCACACTTCCTCCTGCTTGCGGGCAAACGGCACCACGGTGCGTGGGCGGCCGAGCATGTTGCGCACTTCGTCGCGGGTCATGCCCTTTTGCACCTTATCAAAGTTTTCGTCCGTCAATACCTGTTGATAGTCTGATAACTTTCCATCAGCGCTGATACGGAACATCCAGGTGCGGACTCCCTGCGGCCCTTTCGGGTATTCCAGGACCCGTTCACCGCCCTCCTCGCGCACGCTGTCGGGCTGCCCCATGACGCCACGTACGTCCGCCTCGGTCGAGACGCCTTTATTCAACTTATCCAAGCCAAACTCCTGTATGGGATTGCCATCGCGATCACATCCCAGCGCCAGCAGCGCCGCGCAAGCGGCCATGCACCACGCCAATACCTTGTTTCTCATCATTGCCATCTTTGATTCTCGGGCTTCAAGACAGGGTAGAATAGCGCCTATTAGCCAGTTAATAAGAATTTCAGGAAAAATCATGCCACTCTTCAAACTTTTCAAATCCTACGAGTCCGAAGCAACTAAATTCATCGCCGAACTCAAGGAAAAGAATCCGAAACTGGAAGAGCAGCAACGCGCCGGCCGCGCCCTGCTGTGGGACAAGGCTCCGCTGGATCTGGACAAGACCGCACGCGAAAAAGAATCCCGCGTCCAGCAACAGCCTTACGTCTATCAAAATCACTAATTCGTCAGCATGATCGAAAACGCCGGGAGTCAAGGTAATCAATCCTCCGACGCAGCAGAACTGACGGTGGCAGGCCAGCCGGACACGACGCCGGATGTGGTCGATGGCGTTGCTTTCGCCAAGCTTTATGGCGAGCCGCTGTTCAAGCTGCCGACAGACCTGTACATCCCCCCCGATGCCCTCGAAGTGTTCCTGGAAGCGTTCCAGGGCCCGCTGGATCTGTTGCTGTATCTGATCCGCAAGCAAAACTTCAATATTCTCGACATCCCGATGGCGCAGGTGACCCTGCAATATCTGGAATACGTGGAGCAGATCCGCAAGCACAACCTCGAACTGGCGGCAGAATATCTGCTCATGGCCGCGATGTTGATCGAGATCAAATCGCGCATGCTGCTGCCGGTCAAGAAGGCCGACACCGGCGATGAAGCCGAAGATCCCCGCGCCGAACTGGTGCGCCGACTGCTCGAGTACGAGCAAATGAAACTGGCTGCGCAAGAACTGGACTCGCTGCCGCAAGTCGGCCGCGATTATGTGCGCACTCAGGTGTATGTCGAACAAACCGTGGTGACCCGCTGGCCGGACGTCAATCTCGACGATCTCCAGTCTGTCTGGGCCGACATCATGCGGCGTGCAAAACTGACTGCCCACCATCACATCAGCCGGGAAGAACTGTCTGTGCGCGAGCACATGACCGGTATTCTGCGTCGTCTGCAATCGGCGCGCTTTGTCGAGTTCGCCGACTTGTTCGACCCGATGCGCGGCGTACCAGTGGTCGTGGTCAACTTCATCGCCCTGCTCGAACTAGCCAAGGAAACGCTGATCGAGATCACCCAGGCCGAAGCCTTTGCACCGATTTACGTGCGGCTGTCGTATTCTCCGAGCTGATTTTTCAGCTCGCTGAATCTGGCTCCTGGTATCTGGTATCTGTTCAGCCCGCCTCCGTACCCTACTCAAAGAAACACACCATGAAAATCATCTCGTCCATCGAAGAACTGCGCGACCAACTGCGTGGCCAGCTGCGCACAGCATTCGTCCCGACCATGGGCAATCTGCATGAAGGCCATCTGTCGCTGATGCGCCTGGCGCGCACACATGGCGATCCGGTGGTGGCATCGATTTTCGTGAACCGTCTGCAGTTCGGACCGAACGAAGATTTCGACAAATATCCACGCACTTTTCAGGCAGATATCGAGAAGCTGGAAAAAGAAGGCGTCTACGTCCTGTTCGCGCCGACCGAAAAAGATCTCTATCCGGAGCC
>Ga0209913_1000379_pt1 | contig 39290 bp, 29 predicted proteins | sample PersoiDNA2013203_FD_185805 | JGI IMG/M metagenome (GOLD analysis project Ga0209913, IMG submission 185805) | Permafrost soil microbial communities from the Arctic, to analyse light accelerated degradation of dissolved organic matter (DOM) -... | ecosystem: Environmental > Terrestrial > Soil >...
GCGGCATGGGCCAGCCAGGCCGGGTCCTGGGCCAGTGCCAAGGCGGCGGCCAGGGCGCGCGAGGGGCGCTCGGACTGGGTCAGCATGAAGCCGATGGGGGTGTGCACCTCGGGGCTGATCAGGCGGTGGGCCTCCAGCTCGGCGTAGCCCAGGGCGGCGCCGACCAGGGCACCGGGCAGCACGCTGCAGACCTCGCCGGCCACCACGCTGAGCGACAGGGTGAGGATGGAGTTGGTCTCGATCACCGGTGTGACCTCGGCCCCGGCCAGGGCGAAGGCGCTGTCCACGATGCTGCGGTTGTGCATTTCGGGCGTCAGCAGGCACATGGGCTGGGCCGCCGCCTCGACCCAGCGCATCGGCTCGCCACGGCGCATGCCTGCACGGCCGGCCTGAGCAGGCTGGCGGGCCCGACGCACCAGAAAATACTGCTCGCTGTACTGCGGCAGCACCCGCACGCCCGACTGTCGGCCCAGGCGGTCGGTGTAGCCCAGGCCCAGGTCCAGGGTCAGCGCATCCAGGCCGTTCTCGATCTCGGGCGAAGACAGCGACAGCACGGCCGGCCGGATGCCAGGGTGGCGTGCCTGCAGCCAGGCCGCAAAACGCGCCATGATGGGGATGGCCGTGGGCACGGCGCCGATGCGCAGGCGCCCGCGCGGCTGGTCGGCCTCGCTGGCCAGATCTTGCTGCAGCAGCTCGTGCTCGCGCAGCATGCGCTGCGCCGTCACCAGCACGCGCTCACCCTCGGGGGTGAAGCCCGCGTACTGGCGTGCCCGCTTGACGATGACCACGCCGAACTCGGCCTCCAGCGCGCGCAACGCATTCGACAGCGCGGGCTGGGTGATGTGGCAGGCCTGGGCGGCCCGTCCGAAGTGCTGGTGCTCGCTCAGCGACACCAGATAGCGCAGGGACGCCAGGATGTTCATGGCTCGGAGAGCACGGGGCGAGGCCGGAGCACCCGCCTCAGGTGCCCTGGCTGACGGTGATGGTCGGGAACTTGGACGAGAAATCCTTGGCCTGCTGCGCCACTTTCAGCGCCACCTTGCGGGCCACGGTCTTGTACAGGCCGGCCACCTCGCTGTCGGGGGCAGCCACCACAGTGGGGTTGCCGCTGTCGGCCTGCAGGCGGATGTTGATGTCCAGCGGCAGCCCGCCCAGGTAGTCCATCTTGTAGTCGGCCGCCATGCGCTGGCCGCCATCGGCGCCGAAGATGTGCTCGACATGGCCGCAGTTGCTGCACACGTGCACGGCCATGTTCTCGACGATGCCCAGGATGGGCACGCCCACCTTCTCGAACATCTTGATGCCCTTGCGGGCGTCCAGCAGGGCGATGTCCTGCGGTGTGGTCACCACCACGGCGCCGGTCATGGGCACGCGCTGCGACAGGGTGAGCTGGATGTCGCCCGTGCCCGGGGGCATGTCGACGATCAGGTAATCCAGGTCTTTCCAGTTGGTCTGGCGCAGCAGCTGCTCCAGCGCCTGGGTGGCCATGGGGCCGCGCCAGATCATGGCTTCGTCCTGGGCCACCAGAAAACCGATCGACATCACCTGCACGCCATGCTTGAGCATGGGCTCCATGGTCTTGCCGTCGGTGCTGGCGGGGCGGCCCTCGATGCCCATCATCATGGGCTGGCTGGGGCCGTAGATGTCGGCGTCCAGCAGGCCCACGCGGGCGCCTTCGGCGGCCAGCGCCAAGGCCAGGTTGGCGGCGGTGGTGCTCTTGCCCACCCCGCCCTTGCCCGAGGCCACCGCAATGATGTTGCGCACCTCGGGCAGCAGCGGCACGCCGCGCTGCACCGCATGGGCCACCACCTTGCTGCGCACGTTGGCCTGCACCTCGGTGACGCCGGCCACGCTGCGGGCGGCCGCGTCCAGCGAGGCGGTCAGGGTGGGGATGAAGGTGCGGGCCGGGTAGCCCAGCTCGATGTCAAACGACACCTTGCCGCCCTCGACCTGGAGGTTCTTCAGGGCCTTGGTGGAGACAAAATCCTGGCCGGTGTGGGGGTCGACAACGGTTTGCAGGGCCTGCAGAAGGGCTTCGGTCGTGGGCATGAGGGGCTCTTTTGAATGGTCGGATGCGAAACCGCCTAGTTTAGCCAGCCCACCCCGGCCCTGCGGCTTCAGGGGCTTCAGGGGTTCAGGGCCCGCGGGCCCGGCCCCTGGCCATCACTTGAGCGTGGCCAGGTAGGCCAGCAGATCGGCGCGTTGCCCGGCGTCGGGCAGGCCCGAGAAGGGCATGTGGTTGCCAGGCACCACCGCCTGCGGGTTGGCAACGTAGGCCGACAGGGTGTCGGCGTCCCAGGTCTTGCCCGAGGTCTTGAGGGCCCGGCTGTAGCGGAAGCCCGGCACGCTGCCGGCGGGCCGGCCCAGCACGCCCTGCAGGGAGGGGCCCACCCCGTTGCGTCCGTCGACGCTGTGGCAGGCCGCACATTGGGCAAAGACCTGACGGCCCGCCTCGACGGAGGCCGCACGCCCCCCGATGGGGGCGCCCAGACCGGCCAGGCTCAGGGCCAGCAGACCGAGCCGAAACCCTGTTTTGACGGCGGGGGGCAGGGAAGATGTGAAATTGGACATGGGATGGGGGTCTTGAAATGGAAAGGCGGTCAGTGAGAGGCGTCGCGCTCCGCCCCGCCCGACCGGAGGCCGGCGGGGTGGGCGCGGGTTCAGGACGGGAAGGGGCGCAAGGGAAGGAGGGCCGATTGCCCTCAGAGCCAGCCGGGCCGCGCCACATAGCGCAGCAGGTCGTCGCCCAGGCGCAGTGACAGGGCCGCCAACGGGCCGGTGGGGTTGTAGCTGGAGTTGTGGTCGTACACCGAAGCTCCGACCACGAACAGGTTGGCGGCGTCCCAGTGCTGCAGGTGCGGCGACACCACGCTGGTGAGGGGGTCGGCCCCCATCACCGTGCCGCCCGTGATGTGGGTGCTCTGGTAGTTCCGGGTGTCGAAGGGCGCGATATTGGCGTTCAGGGGGCCGATCGCATCGCCGCCGATGGCCTCGGCAATCGCTTTCATGCGGGCACCCACATAGGCCAGCATGCGCTGTTCGTTGGCCCGGAAGTCGAAGGTCATGCGCACCAGCGGCTGGCCGAAGACATCGGTGTGCACCGGGTCCAGGCTGAGGTAGTTGTCATGATCCGGGTAGCAGGAGCCCAGGATGGTCAGGGTCATGGCATGGTTGTACCAATCGGCGTTGGCCTGCTTCCAGGCGGTGCCCCAGGCCGGCGTGCCCGGCGGCACGCGACGGGTCTTGATGGGCCGCCCACCGCTCTGGCTGGCGCCGATCAGACCGCCGCCCAGAAAGCCCAGGCCCCGGTGGTCGAAGTTGTCGTTGTTGAAGTCGTCGATCGCCGTGGTGGTGCAGCCGCTGGCAAAGTAGGGGTTGAACCAGTGGTCCTTGCGGAACAGGTCGATCGAGGCATTGGCCTGGTAGCAGAAGTTCTTGCCGACCACGCCACGACGGGTGGCCGGGTCATAGGGGCGTCCGATGCGGCTGTTGAGCAGCAGGCGCGTGTTGCTCATGGTGAAGGCCGCCAGCACCACCACATCGGCCGGCTGCTCATGGACCTGGCCGGTGCGCAGATCGAGGTAACGCACGCCACGGGCCCGCTTGCTGCGGGCGTCGTAGTCGATGCCCAGCACATGCGCATGGGAGCGCAGCTCAAAGCTCTTGCGCTGGCGCAGGACCGGGTAGAGCAGCAGCTCGGGCGAGCCCTTGGCCGAGGCCTCGCAGATGAAGCGTTCGCAGTGCCCGCAGTACTGGCAGGGCCCGAGCTTCTGACCATCGGGATTGGTGTAGCTGCCCGAGGAATTGGCGGCCGGGATCGGGAACGGGTGATGCCCCAGGGCCTCGCAGGTGGCCTTGAACAGCACGCCCGCCTCGGTGATCTCCAGGGGCTTTTGCGGGTATTCGGTGCGGCGCGGCGCCTCGAAGGGATTGCCGCCGGGCTGGCGTTGCCCCTTGAGGTTGCCCGCCTTGCCGGACAGCCCGAACAATTGCTCGAACAGCTCGTGGTAAGGCTCCATCTCGGCGTAGCTCACACCCCAGTCCTGCAGCGGCATGGATTCGGGGATGGCCTGCCTGCCATAACGTTCCAGGTAGTGGCTGCGCAGGCGCGGCTCGTACTCGGCCCAGCGCCAGGTGTGGCCGTTCCAGTGGTTGCCGGCACCACCGATGCCCTCGCCCGGCAGAAAGGCCTCCATCCAGCGCACCGGCACCGCCTGCTCGCTGCTGTTGTGACGCGCGGTGTAGGTTTCGCGGCTCCAATCCTGGATCAGGCCCTGGTTCACATCCCAGCGCAGTTCGTCGCGCTGGCTGGGCAGCCGGGCTTCGGGGCCCTGGGTGCGGTCACCGCCGCGCTCCAGCACCAGCACCTCGACCCCGCGGGCTGTGAGCTGGCGGGCCACCAGGCCGGCACTCAGGCCGCCGCCGACGATGACCACGGTTTTCTTGGCAAGTTTTTTCATGGTTTGGATCTGATTCGGGTTCGAGGTCAGCTGAAATCGACGATGGACATCGGGGTCTGGCTGCCGGGGAAAGGCTTGTTGCGGAACTGGACGACGTTCAAGGCGTTGGTGGCCGGCAGGCCGGGGTAGCCCAGCAGCTTCCAGAACACCTTGCCCGCATTGCCGCCATACAGGGGGTCGCTGAAGCACGCCTGGGTGAACAGGGGGTAGACCAGCTCGTTGAACCAGACCTGCAGGTCGATTTCATCGACCACCCGCGGTGTCGAGGTGATCTCGTGCAGCAGGCGATCGATCTCGGCCGGGTTCAGCTGGTCGAGAGGCTGTTGCTGGCGTGAGGCCAGCAGCGCATTGACCGCCGCCACCCCGGCCTTGAAATGCTGTTCGGGCGTCAGGGGCAGCTGCAGACCGAACTGCGGCTTGGCCGCCGCGAACGGGCCGCGCAGGTCACGCCGCGCCCCCTGACCGAAGCCGCCGGCCAGTTGCCGGTCGATGAAGAGCGCCAGACCGCAATCGACCCCATTGGGTGTGAATCGGTCGGCCGGGCACATGACATTGACCAGGGCTTCGACAAAGGCAGCCTCGGTGGCGCTGAAACTCTGGTAACCCAGCACCGCGTCCGGCGCGGCGACCTGGGCTGCGGCCGCAGGGGAAGCGGATGCCGCCGAGGCGGTACCGGGCGCCACCAGACTGACACCAACCGGCAAAGCGGCAGAAGCCACCGCCAGTTGCTTGAAAAAGCCGCGACGAGGCGGATCGGAAGATGGGTGGCCGAGCATGTGAATCCTCAGGGCAGTTGACGAGGTGTGGAAACCCTCCGACGGAGGGCAGGCCCTGAGGCTAGGGCCGCGACGAGGCGGCGAGGTTTGGCACCGTAAGGCGTGCAAGCACCTGTGTCAGGCACCTGGGTTGCGGGCCCTGAATGCCCCGGGACGGCGGGAGTGGGTCGGCAGCTTCTAAAATCGAGGATTCGCTCGAAACCGAAGAACACCATGTCTGCCCAACGCAAGCTATTCGTCACCACAGCCCTGCCGTACGCCAACGGCAACTTTCACATCGGTCACATCATGGAATACATCCAGGCCGACATCTGGGTGCGGACACAGCGCATGCTGGGTCACCAGGTGAACTTCGTCGGGGCCGATGACACCCACGGCGCGCCGATCATGATCGCGGCCGAAAAGGCCGGCAAGACGCCGCAGCAGTTCGTGGCCGACATCGCCGCCGGCCGCAAGCCCTACCTTGAAGGCTTTCACATCGCCTTCGACAACTGGCACAGCACCGACGCCCCCGAAAACTACCAGCTGGCGCAGCAGATCTACCTCGATCTGAAGGCCGCCGGCCTGATCGAGACCCGCGTGATCGAGCAGTTCTTCGACCCCGAGAAGAACATGTTCCTGCCAGACCGCTTCATCAAGGGCGAATGCCCCAGGTGCCACGCCAAGGACCAGTACGGCGACAACTGCGAGGTGTGCGGCGCGGTGTACGCCCCCACCGACCTGATCGAGCCTTTCTCGGCCCTGTCGGGCGCCAAGCCGGTGCTGAAGAGCTCGGAGCACTTCTTCTTCAAGCTGTCCGACCCGCGCTGCGTGGCCTTTCTCGAAGAGTGGACCCAGGACGGCCGGCTGCAGTCCGAGGTGGCCAACAAGGTCAAGGAATGGTTCACCGTGCGAACCAACCCCGACGGCACGACCAGCGAAGGCCTGGGCGACTGGGACATCAGCCGCGATGCGCCCTACTTCGGCATCGAGATCCCCGGCGCACCCGGCAAGTACTTCTATGTGTGGCTGGACGCCCCGGTGGGCTACCTGGCCTCGCTGAAGAACCTGCTTGAAAAGCGCGGTGAAGACTACGCGGCCTACATGGCCGACCCGGCGCTGGAGCAGTTCCACTTCATCGGCAAGGACATCGTCACCTTCCACACCCTGTTCTGGCCCGCCATGCTGAAGTTCAGCGGCCGCAAGACACCGGATTCGGTGTTTGTGCACGGCTTCCTCACCGTGAACAACGGCGAGAAGATGAGCAAGAGCCGCGGCACCGGCCTGGACCCGCTCAAGTACCTGAGCCTGGGCATGAACCCCGAGTGGCTGCGCTACTACCTGGCCGCCAAGCTCAGCGCGCGCAACGAAGACATCGACTTCAACCGCGACGACTTCATGGCCCGCGTCAACGCCGACCTGATCGGCAAGTTCATCAACATCGCTTCGCGTGCGGCCGGTTTCATCCACAAGCGCTTTGGCGGCCAGTTGGCGGCCGTGTCGGCCGACGGTGACGCGCTGCTGAGCCACCTGCAGGACGCCACCCCGGGTGTGGCCGAATTGCTGGCCGAACGCGACTACGGCAAGGCCCTGCGCGAGATCATGCTGCTGGCCGACCGCGTCAACGAGTACGTGGACCAGAACAAGCCCTGGGAACTGGCCAAGCAAGAAGGCATGGAAGCGCGCCTGCAGGACGTGTGCAGCGCCTGCATCGAGGCCTTCCGCCTGCTGAGCATCCTGCTCAAGCCCGTGCTGCCCGCGCTGGCGGCCCAGGTCGAGGCCTTCCTGCAGGTGGGCCCCTTCACCTTTGACAGCGGCCGCAGCCTGCTGGGCGCCGGCCACCGCATCCAGGAGTACAAGCACCTGATGCAGCGCGTCGATGTGAAGCAGCTCGACGCCCTGTTCGAGCCGCCGGCCGCCCCCGAGCCCGAAGCCACCGTGCCCGGCGGCGAGGAGTTGGCCCCCACCATCGGCATCGACGACTTCGCCAAGATCGACCTGCGCATTGCGTTGATCGTCAACTGCGAGCCCGTGGAAGGCTCGACCAAACTGCTGCGGCTGACGCTGGACGTGGGCGAGGGCAAGCACCGCAATGTCTTCAGCGGCATCGCCAGTGCCTACAAGCCCGAAGACCTGATCGGCAAGCACACCGTGATGGTGGCCAACCTGGCACCGCGCAAGATGAAGTTCGGCATCAGCGAAGGCATGGTGCTGGCCGCCAGCCATGGCGACGAAAAGGCCCAACCCGGCATCTATGTGCTCAACCCCTGGCCCGGCGCCACGCCCGGCATGCGGGTGCGCTGAGGCCTTGAAGGCACCAGGGCCGGCAGGCCCTGAGCCTAGGCCCGTGGCGAGGTGGTGAGCTGGTCGCTCCAGCTCAGGGGGGCGGGGCCCGTGGCAACCCGCCCCGTCGCGGCAGCCGGGTCCTGCCCTGGCTGCAACAGTTGCAGGGCGCGCCCGCTGGCGGTGGCATTCATCGCATCGAGCAGGCCCCCCAGGCGTTGCAGCAGCGCCTGGGCGTCACAGCCCGGAAATAACCCCGCCGTGCAGGTCACCTGCAGCCGCAGGGTGGCCCCGCCGGGCAGGCGACCCGGTTGTGCCAGACCGCGCGCAATGATCGTCTGCGCCAGATCCAGCACACCCTGGGGCTTGAACTCCCCCTCCATCAGCAGCACAAAGTCGCCGTTGCCCAGGCGCGCCAGCGTGTCGCCGCTGCGCCGCACCACCTGAGAGATGCACTGGCTGGCCTGCAAGGTGGCGGCATCCAGTGCCGGCACCCCCGCCTCACGGAAAAGCGCCTGCAGATTGGCAATCCGGATGCGCATGACCGCCCCCAGCCGGTGCTGCCGATGCTGGCGCAGGATCAGGTGATCCAGACGCTCCAGCACCACATGCTCGCTGGAAAGGCCGGTCAAGGAGTCGATCCGCTTGAGCGCCTGGCGTTGCACCCCTTGATCACGCTGCAGGCGGCAACGCCAGGCCAGCGCCAGCCCCAGCAGCGAAAGCGACAAGCCCAGTCCTGCCGGCGCCCAGCGCAGCAAGACGGCCTCCCAAGGCAAGGTCCAGACCGTGCCACGCAACACGCTGACCCACTGCCAGGGGCCCAGCAACAGCCAGCCCCCCAACAGCATGGCCCCCAGCCAACGCTCACGCACCACAGCACGCCACGCAATGCCACAGCCGGCCAGCCAGACCAGGGCCCCATAGCCGGCGGCCACCGAGTCCAGGGCCAGCCCCGACAGGGCCACCACGCACAACACCAGCCCCAGCGCCCCGAACACCAGGCTGGCGCTGCGCCAGCGAGGGGCCAGCGCGCCGCGCGCCAGACGGCTGATGAACAACAGGCCGAAGCCCTGAGCCAGCGACTGCCAGGCTTCGAACATGCGCTCGCTCCAGCCCGCTCGTTCAGGCCACAGGTATTCGGCCCCCACCCCTCCATGGGCGGCGGCCGCCACCGCCAGGGCCAGGCAGGCCCCCGCAAAGGACAGCGGCAGGCTGTTGCGGTATTGAAGCGCCTGGACCAGCGACATCACCACCAGCAGCACCATGCCGCCCAGGGCGGCGCCCCAGATCAGGTGCAAGGTCTGGGCATGACGTTCGAAGGCCGAGCGATCCCAGAGGCGCCAGGCCAGTTCGGTCGGCCTGCGGCCCTCGACACTCAGGTAGACGCGGTTCTGCCCGGGCTGCAACGTCCAGGCAAAAGCGGGGGACAGGTGGGCCATGGGCCAGCGGGCCACCGGCAGCAAGGCACCGGCCTCGGCCGAGGCCCAGCGCTCATCCGCCTGCGGCGAATAGAAGACCACGCGCTGCACATCAGACACCGGTATCTCCAGCACCACCTCGCGCGGCGCCTGGACAGCCGGCAGATCGATGGCCAGCCAGTGCGCGCCCGACGCGCGCAGCGCGGCCCGGTCGCCCGGCTGGGCCACGGCGCCCTCTCCAGCGGCAAAGCGGCCCATCACACGGGCCGGCGTCTGGGCTCCGCCACCATCCGACAGGATCCAGGCCGGGGGGGTCAGCCCGCTCCAGGGCACGGACGGAGTGGACAGAGGCGTCTGGGCCCCCAAGGGCAGGGCCAGCAGGAGGCTCAGCCCCACCAGCCCAACCCGCCATCGCCGGGCGACACTGGCGCCGATCCTCACCGCCCAGGATGCGATGAACGTTTTCATGCACACAATGTAACGATTTTGCAAGTTCAGGGACATCCCCGATCTGGGTGATGTGGACGCCAGCGCCGGCGGGGACCAGAATCCGAGCCAATGCACCTGCCGCACGCCCTTGCCCGTTTCCACCCCCGGCTGCTCGACACCTGCCGGGATTACAGCCGCGCCCGCTTCTGGCGCGATGCCGGCGCCGGTGTCACGGTCGGCATCGTGGCCCTGCCGCTGGCCATGGCCTTCGCGATTGCCTCCGGCATGAAACCCGAGGCGGGTCTGTGGACCGCCATCATCGCGGGCTTTCTGATCTCGCTGCTGGGGGGCTCCAGCGTGCAGATCGGCGGGCCGGCTGGCGCTTTCATCGTGGTGGTGTACGGCATCATCGAGCGCCACGGCCTGGCCAATCTGCTGATCTCCACCAGCCTGGCCGGCGTGCTGCTGTTCCTGATGGGGCTGCTGCGCCTGGGCACGCTGGTGCGCTATGTACCGGTGACCATCGTGGTCGGCTTCACCAACGGCATTGCGGTGCTGATCGCTCTGTCGCAGATGAAAGACTGGCTGGGCCTGCAGGTACCGCGCATGCCCGCCGATTTCTTTTCACAGCTGAGCACGCTGTGGCTGCACCGGGGCAGCTTCAACCCGGCGGCCTTCGGCCTGGGCCTGGCCTGTGTGGTGGGCCTGTTCGCCTGGCCCTGGCTGTGGGGTCGCAAGCACCGCTTCCAGACCACCCTGGACGACATCCCCGGCATGCGCCGCGCCTGGCGTGTGACCTCGCGCCTGCCCGGCCCGGTGGTGGCCCTGGTCACCCTCACGCTGCTGGCCTGGGTGCTGGGCCTGCAGGTCGAGACCATCGGCAGCCGCTTCGGCAGCATCCCGGCCGGTCTGCCCGAACTGGCCCTGCCCGATTTCAGCTGGGAGACCGCCAAGCACCTGCTCAACCCCACGCTCACCATCGCCCTGCTGGGGGCGGTCGAGTCGCTGCTGTGCGCCCGGGTGGCCGACCAGATCAGCAACACCCCGCGCCACGACCCCAACCAGGAGCTGATGGCCCAGGGCGTGGCCAACTTCGTCACGCCACTGTTCGGCGGCATGCCGGCCACCGGCACCATCGCCCGCACCGTGACCAACATCCGCTCGGGCGCCAGCTCGCCGGTCTCGGGCCTGGTGCATGCCGCCACGCTGGCGCTGATCGTGCTGCTGGCCGCACCGCTGGCGCTGCTGATTCCGCTGCCCGTGCTGGCCGGCATCTTGCTGTTCGTGGCCTGGAACATGGGCGAATGGCACGAATTTGCCGACCTGAAGCACTACTCCGGCCATTACCGCCTGGTGATGGTGGGCACCTTCGTGCTGACCGTGGTGTTCGACCTGACGGTGGCCATCGAGGTGGGGCTGTTGCTGGCCTGCGCCCTGTTCATCCGGCGCATGAGCTCGCTGTTCAGCGTGGCGCCGGTGCCTGCCCAGGGGTCGGAGCTGCGCTTTGAGCTGTATGGCGCGCTGTTCTTCGGCGCGGTGGACCGCATTGACCGGCTGGTCAGCGCCGTGGAACAGGCCCCGCCCGGCACCCGGGTGGTGCTGGAGGCGCATCAGCTCATCGCGCTCGACTCCACCGGGGTCGATGCGCTGCGCCAGCTGCACCGGGTGGTGCGCCAGCACGGCGGCAGCCTGCACCTGGAGGGCCTGCAGCCCCAGCCACACGACCTGGCCCGGCGCTCGGGGCTGAGCGCCGAACTGGCGGCCGCCCAGGCCGAGGCACAGGCCCAAAACGACACCAGCCCCGGGCTTTGAGTGCCCGACCGCCCGAGACCGCTAAAATCGCACCCCAAAGGACTTGCAACATGTCGATCTTCGCCCGCCCTCACTACACCTCTGACGCTACCCAGTTCATCGAACAGCTCAAGGCCGCCAAGCCCGAACTGGACGCCCAGCAACAGGCGGGCCGCGGCCTGCTGTGGGACCGCGAGCAAGACCGCGAATCCCAGGCCGGCTTCAAAGAGGCCCGCGTGCCGCAAAAGCCCTACGTCTACCAAAGCGGCCACTGAGGCCCCGGCCCGGCGCCCCACCACCGGCCACTCACCGGCCCACAGCCCGGCGCGCGCCCGCCCCGCCCCCACCCATGAAGCCCAGCCCAGGCGCCGACACGGCGCTGCTCCCGCCTGCGCCTGACGGTACCCCCGAAGGCGCGGCGATGCCGAGCGTGGTCGATCACGTGGCCGTGGCCCGCCTGTATGGCGAACCGCTGTTCGCCATGCCGACCGACCTGTACATCCCGCCCGATGCGCTGGAAGTGTTCCTGGAGGCCTTCGAAGGCCCGCTGGACCTGCTGCTGTACCTGATCCGCAAGCAGAACTTCAACATCCTCGACATCCCGATGGCGGCGGTGACCCGCCAGTACCTGGTGTATGTGGACGAGATCCGCACCCGCAACCTCGAACTGGCGGCCGAGTACCTGCTGATGGCGGCCATGCTGATCGAGATCAAGTCGCGCATGCTGCTGCCGCCCAAGCCCGCCCCGGAAGGGCAGGAGCCCGAAGACCCGCGCGCCGAGTTGGTGCGCCGTCTGCTCGAGTACGAGCAGATGAAACTGGCCGGCGCCAAGCTCAATGCCCTGCCCCAGTTCGGGCGCGACTTCATGCGCGCCCAGGTCTACATCGAGCAAAGCCTGCAGCCGCGCTTTCCCGATGTGCACGTGGTCGACCTGCAGGAAGCCTGGCGCGACATCCTCAAACGCGCCCGCCTGGTGCAGCACCACCGCATCACGCGCGAAGAACTCAGCGTGCGCGAGTACATGAGCAAGGTGCTGCGCGCCCTGCAGGGCCGCCGCTTTGTCGAGTTCGAAGACCTGTTCGAACCCGAAAAGGGCAGCACCGTGCTGGTGGTCACCTTCATCGCCCTGCTGGAGCTGGCCAAGGAAACCCTGATCGAGATCACCCAGGCCGAGGCCTTCGCCCCGATCTACGTGCGTCTGGCCTACACCCCGGCCTGAACGCCCCCCGGGGCCCGGCCCCGCGCCCTTTCACACTCCCCCCACTGACCGTGACCGAATTCGACACCCTCATCGTCGGCAGCGGCCTGGCCGGCCTGTGCGCCGCCCTGCTGCTGGCCCCCACCCGCCGGGTGGCCGTGATCAGCAAGACCCGCCTGGACGCCGGGGCCAGCGGCATGGCCCAGGGCGGCATCGCCGCCGTGCTGGCCGCCGACGACAGCTTTGACGACCATGTGCGCGACACCCTGGTGGCCGGGGCCGGCCTGTGCGACGAGGCGGCCACGCGCTTCGTGGTGGAGGGCGCACCCGCTGCCATGGCCTGGCTGCAGGCCCAGGGCGTGCCCTTCACCCAGGAGCAGGGCACACTGCACCTGACGCGCGAGGGCGGCCACAGTGCCCGCCGCATCGCCCACGTGGCCGATGCCACCGGCGCCGCCGTGCAGCGCACCCTGATGGACGTGGTGCGCCACACCCCGGGCATCACGGTGCTGGAGCAGCACAGCCTGGTCGATCTGGTGCTGGCCCCAGCCAGCCCTGACGGCGCCCCGCGCCGCTGTCTGGGCGTGACGCTGCTGGACACCGCGCGCGGCCTGCGCCGCACCCTGCTGGCCCCGCACACCGTGCTGGCCAGCGGAGGCGCCGGCCAGGTGTTTGCCCACACCACCAACCCCGACACCTCCACCGGCGACGGCATGGCCGCGGCCTGGCGCGCCGGCTGCCGCGTGGCCAACCTGGAGTTTGTGCAGTTCCACCCCACCAGCCTGTGCCACCCCGAAGCCCAGGGTTTTCTGATCAGCGAGGCGGTGCGCGGTGAAGGCGGCCTGCTCAAACGCCCGGCTGCGGCCGGCGGCCAGCGCTTCATGCCCGAGTACGACGCGCGCGCCGAACTGGCCCCGCGCGACGTGGTGGCCCGCGCCATCGACGCCGAGATGAAGCGCCACGGCCTGCCCTGCGTCGAGCTGGACATCTCGCACCAGAGCCCGGCCTTTTTGCACGAGCACTTTCCCAACATCGCGGCGCGTTGCCTGGCCCTGGGCATCGACATCACGCGCCAGCCGATCCCGGTGGTGCCCGCCGCCCACTACACCTGCGGCGGCGTGCTGACCGACCTGGCCGGGTGCACCGACCTGCCGGGCCTGCTGGCGATTGGCGAGGTGGCCTGCACCGGCCTGCACGGGGCCAACCGGCTGGCCAGCAACTCGCTGCTCGAATGCCTGGTGTTTGCGCGCGCGGCCGCAGATCGGTTGCTGGCCGAGGCACTGCCTGCCAGCCGACCAAGCGCCCCGCCAGACCAAGCCCTGGCCGGGCCCGAGCCCGCACTGGAGGTCGATGCCGCCGCGCTGCGCCAGCAACTGCGCCAGCTGATGTCGGCCCAGGTCGGCATCGTGCGCAGCGACGCCAGCCTGCAGGCCGCCGCCCAGGCCCTGGCCCCGCTGCAGGCCGCAAGTGAGCGCCTGTGGGCCCTGGGCCGCCCCAGCCGCGCCCTGCTGGAGCTGCGCAACCTGAGCCAGGTGGCCGCGCTGATGGTGCGCTCGGCCCGGCAACGCCAGGAAAGCCGGGGCCTGCACTTCAGCACCGATCACCCGCAAACCGACGCCGTGGCCCGGCCCACCGTGCTGCCCGGCGCAGCCTGAGACCAGGCCGGCACCTGGAGAGACCATGATCCCAACCGACACCCCCCTCAGCTCACCCTACGGCACGCTGCCCCCGGCCTCGCCCGTGGCCACGCGCAAGCCGCTGAGCCTGCCGCGCCTGGCCGAGTTGCACGCCCGCGGCGAAAAAATCACCATGCTGACCGCCTACGACGCCACCTTCGCCGCCATGGCCGATGCCGCCGGGGTGGAGTGCCTGCTGGTGGGTGATTCGTTGGGCATGGTCTGCCAGGGCCTGCCCAGCACCGTGGGCGTGAGCCTGGACACCCTGTGCTACCACACCGAAAGCGTGGCCCGCGGCCTGCGCCGCGTGCAGGGAACGGCCTGGATCATCGGCGACCTGCCCTTTGGCAGCTACCAAAGCAGCCGCGAGCAGGCACTGGAAAGCGCCGTGGCCCTGCTGCAGGCCGGTGCCCACATGGTGAAGCTCGAAGGCGGCGGCTGGACCACCGAGACCGTGCGCTTCATGGTGGAGCGCGGCATCCCCGTGTGCGCCCACCTCGGGCTGACACCGCAGACCGTGCACGCCCTGGGTGGCTACCGGGTGCAGGGCCGGGGTGACAGCGCCGCCCTGCTGAAGGAACAGGCCCTGGCCCTGGAGGCCGCAGGCGCCAGCATGCTGGTGCTGGAGATGGTGCCGGCCGCCCTGGCCGGCGAGCTGACGCGCGAACTCAAGCGCTGCGCCACCATCGGCATCGGCGCCGGGCCCGACACCGCAGGCCAGGTGCTGGTCATGCACGACATGCTGGGCATCAACCTGGGCAAGAACCCGAAGTTCGTGCGCAACTTCATGGACGGCGCCGGCAGCGTGCAGGCCGCCCTGCAGGCCTATGTGCGCGCCGTCAAGGACGGCAGCTTCCCCGACCCGGCGCTGCACGCCTGGTGATGGGGCCGGCAGGGCGCCTCAGCCCGGCGCCGGGCCGCCTCAAGGCGGGCTGGGCCCCACGACCTGGGGAGCGTGGGGGCATTCATGCATTCTCGGCGTCGATCCTGGACGTGCTGCGCGTGTCGCGCATGCACCAGCACACGATCAGCGTGCAGGCGATCACGGCGGTGGCATACCAGTAGAAGCCGCTTTCCAACCCCGCCTGCTTGAACCACAGCGCCACATACTCGGCCGTGCCGCCGAACACCGAGACCGCCAGCGCATAGGGCACGCCCACCCCGGTGGCGCGGATGGCGGCCGGGAACAGCTCGGCCTTCACCACGGCATTGATCGAGGTGTAGCCCGACACGATCAGCCAGGCGCAGGCGATCAGGCCAAAGGCCTCCCAGGGGCCCTGGGCCTGGCGGATGGCGCTCAGCAGCGGCACCGTGAAGATCGTGCCCAGCAACGCAAAACCCACCAGCAGCGGCCGACGGCCCACGCGGTCGGACAGCGCGCCATAGATCGGCTGCAACAGCATGGCAAACACCAGCGATGCGGCCGACACGGCGGTGGTCTGGTTGTCAGTCAAGCCCACCGACAGGCGCAGAAACTTCTGCATGTAAGTGGTGTAAACATAGAACGCCAGCGTGCCGCCCATGGTCAGGCCGATCACCAGCAGCACCTCACGCGGGTGCTGGGCCAGTTGGCGCAGGCCGCTCAGGGGCTTGGCCTTGCTGCGGCTGGCCTCGAACGAGGCGGTTTCATGCAGGTCCTTGCGCATGCGCAGGGCCAGCACGGCCAGGCCGGCACCGATCAGAAACGGGATGCGCCAGCCCCAGTCGCGCAGCTGGGCATCGCTCAGCAGCAGGTGCTGCAGCACCAGCAACACCAGCAGGGCCGTCAGTTGCCCGCCGATCAGGGTCACGTACTGGAAACTGGCATAAAAACCCCGGTGCTTGGAGGTGGCCATCTCGGACAGGTAGGTGGCGCTGGAGCCATATTCGCCGCCCAGGCTCAGGCCCTGCAGCAGGCGCGCCAGCAACAGCAGCGCGGGCGCCCAGGCCCCGGCCACGGCGTAGGTGGGGGCGCAGGCAATGATCAGCGAGCCCAGGCACATCAGCAGCACCGAGCCCATCAAGGCGTTCTTGCGCCCGCTGCGGTCGGCGATGCGGCCAAACAGCAGACCGCCCAGCGGCCGGATGAAAAAGCCCAAGGCAAAGATGCCGGCGGTGGACATCATCTGCGCGGTGGCGTCCTGGGCCGGAAAGAAGGAATTCGCAAAATACAGCGAGAAGGCCGCATAGGTATAGAAGTCATACCACTCGACCAGGTTGCCGGCAGAGCCGATCAGGATGGCGCGCAGGCGCCGGGCTTCGATGCGCTCGGGGGCGGAAGCAGTCATGTTGTGTGTCTCCATTCGGGGTCACGCCATTGTCAAAATCGCCGCCCACCACCGCATCCGTGCCCGCCGGGGCACCGTTCTGCGTAAAACTACGCAGAAACCGCCGATCAAGCGACCAGCCACCGCCGCTCGCGCTATCGTTGGCGCCCACCAACCTCCAGCCTGCCCACTGTGTTCCACCTCCTCCAGCCCCTGCTGCAGCGCCTGGCCCGCCCGCGCGCGCTGGCCTGGCTGGGCCTGGGCCTGCTGATCGCCGCCGCCGTGGGCCTGGCCGGCCATTGGGCCGAACGCCGTGAACTGCAGGCCAGGACGGCCGAACTGCACCAGGCCGCCGAGGTGTACAGCCTGGCCCTGCGCGGGGTGGCCGAGCGCTACGACTACCTGCCCTATGCAGCCGCCCGCCACCCCGAGGTGCTGGCCCTGCTGGCCCAGCCCGATCTGCCCCAGCGGCGCCAACAGGTGAACCGCTACTTTGAAGACCTGCGCGGGCGCACCGATTCGGCCGCCCTGTATGTGATGGACCTGAACGGCCAGGCCCTGGCTGCCAGCAACTGGGCCACCCCGAACAGCTTTGTGGGCCAGTCGTATCGGCAGCGGCCCTATTTCGAGCTGGCCAGCCAGGGGGTGCGCAACACCTTCTACGGCGTGGGACTGACCACCGGGGCGCCGGGCCTGTTCATTGCCGAGCCCGTGCGCCAGCAAGGCGTGGTGCGCGGCGTGGTCGCCGTCAAGGTGGGGCTGGACGAGCTGAGCCGCGCCTGGGCCAAGGCCGCGGCACCGGTGCTGCTGCAAGACAGCCGGGGCATCGTGTTCCTGAGCTCCGAGCCCGACTGGCTGTACCGCAGCAGCCGCCCGCTGTCGCAGGAAGACCTGAGTTGGCTGGCCCGGCACGAGCAGTACGGCCCGCCGCAGACCCAGGCCTACCCGGCCCTGCCCTGGCGGCTGGAACGCTCAGCCGACCAGGCGGAATACCGGCTGCACACACGCCAGGCCGGGCGGCAGCGCGAGCTGCTGGCCCTGGACACCCCCCTGCCCGAGCTGGGCTGGACCCTGACCGTGAGCACCGATCTGGCCGAGGTGACCCTGGCCCGCCGCCAGGCCCTGGCCCTGGCCACCCTGGGCGCGGCGGTGCTGCTGCTGGCCGCCCTGGGCTGGCAGCAGCGCGAGCGCCGCTTTGCCGAGCAGCGCCAGGCCCGGCAGGAGCTGGAGCTGCGCGTGCAGGAGCGCACCCGCGACCTGCAACTGGCGCACGCCTTTCGCAAGGCCATGGAAGACTCGCTGCTGGTGGGCATGCGGGCGCGCAACCGCGAGGGCCGCATCATCTACGTCAACCCCGCCCTGTGCGAGATGGTGGGCTACCGGGCCGACGAACTGCTGGGCTGCCTGCCGCCCTACCCCTACTGGCACCCCGACGAGCTGGATCGCCACCAGCGCGACAGCGAGGCCGCGCTGCAAGGCCGCGCCGCGCCGCAAGGCTTCGAGTCGCGCATCCGGCACCGCGACGGGCACGACGTGATCACCATGGTCTACACCGCCCCACTGATCGACGAGCAGGGCCAGCACCTGGGCTGGATGAGCTCGGTGGTGGACATCACCGCCCAGCGCCAGGCCGAGCAGCGCCAGCGCGAGCAGGCCCTGCAACTGCAGCGCAGCGCCCGCCTGGCCAGCCTGGGCGAGATGGCCTCCACCCTGGCCCACGAGCTGAACCAGCCGCTGATGGCCCTGTCGAACTTTGCCCTGGCGGCCCAGGCCCTGGCCCGACAGGGGCCGCCCGAGCTGCTGCAATCGGCGCTGGGCGACATCGTGGCCCAGGCCCGCCGCGCCGGCGAGATCGTGCAGCGCGTGCGCGGCCTGATCCGGCCCCAGGGCGGCCAGCACCAGGCCTGCGACCTGGCCCAGGTGGTGGAGCGCGTGCAGGGCCTGCTGCAGGCCGAGCTGGCCGCCGCCCCGCTGCAGCTGGACCGCGCCGCACTGGCCGCCCTGCCCCCGGTGCGCGGCGACCGCCTGCTGCTGGAGCAGCTGCTGATCAACCTGCTGCAGAACGCGCTGCAGGCCACCGAACACCTGCCCGCCGCCCGGCGCGCGCTCGAGTTGAGCGCCAGCGTGCAGGGCGAGCAGGTGGAGCTGTGCGTGGCCGACCACGGCCCGGGCGTCTCGGCCGCGCTGAGCGAACAGGTGTTCAACCCCTTTTTCAGCACCAAGGCCGACGGCCTGGGCCTGGGCCTGAACATCTGCCGCACCCTGGTGGAGGCCCATGGCGGCCAGCTGGGGGTGCGCGGGCGCGATGATGCGCAAGCGGGCGCCGTGTTCTTCTTCACCCTGCCGCTGATGCCCCCCCGCTGATGCCCCTCCCTGTTGCCCCCGCCTCGACATGAGCCCCACCACCCCCACCCTGTTCCTGGTTGATGACGACGAGGCCGTGCGCCGCTCGCTGTTGCTGCTGCTGTTTGCCCAGGGCCTGCCGGTGCAGGGCTTTGAGTCGGGTGAGGCCTTTCTGCAGGCTTTGGCTCCCGGCCAGACCGGCTGCGTGATCCTGGACCTGCGCATGGGCGGGCAAAGCGGCATGGCCGTGCTGGAGCAACTGCGCCAGCGCCGCAGCCCCCTGGTGGTGCTGTTCCTGTCGGGCCATGGCGACATCCCCACCGCGCTGGAGGCCGTGCGCCAGGGCGCCTTCGACTGGGTCGTCAAACCCGACACCGGCCGCCTGCTGGAACGCCTGCCCGCGGCCCTGGCCGAAGCCCAGAGCCGCGCCCACGCCCTGCAGCAATGGGACAGCCTGACCCAGCGCGAACGCGAGGTGGCACGCCTGGTCGGCCTGGGCTGGGCCAACAAGGAGATCGCCCGCCAGCTGGCGCCCCCCTGCAGCCCGCGCTCGGTGGAAACCCACCGTGCCCACCTGTTTGCCAAGCTGGGCCTGGGCAACGACAACGAACTGGGGCGGTGGTTGACGCGGCAGGCCTGGTTGGTGGGGACCACGGTCTAGCCCATGATGCCCGTCGAAGACATGCCCCTCCCGCCGCCCCCCGAAGGCCGCTCCAGCCTGTTCCAGGCGCTGTTTGAGTTTCCGGTCAGCGCCTGCGAGCTGCGCGGGATCGGCTCGCCGCAGAGCCTGCTGCCCGCCGAGCGGGACAGCATCGCAGGCGCCGTGCCGGCCCGCATCGCCGAGTTCGCGGCAGGCCGGCACTGCGCCCACCAGGCCCTGCAGGCCTTCGGTGTGGCGGCCGATGTGCCGCTGCTGCGCGGGCCCCGGCGCGAGCCGCTGTGGCCGGCCGGCCTGGTCGGCAGCATCACCCATACCGCCGGCTATTGCGCCGCCGTGGTGGCCCCGGCCAGCGCCTGCGCCGGGCTGGGGATTGACGCCGAGCACTGCGGGCAGGTGGGCACCGAGCTGTGGCCGCTGCTGTTTGACGCCAGCGAGTTGGCGCTGCTGCGCGCCCAGGATCCTTTGAACAACGGCCACCTGGCCACGGTGTTGTTCGCGGTGAAAGAGGCGTTTTTCAAGAGCCACTTCAGGCTGAGCGGCGCCATGCCGGAGTTCACCGACATCGCCCTGCGCCCCACCGCCCCCTGGGCCGAGCAAGGCACGGTCGAACTGATCCGGGTCGGTGATGCCCGTGTGGCCGCCTGGGCCCGGCACGCCAGCTTGCGCTACGCCTTGCACGGGCCCCTGGTCCTGGCCAGCGCCACGCTGCCTCACGACAGGCCCTGAGCCCCTGCGGCCCGGTCGGGCCGGCTGGACCGGGCGCCCTCCGACGGGTGCCTGCAGGCGTGTGAATCGCCAGCCCGCGAATACTGTTCAGTCTTGTAAGATATGTAAATAAACGCATATAACAAGTCGACAGCGAGGGGGCTCACCCAGTGACGAATGCCAAAAAGTTTTTGCTCGGGGTGCTCGCCGCAGGGCTGATCGCCGGGCTGTTGATCACGGCCTGGGCTTGGCGACGGGCCAGCCGTCACCAGCCGCCTGAACCCTCCGCGTTCTCGCTTCAGCTGGCCACGCAGATGGTTGGGGCCACGTTCCGGGCACCTGGCCTGGAGCTGGACCTGCCCTACCGCCTGTATGTGCCCGAACCCCTGGAACCCGGCCGCCGGTACCCGCTGATCGTCTACCTGCACGGCGCGGGCGACAACGGCAACGACAACGTGCGCCAGCTCGGGCCCCTGGTGGCCCAGCTGATCCAGCAGGCCAAGAGCGCCGAGCCCGCCTTCATCCTGGCCCCGCAGTCTCCCCTGGGCAAGACCTGGGTGCCGGTCCCCGGGGCGCCCTACCTCAATTACAGCCAGCAGGCCCTGCCCGAGAGCGAAGCCATCCAGGTCACCCGGGCGCTGGTGGCCCAGTTGCCGGGCCGCTACCCGATCGACCCCCAGCGTGAATACCTGCTGGGATTCTCGGCCGGCTCGGCCGGCAGCTGGGACCTGCTGACCCGCAGCCCCGGCCACCCCTATGCTGCGGCCGCCATGCTGTCGGGCGCCTACGACCCTTCGCGCGCGGCCACGGTGGCCGCCCTGCCCCTGTGGTTCTTCCATGGCGAGAAAGATGAGGTCTCGCCCTACGCCACCGCGCTGGAGACCGTGCAGGCCCTGCGCCAGGCCGGCGGATCCCCCCGCTACACCCTGGTCGAAGGGGGTGGCCACGACACCAACGAGGCCGCCGTCCAGGCCGGGGTCTATGCCTGGCTGCTGAGCCAGCGACGGGCCGCAGCGCCCGCCCCGCAGACATCAACCCCGTTGTCGCGAGCCCCGGCATGAGCGGCCCGACGATGGAAGCGGGGCGCCCGGCGCACCCGCAGCCCGCAGCACTGGAGCGTCCGGTGATCGACCATTTCGAGGCCCAGGTGCGTCTGGCGCCGGATCGCCTGGCGGTGCAATTCGAAGGGGCCAGCCTGAGCTACGCCGAGCTGAACCGGCGCGCCAACCGGCTGGCGCGCGAGCTCATCGCGCAGGGTGTTCAAGCCGACGAGTTCGTCGGCGTGTGCATGCAGCGCAGCCTGGAGCTGGTGGTGGCCCTGCTGGGCATCGTGAAGGCCGGCGCCGCCTATGTGCCGTTCGACCCAGACTACCCGCCCGATCGCCTGGCCTTCATGATGAGCGACTCGGGTGCCCAACGGGTGCTGACCCACGCAGCCGTGCGCGACGTCGCCTTCCCGGCCGGCGTGCGCCCGGTGTGGGTGGATTCGGCCACCTTCAGCACCACCACGGCCGAGGATGAGCTCGCCCCGGCGTTTCGCGGCGGACCCAACACCGCCGTGTACATGATCTACACCTCGGGCTCGACCGGTCAACCCAAAGGGGTGCCCAACCTGCACCGCGGGCTGGCCAACCGGCTGCTGTGGATGCAGGACACCTTCCAGCTCGGGCCCGATGACCGGGTGCTGCAGAAGACGCCCTTCAGCTTCGATGTCTCGGTGTGGGAGTTCTTCTGGCCGCTGATGGTCGGGGCGTCCATCCACATGGCCCGACCGGGCGGGCACCGCGACCCGGCCTACCTGGTCGAGACCCTGGCCAGCGCCGGCATCACCACCGTGCATTTCGTGCCCTCGATGCTGGGCTTGTTTCTGGTGGCGCCGGGGCTGGATCGGCTCACCCGCCTGAAGCGGGTGATGTGCAGCGGCGAGGCCCTGCCCTTCGAGCTGACGCGCCGCTTCTTCGAGCGGCTGCCGGGCAAGGAGCTGCACAACCTGTATGGCCCGACCGAGGCCTCGATCGATGTCACCTGGTGGCCTTGTCGGCCCGACAGCGCCCTGAAGGTGATCCCGATCGGCTTTCCGATCGCCAACACCGAGACCTGGATTCTGGACGCGCAACTGCAGCCGGTGCCGCCGGGCGAGGCGGGCGAGCTGCACCTGGGCGGCGTGCAACTGGCCCGGGGCTACTGGAACCGCCCCGAACTCACGCAAGAGCGCTTCATCGCCCACCCCTTCTCGACCGAACCGGGTGCGCGCCTGTACAAGACCGGCGACCTGGCCCGACAGATGCCGTCGGGCGCCATCGAGTACCTGGGCCGCATGGACTTCCAGGTGAAGCTGCGCGGCCTGCGCATCGAGCTCGGTGAGATCGAAGCCACCCTGATGGAGCAGCCCGGTGTGCGCGAGGCCGTGGTCAGCGCCACCGACGATGAACTGGAGGACAAGCAGTTGGTGGCCCACCTGGTCATCGAGGGCGAGCGCCCGACCGTTGCCGAACTCCAGCGCAGCCTGCGCAAGGTGTTGCCAGACTACATGGTGCCCACCCGCTACAGCTTCATCGACGCGATGCCGCTGTCGCCCAATGGCAAGGTGGACCGACGGGCCTTGCCCCCAGCGCCCAGGCAGCGGCCAGAGCTGGCCGAGGGCTTTGTTGGCCCCCAGACCGAGCTGCAGCGCGAACTGTGCGCGGTGTGGCAACAGGTGCTGGGCCTGGAGCGCGTGGGCATCCGCGACAACTTTTTCGACCTGGGGGGCAACTCGCTGCAGCTGCTCAAGGCCGTGGCCGCCCTGACCACCCGGCTGGGCCGCGAGGTGTCGGCGGTGAAGGTGTTCCAGTTTCCGTCGGTGGAAAAGCTCTCGGCCTACCTGTCTGGCACGGCAGCGGCCGACCCGCTGATGGACGATGCCTTCCAGCGTGCGAACCGGGGCCGGGGTGAGCCCGGCCCGCACAAACTGTCGGGCGCGGTGGCCGTGATCGGCATGGTGGGGCGCTTTCCGGGGGCGCGCGATCTGCCCCAGCTCTGGAGCAATCTGCTCAACGACGTGGAGTCGATCACCCGCTTCACCCCCGAGGAGCTGGCCGAGGGCGTGGACGAAGAGACGCGCAACGACCCGAACTACGTGCCCTGCCGGGGCATCGTGGATGACGCCGACAAGTTCGACAACGGCTTCTTCGGCATCGGCCCGCAAGAAGCCAAGGTGATGGACCCGCAGCAGCGCGTGTTCCTGGAGATGGCCTGGCACGCCCTGGAAGACGCCGGGCATGACCCCAGCCGCTTCAAAGGCATGGTCGGGGTGTACGCCGGGGTGGGCGACAACCATTACTACTACAACAACGTGCTGTGCCACCCCGCGCTGGTGAAGACCGTGGGCAAGCTCATCGTGGGCTATGGCAACGAGAAGGACTACATCGCCACCCGGGTCTCCTACCAGCTCGACCTGACCGGCCCCAGCGTGAGCGCCACCACCGGCTGCTCCACCTCGCTGCTGTCGATTGACAACGCCTGCAAGGCGCTCAATGCCTTCGAGTGCGACATGGCCCTGGCCGGCGGCGTGGACATCCATGCGCCGCAGAAAAGTGGCCAGATCCACCAGGCCGGCGGCCCTTTCACAAGCGACGGCCACTGCCGGCCCTTCGATGCCGCAGCCTCGGGCACCATGTTCTCCGACGGAGCCGGCATCGTGGTCCTGCGTCGGCTGGAAGAGGCCGTGGCCGACGGCGACCACATCTACGCGGTGGTGCTGGGTTCGGCCAAGAACAACGATGGCGCGCAAAAGGTCAGCTTTCTCGCGCCCAGCGTGGAGGGGCAGGCCCGCGTGATTGCGCTGGCCCAGGCCCAGGCCAATGTGCAGGCCGACAGCATCGGCTATGTCGAGGCCCATGGCACCGGCACGCCACTGGGCGACCCGATCGAACTGGAGGCCCTGACCCAGGCCTTCCGGGCCTCGACCGAGCGCGAACAGTTCTGCAAGATCGGCTCGATCAAGGGCCACATCGGCCACCCGACGATCGCCTCGGGCATCGCAGGCTTCATCAAGGTGGCCCTGGCGCTGAAGCACGAAGAGATTCCGGGCACGCTGCACTTCAAGACGCCCAACCCGCGCTTCGACCTGGCACGCAGCCCCTTCGAGGTGGTGGCCCGGCGCACGCCCTGGCCGCGCTCGGCCACGCCCCGGCGCGGGGCCGTCAGCTCCTTCGGCTTTGGCGGCACGAATGTGCACGCCATCCTGGAGGAAGCGCCGCCGGCAGCCCCCTCAGGCCCCGCACGCGCGCAGCAATGGCTGCCGCTGTCGGCCAAGACCCCGGCCGCGCTGGAACGCCTGCGGCGGCAGCTGGCCGTCTGGCTGGGCCAGCACCCCGAGGCCAACCTGGCCGACGTGGCCTACACCCTGCAGGTGGGGCGCAAGGCGCTGGCCTGGCGCGAGGGGGTGGTGGCGGCCGACGTGAACGAGGCCATCGCCCAACTGGCCGCGCCCCATGCGGCCCCGGTCGAACTGCAGAGCCTGCAACCTGCGGTGGTGTTCATGTTCCCGGGCCAAGGAGCCCAGTACGCCAACATGGGGCGCGCGCTGTACCACGGCGAGCCCGAATTCCGGCTGTGGCTGGACCGGTGCTGCGATCTGTTCCGCCCCCACCTGGCGCGCGACCTGCGTGAGTTGCTGCTGCCCCTGCCGGGGCAGGAGGCCGAAGCCAACACCCTGCTGACGGACACCGGCTACACCCAGCCGGCGATGTTCACGATCGAGCTGGCGCTGGCGCGCTGGTGGATGAGCCTGGGTGTGCAACCGGCCGCGGTGCTGGGCCACTCGGTGGGCGAGTTCGTCGGAGCCCACCTGGCCGGTGTGTTCACGCTGGAGCAGGTGATTCCGCTGGTGGCGCTGCGGGCCCGGCTGATCCGTGAGCTGCCCCGCGGGGCCATGCTCTCGGTGCGCTGTTCGGCCACCAGCCTCGAAGGCCGCCTGCCAGCCGAGGTGCAGGTGGCTGCAGCCAACGGGCCGGAGCTGTGCGTGCTGGCCGGCCCGCACGAAGCGATGGCCGCCTGCGCCCGGCAGTTGGAGGCGCAGGGCATCACGGTGCGCCCGCTGCAGACCTCGCACGCCTTCCATTCGGCCATGATGGCGCCCGCCGTCGAGGCCTTCCGCACGGCGCTGGCGGCAGAGACCTTCGGCACACCCACGATCCCGTTCATGTCGACCAGCCTGGGCGCGTGGGTCGACCGGGCCGAGGACCTGGGGCCCGACTACTGGGCCCAACACATCCGCCGGCCGGTGCTGTTCGAGCAGGCCGTGGGGCGCTTGCTCGGCGAGCTGGACAGCAGCACGGTGTTTCTTGAAATCGGGCCGCGCGATGTGCTGGCCACCCTCACCCGGCTGCAAGCCCAGGGCAGCCGCAAGCAACGCGTGCTGGCCTCGCTCGGCGATGCAGCGGGCGACCCGGACAAAGACCTGGCCGCGCTGACCCGCAGCGTGGGCCGCCTGTGGACGCAGGGTGTGGCGCTGGACTGGACCGCCTACCGCGGCCCCCAGCAACGCCGCCGCATCTCCCTGCCAGGCTACCCTTTCGAGCGCCGCTCGCACTGGCTGCCGCCTTTGCGCGTGGAAGGGATCAGCACCGCACCGCACCAGACCCCAGCGACGCCACCGGCGGGCCCGGGGCTGGCCCCGGTGCGCCGGGCCGAGACCTCTTTGCAGACCTCTTTGCAGGCCCCCGAAGACCAGAGCCCCCCGGTGCCCGGCCTGCGCCTGGGGCGCGACAACCAGGGCCAACCCGCCTGGTATGCGCCCGCTGGCAGTGGCTACCAGGTGCTGGGAGGCCGCCTGCCTGCCGCCGAACCGTTTGCGCCCCCCGCCGCCAAGGTGCTGGACACCACGCCGGAGCTGCAAGAGATCTACCGCATCGCCCGCCAGGGGGGGCCGGCAGCCCAGGCCTTCCACGAGGGCTTTGCGATCCGCCTCTCGGGCCCGGTGGACGAGGCCGCGCTGAAGGCCGCGATCCAGGGCCTGGCGCTGATCCACGAAGCGGTGCGCGGGCACTTCGCGGCGGACGGCCGCCAGTTCGTGATCACCCCCACGCTGCCGGTGCCCGTCACCGAACAGGACCTGGGCGAACTCAGTGAGCCCGAGCTGCAAGCCGCCACCGAGCGTGCCGAGGTGGCCGAGGCTGAGCGCCCCTATGCACTGGAGACTGGCCCCTTGCTGCGGGTGACCCTGCTGCGCGCCGGCCCGGGCGAGCGGGTGCTGCTGCTGGCCGCACACGCCGCCGTGGCCGATGGCTGGTCGCTCGATGTGCTGCTGGAAGACCTGGGCCGGCTGTACGCCAGCCTCGCGGCCCGTGCCGCCCCGTCGAAACTGCCGGCCCATGGGTGGGCCGACTACCTGGCCTGGCGCAGCAGCCCGGCCTCGGTGTCCAAGGCGCAAGAAGCACGGGCCTGGTGGCACCGGCAGCTGAGCCCGCCGCCGGCCCCCCTGTCGCTGCCCTACGACCGGGCCCGCCCCGCCTCGCTGCGCTGGCGTGCCCACGGCGCCGCGCATGCACTGGGCAGCGCCGACATGGCGCAGATCCAGGCCTTTGCCCGCCACCACGGGGTGAGCTTTTTCTCGGTGCTGCTGGCAGGTTTTGTGCGTCAGCTGGCACAACGCAGTGCGGCCACCGATCTGGTGGTGGGCGTGGCTTTTGCAGACCACCCGGGCGCCGACATGGTCGATGCCGTCGGGCGCCTGGTGCGCGTGCTGCCCTTGCGCGTGCGCCTGGGCCACGACGACGCCTTTGGCGAGATCTGCCGCCGCTGCCATGCCGCCATCCTTGACGCCAGCGGCCACACGGCCGTGAGCCTGACCGGGTTGGCCGACGAGATCGGCACGCCACGCGGGGCCTCGCGCCCCGCCCTGGCCGCGCTGTTCACCTATGTGCGCGAGTACCTGCCGGGCGAGCTGAAGTTTGCACCGGCCTCGGTGAGCTACCGCGCCATCCCGCGGCAGGCCATCCTGACCGAGCTGGACCTGACGGTGACCGAGGGCGAGCACGGCCTGCGCCTGGACGCTCTGGGCCTGGAGGACCTGGCCAGCCCAGCCTGGCTGGCCGAGTTGGTGCACGGGCTGGGCCGGGGACTGGCCCAATGGAGCACCGAGGGTGAAGCCCCCTCCGGCGCCACATCAGGCACCTCAGCCGGCGCCACCGACGCGCTGGAGCGCCACCTGGTGGAGGTGTGGAGCCGCACCCTGGGGGTGGACGATGTCAGCGTGGACCTCAGCTTCTACGAGCTGGGCGGCCACTCGCTGCTGGCCCTGCAGGTGTTCAACGAGATCCATCAGAGGTACAAGCTGCGCCTGCCGCTGTCCGCCCTGGTGGAGCACAGCACCATCCGCGCCCTGGCCGCCCACCTGAGGGCAGTGCTGGACATCCCCGACGAGGCCAGCCCGGCGGAGCCCGGTGCGGCCACGGCAGCGCCCTCTCCCAGCGATGCCCCGGCCGCCACTTCCAGAGCGCCCACCTGGAGCACCCTGGTGGCCCTGCAAGCCCAGGGCACGCAGCCGCCGTTCTTCTGCGTGGCGGGCATGGGCGGCAACCCGATGAACCTGCGCGCGCTGGCCCAGGCGCTGGGGCCGGACCAGCCCTTCTACGCTCTGCAGCACCGCGGGGTGGATGGGGTGCTGCGGCCGCACGAGAGCATCGAGGCCATGGCCGCAGAATCGATCGCCGACCTGCGGCGGGTGCAGGCCCAGGGGCCTTATCACCTCGGTGGCTTCTCATTCGGCGGCCTGGTCGCCTACGAGATGGCGCAGCAGCTGTTGCGCGCCGGCGAGGTGGTGGGGGGCCTGGTGCTGCTGGACACCGCCAACCCCAGCGCGCTGCATTGGCGCCTGCGCGACCGCCTGCTGCAGCACGCGCGCAACCTGCTGGCCGAAGGGCCGCGCTACCTGAGCTACCGCCTGCAAGGCAACCTGGAACGCCGCCGCCTGGCGCGCGACCAGAAAGCCAAGGCCAGCGCCGCCCTGGCCGTGCAGGACGACGCCTTTGCCTACCGCGTCGAACTGGTGACCGAGATGAGCACCCAGGCCGAACTGCGCTACCAGCCACAACCGCTGGATGCCCCGGTGCTGCTGGTGAAGTGCGACTTCAGGACCCCGCCCACCCAGGGCATCGGCTTTCCGGCCCACGAATCCAATGGCTGGCGCGAACTGGTGGCGCCGGGCCGGCTGCGCATCGCGCATGTGCAGTGCAGCCACCTGGACATGGTGGTGCCGCCCCATGCCAGCCAGACCGCGCAACAGGTGGCGGCAGGGCTGGCGCTGATGCGGGGTACGGAGGCAACAGACTGAGGCTTGCCAAGCGTTGATGGCCTGGCACCGGATTCAACCGGTCGCAGCCACCCGCGCCGGAATCACCCCGCGCAAACTGTTCACAAAGGCCAGCGCCTGCACCCGGGGCAGGTCGCTCACACGCACCACGCCTTCGGCGAGCCAGCCCTCCTGCAGGGCGGCTTCGCGGCCCACGCCGTCGAGCAGGCCGCAGTGCAGGGCCGGGGTGAGCCATTGGCCGTCGAGCAGCAGGGCCACATTGCCTCGGGTGCATTCGGTGATCTCGCCGCGTTCGTTCCACAGCAGGGTGTCGAAGATGCCGGGTTGGGCCGGGGCCATGGCTTCGTAGTGGGCGCGGCGGGTGGTCTTGTAGCGGGTGAATTCGCTGAAGGCCTCGCGGAAGGCGCTGGGGGCCAGGCGCAGGGTGACCTGAGGGGGCGAATCGTCCAGGGCAAAGGCCTCGGCATGGGCCAGGCCCTGGGCGTCGAGCAGCAGGCGCAGGCGCCAGCGGCCCTGGGGGTGGCGGCGCACCACCTGGGCCAGCACCTTGTGCACATGGGCCTCGTCCCAGGGCACGTTGAAGTGCTGGGCGGCGCGGGCCAGGCGGGCCAGGTGCAACTGGCCGTGGCACAGGGCGCCGTCCTGCAAGCGCAGGGTTTCCAGCAGGTCGAAGGGCTGGCTGGCGCGCTCCAGAAAGCCTTGCTTGTGCTGCCACTCGCGCCATTCGCCTGCCGCCTGGGCGGCCGCGGTGATGCCGCTGCCCAGGCCGCAACGGGCCTGGCGCCCTTGCAGGCCCACGGTGCGGATGGGCACGTTGAAGGTGGCGGCCCCGCCGGGGCGCAGCACGCCGATGGCGCCGCAGTACACGCCGCGCGGCCCGGCCTCCAGCGCCTGGATGGCTTTCATGGCCTGCACCTTGGGGGCGCCGGTGACCGAGCCGCAGGGGAACAGGGCGCTGAACACGTCCAGCAGCCGGGTGCCGGGCCGGGTGCGGGCCTGCACGTCGGAGGTCATCTGCCACACCGAGGGCAAGGCCTGAACCTGGAACAGCTGCGGCACGCGGACACCAAAGGGGTCGGCCAGGCGCGACAGGTCGTTGCGCAGCAGGTCGACGATCATCACGTTTTCGGCCTGCTCCTTGGCGCTGTCGAGCAGGGCCTGGCGCTGCGCCGCGTCGTCGGCCGGGGTGGCGCCGCGCGGGGCGGTGCCTTTCATGGGACGGGTGAGCAACTGGCCGTCGCGCCAGTCAAAGAACAGTTCGGGCGAGACGGACAGCCACTGCTCTTCGCCGGTCTGGATCAGCGCCGCATAGCCGCCGGGCTGGGCCCGTTGCAGGGCGTCGAACAGGGCGCGGCCGGCCTCGGCCTCGGTGATGCGCAGATCGGGCTCGGTGTCCACCAGCTGCCCCAGGCGCTGTGCCGTGAGGTTGACCTGGTAGAAGTCGCCCGCGGCGATCTGCTGCTGCAGGCGCTCGAAGGGGCGCTGGAAATCAGCCGCCGGGTCCAGGGGCTGCCAATCGACGCGGGCCGGCAGGGCCTCGCCCTCATCGGGTGCGGGCCAGGGCCGGGGCTGATCGAACACGGCAAACCAGGCCAGCGGGCCGCTCATGGCGGGGGTCGCTGAGTGCACCTGCAGCGCGGCATCAAAGGCCGGCGCGGCCTCGTAGCGCAAGTAGCCCACCACCCAGCGCCCGGCCTGGGCGGCGGCCTCGGCGGCCAGCAGCACCGGGGCCACTTCGCTCAGATCGCGGGCCTGCAGCACCTGCAAGGGCTGGCTGAAGGCGTGGCGGGTGCGCGGGCCGGCCGGGTCGTGGGGGTCGGCAAAGTCGAGCAGGACGGGCACGTCACCCATGGCGCTCAAGCGGCCCCCAGGTGCGGCACCAGGCCGGCGGTGGGCTGGCCGTTCTTGAGGGCGGCGGTGTAGGCCAGCATGCGGTCGATCGGCAGGCGGGCGCGCGGAATCAGGGCCGGGTCCACCAGCACTTCGTTGGCGCCGGTCTCGAGCACACGGGCCACGTCGGCCAGGCCGTTCATGGCCATCCAGGGGCAGTGCGCGCAGCTCTTGCAGGTGGCGCTGTTGCCGGCGGTGGGCGCTTCGTGGAAGGTCTTGCCCGGGTTTTGCGTGCGCAGCTTGTGCATCATGCCGTTGTCGGTGGCCACGATGAACTCGCTGGCCGGCAGCTCGCGCGCGGCCTTGAGGATGACCGAGGTGGAGCCGACCACATCGGCCAGGGCCACCACATCGGCCGGTGACTCGGGGTGCACCAGCACCTTGGCCTGGGGGTGCTCGCGCATCAGGGCCTGCAGCTCGAAGGCCTTGAACTCGTCGTGCACGATGCAGGCACCGTTCCAGAACAGCATGTCGGCGCCGGTTTCGCGCTGGATGTAGTGGCCCAGGTGGCGGTCGGGCGCCCACAGGATCTTCTGCCCCTGGTCTTTCAGGGCCTGCACGATGTCGAGCGCGCAGCCCGAGGTGACCATCCAGTCGGCACGGGCCTTCACGGCGGCGCTGGTGTTGGCGTACACCACCACGGTGCGGTCGGGGTGGGCGTCGCAGAAGGCGGCAAAGGCGTCGGTGGGGCAGCCCAGGTCGAGCGAGCAGGTGGCATCGAGGTCGGGCATCAGAATGCGTTTGTGCGGCGACAGGATCTTGGCGGTCTCGCCCATGAAGCGCACGCCCGACACCACCAGGGTCTGGGCCGCGTGGTCGCGGCCGAAGCGGGCCATCTCGAGCGAGTCGCTGACCAGGCCGCCGGTTTCCTCGGCCAGGTCCTGCAGGTCGGGGTGCACATAGAAGTGCGACACCATGACGGCGTTGCGCTCTTTCAGCAGGCGGCGGATGCGGTCTTTCAGCGCCCCGCGCTCGGCCTGGCTGGGCTCGGGCGGCACGCGGGCCCAGGCGCGGCGGGTGTCGCACACGCTGCCTTCGGCCAGGGCCGGCTGTTCGTAGTCGATGTCAATCACGGCGCTCATGCCCAGTCCTCGAATCGCATGGAGAAATCGGTGGCCTTGACGTCCTTGGTCAGGCCGCCGATGGAGATGCGGTCGACCCCGGTGGCGGCCAACTCGGCCAGGCGCTCCAGCGTCACGCCGCCCGAGATTTCGAGCACGGCGCGGCCGGCGTTCAGGCGCACGGCCTCGTGCAGGGTGGGCAGGTCCATGTTGTCGAGCAGCACCATGCGGGCGCCGGCCTCGAGCGCCTCTTGCAGCTGGGCCAGGGTCTCGACCTCGATCTCGATGAACTGGGCCTGCGCCGCCACCGCCTGGGCCGCTGCCAGCACGGGGCGGATGCCGCCGGCGGCAGCGATGTGGTTCTCTTTGATCAGCACGGCGTCGTACAGGCCGATGCGGTGGTTCAGGCCGCCCCCGGTGCGCACGGCGTACTTCTGGGCCAGGCGCAGGCCCGGCAGGGTCTTGCGGGTGTCGACGATGCGGGCCCGGGTGCCCTGCACCGCGGCCACGTGCTGGGCGGTGCGGGTGGCCACGGCGCTCAGCAGTTGCAGAAAGTTGAGGGCGGTGCGCTCGGCCGTGAGCAGGGCCCGGGCCTCGCCCTGCACCTCCAGCACCACTTGATCGGCCTGGCAGGTCTGGCCTTCGGCCACCTGCCAGCGCAGCTCGGCGCTGGGGTCGCAGTGGCGGATCACGGCCTCGGCCCAGGGCTGGCCGCACAGCACGGCGGGTTCACGCACCAGCACGCGGGCGGTGATGCGGCGCCCCGGAGGCACCAGGGCGGCGGTCAGGTCGGCCGGGCCCACATCCTCTTGCAGTGCCCGGGCCACATCGGACTGCGCCAGCGCCGCCAGCTCGGCGGGCGAGAACTCAAGCAATTTCGTCATGGGCGCGAAGCATAGCCGCTGCGCCAGGGGCTTTCAGCAAACTGTCATGTTTTGTACAAACGGACAGCGCTGTCTTGGGCCTATGCGCCCAATCGATACATTTTGATACTTCGCCGGCGATTACACTCGCGCCCATTTTGGGCCTGGCCCAAGCTGATGTCGGAGACAGAACTTGAAAATCGTTCGCAGCGTGGCGGAGCTTCGCCAGACCCTTGCCAGCGCCCAGCGCCCGGCTTTTGTGCCCACCATGGGCAATCTGCACGAGGGGCATCTGTCGCTGATCCGGCAGGCCCGTGCTCTGGGGGATGTGAGCGTGGCCAGCATCTTTGTGAACCGGCTGCAGTTTCTGCCGCACGAAGACTTTGACAGCTACCCGCGCACCTGGGAGGCCGACTGCGCCAAGCTGGAGGCCGCAGGCTGCGATGTGCTGTTTGCCCCGCGCGAGACCGACCTGTACCCCGAGCCGCAGACCTTCAAGGTGCAGCCCGACCCGGCGCTGGCCGACTTGCTGGAGGGCGAGTTCCGCCCCGGCTTCTTCACCGGCGTGTGCACGGTGGTGATGAAGCTGTTCTCGGCGGTGTTTGCCGGCCATGCCGAAGGGGTGTCGGTGTTCGGCAAGAAGGACTACCAGCAGCTGATGGTGATCCAGCGCATGGTGCAGCAGTTTGCGCTGCCGATCACGGTGCTGGGGGCCGAGACCACGCGCAGCGAGGCCGGCCTGGCCCTGTCGTCGCGCAATGGCTACCTGAGCGAGGCCGAGCGCGCCGAGGCGCTGCAACTGTCGCTGGCGCTGCGTGGCCTGGGGCGCGAGGCGCTGGCCGCGGCGCATGCACTGCCACAGCACCGCGAGGCCCTGGAGGCTGCCGCCCTGGCCGCGCTCAAGGCGCGCGGCTGGGCGCCCGACTACCTGACCGTGCGCCGCCGCAGTGACCTGCAGGCCCCCCAGGCGGGCGACCCGCTGGTGGTGCTGGGCGCGGCGCGCCTGGGCAGCACGCGCCTGATCGACAACCTGGAGATCTGAGACCCACGCCCGAGCCTGAGCCCCCGACTGAGCCCCAGCGGGGTCTGAACGGCTCAGACCATCTCGCCCTTGGGGCCGCGCCCCATCAGGGCGGCCACGGCTTCGGCCGGCTGCAACTGGCCGTCGAGCAAGGCCACCACGGCCTCGGAGATCGGCATCTCCACCCCCAGCAGGCGGGCACGCTGCACCACGGTGCGGGCGCTGTACACGCCCTCGGCCACATGGCCCAGCGAATCGACCGCCTGTTGCAGACTGTGGCCGGCCGCCAGCAGCAGGCCGACCTGGCGGTTGCGGCTCAGGTCGCCGGTGGCGGTGAGCACCAGGTCGCCCAGGCCTGACAGGCCCATGAAGGTATCAACCCGGGCGCCCAGGGCCAGGCCCAGGCGGGTCATCTCGGCCAGGCCACGGGTGATCAGGGCGGCACGGGCGTTCAGGCCCAGGTCCAGCCCGTCGCACAGGCCGGTGGCAATGGCCAGCACATTCTTGACCGCGCCGCCCACCTCGACGCCCACCAGGTCGTCGTTGGCGTACACGCGCAGGCTGGGGCCGTGCAGGGCCTCGACCAGGGCCTGGCGCACAGACGCCTGCTGGCTGGCCGCCACCAGGGCGGTGGGCTTGGCCTCGGCCACCTCGCGGGCAAAGCTGGGGCCGCTGAGCGTTCCCACCGCCAGACGCGGGGCCACCTGCTCGGCGATTTCATGGGCCAGCAGGCCGTGCAAGCCCTGGCCCGCATCGGCATCGGCCACGCGTTCAAACCCCTTGCACAGCCAGGCCACGGGCACCGTCAGGTCGGACAGGCTGGCCAGGGTGGCACGCAAGGCGGCCATGGGGGTGGCAATGATCACCAGATCGCTGTTGGCCGCCAGAGGGGCCAGCGGCGCGGCGCTCAGGGTGAGGGATTCGGGCAGCTGGGCCTGCGGCAGGTAGCGCTGGTTGCGGCGCGAGGCCTGCATGGCGGCCACCTGGGCGGCATCGCGGCCCCACAGGGTGACCTGGTGGGCGGCGGGCGCAGCACAAGCGCCAATGGCCAGGGCCGTGCCCCAGGCACCGGCTCCGGCGACGACTATTTTCATATCGGACGCAACAGGCACCCGGCCCTGCCAAGGCAGGCCGGGCGCAGCGGCTGGTTACTGAGCCACCTGGCCGGCGGCCTGGGCTTGCTGCTGTTCGTACATGGCCTGGAAGTTGATTTCAGCCAGGTGCACGGGCGGGAAGCCGCCGCGCTGGATGATGTCGGCCACGTTGCCGCGCAGGTAGGGGTACACGATCTGCGGGCAGGCGATGCCCAGGATGGCACCCATCTGGTCTTCGGGCAGGTTGCGGATCTCGAAGATGCCGGCTTGCTTGGCCTCGACCAGGAACACGGTGCGGTCCTTGATCTTGGTCTGCACGGTGGCGGTCACGGTCACTTCGACGATGCCGTCGGCCACCGGGGTGGCGTCCACGCCGAGCTGGATGTCGACGCTGGGCTGCTCTTGTTCGAGCAGGATGGCGGGGGAATTCGGCTGCTCAAGCGACAGGTCCTTGAGGTAAACGCGCTGGATCTGGAAAACGGGATCTTGTTGCTCGGCCATGAGGTTTCTCGGTTCACAAAAACAAGACACCGCCTGCAGTCCAGGGTCGGTGCCCATTAAAAGAAAACCCGCCGCGGAAGCGTTACCGCAGCGGGCACTCAAACGCCATTATCTCAGCAGAAAAAGGCGCTTTTGCGGCAGAGCGTCCAGGCGCTCAAGCGCTCAGCAGGGGCAACAGACCGCCGCGCCCGTCCAGGGCCATCAGATCGTCGCAGCCGCCCACATGGGTGTCGCCGATGAAGATCTGGGGCACGGTGCGCCGGCCGGTGATCTGCATCATGTGGTCGCGCTGGGCGGGGTCGGCATCGATGCGGATCTCTTCGATCTCGGTCACGCCCTTGGCCTTGAGGATCTGCTTGGCGCGGATGCAATAAGGGCAGACGGCAGTGGTGTACATCTTCACGGGCTGCATGGGGTCAAATTCCTTGCTGGATGGATTCAGGGCACAGGCCGGGTTCAGGCCTTCTCGACCGGCAGATTAGCCTCTTTCCAGGCTTTGAGCCCGCCGCTCAGGGCTTGGGCCTGCTGGTAACCCAGTTTTTGCGCGGTCTTGACGGCCGGGCCGCCGCGCGAGCCGCTGGCGCACACGAAGATCACCGGCAGGGCCTTGTTCTTGACCACCTCGGGCAGGCGCGCCTCCAGTTGGTCCAGCGGCACGCTGCGCGCGCCGTTCACATGGCCCTGGGCATAGTCGGCCGCATCGCTGACATCCACCACCACGGCTTTTTCGCGGTTGATGAGCTGCACGGCATCGGCGGTGGACAGGCCCACTGCAGAGGCGCCCTTGAGGGTGGGCCACAGCAGCATCACGCCTGAACTCAGGGCAATGACGATCAGCATCCAGTTGTCGGTAATGAATTTCACGGGGTTCCTTGGGTTGGCAAACCCGACAATTTTAGAATGCTGGGTTTCGCACTGGAAAAATTGAGGGCTTCACATGTACAAACTCGTTCTCGTCCGCCATGGTGAATCCACCTGGAACCTTGAAAACCGCTTCACCGGCTGGACCGATGTGGACCTGACCCCGACCGGGGTGGAGCAGGCCAAGAACGCCGGACGCCTGCTCAAGGCCGAAGGCTATGACTTCGACCTGGCCTACACCAGCGTGCTCAAGCGGGCCACCCGCACCCTGTGGCACACCCTGGACGAGATGGACCGCACCTGGCTGCCGGTGGTGCACAGCTGGCGCCTGAACGAGCGTCACTACGGTGCCCTGCAAGGCCTCAACAAGGCCGACATGGCCAAGCAGTACGGTGACGCCCAGGTGCTGGTGTGGCGCCGCAGCTACGACACCCCGCCGCCGGCCCTGGAAGCCACCGACCCGCGCTGCGAGCGTGGCGATGCCCGCTATGGCCGCCTCAAGCCCGAGGAAGTGCCGCTGACCGAATGCCTGAAGGACACCGTGGCCCGCGTGCTGCCGTTCTGGAACGAATCCATCGCCCCCGCCATCAAGAGCGGCAAGCGTGTGGTGGTGGCCGCCCACGGCAACTCGATCCGCGCCCTGGTCAAGTACCTGGACAACATCGGCGATGACGACATCGTGGGCGTGAACATCCCCAACGGCATTCCGCTGGTGTACGAACTGGACGCCGATCTGAAGCCGATCCGCCACTACTACCTGGGCGACGCCGAAGCCGCTGCCAAGGCCGCTGCAGCCGTGGCCTCGCAGGGCAAAGCCTGAGCGCGTGCTCCCGGCCCCGGTAAAGACGGGGTAAAGCCGGCCCTCGACACCGCAGATTCCCCGGGTGATTGAAGGGGACTGCGGAACCTGGCCTGACGCGGCCCATCCTAGGTGTATATTGCGTCGCAAAAAGGTGATTTCATGGGTGAAAAACTCCGTATCGCAGGCTGGATTTCCATTGGCGTGGTGGCCGGCGCGCTGACCACGGTCTCGCTGCAAACCGTGGCACGGGGCAGCATTTCCCCGCTTCCTCTCGAAGAACTGCAGCAACTCGCTGCGGTATTCGACATGGTCAAGTCTGACTACGTCGAGCCGGTGGACGAAAAGAAGCTCATCACCGACGCCATTTCGGGCATGGTGGCCAGCCTGGACCCGCACTCGCAGTACTTCGACAAGAAGTCCTACAAGGAATTCCGCGAGGGCACCTCGGGCCAGTTCGTGGGCGTGGGCATCGAAATCACCCAGGAAGACGGCCTGATCAAGATCGTCTCGCCCATCGAGGGCTCACCCGCCTACCGCGCGGGCCTGAAGACCAATGACCTGATCACCAAGATCGACGACACCGCCGTGAAGGGCCTGGCCCTGAACGACGCCGTCAAGCGCATGCGGGGCGAGCCCAACACCAAGGTGCTGCTGACCGTGTTCCGCAAGGACGAGAACCGCACCTTCCCCGTGACCATCGTGCGCGAGCAGATCCGCACCCAGTCGGTGCGCGGCAAGGTGATCGAACCCGGCTACGCCTGGATCCGCCTGAGCCAGTTCCAGGAACGCACGGTGGACGACTTCGTGAAGAAGATCGACGAGATCTACAAGCAAGAGCCGAATCTGAAGGGCCTGGTGCTCGACCTGCGCAACGACCCGGGGGGCCTGCTCGATGCGGCCGTGGCCGTGTCCAGCGCCTTCCTGCCCGAGAACGTGACGGTGGTCTCCACCAACGGTCAACTGGCCGAGAGCAAGTTCACCTTCAAGGCCTCGCCCGAGTTCTACCAACGCCGCAGCGGCCCTGATCCGCTCAAGAAGCTGCCCGCCGCCCTCAAGAGCGTGCCGCTGGTGGTGCTGGTCAACGAAGGCTCGGCCTCGGCCAGCGAGATCGTGGCCGGTGCCCTGCAAGACCACAAGCGCGCCACCATCATGGGCAGCCAGACCTTCGGCAAGGGCTCGGTCCAGACCGTGCGCCCGCTGGGCCCCGACACCGGCCTGAAGCTGACCACCGCCCGCTACTACACCCCCAGTGGCCGCTCGATCCAGGCCAAGGGCATCGTGCCGGAGGTGATGGTGGACGAAACCGAAGAGGGCAGCCCGTTCGCGGCCCTGCGCATGCGCGAGGCTGATCTGGAGAAGCACCTGAACAGCGGTCAGGGCGAAGAAAAGCCCGACCCCGAGCGCGAAAAGGCCCGCGACGAGGCCCGCAAGCGCCTCGAAGAGGAAGCCAAGAAGCCTGTGGCCGACCGCAAGATGCCTGAATTGGGCAGCGACAAGGACTTCCCGCTGGTGCAGGCACTGAACCAGCTCAAGGGTCGCCCGGTGATGGTCAGCAAGACCCAGACCGAGCGCAAGGAAGAAAAGACCAGCAACTGAGCCCTGCACAACAGGGATCACCAGCGCCCTGCGGGGCGCTTTTTTTTCATGAACGACGACCAGCTGCTCCGCTATTCCCGCCACATCCTGCTCGACGAGATCGGCATCGAGGGACAGGAGCGCCTGCTGGCGGCGCACGCCGTGGTGGTGGGCGCCGGCGGCCTGGGCTCACCGGCCGCCCTGTACCTGGGCGCGGCCGGGGTGGGCCGCATCACGTTGATCGACGATGACGAGGTGGACCTGACCAACCTGCAGCGCCAGATCGCCCACACCCAGAGCCGGGTCGGGCAGGCCAAGGTCGACTCGGCACGTGAGGCCATCCTGGCGCGCAACCCCGAGGTGCGGGTGGACACCCTGCGCCAGCGCGCCGACGCCGCCCTGCTGGAGCGCCTGCTGCCCGAGGCCGATGTGGTGCTGGACTGCAGCGACAACTACGCCACGCGCCAGATGGTGAATGCGGCCTGTGTGCGGCATCGACGCCCCCTGGTGTCGGGCGCCGCGATCCGCTTTGATGCCCAGATCAGCGTGTTCGACCCGCGCCAGGCCGGCAGTGCCTGCTACGCCTGTGTGTTCGACCCCGCCGAGAGCCCGGAGGAGACACGCTGCGCCACCCTGGGCGTGTTTGCGCCCCTGGTGGGCATTGTGGGCAGCCTGCAGGCGGCTGAGGCGCTCAAGCTGCTCAGCCAGGCCGGAACGCCCCTGACCGGCAAGCTGCTGATGCTGGATGCGCGCACCATGGAATGGACGCGCATGAACCTGTCGCGCCACCCGAACTGCCCGGTGTGCGGCACGGCCGTGTAGGACTGGTCTGACATCCTCAGAGCGAGTTGACTGGCACAATTCACCGACCTGAACTTACCGTACAAGCGCAATCCAGATCCGTTGGTCTGGGGCAGGCCTTGTCAGCGGGTGCACAAGGCGGTCATTTGGAACTCCGAACCTACATCGTCGAAGACAACGCCACGATCCGCGAGAACCTGGTGGGCACGCTGGAAGAGCTGGCTGACGTGCGGGCCGTGGGCTTCGCCGAGACCGAGCACCAGGGCACCGAATGGCTGCACCAGCACCCGAACGAATGGGACTTGGCCATCGTGGACCTGTTTCTCAAGGAAGGCAGCGGCCTGGGCGTGATCTCGGCCTGTCAACAGCGCCAGCCGCACCAGCGCCTGATCGTGCTGACCAACTACGCCACGCCCGACATCCGGCTGCGCTGCACCAACCTGGGGGTGGATGCGGTGTTCGACAAATCCAACGAAATCGATGCCCTGATCAATTTCTGCACCCTGCAAGCCCCCTCGGACGCCTGAGGTCGTCCTGGCCCGATCAGTCGATCAGTCGAT
>Ga0209913_1000380_pt1 | contig 39235 bp, 36 predicted proteins | sample PersoiDNA2013203_FD_185805 | JGI IMG/M metagenome (GOLD analysis project Ga0209913, IMG submission 185805) | Permafrost soil microbial communities from the Arctic, to analyse light accelerated degradation of dissolved organic matter (DOM) -... | ecosystem: Environmental > Terrestrial > Soil >...
TCTCCTAAGATTTGAGGCCGATAAATCCGAGTTTCAGTGCTTAACTTTGGTTTTTACCTAAAGCCTCAGGCGTTCAAACCGCTGTTGTTAGCTATATCGGACGGTATCGGAAAAAGTTTAATGTTTACTGCAAAAATTTTTTTCCAATGCTGTCCGACCTAAAACTGCGTGCTTCTATACGTCAAGCAGATCTTATTTCGACGCTATTTAGGAAAACTTTAGTCGGTAATGCTGTAAAAGTTCCTGGGAGTAGGTGCGAAAAAGGCGTTGCACTACATTAATACTCACTTGTAGGGCAACGCCTGTGGCGGTGAGGATGCTGACTAGGTTGTGTTTTTCTTCTTTTGCTCGCTCAGTACGGTCAGTTCTGATGCCACTTTGGCAATCACGGTTGGCCAGTCGCCTCTGGTTTGTTGCCTGAACAGGCGCATGCTCGGATACCACGGTGAATCTTCGCGATCATTGAGCCAGCGCCAGTCCGGGGTGCTGGCGAGCAATGTCCAGGTTGGCCTGCCCAAGGCGCCAGCCAAATGGACTACGGAGGTATCGACGCTGATGATCAGATCCAGGTTCGCCATGGCGGCGGCGGTGTCGGCAAAATCATTGAAGGCATCGCCAATATTGTGGATCGGCAATTCCTTCGGCAGCGTAGCGAGTTCCGGCGTGGCTGGGCCTTTTTGCAAGGAAAAGAATTGGATGCCTGGGGTATTGAATAGCGGGGCGAAAGTCGCCAGGGGGATCGAGCGCTTGCGGTCATTGCCGTGTTCGGGGTTGCCGGCCCAGACGAAGCCGACGCGCAAATCGGTTTTGTTGCCGGCCAGCATGTCAATTTTTTCTGCCCACTTGGCGCTGTCGGCAGGATCTGCTGCTAAATAAGACCGCGGCGCAGGAATATCCTCGACGTGATCTGTACCCAGCGCATGCGGCAAACTCATCAAAACATAGGCGCAATCGCATTTCGGCAGTGGATCGTTTTCCCTGACCAGGGTGATTTGATCCGACACGCTGCGGAACAGCTTGGCCAGCGGATCTTTCACGTGGATCGCCACGCGCGCGCCTTGTGCCAGCAGCGTGTGTACATAGCGCACGAATTGTATGCTGTCGCCGTAACCTTGTTCATGCATCAGCAGGATGTGCTTGCCCTTGAGTGAAGACTTGCCATCCCATTTCGGGATCAGGCCGAACAATTTATGTATGAGGCGGTATACATAGCGGCGTTCCTTCACTTCTAGGCGGCTTTCGTGATTGGCCCAGCCTTCCTTGAGGTCGCCTGCGAGCAGTTGTCCTAATGCAAGATTGTGTTGTGCGGTCAGGTAGTTGGGCTTGAGCGCCAGCGCGTCCTTGAAATACTGCAGCGAAGTGTTGGTTTCGCCGTGGTCATACATGGTCGCGCCGATATTGTTCAAGGTCAGGGGATGTTTGGGGTCGATGGCCAGGGCTCTGTGGAACAATTCCATGGCGTCTTCATAGCGATCCTGGTTGGTAAAGTAGCTCGAAGCCAGCTTGGTGTAGCTATTCGGATCTTTCGGCGCGAGCTCAATCACGCGCGCATAGTGCTCGTTGGCCTTGTCGTATTCCTTTTGCTTGATATACGTGTCGGCAATCTTGTTTTGCGCATAGATATCAGTGGGATCGAGCAGCAGCGACGTCTTGTGGCATTCCAGTGCGTCGTTGAGCATGTCCATTTCTTGGAAAGCAATGCCCAGGTTGGTATGCGCAGGGGCGAAATTGATTTGCAATTCCAGTGATTTGAACAAGACGCCGACCGCCTCCTTGTATTTCTTGGCGTCGATCAGGGCTTTGCCCAGGTGGGACAGCGGTCCCGGCGCGTCGGGCGCGCGCTTGACAGCATCTTCGAAGTAGGCAATCGAAGCATCCGGATCGTTCTTTTCGTGCAGGGCGTTGGCCAGGCCGATGCGGGCGTCCTTGTTGTTGGTGTCGATCTTGATGGCTTCTTCGTACGTCGCAATGGCGTCCTCGATGCGATCTTGCTTGAGCAGGGCGTTGGCCAGGTTGGACAGGTATTCGGCATTTTTGGGGTCAGCCTTGACGGCTTTGCGCAAGGCTTCTTCAGCGGCCACGTAGTCATTCTCATGCATCGCGACCAAGCCCCAGGCGTGGTTGGCGTAGACCAGGTTCGGTGCGCGCTTGAGGACCTGGGCGCAGAGCGCCTTGGCTTCGTCTACCTTGTGGTCGTCCAGCAAGCTCAAGCATTCGCGCACGGCGAGCAAGTCTTTGATGTCAGGAGTGCTGGTGTGATTGCCTGGTTTTTTGCTGCTGCGCGTTGACATTTGTATTCCTTAACAAATTGAATGGCATCTGGGTCTGCCTGCTGTTTGCGCTCCCAGGTATGGACGTCGGCATCCCGGCGGGCGCAATAATCAGCGCTTATCATATGATGCAATTTTTGTTTTGATTGCTCAAACAGACAGAAAAAAGCCCGCAATTTAGCGGGCTGTTGATTTTATTGCCGTGCTTCGCTTGCTTAATTCCAGCTGCGTAGCAGCCCGACCGCGAGGCCTTCAAGGGCAAAATTGTCTTCTTCGACAGACACTGTGATGATGTCGAAGTCAGGGTTTTCCGGTAGCAGCTCGATCAGCGAGCCGGTCTTTCTATAGCGTTTTACCGTGACATCGTCGCCCAGGCGGGCCACCACGATCTGGCCGTTACGCGCCTGGTCGGCCTTTTTGACGGCCAGCAAGTCGCCGTCAAGGATGCCGGCGTCGCGCATCGACATGCCGCGCACCTTCAGCAAATAATCCGGTTTAGCGGAGAACAGGGCGGGGTCGACGTTGTAATTGGCTTCGATGTGTTCCTGCGCCAAAATCGGCGAGCCGGCGGCAACGCGACCTACCAGTGGCAGCGCCAATTGCATCAGTGCAGGATGGGGCAGCGCCATTTGGCGTCCACCGGTCAGGGCAGGGGATAATTCGCGCAGGCGAATGCCGCGCGAGGTGCCTGGTGAGATTTCAATGGCACCTTTGCGCGCCAGCGCCTGCAAATGCTCTTCAGCTGCATTGGCGGAGCGAAAACCGAGTTCGTTGGCAATTTCTGCTCGTGTCGGCGGAAAGCCGGTGTTTTCAATGGCGTCTTTGATCAGATTCAGAATCTGTTCCTGGCGAGCGGTCAGTTTGAGCATGTCGGCTTTCGGGGAAGTTATGCTGGTTGCATAAACAGTCTGTATTTTTATACAGTTATAAAGCAGTGTCAATCTGCAATATTGAAAACCTGTCATCGCGACCGCGCCGTCCTTGCAACGCGCCATCACCGGCAAACGCCTGAATGTATTGAGGTTTTTGGCTTTCTGGTATATGATTGCGGGCTTTCCTCTTCCCACACTCGTCTTGACGCCGAGGTGGGCGATTTGTTAATCAGTCCATAAAGGAGTCTACATGCGTCATTATGAAATCGTATTTATCGTCCATCCGGACCAAAGCGAGCAAGTTCCAGCGATGATCGAGCGTTACAAAGGCATCGTTACTGCACGCGGCGGCAAGATTCACCGTGTCGAAGATTGGGGCCGCCGTCAATTGGCGTACCAAATCCAAAAACTGGCAAAAGCGCACTATGTTTGCCTGAATATCGAAGTTGACGGCGAAACTCTGGCCGAAATCGAAACCGGCTTCAAGTTCAACGATGCTGTGTTGCGTCACCTGACAGTCAAGCTGAAGAAGGCCGAAACCGGTCCTTCGCCAATCTTGAAGGCTGTCCAAAAGGAAGATGCAGCCAAGAGCAATCGCGCAGAAGCACCAGCAGCCTAATGCTGACGCTGCGATAGAAAAGTACCAGGGAGAGTGAACCAGTTTCAGTTTGTTGCCAGCATCGCCGAGCGTGACGTTATACGTTACACCCCGGCTGGCATCCCGGTGGTAACTGCAAAGCTGCAGCATCAATCGGAACAGACGGAAGCTGGCATCAAGAGGTTGGTCGAGTTTGAAATCACGGCATTCGCTGCCGGTGAAATTTCAGGTCGGATTAACCGGGCCGGACTCGGCGAGATGCTTAAATTCACAGGCTTCATGGCGCGCAGAAATCGCAACAGCAAAAGTCTCGTGTTTCATATCGTTGATTTTGAATCTGTAGTTTAGAACCACTCAATTTTTATATATCAGGAGCCGCAAAATGGCATTCGGTAAAAAGTTCGATAAAAGCAAGTTGAAGCAAAAACGCCAACAGCAAAACCCGCTGTTCAAGCGTAAAAAATTCTGCCGTTTCACCGCAGCAGGTGTTGAGCAAGTCGACTACAAAGACGTCGACACTCTGAAAGATTTCGTGCAAGAAAACGGCAAGATCATGCCAGCACGTCTGACCGGCACCAAGGCACACTATCAGCGTCAAGTTGACACTGCGATCAAGCGCGCACGCTACCTCGCGTTGCTGCCATACACTGATCTGCACAACGCATAATTGACGACGAGATATAGGAGAAAAATATGCAAATCATTCTGTTGGAAAAAGTCGTTAATCTCGGTGGCCTGGGCGAAGTCGTCCGCGTCAAGGACGGTTATGCACGTAACTTCCTGATTCCGCAACGCATGGCACGCCGTGCTACAACAAGCGCAATCGCTGAATTCGAAGCGAAGCGCGCTGAGCTGGAAAAAGCCGCAGCCGAGAAGTTGGCCGCAGCACAAGCCCAAGGCGAAAAGCTGACCGGCCTGACTGTTCAAATTTCGCAAAAGTCCGGCGTTGATGGCCGTCTGTTCGGTTCCGTGACCAACTTTGACATCGCTGAAGCGCTGGCAAAGCAAGGTTTCCCGGTTGAAAAGTCGCAAGTGCGCCTGCCACAAGGTCCTTTCAAGACCGTTGGCGAGCACGCTGTTTCGGTGGCTCTGCATACCGACGTCGTGATCGACGTGACTGTTGCTGTTGTGGGCGAACACGCGTAATTTTTACGCCGAATCGTTCTATGCTCTGAATAAAGAAGCCAGGTTCGCCTGGCTTTTTTATTGTGCCGGATCGGCGTCGCTGTATTGCGCGCAGACCGGCGCACAGCTTGACTGTTTTCCGTTTGTCAAAACCGGCTAAATTCGCCGCCGCTCCTGAAGCGACTACTCTTAGCAGGTATAATGCGCGCCATGAACGCATCTTCCGATCCGCAAATAGAATCCCTGCGTGTCCCGCCGCACTCGATCGAAGCCGAACAATCCGTATTGGGTGGTTTGCTGCTGGATAACGCTGCGTGGGACCGTATCGCTGACTTCGTCAGCGCCGAGGATTTTTATCGTTACGATCACCGCATCATTTTCCAGCACATCGTCAAGCTGATCAACGAAAGCAAGCCGGCCGACGTCATCACCGTCTACGAGGCAATGTCGACCAGCGGCAAGGCTGAAGAAGTGGGCGGCCTGAGCTATCTCAATGCGCTGGCGCAAAACACGCCGTCCGCAGCCAATATCCGCCGTTACGCTGAAATCGTGCGCGACCGCGGCGTGCTGCGCAAGCTGATTACCGTTTCCGACGAAATTTCCGGCGACGCCTTCAACCCGCAAGGCAAGAACGTCAAGCAGATGTTGGACGAAGCTGAATCCAAGATTTTCGCTATTGCCGAAGAAGGTTCGCGCGGCGCCCAGGGTTTCTTGTCGATCCAGCCGCTGCTGACCCAGGTGGTCGAGCGCATCGACGAACTCTACAACCGCGACAGCACCAGCGACATCACCGGTGTACCGACCGGCTTCATCGACCTCGACAAGATGACCTCGGGCCTGCAGCCGGGCGACTTGATCATCGTTGCCGGCCGTCCTTCGATGGGTAAAACTGCGTTTTCCATCAACATCGGTGAAAACGTTGCCATCGACAGCGGCTTGCCGGTTGCCGTGTTCTCAATGGAAATGGGCGGCGCCCAGCTGGCCATGCGTATGTTGGGTTCGGTGGGTCGTCTCGATCAGCACCGCCTGCGTACCGGTCGCCTGATCGATGAAGACTGGCCGCGTCTGACGCATGCGATTCAGAAGATGAACGATGCGCAGTTCTATATCGACGAGACGCCTGCATTGAGCCCGATTGAGTTGCGCGCGCGGTCGCGCCGCCTGGCCCGCCAATGCGGCAAGCTCGGCCTGATCATCATCGACTACCTGCAACTGATGTCCGGTAACGGCGGTAGCAACAGCGGTGAAAACCGCGCCTCTGAAATTTCTGAAATTTCGCGTAGCCTCAAGGGCTTGGCGAAAGAGTTGAATTGCCCGGTGATCGCCTTGTCCCAGTTGAACCGCGCGTTGGAGCAACGTCCGAACAAACGTCCCGTCATGTCCGACTTGCGTGAATCCGGCGCTATCGAGCAGGATGCCGACGTCATTTTGTTCATTTACCGTGACGAAGTCTACAATCCCGATTCGCCGGATAAAGGCACTGCGGAAATCATTATCGGTAAGCAGCGTAACGGCCCGATCGGCAGTATTCGCTTGGCCTTCCTGGGGCAATTTACCAAATACGACAACTACGTCGGTAGTCTGGCATCGCCTTACGGCGGCGACTGATGCCGAGGTAGGAAGTTTATCGCTCAGCCTCGGGCTGAGCGGACAATGCAGGCTGCCAACCAGGCGGCTCATGTTGTGTAAGCGAAGCACTAATTATTCATAAGAGAGTGGAACATGTTTGGACGCCTGATGCCCACCGAGGGCAAATTTTTTGATCTCTTCAACCAGCACGCCGAGCTGGGCGTGAAATGCGCCAAGGAAATGGTCGCATTGATGACCAATTTCGACGATCTGGAAATTCGCGTGCACGCGATCGAGACGCTGGAAAAGCAGGCCGACAAAGTCACTCACAATACGATTGACCTGCTGCACAAGACTTTCATCACGCCACTTGATCGCGACGACATCCATCAGTTGATCACGCGCATGGACGACATTCTCGACTTGCTGGAAGATGGCGCGCAGACCATTTCGCTGTACGACATCAAGGCCATCACGCCCGAAGCCAAGCGCCTCGCCGAGCTGTGCCTGGCCTGTGCCGAGAAGGTGAAAGCCGCTGTCGGCCTGCTGCACAACATGGACAACTCGCGTCAGATCCTGGCGATCTGCGAAGAAATCGACCGCTTTGAGTCGGACGCCGATCACGTCATGCGCGCCGCCATGTCCAAATTGTTCCGCGATGAACCGGACGTGCGCAACCTGATCAAGCTCAAAGCCATCTACGAAATTCTGGAAACCGTTACCGACCGTTGCGAAGACGTCGCCAACATCATCGAAGGCATCATCGTCGAAAATGCCTGATCCTCGCCATTGACTGTGCCGGCGTCGAACGTCGATACAGCGCAATGGCGCCGATGCTTCTCAAGATAACGGTCCATTCATGCATACAATTCAAATTAGTTTCCACGTCCTGGCCTTGCTGATCGTACTGGCGTTACTGTTCGACTTCATGAACGGCTTTCATGACGCCGCCAATGCGATCGCTACCGTGGTGTCCACCGGTGTGTTGCGCCCGCAGACGGCGGTGGCGATGGCTGCCTTTTTCAATCTCGCCGCGGTATTCGTGTTCCATCAATTGAACGTTGCCGCCTCCGTGGGCAAGGGCACCATCGATCCGGCCGTGGTAGATCACGTGGTCGTGTTCGGCGCGCTGGTCGGTGCGATTTTCTGGAATCTGGTGACCTGGTATTACGGCATTCCGTCGTCGTCTTCTCACGCGCTCATTGGTGGTCTGGTCGGCGCGGCGGTAGCCAAGGCCGGTACCGGTTCCTTGGTGGCGTCGGGCCTCATCAAGATCGTTATTTTCATCGTCTTGTCGCCATTGCTGGGCTTCATCCTCGGTTCCATCATGATGTTGCTGGTGTCCTGGGTTTTCGTGCGCTCCACCCCACGCAAGGTCGACGGCTGGTTCCGTCGTGCGCAGTTGCTGTCGGCGTCGATGTATAGCCTCGGTCACGGCGGCAACGATGCCCAGAAGACCATCGGCATCATCTGGATGTTGTTGATCGCCGCAGGTCATTCCGGCAGCGACAATCCACCGATGTGGGTCATCATCAGCTGCTATTGTGCGATCAGCCTGGGCACCTTGTTCGGCGGCTGGCGCATCGTCAAGACCATGGGCCAGCGCATTACCAAGCTCAAACCGGTGGGCGGCTTCTGCGCCGAAACCGGCGGCGCCATCACCCTGTTTATCGCTACGGCAATGGGTGTGCCGGTGTCGACCACGCATACCATCACCGGCGCCATCGTCGGCGTGGGCGCTTCGCACAAGATGTCGGCAGTGCGCTGGGGAGTGGCGGGCAATATCGTCTGGGCCTGGATTTTCACCATCCCTGCATCGGCATTCGTTGCCGCGATTGCCTGGTGGATCGGTATGCATGTTCTGTAAGCAGAACGTGGGAAGCACAACAAAAAAGCCAGCTTGCGCTGGCTTTTTTGTTTGCTGCGGATGTTGCCGTGAAGCTGTTACAAGACGTCGCTGGCGTGATCGGCCAGCCGTGAACGTTCGCCCCGTGCCAGGGTGACGTGGCCGCTGTGCGCCCAGCCCTTGAACCGATCGACCACATAGGTCAGGCCGCTCGAACCTTCGGTCAGGTAAGGCGTATCGATCTGCGCGATGTTACCCAGACAGACAATCTTGGTGCCCGGACCTGCACGGGTGACCAAGGTCTTCATCTGTTTCGGCGTCAGGTTCTGCGCTTCGTCGATGATCAGGAACTTGTTGACGAAGGTGCGACCGCGCATGAAGTTCAGCGATTTGATCTTGATGCGTGAGCGGATCAGGTCTTGCGTTGCCGCGCGACCCCATTCGCCGGCATCGCCGTCGGACTTGTTCAATACTTCCAGATTGTCGTCGAAGGCGCCCATCCACGGCCCCATCTTCTCTTCCTCGGTACCGGGCAGGAAGCCGATATCTTCGCCCACCGGCACGGTCACGCGGGTGACGATGATTTCGTTGTAGTTCTTGGTTTCCAGCACCTGCGCCAAACCTGCCGCCAATGCCAGCAGCGTCTTGCCGGTACCGGCTTGGCCCAGCAGCGTGACGAAGTCGCACTCAGGATTCATCAGCAGGTTCAGCGCGAAGTTTTGTTCGCGGTTGCGTGCCGTGATACCCCAGACGCTGTTCTTGGTATGACCGTAGTCACGCAAGGTTTGCAGCACCGCGGTCTTGCCGTTGATTTGCGTGACCTGGCCGTAGAAGGCCGGCTCACCATTCTTCGGTTCGATGAAGACGAACTGGTTCATCAGCATCGACGGCACGTGCGGGCCGGTCACGCGATAGTAGGTGTAGCTGGTGCCGTGCTTGTTTTCCTGCCACGACTCCATGCCCTTGCCATGCTTGTTCCAGAAATCGTCCGGCAATTGCTGGATGCCCGAATACAGCAGATCGGTATCTTCCAACACGTGATCATTGAAGTAGTCTTCCGCCGGCAAGCCGATGGCGCGCGCCTTGATGCGCATGTTGATGTCTTTCGACACCAGCACGACCGGCCGCTCCGGATATTGCTGATCGAGTGCACGCACCACGCCCAGAATCTGGTTGTCGGCTTTGCCTTCCGGCAAGCCGTCAGGCAACTTGGCGTTTTGCAGTTTGGTCTGGAAGAACAGGCGGCCCTTGGCATCCTTGTTGCCGAGTTTCGACAGCGGGATACCGAGGTCGATCGCGTCTTCGGCAATGTCGTTCACCAGCGCATCGAGCGAACGCGAAATCTGGCGTGCATTACGAGCGACTTCCGACATGCCTTTCTTGTGGTTGTCGAGCTCTTCCAGCGTGATCATCGGCAGATAGATATCGTGTTCCTCAAAGCGGAACAACGAGGTCGGATCATGCATCAGTACGTTGGTATCCAACACGAACAGTTTGGACACGCCGAGTTTGTCGGCAGTGCGGCTGGTGGCCGATTTGGCGCGCGACTCAATGGCCTTGGGGGCTGCGCGTGGTTTTTCGACCGGGCTCTTGCCGGTGATCTTGGCTTGTGGTGCTTGCGGCGGCGCCGGCTTCGGCAGGGCCTTGGCGACAGGCGCAACAACAGGTGTAGCGGGTTCTACCAATGCAATATGTGGTTTGACAGGTTTATTGCCGTGTTCGGCCTTGGGATAATCTTTGGGTGCTAATAAAGCAGCTGGTTTACTCGGCAGTTTTGGCAGGGGCATCAGAACCTCGGTAGTGAATGGAGAAAAAATGCCGCTTTGTCAGAGCGTACAGGTACTGCAGGGGAGAACAACAACGAAGGACGGCTGCCGCTAATAAAACCCTTCTTGGTGCAGACATGCGTCAGAAAAGACCGCAGGAAAAGAGGAAGGAGGGCTTGATTAGTGGAAGGACTAAATTGCAAAGTAAAAAAGCCGTTTTGGCAGGTTCGGGACCTGATCCAAAAACGGCTTCCAAAAAACGTTTTTCTATTTGAATTCAAAGGCTTATCTAAATTAACCGCATCTTTCGGCTGGCTGCGACAAAACGACTTTTCAGATCGATTCTGCCGCCGCTCCGGGAAACGCCATCCATCGTGGGGAAACGTTTCTTAAGCAATTATCTTCACAAAATCCAGTACCTCGTCGACATGCGATGGCACCTTCACTCCACGCCATTCTTTCACCAATGTGCCCGATCCGTCAATCACAAACGTGCTGCGTTCAACGCCGCGCACTTTCTTGCCGTACATGTTCTTCATTTTCATGACGTCGAACATGATGCAGAGGGTTTCCTCGGGGTCCGAGATCAACTCGAAAGGCATGTCCAGCTTGGCCTTGAAGCCTTCGTGCGATTTCAGGCTGTCACGGCTGATGCCGAAGATTTCCGTGTTGTGCTGCTGGAATTGCGGGTACATTTCGCGGAACTGGATGCCTTCGGTAGTACAGCCTGGCGTGTTGTCTTTTGGATAAAAATACAGCACCAGGTTCTTGCCCTTGTAATCGGCCAGCGAGAAGGTTTTGCCACTGGTCATTGCCGCCGAAAAGTCAGGCACGGTTTTGTTCAGGATGGATGGTGTGTCGTCAGTCAAAATAGCGCCCCGAGGTAAGTGTTCGTATTGTGTCGTCGAGAGTGATGCAATCTCAGTTCATGCCGCCTGCAGGATCATGGCGCCGGAACGTCCCGGCAATTCACCCCAGGCGACGGGCAGAATCGGCAAGACATCGTCTTTCACGGTCTGGTAATAGTCACCCATCGAGACCAGATCGTAGCCTTGCGCGCGCCAGCCGAGCAGCAATTGTTCGAAGATGGGGGCAAGTTTCTGTCCTTCAAGTTCGGCGTGCAGCGTAAATACATGATCGCGCGCTTGTTGTTGAGTCAGTCGCAACAGCATAGCGGCGACATTTGACGTATCCATGACAACGCCGTTGATGCTGCGGCCGAGCAGCTCGTCCAGCGTCGGCAGCGTGGTCGGCAACTGCACGCAGTCCAGCGTCTTGCCCAGCGCCGACAGACGATGCGGACCGGCGCCGATATCGTCGAGCGAGCCGTCTTCCTTGAGCACGGCGCGGCCGTCGGAGGAATAGGCGATGCCGAAGGCGTCGAGCTGGGCAAAGGCGTAGTCGTTCATTTGCCAGCCGGCCGCGCCGTGGGTCATCGGCGTATAGCCGAAGATGTCGTGGAAGCGGGCGTAGGCGCGTTGCATCACCTCTTGCGTCCATGCCGCGTCGCGCAGGCGCACATGGTCTTGCCAGACGCGGTGGTCCCAGGTGTGGATGCCACATTCGAAGCCGGCGTCGCGCACGGCGCGCATGTCATTGGCGCAAGTCTTGCCGATGTCCGGCGCCGGCAGCAGCGTGCCGTACATCAGCGTCTTGAGGCCGTAGTGTTCCACGACCGAAGTACGTGACACCTTGCTGAAGAAGCCGGGGCGAAACACTTGCTTGAGCGCCCAGCCGGTATGGTCTGGGCCGAGTGAAAACAGGAAGGTCGCATTGGCGCCGTGGCGCAACAGTTGCCGGACCAGATTGGGAACACCTTCACGCGTGCCGCGGTAGGTGTCGGCGTCGATTTTGAGAGTGATTTGAGGCAAGGCGTCTTGCTTTCGTGATGGGGAAGTAATCGGAGCCTGCGACGAAGAGAAAGTTGAGGCAGATCCGGTTGCCGGATAGTCAAATTGTGGCACGAAAGGCGCTGCGAATAAACCCATTTTGAGGATTCATTCAGGTTTGCCGGCACTGGGCGAGAAGTGCGCCGACTATGCGCTGGAAATCAGGAGGGAAAATGCGCGCGCAAACAAAAAAAGGATACGCCTGGGCGTATCCTTTTTTGCGAGAGGCGGTGAGGACTTAGTCGACCAGCGCGCGCGCTTCGGCGACCTGGCCGCGGTAAGCGTCAAAAATATTGCGCAGGGTGTCGGCCATGGTGAAGGTCGGCTTCCAGTTCAGTTCTTCACAGGTGTTGGTGATCTTCGGCACGCGGTTTTGCACGTCCTGATAACCCTTGCCATAGTAAGCAGTGGACGTGGTTTCCACCAGTTGCACCAGCTTGGCGGAGTCGGCGTATTCAGGATATTCAGTGGCCAGCTTCAACATCATGTGGGCCAGATCGCGGATCGAGTAGTTGTTGGTCGGGTTGCCGATGTTGTAGATCTTGCCGGTCGCGATGCCGCCTTCGTTGGCGATGATCTTCATCAACGCGTCGATGCCGTCGTCGATATAAGTGAACGCACGTTTTTGCTGGCCGCCGTCGACCAGCGAAATGTTTTCTCCGCGCACGATATGGCCGAAGAATTGCGTCACGACGCGCGAGCTGCCTTCTTTTGGCGTGTGGATCGAATCCAGGCCGGCACCGATCCAGTTGAATGGACGGAACAGCGTGAAGTTCAGGTTGTCTTCCATGCCGTAGCCCCAGATCACGCGATCCATCAGTTGCTTGGAGCAGGAGTAGATCCAGCGCGGCTTGTTGATCGGGCCGCAGATCAGTTCGGATTCTTCTGAATCGAATTCATCGTCATGGCACATGCCATAGACTTCCGAGGTCGACGGGAACACCAGGTGCTTGCCGTACTTGGCAGCGGCACGCACGATCGGCAGGTTGGCTTCGAAGTCCAGCTCGAACACGCGCAGCGGCTTGTTGACGTAGGTCGAGGGCGTTGCGATGGCAACCAGCGGCAGGATCACGTCGCACTTCTTGACGTGGTATTCGACCCATTCCTTGTTGATCGTGATGTCGCCTTCGAAGAAGTGCATGCGCGACTTGTAAGCCTCGTTGTCCAGAATGTCGGTGATGCGGTCGGTCATCATGTCCATGCCATAGACGTGCCAGTCCGTGGTTTCCAGAATGCGCTTGGACAAGTGGTGGCCGATGAAGCCGTTGACGCCGAGGATGAGGACTTTTTTCATAATAAGTAGACGGCTTAGACAGCCATGTATTTCAAATAATTGTTAAGAGAGGCATCTTGATCGTTGATCTGGATGCCCAGGATTTGCAGGTAGTTGCCGTCGCCGCAGCGAGCATAGAGGCGGCCGCCTTCAAAGAACTTGTCTTGCGCGCCGTGCGACCTCTCAAGGGTCGGACGGGCAGAGGCCGGGACCATACGCGTTCTCACCAGCGTGATTTTATCACCTGAGATTTCTTCGAAGGCACCGGGGTAAGGCGGCGCGACGGTACGCACCAGATTATGCACGTGTTGCGCCGGTTTTTTCCAATCAATCCGGCCGTCTTCCGGCTTGCGTCCACCGAAGTAGCTACCTTTGCTCAGGTCGTTGGGCAGCTTGGGCGTGCGGCCGGCCAGCATCAGCGGCAAGACGCGCCACAAAGTTTGCTCGCAGGCAACTACTACCTTGCCGAACACTTCGAATGCCGTGTCGTCCGGCAAGATCGGCACCGCGGTTTGCGCGACGATGGCGCCGGCATCCGGCTTGGCGGCCATTTCGTGCAGCGTCGCGCCGGTTTCGGTTTCACCGTGCAACACCGCCCAATTGATCGGCACGCGACCGCGGTATTTCGGCAACAGCGAACCGTGCATGTTGTAGGCGCCGTGCTTGGCCAGCGCCAGCAGGTTCACCGGCAGCATGTGACGGTAGTAGAAGCTGAAGATGAAGTCTGGCTGCGCCGCCTGCACTTGCGTGAGCAATTGCGGCGACTTCGGATCTGCCGGCGTGATGTAGGGGATGCCGTATTCGCGGCACACGCTTGCCACCGAATTGAACCAGATGTTTTCGGTCGGGCTGTCTTCGTGCGTCACCACCAGCGACACACGCACGCCGCGCGCCAGCAATACCTTCAGGCAGCGTACGCCGACATCATGATAGGCAAAGACGACGGCGTTCATGAGCTTTGCTTGTCCTGGTCGGAAGATCGCTCAAGGATCGCCTGCAGCACATAACGCGGACGCGCGCGCACTTGCAGGTAGATGCGGCCGATGTACTCGCCCAGCAAGCCGATGCCGAACAGGATCACGCCGATCAGGAAGAAGGTGATGGCAAACAGCGTGAACACGCCTTGTACTTCCGCGCCGAGGATGAAGCGGCGTATCACCATCAGGATGAACAGCGCCGCCGAGGCGAACGACAAGCCGATGCCCAGCAAGGAAAAGAATTGCAGCGGCACCAGCGAGAAGCCGGTGACCAGGTCGAAGTTGAGGCGGATCAGGCTGTACAGCGAATACTTGGATTCGCCGGCCGCGCGCTCTTCGTGCTCGACGATGATCTCGGTCGGCTTGCGTGCAAACGTGTAGGCCAGCGCCGGCACGAAGGTGTTCACTTCGCGGCATTGATTGACCAGGTCGATGACGTTGCGGCCGTAGGCGCGCAGCATGTTGCCCTGGTCGGTCATCTTGATGTGGGTGATCTTTTCGCGCAGGCGATTCATGGCCTTGGAGGCCCAGGTGCGCCATGCCGAATCCTGGCGCTGACGGCGGATCGAGCCGACGTAGTCATAGCCTTCGCGCATCTTGGCGACCAGGTTGCCGATTTCTTCGGGCGGGTTTTGCAGGTCGGCATCGAGCGTGATGACGATCTCGCCGCGGGTCGCTTCAAAGCCGGCCAGGATCGCCATGTGCTGGCCGTAGTTGCCGTTGAAGAGCACAACGCGAGTCACGTCGGGGCGGGCGCGATATTGTTCGGCAAGGATGGCGGCGGACTTGTCGCGGCTGCCATCGTTGACGTAAATGATTTCATAGGCGATGCCCAAAGCGTCCAACGCCGGATAGAGGCGGTCGAACAGCTTGGCAAGGCCGGATTCCTCGTTATATACGGGGATGACGACGGAAATTTCTGGTTTCATCAAAGCCTGATAATGAAAAATTGCGAGACTGAAATCGATAATGTAATACATGCAAGCCGCATACCATGGACCGGCGTGCAGTCGGTTTTTGTCATTCGCCCAAGATGTTGCCTGTTGGACATGATGCCGCCTTCACATTATGCGAGCACGGATTTTACCGCGCCGACTGCGCGCTCGACATCTTCTTTACTCATCGCAGTAAACATCGGCAGCGACACGATCAGGCGGCCGACGCGTTCGGCGATCGGAAACATGCCTTCCTTGAAACCTAGCTCGCGATACAGCTTGAGCAAGTGGATAGGCGGGTAGTGATAGCCGATGCCGATCTGGCGCTCCATCATTTTTTCCATGAAGGCGGCGCGCGTGATGCGTTCTGGCAACACCAGCTGGAACATGTGCCAGTTGCTGTTTTCGACATCGGCCACCGGCAGTTGCGCGCCGGTCTGGCTCTCAAAGTCGGAACCGAACATGGCGAAGTAATGCTGGGCCAGGCTGCGGCGTTTTTCCGTCACGGCGTCGATATGGGCGAACTGGCCCAGGCCGATGGCGGCGGCAACATCGGTCATGTTGAATTTGCCGCCGAGGACGTCGACTTCAAGGCCGTCGAAGCCGCTGCGGGTCACGCCTTGCAGGCGGTATTTTTCAGCCAGGCGCGCTTCGTCGGCATTGTTGACGACCAGGCAACCGCCTTCGGAGCTGGTGATGTTCTTGTTGGCCTGGAAGCTGAACGAGACAAAATCGCCGAAGGAGCCGATACGCTTGCCGTTCCAGCTTGAGCCCAGTGCTTGTGCGGCGTCTTCGATCACGCGCAGATTGTGCTTCTTGGCGATCGCGTAGAGGCGATCCATGTCGACCGGCAGGCCGGCCAGGTAGACCGGGATCACGGCCTTGGTGCGCGGCGTGATGGCGGCTTCCAGCCGGTCGAGGTCGATGTTGCGGGTGATCGGATCGATATCGGCAAACACCGGGGTGGCGCCGACTTCGATGATCACATTGGCGGTGGCGACCCAGGAGATCGGCGTGGTGATGACTTCATCGCCGGCGCCGATGCCAGCCACGCGCAAGGCAATTTCCATGGTGCAGGTGCCGGAATTGAAGGTGCGCACGATGCGCCCGCCGAGATAGTCGGACAAGGCCTTTTCGAATGCCTGCACCTTGGGGCCGCTGGTGATCCAGCCGGAGCGCAGCACGTCGGCGACAGCGGCAATGGTGGCTTCATCAATAGTCGGTTTGGAGAACGGCAGGAAGGGTTGAGTCATGAAGTGCTCGCTATGAATCGAATGATCGTATCAAGATCTGAAATGGAAGAGTGTCGTGGCAGCGGCAAGCGTGGCGGCCGCTCGCTGCATGCAGACATACCGGCGCGTATTGTAAATCAGCCAATTCGCGCCAGTCAGCAAATTAGCTGCGCGTCAGCAGGACCACGCCGACGATGATCACCGCAATCGCCAGCAAGCGTTGCGCCGATACCGCTTCGCCAAGGAAATACCAGGCGCCGATGGCGTTGATGATATAGCCCAGCGACAGCAAGGGATAGGCCACGGTCACGTCGACGCGCGACAGGCCGATGATCCATACGCCCACCGAGATCACATAGCAGCTCAGGCCGCCGATGATGGGCAACTGGGTGGCCAGCTTGATGCCGGTCGAAAACCAGTTCTCGGCCGTCAGGTGGATCGCGCCGACCGCATTGGTGCCCGCTTTGAGCAGCAACTGCGCGACGGCATTGAGGCAGATGCCGACGAAAATGAAACCGAAAGTGGTGATGTTCATGGTGCAGCTTTCTTGTTGTTATTGCCGGCGTCGGCGTCCGGATTGTTGGCCACGATGACGCGGCGCGGATCCTGGCCGATCAGGCGCATCGGGATGCCGCGCAGTTTCAGGTCGGCATAGACGCTGGGATCCATGATCGCAATGTCTTTCTTGCCGGCTGCATGGTCGGCCGCCCATTGGGCGACAAAGGCGTCAATGGTCGGCAGCCACAATTGCGGCTCTTGCTTGAGGCCGAATTCCATCTCATCGGCGTGCCTCACCAGCGTCATCGTGCGTTGCAGGTAGAACGGCAGCGCTTGCTCGTAACGACCCACCAGGTACATCGGCGTTTCCGGCGTCAGTTCGGCTTGCAGTACCGGCACGTAGTCAACCCCGGCCGAATAGCGGCCTTGCGGATCGTGACCCAGCATCAACACCTGACCGGCGATGAAGGTGCCGGCCGCCAGGAACACCATGGCCAGGTCTTTCTGGCTGCGTGCGAAACGAATCGCCAACACCGCACCGATGAAGGCGATGATGGTTGCAGCATAAATCCACGGTACGTGCGCCGTCACCAGCGGCAGCGAATAGGCGTCTTTGGCCAGCGCGGGCACGCGCGGGATGAAGGCCATGGCGATCGCGCACGGCACTGCCACCAGCGATGCCGACAGCACCACTGCCTTGAAACTGGCGCGCTCCAGGTAGCAGGCGATCAACAGCGCCAGCGTCGGGAAGATCGGCAAGATGTAGGACGGCAGCTTGGAACTCGAAATGCTGAAGAACACAAAAATGAACACCGACCAGATCAACAGCATCTTGCGCGGCTGGAATTTGCCGCTCGACAGGCTGTTGAAGCTGCTGCCGCTATGCTCGTCGCGCGCACCGGTCAGCAGGCTTTGCAAGAACACGCCCAGCCACGGGATGATGCCCAGCAGCAGGATAGGCAAAAAGTAATACCAGGGGCCGGTGCGGCTGTGGATCTTGGTGGTGAAGCGCTGGAAGTGTTCGTGGATGAAGAAGAATTGCGGGAATTCGGGATTCTTCATCGATACCAGCACAAACCATGGCGTGGTGATCACGAAGAACAGGATCAGGCCCTTGATCATGTGCAGCCGCTTCCAGATCGCCCAGTCGCGCGAGAACAGCGTGTACAGCACCAGCACCGCGCCCGGCAGCACAATCCCGATCAGTCCCTTGGAGAGCACCGCCAGCGCCATGCCGGCCCAGCACAGCAGCATCCAGTTGCGTTGCTCGTCGCGATCGGCGTCGTTGCGTTGCGCCAGCAGCAGGGCGCAGATGCTCAGCGTCATCATCGCCGCCAGGCCCATGTCGAGCGTGTTGACGTGCGCCATGCCGGCCCAGAACAGGCTCGATCCCAGCACCAGCGGCGCGTAGAAACCGACACGTTCGTTGAACACGCGGCGACCGGTGTAAGCCACCAGGCCGATGCCGAACAGGCCACACAGGCCGGTCCACAAACGTGCCTGCCATTCGCCCAGGCCGAACATCTCGAAGGTGATGGCGTTCATCCAGGTTTGCAGCGGCGGTTTTTCAAAGTACTTGATGCCGTTCAGGCGGGTGGTGATCCAGTCTTGGGTCGCCACCATTTCGCGCGCCATTTCTGCATAGCGACCTTCGTCGCTGGGCACCAGAGTGCGTGCGCCGAGCATGTAGAACCAGATCAGCAGGAAGAAGATGAGCAGCGTCCAGACGAACGCCTTGGATTTGTACAGTTCGCGCATCAGGCGAGGTCCTTAAGCAGTATTAAGCGGTATTGAGCATTATGTTCGGCGGCGCGCTGCCGCCAGGCTTCAACGGGGTCGGGCTGAGCGGGCCCTGGTTTCAAGCGCTATTTCTCGATGATCAGTGCCAGCGCCACTTTGCGTCCTTCGGCCATGAGAATGTTGTAGGTCCGGCAAGCCGCCTGGTTGTCCATGCATTCCACGCCGATGCGGCGCGAAGTCAGCGCCGTGGTCAGTTTGGGATGCACGAAGCGCTGGCGCAGTCCGGTACCGAAGATCACCACATCCGGCCGGGTAGCGTCGATCTGTTCAAAATGTGCCGCGGTCAGTTGGTCGAACGACGTCACCGGCCAGGCAACCGGCGCTGTTTCCGGCAAGACAAGCAAACTATGATCGAAGCGCACGGCATTGATTTCAACGCCGCTGTCGTCATAGGAAGTCACGGTCTGGTATTGCTGGGTTTCAGTGGAATGGAGCTTCATGGCGCGCAGTGTCGAATTGCCGTTCGCGGCAGGGCGGGCAGGCAAATATCGACAATAAGGTCTTAAAGTGCTGCATTGTAGCGTTTTCCGGTTCGGGACTATGTTTTATTCATTGATAAAATAGAGGGCTTTCGGCAAAATGGCCGGTTCCGGCGGCTCTGCCGGGCTGGCCTGCTTGGCTCATACAAAGGATTTGCACTGTGCGACCGATTCAAAAATCGAAAAAACTGGCTGATGTTTGTTACGACATTCGTGGACCTGTGCTTGAAAAAGCGCGCCAGATGGAAGAAGAAGGCCACAAGATCATCAAACTGAACATCGGCAACCTGGCCGCGTTCGGCTTCGACGCGCCCGATGAAATCGTGCAGGACATGATCCGCAACATGGGCAACGCTTCGGGCTATACCGATTCCAAGGGTTTGTTTGCGCCGCGCAAGTCGGTCATGCACTACACCCAGCAAAAGAACATTCAGGGCGTCAGCATCGATGACATCTACCTCGGCAACGGCGCTTCCGAGCTGATCGTCATGAGCGTCAACGCCTTGCTCAATACCGGCGACGAAGTGTTGGTGCCATCGCCCGATTATCCGCTGTGGACGGCTGCGGTCAGCCTGTCCGGCGGCACGCCCGTGCATTACGTGTGCGACGAGCAGGCCGGCTGGCAGCCCGATATCGCCGACATCAAGAAAAAGATCACGCCCAACACCAAGGCCATCGTCGTCATCAACCCGAACAATCCGACCGGCGCCCTCTATACTTCCGAGGTGCTCAAGGAAATCGTCGAAGTCGCGCGCCAGCACCAGTTGATCATCCTGGCCGACGAGATTTACGACAAGGTCTTGTATGACGGCAATACGCACACCTCGCTGGCCTCGCTGGCCGACGACGTGCTGTTCATCACCTTCAACGGCTTGTCGAAGAACTACCGCTCCTGCGGCTACCGCGCCGGCTGGATGGTCGTCTCGGGTGAAAAGAAGCACGCCAAGGACTACATCGAAGGTCTCAACATGCTGGCGTCGATGCGCCTGTGCGCCAACGCGCCGGGGCAGTACGCAATCCAGACTGCGCTGGGCGGCTACCAGAGCATCAACGACCTGGTCGGGCCGAATGGCCGCCTGACCAAGCAACGCGACCTGGCGCACAAGCTGTTGACCGATATTCCCGGCGTGACCTGCGTTAAGCCGAAGTCGGCGCTGTACATGTTCCCGCGCCTGGATCCGGCGGTATATCCGATCAAGGACGATCAGGAGTTCGCTTACGAATTGCTGGCCGAAGAAAAAGTGCTGATCGTGCAGGGCACCGGGTTCAACTGTCCGACGCCGGATCACTTCCGTGTGGTGTTCCTGCCCAATACCGACGACCTGACCGAATCGATGGGACGTATTGCGCATTTCCTCGAGGGTTATCGCCGCCGTCACGGCACCGCCTGATTTTTTCGGCGAAGTGGTTCAAGCCGCTGGTTTCGGTTTATTTTCAGCTTATTTTTAGTTTCACCGCAGTACCCGCCATGGCATGTTCGTGGCGGCATTTTTTAGCATTTATCAACCACGAAGACATTATGAAATCCATCAAAGTAGGTTTGCTCGGCATCGGCACCGTGGGTTCCGGTACTTTCAATGTATTGAAGCGCAATCAGGAAGAAATTGCGCGGCGCGCGGGGCGCGGCATTGAAATTACCATGGTGGCCGATCTGAACACAGCGCGCGCCACCGAGCTGACCAATGGAGAAGTCAACGTGGTGAACGACGCCAACCTGGTCGTCAACAATCCGGACATCGATATCGTCATCGAACTGATCGGCGGCTATGGCCTGGCCAAGGATCTGGTCTTGAAGGCGATTGCCAATGGCAAGCACGTGGTCACCGCCAACAAGGCGCTGATTGCCACGCACGGTAACGAGATCTTCAAGGCGGCGCAGGAAAAAGGCGTGATGGTGGCGTTCGAAGCCGCGGTTGCCGGCGGCATCCCCATCATCAAGGCCTTGCGCGAAGGCCTGACTGCCAACCGCATCCAGTGGATCGCCGGCATCATCAACGGCACCACCAACTTCATCCTGTCCGAGATGCGCGACAAGGGCCTGGACTTCGACGTCGTGCTCAAGGAAGCGCAACGCCTGGGCTATGCTGAAGCCGATCCGACCTTCGACATCGAAGGCATCGACGCGGCCCACAAGCTGACCATCATGGCCTCGATCGCGTTCGGCATCCCGGTGCAGTTCGACCGGGCGCACGTGGAAGGCATCACCAAGCTGCAGGCCACCGACATCCGCTATGCAGAGCAACTCGGCTACCGCATCAAGCTGCTGGGTATTACCCGCCAGACCGCCAACGGCATTGAACTGCGCGTGCATCCGACACTGATTCCGGCCGGCCGTCTGATCGCCAATGTCGAAGGCGCAATGAACGCAGTGATGGTGCGCGGCGACGCTGTTGGTGAAACACTGTACTACGGCAAGGGTGCCGGTTCCGAACCGACCGCGTCGGCCGTGATTGCCGACCTGGTCGACATCACGCGCCTGGCCACGGCCGATCCGGAACACCGCGTGCCGTCGTTGGCGTTCCAGCCCAACGCCATGTCCAATACGCCGGTGCTGCCTATCCAGGACGTCACCACCAGCTACTACCTGCGCATGCAAGTGGCGGACAAGCCGGGTGTGCTGGCCGACGTCACGCGCATCCTGGCGGACTCGTCGATTTCGATCGACGCCATGCTGCAAAAGGAACCTTCGGCTGGCGAAACACAGACCGATATCATCATGCTGACGCACCAGACCCAGGAGCGCAATATCGAGGCCGCGATCGCCAAGATCGAAGCTTTGCCTACCGTGGTCGGCAGCGTGATGAAGATTCGTCTGGAAGAGTTGAGCTAAGCGGGGCAGTCGCCGTCAGGCAAAACAAAAGGAGCCCTTGGGGCTCCTTTTTTTGTAGACGGCAAACGCAGCGCAGAGGAGTGTGCGTCCCTAAGAAAGGGGCCGCCCTGGCCGCGCTGCTTTGCGACACCGCGCCGCCTATTTCTTCGCGTCAGGGATCTTGTAGTCGCAGACCGCTTGCAACATGGCCTCGGCGACCGACAGCGGTTTGGGTTTGACGAACTGCATGTTCTTAAGCGCTTCGGAGTGATCGCGCTTGTCGCCCTTGCCGTCGTTCTCTGCGTAGATGACTTCGCGCGTCAGCTTCAGCGACAGGTCTTTGCAGTTGTATTGATACATGTCCTTATAGGACTTCAGTGTCGGGAAGCTGCTGTCGTTGTTCGGGCGTGCTTCCTTGAAGTTCCACATCGACCATGCTTCGCGGATGCCTTTGCTTTCCTTGATGCTGTCGACATCGACCGACAGCTCGTTCTGGTCCGAGCCGCCCAGGCTTTGCCAGTTTTCAGCGTGTGCCGCACCGGCGCAAATCAGGCCCAGCATCACAATCCATTTTTTCATCATGTATCCATTTCTATCCAGAGAGGAGCGCGGCCAAGCTTGCTGCCGTCGGCGATCCGGGGAAATATGCAAGAACCTGAGCCTGCATACGCTACAGAAGCGGTTCAAGGTCTGTGCGAGACGACGCCAGATCATGGCTTCGCAGTAGACTTTGAACAGCTTCTCAGGGCAGTCAGCATAGCCTGCCGGGCGGTCGCTTACAACCCCGGTAACGTTTTATTTCATTTCGTGCAGAAGCGTGGGGCCGGCTGGGAAAGGGCGGGGGCGGGCGAAAAAACGGCGCGCAAGAGCTTGCGCGCCGCCCGGGTGCGTCATTTGAAAATGACGGTTTTTTGTTCTTGCTGAGTTTCCGACTGGCGCTCGATGCTGCGTGCGCTGCGGCTGGCGCCGGCCGGATTGAATTGCGCTTCCATCTCGGCGGCGACAGCATCGCCCAGCGAGCGCGACACCTCTTGCATGACCTTGCTCTTGTTGAGCGCAATCACGGTGCCGGCGGCATTGGCCAGGCGCGTGTCCGAACCTTCGCCCATGGCCGAGAAGGCCGCCTTGATTTCATAAGTGCGGGTGTTGATCAGCGAGAATTCACCGACCAGTTCCAGCGCCAGCGAAAACGAAACAGCATTGGAGCCCTGGATAGGATTGCTTTCCTGGCGGAAGTCGATGTTGTTGATCGAACCGAACAAGACATAGTCGGCGCCGGGATAGTACCCCTTCTTGATGCGGTCGATGATGTCGTACAGCTTCTCGGTGTTTTGCTGGGTCCATGGCTTGCCCTGCACCAGGCGGTAAGCCCCCGACTTCAGCAACTCGCCCTTGATATCGGCCGTGAACTTGCGCAACTCGCCGCGGCTGATCACGGTGATCGAGCCGGAGGCGGCGATCACCGAGCTTTCGCCGCGGGCCGATGCGCGCTCCGACGATGAACCCGAGGAACTCAGGTTGGAGCTGCGCGAGCGTTCGCTGGCGGAGTAGCTGTTGTCGTGTCGTTCGCGCGCCTCGAAGTATTGGAAATACTCCTTCACCTTTTCTTCATACGACAAGTCGGTGACGGCAATCTTGGGCAGATTCTGCGCTTGCAATACAGGTGCAGCGGCAGCCAGCAACAGCGCGACGACGGCCGGTGCCAGCAGCGCTTTGAGCATCTTGGATGGCGATGTCAGCATGATGAAATTCCTTCGGTAGGCGTGATGACGAAACGCGGATCAGCGCTTGGAAGTCTTGCGAATTTCTTTTTCGTCGGCCCATTCTATGGTGCCGGATTCGATGTTGGTCATGATCAGACTGAACTTGTAGTAGACGTCGGTCATGTTGCTGTTGCGCTTGACGATGGAGGTAATGTTGCCTTCGATGCGGAACTGCGCGCCTTCCATCTTGCCGACCTTGGCGGTGGCCGATTTCTTGTACATGCCGCTGTTGTTTTGACGGACCAGCTCGTCGGTCTGGTTTTGCATGCCGGCGATGTCGGTGGCGAAGCGCATGGTGCCGCCCTTGAGCAATTGCACACGGATCGAATCGGTGATCGAACGGGTGTCGATGTATTCGCTGGTCTTGTTCTTGACGTCGGCAATCGTCACCAGTGGCTTGCTCTTGTAGCCGGCCGCCGATTGGCCCAGCGAACGCGCCATCGATTCGGCGATGGTTTGCAGGTCGGTTGAACCGAACTCGTTGGTGACTTGTTCAACCGCCTTGGCGTCGCCGTATTGGACATTGTTACCGACAGTCGGCGTACCGGTCTGGGCGCAGCCGAACAGCAGCGCGGACATGGCGGCCAGGGAAGTGGCGCGAAGTGTGTTGTGCATCATGGGAAGGTCCTTGTAATAAGCGAAAATAGGTTTGCCTGCCGGCGTGCGTCGGCGCAGGCTTAGCGGCCGGTGTAAGGCGCGTCGCTGGTCGACAGCGACTTGTTGATCGCGGCGCTGAACTGGATCGTGAAATCGCGCGCCTTGGTGGTGGGGGAGACAATCTGTAGCGTCAGTTTTTGTTCGCCGTTGATCAGCAGCGGTTTCCAGGGTTCGTCGTCCCACACCTGGAAGCCGGTTTCGTCCATCCATTTGACGCGATAGTAAGCAGCATGCTGGCGGTTGTCGCGATTGGTGACTTCGGCCTGGACATTGAGCAAGCCGTTTTGCTCGCGCATGCGCAAGCCGGTAAATTCCAGCGATGCCGGCGCGCCCAGCAGTTCGATCTTGGAAGCAATGCTTTGCGCCTGTACCGGCGCGATGGCGCCCAGCGTGCCCAGGATGAGTGCAGACGCCAATGCGCCTGCGGTGACCGCGGTATTGATCTTCATGTTGTAGATGACTCCCTGTTATCCCAAACTTCTTGTTTTTCCGTCACGTCGCTCACCTGAGTTCAAGGCGCGCTGACGCTGGCCGATACCGGCACGATGGCTTTTTTCTTGCTGGCTGCGGCAGCGGTCTTGTCGGCCGCGCCGTCGGCGGTATTCGCATTTGCTGCAGTTGTTGTACTTGCGGCGGCGCTGCCGATCGCTGCTTTTTTCGCTTTCCCCTTGGCCGCGGTCTTGGCTGGTGCAATCGGTTTGTCCGGCGCGGCCATCGCCAAGGCTGCCTGTTCGGCATTATAGGGGGTCTGCGCCAGATAAAGCGAGGCGCCGGAGGTGCGCAGGCTCACCAGCGCATAGGCGCCGGAGACGCCGATTTCACGCAGTTGCGGGCCGCTTGCCGTCGGCAGCAGGATCTTGTGCATGCCCGGCGACAGTTTGACGCGCGCCACCGAGAAGAAGCCTGGCAAGGTGCGCCAGGTGCGTTCATCTGCGACTTCGCTGACCACGCTGCCGACCTTGGCGGCAATGCTCAGCAGTGAGCCGAATGCGCCCATGGAGCCGGTATTGTCGTCGATGGCTTTTTGCGCCACGCCTTTGGTGATGGCGCGAATCGATGAGCGCGCAATGATGCCCGGCATTTCATCAGACAAGGCGCGCCGCGCCATCTGGTCGACGCTGGTCAGCAACGCCACCGGCACCGATTTGTCATCCACCGTGATGTTGGCCGGTACCACGGAATTGTCGGCCGCGCGTATCACCGGCCACGAAATCGGCGTGGCGATCAGGCTCAGGCCGCTGCGGCCGGGGATCGGCAAAATGATGGGCAAGGTCATCGAGCTGATTGCCGGCGCGCTGCCCGATTCGATCACGATCAGGGTGTCGACCAGCTTTGGGGAACGCGTGCGCACGCGCGCGTCGAGACCTTTGAGGCCGTCTTCCAGCAACGCCTGGCCGGGGCGCATTTCAATCGATTTGCGGTAGCCGGCGGCGGCCAATGAGGGTTCGCCCAAGCCTTCGTAGACGAAGCCGGCCAGGTAATTGGCGAAAGCCGATTCGTAGGAATTCTTCAGCGCGCGCACGGCGGGATCTTCCAGCGTTTCCACCGGATAGCCATTGAGTTCCTTGAAGGACGTGGTCTTCAGGCCTTTTGATTCGGCACTGCTCTTGGCGGCGTCCAATTCCTTGCCGCGGAAGTCGGCAATGATGGCTTCACGCTCATGCATCTTCTTGATTTCAGTGCGTGCCGAGTCCCAGTCGCCGATGGCCAAATGGTCCAGCGCCAGGCGCACATTGACGAACACTTTTTCATAGTCACGACCGTCGTAGCGGCGCGTGGTGTCGTTCAGCAGGAAGGAGCCGACATCGCCCAGCAACTTGGACGGATCGGTCTTGACCTGGTCTTCCCAGCCGCGCACTTTTTCATCGGCCGCCAGCCAGGTTTCCTTGCTGGCTTCGTAAGAGCCCTTCATGCGCAGCAACTCGCCTTTTTCAAGGAAGTAGAGCAAGTCTTTATCTTTGTCCGGATTTTGTTGTTCCAGTGTTTGCAGCGCGAGTTCGGCATTGCCGACCTTGAGCGCGTCTACCGTGGAAGTCGCTTTGCGGTCATAGCCCTGTGTGGCGCAACCGGCCACCAACGCCGCCAGGCAGATGCTGGCCCCCAGATTCTTCCCCAGCCGTGTGAGCACGGATTTGTTGTTGTGTAGCATTTTTATCCTCCCCAGGATATGAACTTGCGGTCGAAAGATGCCGGCAAGCATTTTTTGTTGCGTCTATTGTAAAGATTGCTCAAGAAAAATGCCTCATCTATTTGAATGAGACCTCAAATAACCTATGCTCAAACGCAGGGAAAGTCGCAACAGAAAAACAAAGCGATGCGGGGTGTGCATGAAAAAAGAAACGAATGTCGGCGACAGCGCCGGTCAACGCTACGGCCAACTGATCGAGTTGATTTACGACTCGGTGCAGGACCTGAGCCGGATTGCGCCGGCCATGGACATGATGTGCCGCGAACTGGGGGCGATTGCCGGCCACTATGTGCAGATGGATATGCAGAGCCGCGAAGTCATCGCTTCGTGCGTGAGCAACAGCGACTACCAGGCCGGCGACCTCGAATACAAGGAGTACTACAGCCAGGTCGACGATCGTCTCGGATGGCTGGCGACCGGACAAGTGGGAGAATGGCGCGCCGACCACCAGCGCTTCGACGAAAGCTTCGTGCGCAAGAGTGAGATCTACAACGACTTCCTGTTCAAGTATGGTGGCCGCCACATGGTGGTTGGACGGATCGCCGAAAACGCCAGCCATTCTGAAGCGATTGCCTTGCTCAGGCCCTTGGGCGCGTCCGAATATGGGGAACAGGAATACCAGTTCCTGCGCACGCTGTCGCCGCATCTGATGCGCTCGGCCACGCTGCGCGGGCGCATGCGTACGCTGGAACGTCAACAAAGCGCCAGCGATTCGGTGGTGGCGCATTTGCCGTACGGTACGGTGTGGGTCAACGCTGCCGGCCGGGTGGTGTCCATGAACGCCCAGGCCGCCGAGATTTTGCAGGCGGGTGACGGCTTGTCGGTGCGCAAGGATCGCCTGGCGGCTTACGAAGCCGTTGACGCCGACAAGCTCGCGCAGGCCTTGCAACTGGCGACCGCATCGGTGGCGCGGCAGGGCCAGTGGTTCGCCGTAGCGCGCCGCAAGCAGGCCGTGCCGCTGGTGGTGTCGGTGATTCCCGCAACCATTCCGCAAGCGCTTGATCCGCTGTGCGGCGGACCGTTTGCCTTGCTGATCCTGCAGGACATGGCGCGGCAAACCGTCTCGCGTTCGGCGCAACTGCAAATCCTGTATCGCCTGACGCCGGCGGAGACACGACTGGCGGAAGCCTTGCTGGAAAACGAAACGGTGGTTTCCTATTCGCTCAAAAGCAATGTCAGTCGTAATACCGTCCGCACCCATCTCGCCAGCCTGTTTGCCAAGACCGGCTCCAAGCGCCAGGCCGAATTGTTGCGCACCTTGCTGGCCTCGCAGCCGCATGTGATGTTGCAGGCGGCGGGGCCGGACTGAAAATCGTCGATCAGCGCGGCGAGCCAGCTATAATGACGCTCTTCGTGCAACCTGCTGCAAGACCTATCTCCTATACGCTATGCAATACGTTTCCACTCGCGGTCACTCTGCAACTCCTTCTTTTTCCGAAATCCTGCTCGGCGGCCTGGCCCCTGACGGCGGCCTGTATCTGCCGGCAGAATATCCGCAAGTCAGTGGCGCCGAGCTGGATCAATGGCGCACGTTGTCGTATGCCGATCTGGCCTACGAAGTGCTGAAGAAATTCGCCACCGATATTCCCGACGCCGACCTGAAAGCATTGACGCACAAGACATACACCGCCACCGTGTATGGCAATACGCGTGCCGGTGAAAGCGCGACAGAGATCACGCCGCTGCGTACGCTGGAAGAGCGCGACGGCAAGAAGCTGGTGCTGCAGGCGCTATCGAACGGCCCGACGCTGGCCTTCAAGGATATGGCGATGCAGTTGCTGGGCAATCTGTTCGAATATGCGCTGGCCAAGAAAGACGCCGAACTGAACATCGTCGGCGCCACATCGGGCGACACTGGCAGCGCGGCCGAATACGCCATGCGCGGCAAGCAGGGCATCCGCGTCTTCATGCTGTCGCCGCACAAGAAAATGAGCGCCTTCCAGACTGCGCAGATGTTCAGCCTGCAAGACCCCAATATTTTCAACCTGGCGGTGGAAGGCGTGTTTGACGATTGCCAGGACATCGTCAAGGCAATCTCCAACGACCTCGATTACAAGGCCGCGCAAAAGATCGGCACCGTCAACTCGATCAACTGGGCGCGCGTGGTGGCGCAAGTGGTGTATTACTTCCGCGGCTATTTGGCGGCGACCACCGGCAACCAACAAAAAGTATCGTTCACGGTGCCATCGGGTAACTTCGGCAACATCTGCGCCGGCCATATCGCGCGCATGATGGGTTTGCCGATCGACAAACTGGTGGTCGCGACCAACGAGAACGACGTGCTCGACGAATTTTTCCGTACGGGCGTCTACCGTGTACGCAAGTCGGCCGAGACTTACCACACCAGCAGTCCGAGCATGGACATCAGCAAGGCGTCCAACTTCGAGCGTTTCGTCTACGACTTGCTGGGCCGCGACAGCGCGCGCGTCAAAGCCCTGTTCCACAAGGTGGAAACCGCCGGCGGCTTTGATCTCACCGGCGCTGCCGGCAGCGACGGCGATGAGTTCGCCAGTGTGCTGCGTTACGGTTTCGCCTCCGGAAAATCGACGCATGACGATCGCCTGGAAACCATCCGTTTCGCGGAAAAGACGTATGGCATCACGGTCGATACGCATACCGCCGACGGCATCAAGGTGGCGCGCGAAAACCTCACGCCGGGCGTCACCATGATCGTGCTGGAAACCGCCTTGCCGGCCAAGTTCAACGAAACCATCCGTGAAGCGCTGGGCCGCGACGCCGAGCGTCCGGCCGGTTTTGAAAACATCGAAGCGCTGCCTCAGCGTTTTGAAGTCATGGCTGCCGATGCCGCGCAGGTCAAGGCATTCGTCGCCGGACATACCGGCCTGTAAGAACGTGTTTGCGATCTTACTGCGAGGCCGTGATCCGGCGTCGGGCGGTGCTCGGAATCCTCATGGTCTGAAGTACACTCCAAGGATTACGCAACTAAGCTGTGCTCCGGCCGCCACCGGCTGACGGCCTCTCGCTACAGATCGTAAACACGTTCTAAGCGTATGGAGCGACGCCGAGGGCGGCGCTCAGGCGGGATGGCGCCAGTAGCTCGGCTGCGCATAGGCATGCCGCAAAAAATCCACGAAGGCGCGTATCCGCAGCGGCAGATGGCGGCGCTGGGCGAACACGGCGTAAATCGCCGGCGCCGGAGCGATGAATTTATCCAGCACCGTCACCAGTTCACCCGATTCGATCGCCGCGCCGACTTCCCACATGGAGCGCCAGGCAAGTCCCTTGCCATTGAGCGCCCAGTTGTGCAACACCTCGCCGTCGTTGCAGACCATATTGCCGCCGACCTTGTAGACGCTGACCTTGCCGTGCTGCTTGAGCGTCCAGCCGCGCTGGCTGCCCTCGCTGCTGATGGCCAGGCAGTTGTGGCGACTCAGCTCGTCCGGAGTTTGCGGCGTGCCGTGGCGGCGCAGGTAGGCCGGCGCTGCGACGATCACGCGGTCGTTGTCGGCCAGCTTGATGCTGATCAGGTTGGAGTCGGTCAGCACCGCAATGCGGATGGCGACGTCGATGCCTTCGCCGATGACGTCGGCAATGCGGTCGTTCAGGTTCAGCGTCAGCGTGACATCGCGGTGCTCGGCCAGGAACGAGGGCACCAGCGGCGCCACATGCTGGCGACCGAAGCCGGCCGGCGCGGAAATCAGCAGATTGCCGCTGGCCTTGGCGCTGCGCTCCGAGACCGAGGATTCGGCGTCTTCCAGGTCGGTCAGGATGCGCTGGCAATCTTCCAGGAAGGCGGTGCCTTCATTGGTCAGCACGATTTTGCGCGTGGTGCGTTGGAGCAGCTTGACGCCCAGTCGTTCTTCCAGCGCATCGAGGCGACGGCCGATCATGGCCGGGGCAATCCCTTCGGCGCGCGCGGCGGCCGACAGGCTGCCTTTGGCGGCGACATCGACGAAGGTGGAGATTTGCTTGAACTGGTCCATGGAGGTACTCTCGAGCTGACTTTGGCGGATCAGGGCATTATCAGGTCACTTGTGACTAAAACGCAAAGATAAAGTGATAAAACGTTTTACTCATAGTCATTTAGTTTAAATATACTAAGTGCACAAAAATACAATCTGACAATGAATTTTCTTACCTGAATTCTTTACTATTAGGAGCACAGCATGACGCAATTGACACTGCCGGCCGGGATGCAGATTTCTGGTGAAATCAAGCCTGGTTATGAACAGATCCTGACGCCCGATGCGCTGGCGCTGGTAGCAAAATTAAGCCGCGCTTTCGAGTCGCGCCGCCAGGAATTACTGGCCGTGCGCGCAGAACGCGTCAAGCGTCTGGACGCGGGCGAGCGTCCCGACTTCCTGCCGGAAACTGCCAACATCCGCAGCGGCGACTGGAAGATCGCACCGATTCCTGAAGCGCTGAAATGCCGCCGCGTGGAAATCACCGGCCCGGTCGAGCGCAAGATGGTCATCAACGCCTTCAACTCGGGCGCCGACAGCTACATGACCGACTTCGAAGATTCGAACTCGCCGGTCTGGGACAATCAGGTCACCGGCCAGATCAATCTGTTCGACGCGATCCGTCGCACCATCTCGCTGGAATCGAACGGCAAGAGCTACAAGCTCAACGACAAGATCGCTACGCTGGTGGTGCGCCCACGCGGCTGGCATCTGGATGAAAAGCATGTCACCATCGACGGCAAGCGTATCTCCGGCGGTATCTTCGACTTCGCGCTGTTCCTGTTCCATAACGCCAAGGAGCAACTGGCGCGCGGGGCCGGTCCTTACTTCTATCTGCCGAAGATGGAATCGCACCTGGAAGCACGCCTGTGGAACGACATCTTCGTGATGGCGCAAAACGAAATCGGCCTGCCGCAGGGCACCGTCAAGGCGACCGTGCTGATTGAAACGATCACCGCCGCTTTCGAAATGGAAGAAATCCTGTATGAACTGCGCGAACACAGCGCCGGCCTGAATGCGGGTCGTTGGGATTACATTTTTTCGTGCATCAAGAAGTTCAAGAATGACAAGGACTTCTGCCTGGCCGACCGCGCCAAGGTCACGATGACGGCGCCGTTCATGCGTGCTTACGCCTTGCTGTTGCTGAAGACCTGTCACAAGCGTGGCGCCCCGGCCATCGGCGGCATGAGCGCGCTGATCCCGATCAAGAACGACCCGGAAAAGAACGCCATCGCGATGCAGGGCATCATCAACGACAAGCGTCGCGATGCGACCGACGGCTACGACGGCGGTTGGGTGGCTCACCCTGGCCTGGTCGAAGCCTCGATGAAGGAATTCGTCGCGGTACTGGGCGACAAGCCCAATCAGTTCGAGAAGCAACGTCCCGACGTCGACGTCAAGGCATCGGACCTGCTGAACTTCCAACCGGAAACGCCGATCACCGAAGCCGGTCTGCGCTACAACATCAACGTCGGCATCCACTACCTGGGCGCCTGGCTGGCCGGCAACGGTTGCGTGCCTATCCACAACCTGATGGAAGATGCTGCGACGGCTGAAATCAGCCGCGCGCAAGTCTGGCAATGGATCCGCAGCAGCAAGGGCAATCTGGAGGATGGCCGCAAGGTTACCGCCGATATGGTGCGCGCGATGATTCCGGAAGAGCTGGTGAAGGTCAAGGAAATCGCCGGCAACGGTGCCACCTACGACCGTGCCGCCAAGATCTTTGAAGACATGTCGACTTCGGCAACCTTTGCCGAATTCCTGACATTGCCGCTGTACGAAGAGATCTGATTTCGGCAAGAGGAGGGCGCGGTTGCAATGCACTGCGTCCTCATGCTTGGACTGAAATAACAAACGCTCGCAGTTGCGGGCGTTTTTTTATGGCTGGCAATCTAAACCAATCTGCAAATTAAAACGTAACTATGGTTGCATCAGCCCATGTGCGCCCGGCGGTCGTTCCACGCATCGGCGAGCTTTGCCGATCAAACGTACAGACGAAAAAAATCCCCGACAAGTCGGGGATTTTTTCTTCATCTAGCTTGCTAAGCGATGCTTAGATTGCTTGGATGTTCGAAGCTTGCTTGCCCTTAGGACCAGTAGTCACTTCGAAAGAAACGCGTTGGTTCTCTTTCAGGGACTTGAAGCCGTTCGACTGAATAGCCGAGAAGTGAGCGAACAGATCTTCGCCGCCTTCGTCAGGAGTAATGAAGCCGAAGCCCTTCGAGTCGTTGAACCACTTTACGATACCAGTTGCCATGTTAATTCCTAAATAAGTTAATGTGGGCTTTGCCCGTTATTATCGTTTAAACCTAGAGAGGAATGACAGACTAATACCGCACTACCAGCTCGAATCTTAACGACCATTTAATTATACCGATTAAATTGCCAATGCAAGTGGTTTTCACTCTCTGGGAACCATTTAATTTGTTGCCTTCCGGTATACCAAGGCGACTGCTTCGGCTGCAATACCTTCTTCTCGGCCCAAATAACCCAGTTTTTCATTGGTTTTGGCCTTGATGTTGATTTGCTCAATGGCAACATCAAGATCGGCGGCGATATTTGCCGTCATCTGCGGTATGTGGGGCGCCATCTTGGGCGCTTGCGCAATGATGGTGGCATCCAGGTTGCCGATAGCGTAACCTGCGGCGGCCAGGCGTTTGACTGCTTCACGCAGCAGCACCCGTGAATCGGCGCCTTTGAATTGGGCATCGGTATCAGGAAAATGGCGGCCGATGTCGCCCAGGCCGGCGGCGCCGAACAGTGCGTCGGTGATCGCATGCAGCAGGACGTCGGCGTCTGAGTGACCGAGCAGGCCGGTTTTGTGCGGGATGTCGACGCCGCCGATGATCAGCTTGCGGCCGCTGACGAGGGCGTGGCAATCGTAGCCTTGGCCGATGCGAAAGGGGATGCTCATGGTTTTCCTTGTAAAAATAATTCCGCCAGCGCGACGTCATGCGCCAGCGTGACCTTGAAATTGCGCGGGCTGCCTTCCACCAGCGTCGGCTGCAGACCGAGCATTTCGATGGCGCTGGCGTCGTCGGTAATCTCGCTCACGCGTCCCTGCAGTTGCGCCTGGTCCAGCGCACGTTGCAACAGGGCGTAATGGAACATCTGCGGCGTTTGCGCCGCCCACAGATGTTCGCGCGGTACGGTTTCCTGCACGCGCGACGCGACGCTGCGCTTGAGCGTATCGACCACCGGCAGCGCCAGCAAACCGCCGACTGCATCGTCCTGCAAAGCGCTGATCAGTTTGTTCAACAGCGTGTCATTGAGGCCAGGACGGGCGGCATCATGCACTAGCACCCAGTCCTCATCGTCAACCAGCGCGCGGATCGCCAGCAAGCCGTTGCGCACGCTTTCCTGGCGCGTATCGCCGCCATGGCGCAGCACCGTGACTTTGCCCGCCAGCTGCGCTTGTGTCGCCAGGAAGTCATCGATATAACCGTCGGCGGCGCTGACGACGATGAAGGTGTGCGCGATGGCAGCGTTGGCGGCGAAGGTATCGAGGGCATATTGCAGCATCGGCTTGCCGGCCAGCGGCAGGTATTGCTTGGGAAGCGCGCCGCCCAGGCGCGCGCCGACGCCGGCGGCAGGGATCAGCGCGAAATGTCGGGACAGCTGAGGTGATGCGGAAGAGCTCATGCGAATTCGCCGTGACAGCCAGAGCGCAGAAAATGCCTGCCGGCGGCGGGGGCGGCCTTGTCTGCAGAGGGCTTCGTTTATAATGTGAGGCTGAATTTTAAAGCCAAATTCAGCGTGTTCAGCAGCATTTTGTCGTATTTCGCGCGCTTCGGTGCGCCTCCCAATCCAACCAATGCCTTTTGACCTGAAAAAATCCCTTCCCAAACCGGGCGTACGTTTCGTTCCTCCTGCCGTGCACGGCTCCGCCGATGCCTATCTGCTGGCGCAGGCCGCTGTCGCCCTGAAGGCCGACAAACGCATGCTGACCATCGTCGTGGCCAACGCCACCGACGCCCAGCGTTTGCTGTCGGAAATCCCGTGGTTCCAACGAGCAACAGGGGCGACGAACGACGAAAGCAAGTTGCGCTGCCATCTGCTACCCGACTGGGAAACGCTGCCATACGACGCCTTCTCGCCGCACCAGGATCTGGTGTCGGAGCGCCTGGCGACCCTGTACGAAGTGCAAAACGGCCAGTGCGACGTGCTGATCGTGCCGGCCACCACCGCCTTGTTGCGCATGGCGCCGCCCGGTTTCCTGGCGGGCTATACCTTCTTCTTCAAGCAGGGCGAGAAGCTCGATGAAGCACGCCTGAAATCGCAGCTCACGCTGGCCGGTTACACCCATGTCACGCAAGTCATGTCTCCCGGTGAGTATTCGGTGCGCGGCGGCCTGATCGATATTTTTCCTATGGGGTCGGTGCTGCCTTATCGTCTCGACCTGTTCGGCGACACCATCGAAACCATCCGCACCTTCGACGCCGACACCCAGCGCTCGCTGTATCCGGTGCGCGAAGTGCGCCTGCTGCCGGGCCGCGAATTCCCGATGGATGAAACCTCGCGCACCGCCTTCCGCAGCCGCTGGCGCGAAGTGTTCGAGGGCGACCCGTCGCGTTCGGCAATTTACAAAGACATCGGCAACGGCATCGCCTCGGCCGGTATCGAATACTACTTGCCGCTGTTCTTTGAAGAGACGGCGACGCTGTTCCGCTATCTGCCCGAGACCAGCATGTTCGCCACCGTCGGCGACATCGACCAGGCCATCAAGCGCTTCTGGAGCGACACGCGCTCGCGCCACAATTTCCTCAAGGCCGATCGCGAACGCCCGGTGCTGGCGCCGCAAGAAATCTTCCTCACCGACGAAGATTTCTACACTCTGGTCAAGCCCTACGGACGCCTGGCGCTGCAGACCGACGATGCACCGTCGACGCTGTCGGCGCCGATTCCCAACATCGCCGTCAATCGGCGCAGCGAAGATCCGTTGATCAATCTGCGCGCCTATCTGCTCAAGACCGGTAAACGCGTCATGCTGTGCGCCGAGTCCAACGGCCGGCGCGAAACCCTGCAGCAGTATTTCAAGGAATACGACCTGCATCCGGCGTTGTGCGATGGCTACGACAGCTTCATCGCCAACAACGAAACGCTGATGCTGGGCGTGGCGCCGTTGCAGGCAGGTTTCGAACTGGTCGATGAAGAAGTCAGCTTCATCACCGAGACCGAGTTGTACGCCGGCTCCGGTCGCCGTGTCGGCCGCAAGAAACAGGAAGCGGTCACGCAAGTCGAGCACATGGTGCGCGATTTGTCCGAGCTCAAGATTGGCGATCCGGTGGTGCACGCCAACCACGGCATCGGCCGCTACATGGGTTTGCTCAGCATGGACCTAGGCGAGGGCGAGACCGAGTTCCTGCATCTCGAATACGCCAAGGAAACCAAGCTCTACGTGCCGGTCTCGCAATTGCATGTGATCGCGCGCTATTCGGGCGCTTCACCCGACGATGCGCCGCTGCATTCGCTCGGTTCCGGCCAGTGGGAAAAAGCCAAGCGCAAGGCCGCGCAGCAGGTGCGCGACACCGCCGCCGAGTTGCTGAATCTGTATGCCCGTCGCGCCCTGCGCCAGGGTCACGCCTTCCAGTATTCGGCACGCGACTACGAAGCCTTCGCCGAAAGTTTCGGCTTTGAAGAAACGCCCGATCAAGCCGCTGCCATTAACGCCGTCATCGGCGACATGACCAGCGGCAAACCGATGGACCGCCTGATTTGCGGCGACGTCGGTTTCGGCAAAACGGAAGTTGCCTTGCGCGCCGCCTTCGTCGCCGTGATGGGCGGCAAGCAGGTCGCCATCCTGGCGCCGACCACGCTGCTGGCAGAACAGCATGCGCAGACTTTCGCCGATCGTTTCGCCAACTGGCCGGTGCGCATTGCCGAGCTGTCGCGTTTTCGCAGCGGCAAGGAAATCACGCAAGCCATCAAGGGTATGGGCGACGGCACGCTCGACATCGTCATCGGTACGCACAAGCTGCTGTCTGATGACATCAAGTTCTCCCGTCTGGGCCTGGTCATCATCGACGAAGAACATCGTTTCGGCGTGCGTCAGAAAGAAACGCTCAAAGCCTTGCGCGCCGAAGTCGACGTGCTCACGCTGACCGCCACGCCGATCCCGCGCACGCTGGGCATGGCGCTGGAAGGACTGCGCGATTTTTCCATCATCGCGACGGCCCCGCAAAAGCGTCTGGCGATCAAAACCTTTGTGCGCGCCGAGGGCGAGTCGACCATCCGCGAGGCTTGCTTGCGTGAGTTGAAACGCGGCGGCCAGGTCTATTTCCTGCACAACGAAGTTGAGACCATCGAAAACCGCAAGGCCATGCTCGAAGCCTTGTTGCCGGAAGCGCGCGTGGTCATCGCGCACGGCCAGATGCACGAGCGCGATCTGGAAAAAGTGATGCGCGATTTCGTCGCGCAGCGCTCCAATATTCTGCTGTGCACCACCATCATCGAAACCGGTATCGACGTGCCGACCGCCAACACCATCATCATGCATCGCGCCGACAAGTTCGGGCTGGCGCAGCTGCACCAGTTGCGTGGCCGGGTCGGTCGTTCGCACCATCAGGCCTATGCCTATCTGCTGGTCAACGACGTCAAGGGTTTGACCAAACAGGCGCAACGTCGCCTGGAAGCGATCCAGCAAATGGAAGAACTGGGCAGCGGTTTCTACCTCGCCATGCACGACCTGGAAATCCGCGGCGCCGGCGAAGTGTTGGGCGACAATCAATCAGGTGAAATGCACGAGATCGGTTTTCAGATGTATTCCGACATGCTCAACGAAGCCGTGCGTTCGCTCAAGAACGGCAAGGAGCCGGACTTGGCGGCGCCGCTGGCGAGCACTACCGAGATCAATCTGCACGTGCCGGCCTTGCTGCCGAGCGACTATTGCGGCGATGTGCACGAACGCCTGTCGCTTTACAAGCGCCTCGCCAATTGCAGCGCCCAGGAAGCCATCGACGCGCTGCAGGAAGAGTTAATCGACCGCTTCGGCAAGTTGCCCGAAGTCGCCAAGGCGCTGGTGGAAACACATCGCCTGCGCATTGCCGCCAAGCCGCTGGGCATCATCAAGATTGACGCGCATGCCGAATCGGCCTTGCTGCAGTTCGTACCGAATCCGCCGGTCGATGCGATGCGCATCATCGAGCTGATCCAAAAGAATCGCCACATCAAGCTCAACGGCCAGGACAAATTGCGCATCACCGCCAACATGCCCGACCTCAACGCGCGCGTGGCCCAGATCAAGGCCACCATGCGCTCTTTGGTAGGATGAGCGCAGACTATTTTTAGCAAACGATTTTCGACCATAGAACAAGACTGATCATGAATCTGATTCTCCAAGGACTCCAGACCGAGCGCATCGCCCTGGCAGGCATCATCCAACTGGCGCAGCCGCAGCGCGTGGTTGACATCAATGCCCATGCATGGCGTTGCGAAGGTGTGGCTTGCAGCGACGCCTTGAAGGTACAAATCGATGCCGCCTGTCTCGCGCAGCAGGTCGACTATGCCTTCATCGAAGCGGGGCGCACGCTGAGCGACTTCAAGCTGGTGGCGATGGACATGGATTCGACCCTGATCACCATCGAATGCATCGACGAGATCGCCGACATGCAAGGCCTCAAGCCACAAGTGTCGGAAATCACCGAAGCCGCCATGCGCGGTGAAATTGAATTCAATGAAAGCCTGACGCGCCGCGTCGCCTTGCTCAAAGGGCTGGATGCGGATGCCTTGCAGCGCGTGTATGACGAGCGTTTGCAATTGTCCCCGGGGGCGGAAAAGATGTTGCAGGCGATCCAGGCTGCCGGCTTGAAGACCCTGTTGGTGTCGGGTGGTTTCACCTTCTTCACCGATCGCATGAAGAGCCGACTCAAGCTTGACTACACGCATTCCAACGAATTGGAAATCGTCGACGGCAGGTTGACCGGCAAGGTCGTCGGCGGCATCGTCAATGCCGAAGAAAAACGCCTGACCGTGGAACGCGTGTGCGTCGAACTTGGTGTGCCGACATCGACCGCTATTGTCATGGGCGACGGGGCCAATGACCTCAAGATGATGGGCGTGAGCGGACTGTCGGTGGCATTTCGCGCCAAACCGGTGGTGCGCGCGCAGGCCGATGTGGCATTGAACTTTGTCGGCCTGGACGGCATCTTGAATATACTCGCTTGATCAATTACAAAAAAGGAGCTGCGATGAATCAGGAAGTGGTGCTCGATACCAACTTGCAATCGGCCAAGAGCCTCGCCTGGTGGCTGTATATCTTCCACGGCCTCAGCCTGGTGTTGTCGCTGGGCATGCTGTCGTGGCTGCCGCTGATCGTCAACTACATCAAGCGCGGCGATGCCGCCGACACCTTCGTGTATAGCCATCACCGTTGGCAGATCCGCTCGTTCTGGTGGTATCTGTTCTGGATGTTTGCCGGCGGCGTGGTATGGATGACGCTGATTGGTATTCCACTGGCGGTGCTGATCTGGTCGCTGGCTTGGATCTGGAAGGCTTATCGCATCATCAAGGGCTGGCTGGACTTGAATGAAAACAAAGCCATGCCGATGTAGTGCAGCACAGCGCCGGCGACGGCAAACTCCTGTCATGAAGATGGATTAGAATGTTCCGGCAGGTTTCACCCAGACAGAAAAGAGGCGATGGTATGAATAAAGTCTATCCCGACGCGTCCAGCGCGTTATCCGGCATCGTCAAGGATGGCCAGACGATTGCGGTCGGCGGTTTCGGCCTGTGCGGCATTCCTGAAGCGCTGATCGCTGCCTTGCGCGA
>Ga0209913_1000381_pt1 | contig 39233 bp, 38 predicted proteins | sample PersoiDNA2013203_FD_185805 | JGI IMG/M metagenome (GOLD analysis project Ga0209913, IMG submission 185805) | Permafrost soil microbial communities from the Arctic, to analyse light accelerated degradation of dissolved organic matter (DOM) -... | ecosystem: Environmental > Terrestrial > Soil >...
CCGTTGGCAAAATAGGCACCGATGTCTTGTATGTGCTTACAGGTGAGCGAAGGACGATCGACGCTGAAAGTCTCAGCAATGACGAAGCAGTGATCGTTGAGCATTACCGAGATCTCGACTCTGTAGATAGGAAGTCGGTCTCTCGAATCGCGTCTGCCCTGTCAAAGGAGTAGCTTGCCGTAGCGGCATTCCATCTACAGCGCTACATGATATCTTCGGTCCTCACGCGAATTATCGGGTAATCCACTTTGACGCCCTGCTGCACGTCTGCCAACTGCAGACTGTGCAGTACTGAGCCTATCCCGAATGCCACGATGGCTATGGGTAAGCGTCCGCCCAATACAGGTTATCAGTAGGGGTTTTTTGTAGTGATCGGCTGAAGCCTGGATATCATTTACAGGACATGCTCTTAGAGATCACTCCCTGATGGCAAACGATCCAATATCATTATCATTCGAGATTTCTTGTTCGCCCAATGAAGCGGATCAAGACCTGATTCTGAAGGGCCTTATCGGCTTCAACTTAAGCGAGGTTGGGCCCTCCAACGAGCTTCCTTTGGCAATCTTGATGCGTAATTCTGATCTTGCTGGTGAAGTCGTCGGAGGCCTAAGCGGCTATACCGCTTGGGGATGGTTATTCATCGAAAAATTATGGCTGCCGGAGGCGCTTCGCGGGCAGGGCCTTGCGGCTAAACTTCTAGCGGACGCTGAAGCTGAGGCGCACCTTCGCGGTTGCCATTCCGTTTGGCTAGATACCTTCAATCCTAAAGCGCTGAAGCTTTATCGAAGTCAAGGATACGTTGTGTTCGGTGAACTCCCAGACTTCCCGAAAGGAAGGTCTCGTTTTTTTCTAAAAAAATCACTCGCGTAGAAGCTACTCATTCTTATGCGTCTGGGCATCACGCCTTGCCTGATTAGACAGGCTGCCACTTACGCGGAAGCAACGGCTCAATCTCACTCGCCCGCTGCGTTGGCAACCGCGTCAGCACATCTTTAAGGTAGGCGTAAGGATCATGCCCATTGAGCCGCGCAGACTGGATCAAGCTCATGATTCCCGCAGCCCGTTTTCCGCTACGAAGCGACCCTGCGAAGAGCCAGTTCTTCCGCCCAAGAGCCCATGGCCTGATTTGGTTTTCGTCCCAATTGTTGTCGCCATCGGGGAGGGCGAGTTAGAGGGCAGGCCTACAGCGCGAGATATCTACCTCGACAACGCCCCGCTGCAAGATTCCCAGGGCAACATGAACTTCCCGAACGTGAAGTGGGAGTGGCGAACCGGGGCCGTGGACCAGACCTATATCCAGGGTATCCCGTCGATCATCAGCGCTGAGCTGCGCAGCGGCACGCCGTGGGTTCGCGCGATTAGCAACACTCAGCTTTCCGCCGTGCGTGTCCGCTTCGCGTGGCCGGCACTCCAGTCCGTAGATGCCAGCAACAACATCAACGGCTACCGGATTCAGTACAAAGTTGAGCTGGCCACCGATGGCGGGGTGTATCGCGAAGTGCTAAACGAGGCTGTCGACGAGCGCACCCGCCGTATCGATTTGCCCAAGCTACCGCCGGCGGGCTGATGCGCATCACCCGTCTGACGATCAATCAACCAGAACAACAACAAAATCTCCGACACGATGCAGATCGCGGGCTTCACTGAGGTGATCGATGCAAAGATCCGCTAGACGATGGCTTTCGGGCGAGACGTAAGGTCGTTGAGCATCCCGCGGAGCATTTCGGCTTCGCGCTTGCGGGCTCTTGCTGATGCTGGGAGGTCGTTGATCTGCTTGTGCATGGCTGCTGTTTCGGCGTCCCATCTCGGCGATGTATCCCCGGAACTCGCTTTTAACTGCTTAGGGGGCCGCCAGCATCCGCACCAAGCCGTGAATATCCTTCCTTGCTGATGGCTGGATGCATACTAATTGCGGAGGGGAAGGAAAGTAGCAAAACCAGTTCAATCGCGAGATACCGTACCGCAAAACTCGACCAGTGCATCTGATACGGCCTTTTTTCAACTAGCTGAGCCTTTCTGATTGGCTGGCAATCTATAAAGTGCACTCCCGATGCTCTTTCAAGCAATGGACAGACCGCCAACCAAGTGTGGCTCTTGAGAACACTGACGCTCTCAAGATGTTTAGAACATCCCAGGACAACTAAACATTCACTTGAATTTTGAGGTGGCGTCCGTGCAAAAGCTTGGTTTGGGTCTCTTGGTTACCGGCATATTGGGGCAACTATCAGCGATCTTATGGACCTACACTTCTACAGGTCCAATCTGTCAAAGTAATATCGAGAACTCATCCCTCCCGCAAGCGGTGACGGAATTAGATCGGGTAATCGAGAACGCAATCACTTCAATCAAGACCGTCTTGAGAGAAGGGCCTTCCGATGGCCTTATATCTCATGCGGATAATCGACCTCATATACCGAGCTCAATGGCTGATGGTGTGCAGTTTCTAGCCGCCGGCTCTGACGAAGAACGCGCGCCCTCTCTCTCTTCATTGGAGGCACTAGCACAAAATTGGGCGATAATTATCTGCGGTCTTGTCGCCATTGCAGGTTTGTTATTGGCATTCTTGGCGCGTAAAAAAACTAGAGTTCCGCAATGGCACGTCTTTCTCACGAAGCCAGGATCTTTACTCACTTTGGAGCGTCGATGCCTTACGTGTGCCACCTTCATCCTCCATACCGCAAAAACCGCTTCGTCCATACCTTCATCCGGCATCTGGGTAATCGAAATTGCACTGAACACGCCGAGCCGCCATCGCGCCTTAAAGGCTATCCAGCTTATGGCGTTACCGGTGGCCCGCAAAGAAAATAACTTTGTAGTCATCGGCCCATACAAAAAAAAGCAGGACGCTGCTCGAATTCTGAAGGACTTGAGTGATATGCATGGTGTTCGAGGCTGGATGGTGGCAGGAAACTGAAACAGCCCATCTCACGCTAACAATGCCTCGGTCGCAGTGATGATTCATTAATGACATACTCGGAATGCCTATGATCCCGAAAGAACTAAGACTCGAGCTCGCTCTTAAAAAATTTCTCGATGCCAATATCTGGCTTCAAATTGAACTGAGCGGGCTAAACTACAGTCTTGCCAAAGACTGCGGACTGTCTGCTGAAGAATACAAACTTAAGTATTTGAAAGAGGCATTTGAAACAGAGGCTGATGCTTGCGAATGTGACGTCTGGGACTTCACGCTACAGTGGACGACTGAAACTTCAGAGGAGCTTGAGTTTATGCGGGAAGAGCGCATGCGAGAAATTTATAGCTTCCTGGATAGCTAGGCGAATCAAGTTTTTAGGGTGTACAAGAGTGATTGCAAATCGTCCTTGTACTCCGTACCGTAAATTCAAAACCACATAGTTGACTCCGGCAGCACGCAGGCTTTCAACGAACTACAGGATCGCTTTGCACCTGGCGCGCAAACTCAAGCGAGTCGGGCACGGGTGAATGGTCAGGACGTTCGTCCGTTTCGATTGGGCATGCTGAGCACCTGCTTGTATAAGCCTTAATTGTTACAGAAATGGATAATGACTTTCACGGGAAGCGAGATCATTCTTTCGACGGGTAAGTGTTATAAGTCTTCTACCTTAGGATCTGCCCTGTACTAAAAATAAACCGTTATAAAACGGTGCGTCACTCTGCGCAGCCAATGCGTTGCGACTTAGAGATTTTTTCTCATCTGCCATCGACTTATTGCTGTTCGTTTTTGACGGCCTGACTTCAGGGGATACCCTGCTGACTGTGCATTGAGAGACGAGGCAGTGCTATTAAAAACAGGGGAACGAACAATGTCTTTTAGGTGGAATTTGGTGGCGCTGACGGTCTCGTTGGGTGTTAGTCAACTAGCGTCCGCCGCCGGTGTGGAGGACCAGGCGACTGCTAAGGGGTTTGTTGACGGCAGTAGTTTGAATCTCCTACTTCGCAACTTTTATTTTGATCGTGACGGTAAGAATTCGGCGGGCGACAAACAGGACTGGTTGCAGGTGATGCAAGGCAACTTCACCTCCGGCTTCACCCAAGGCACCGTCGGCTTTGGTGTGGATGCTTACGGATACTGGGGCGTGAAACTGGATGGTGGCAAAGGCAATGCGGACTCTGGCAACTTGCCGGTCAGCAGCAACGGCCGGCCGGAGAATGATTTCAGCAGCGCAGGTGCGTCGATCAAGGCCCGGTTCTCCAAGACTGAACTGCATTATGGCAACTTGCAGCCCAACAACCCTGTCCTGGCTACGGCGGGTACTCGCGCCACTCCTCAAACAGCGACTGGCTTCAACCTGTTGAGCAGCGAAATTGAAGGGTTGAACCTCGACGCCGGACACTTCACCAGTAGTAACGGTCCGACCACGACCAACAATAGCCACGAATTGTATGCCGGTTATGCAAACGTGCCGGCCAAGAGCATTGACTACCTCGGCGGTAAATACACGCTGACCGATAACCTGTCCATGAGCGTGTTTGCGTCGGACCTCAAAGACGTCTGGCATCAATACTATGGTAATGCCAACTACACGATCCCGTTCACTGCCGATCAGTCACTGAACCTGGACTTCAATATCTACCGCACCACCGATTCCGGCCAGTCCAAAGCCGGTGCCATCGACAACACCACTTGGTCGTTGGCCGCGGCGTACTCTTTCCTGAGTGCTCATACCGTCACACTGGCGTTCCAGAAAGTGCACGGTGACACGCCGTTTGACTATGTGGCCGTGGGTAATAACAAGTCGGGTGATTTGGCCGATTCCATCTTCCTGGCCAACTCGGTTCAATACTCTGACTTTAACGGCCCAGGCGAAAAGTCCTGGCAGGCCCGTTACGACCTGAACATGGCGGCTTACGGCGTGCCGGGGCTGAGCTTTATGACGCGCTACCTGAACGGTGACAATATCGACGGCACGCACATGCCAGTCGGCAGCGCCTACCAGGCCTATGGCTATGGCGCTGACGGCAAGCACCACGAAACCAACTTTGAAGCCAAGTACGTGGTGCAGACCGGTCCAGTCAAAGACTTGTCGATGCGAGTGCGTCAAGCCTGGCACCGCGGTAACGCCGATCAGGCGGAAGGGGATTACAACGAAACCCGTCTGATCGTGGATTACCCAATCTCGATTTTCTAATCGGACGACTACCGGCCAAGCCCGAAGGACGCAATGCTATGACGGCCAGTTTCAGCCCTGCTGAAGCTGGCCGTTGTGTTTGTATAAAGCGCTTTATGTCGGGGGAGGCTATGTCTGGGTCTTGCACTACGAGGTTTAGGCCCCCGTTTTTGGAGCCTAAACCTGCGGACTGTTACGCGGTTGTGTTGATTCGTGTACCGACCGAGCCTGAGGTCGCTTTGGTCTGCTCCACTTCGCCTGATCGGCTACCGTCATTATCGCCATCGCTGTCAACCTTCGGAGCGGGGGGCGCTTGGCGTGGTGTGACTATCGCTTGAGGTAAACTGGCTTGAGTTGAGCCGTTGATTGCAGATGTCATGTTGATTTCCTTAAGCCGCTGTAGATTGAGTTAATGCTATCGGCACCATTGTTTAATGGTTGATGTGAAAGCAATGCAATTAAAGTAATTGAGAGTGCTTCCTACGCTTAAGGAAATAGGTTGGTTTTTAATCGTGTGGAGTGTGAAAATATTGTGATATTGATGTGAATGAGTTGCGTGTTTATAAGTATGTGTGCGAAGCGGGATGGTGAAACAAAAGCAATCTGTTTTTGAGTGCGAAAGTCTTTTGTTCTATGTCTTTGGATGGGCCGTTGAAGGGGGAGGTGGGCACCTGTTGATAAATGGTTTGTTTAGCCAGGCTAGGTTTATCTCTTCAGTTTCAACCCATTTTCCGCCAGGATCTCGAGCGCACGTCTTGAATCCTAGACAGCAACCGCTGTTATCGATCAATACGTAATTTTTGTAACGGTGACGTGGCGAGAATAGACCAAAACAGAATGCCATGATCGAGCCCCTCATTCGGAATAGCTGAGTATCTTTCTCAGTTTAGATCCGATACGTCAGGGATGTAACGATCTGGTAGGCAGCCTGCTCATCAATTTTATGTTTTTGTTAATTGTATTCAATCTCGTTTATATTGGTTTGAGTGGTAGGTGATGTCAGTGTCACTTCGGTCGTCGAGCCGGCGTTCAGCACCATCGTTTCCAGTTTGAACCGAAACAGCAGGCGCCTGCAGGAAACGATATTTAAGACTGCGGGGTTTGCAGGGCGTGATTTTAAATATTTAGAGGCCTGTATTTTGTAATTATGAATAAGCCGCTCGGTACCAGGTTTTGATTGGATAATCCTGCAGATCGCGATACGCACTAACATGCGCTGGGCACTTCTCATGAAATTCCGGGCTTTCTGTTGCCCAATCCTGCACTTTTTCGGATTTTTCGGATCTATCTCTGTCCCAGCCACACCCATACTGCGTGTGGACATAAGAACTAGACCTGGTGCAGATGAATCATACGTTCCCGCCTTTTATCCGCCGATGGATGAGTCGCCCGCTTTGGCTGGTTGTCGTGTTCATGCTCTGCACCACCGCTTGCAGCCAGCAACAGGGGCGGGATATCGCCAGGCAGTTCAGCGATGGCAAGCCTGATGAGTTCTTCCAGACCAGTGTCGATCGCATAGCCACCCTGGGCATGCGCGATAACCTGCAAAGCCTGTATCTGCTGATGAATAAGCTGTACCTGCGTAACCCCAACCAGTGGCGGCAGTCGGGTTATCCGGACGCGGTGAGTGCGGCGCGGGAAATCCGTCGGGCCATCGAGAACCGCCAACCGCTGCCTGCCCTGGGGGATCGACGTGATCTGGCGGCCCTGAGCTATTCCTTGAGCCCAGAGTTTCGTGGCGATCGGGTCGGGGCGTTTATCTATGCGATTGGCAGCATGCTGGTGACCGCGCATGGCGGGCGCACCCAGTTCTATATCTCTGACTCGATCGACCCGCAATTCGTCAGCAACGCTGCGCGCAATATCGAAAAGGCCACCTGGCTGCTCAGCCAGCGTCAGGACGCCAACGGCGTGCTGCTGCTGTTTTCCAACGAGATCTCGGAAGAGGGCAGTAACCTCAGTTTCGCCGTCGAGTTCGGCAAGATCGTCGCGCGTCTCGACCTGCTGACCCAGGTGCTCGATGAGCGCTACCGACGTATTGGCGTCAATTATGCGCAAAGCCTGTTGCTGATGAATTTCCTGCCGGTGCAGTGAGCGTTGACGTTGCCCGGTTTGAATCCCCAGGCCCGCGTGGATCGCTGGTAGCATCACCGCCAAATTTCTTCGGGTGTCAGGGGTAACAATGCAGATCAACAGCGAGCGTGCCGCCACAGCATGCGGTTTGGTGGCGATTCTCCTGTGGAGCACTGCCGCTGGATTGATCCGCAGTGTCAGTGAACGCTTCGGCCCGTTGGGCGGCGCGGCGTTGATCTACACATTGGGGGCGGTGTTGCTCTTTGTGCTGTTGGGCCGGCCGCGGGTGCGCTCCACGTCGTGGTTTTATCTGATCATGGGCAGTGCGCTGTTCGTCGCTTATGAGGTGTGCCTTTCGCTGGCGCTGGGTTATGCGAGTAACCGCAATCAGGCGATCGAACTCGGCGTGGTGAATTATCTGTGGCCGTGCCTCACGGTGTTGCTCGCGATTGTCATGAATGGCCAGAAAGCCCGCTGGATGATCGTGCCGGGCACGGCGCTGGCGCTGTTTGGCATCCTGTGGGTGGTGAGCGGTAATGGCCTGTCCCTGGCGACGGTCGTGACCCATGTGAATTCCAATCCCCTCAGTTACAGCCTGGCCGTCGGTTGCGCGATCACGTTTGCGTTGTATTGCAATGTCACGCGCCGCTATGCCGGCGGGCAAAACCTGGTGATGCTGTTTTTCGTGTTGACGGCTGGCGTCCTCTGGTTGAAATACGCGGCGAGCAGCGAAGTGATTCCAGCATTTACCCTCAATAGCAGCGCGCAACTGGTCGCTGCCGGCGTAGCGATGGCGGGCGGGTATGCGCTATGGAACCTCGGGATTCTGCGCGGCAACCTGACCTTACTGGCCACGGCGTCCTATTCCGCGCCGGTGTTGTCCTCGGCATTCGCCGCGCTGTGGTTGGGGGCTCACCTCACCGCGCAATTCTGGCAGGGTGCGGTGCTGGTGACGGCCGGCTCGCTGATGTGCTGGCAAGCCACTCGGCAGCGCCGACAGGACGGTTGAGTGCGGTGTTTCCGTTTCCTCTGTAGGAAGTTCCCTATCTTGCACTGCACTGCTTGAAACGCCCACCCGTCGGCAATAGCCTCGGACTTTTCTTAAATATGAGGCCCTACCTTGGGTAAGCGAAAAACGGTTTGGCCCACGGATCGCGAAATTCGTCTGCGATTTATCCTGTTTGCGGTGATTGACGCCGCGAGTGTTCAAGGTGTCTCTGCCGACCTGTTGTTACAGGCGCACAAACTGCTGCAGGAGTCGCCGACCGAAGCCCAGTTTCGCGACGCCCTCAGCGCTATTCTGGCCACCGATGAAATGTACGGCTTCCGGTTCCCGGCGGGCTCGGAGGCGGATGATTTCATGCGGGCGTTGGAGCCTGCCGCTGGCTAGGGAGCCGCTGGGGCTTCTTTTGCAAGGGTTGGAACGTTTATTTCCTTTCGGCTGATCGCGACTCCCCAATCCCATGGCGTTTAAAAACAGGCGCGGTCCGATGCTGTTGTAGGAAGGCTCCGGTTCGTTAACAAAGCGTGACCTGGCGAGCATCCCTGTCTTCCCATCACAGTTCGCGTGCCAGGCCTGGCCTTCACGCCCCCGCATTCCAAGGACCCGCCCCATGCTGCTGCGCCAACCTCCGCTGCTTTTTGCTGCCTTGACCCTCAGCTCCCTTGTGCAGGCCGAAGACCTGCAATTGGCGCCGATCGAAGTCACCACCAGCGAAGCCAGCGCGGGTGAAGTGGCGCAGGCGCAGCTCAAAAGCGTGCCCGGCGGCACCAATTACATCGACATGGGCAGTGTGCAGCAGGGGCGGGTGAGCACCAACGAGGACGTGTTCAAGTACCAGGCCGGGGTGTACGCCAAGGCGGCGAATAACGAAGGGGTAAAGCTCTCGATCCGTGGCTCGGGCCTGAATCGCAGCCCCGGCGCCCATGCTTCCGGGTTGTACGAGATGCTCGACGGCTTGCCGCTGACAGGCCCTGGCGGTACGCCCTATGAACTCAAGGACGCCTTGTGGCAAAGCCGCGTCGAGGTGCTGCGCGGCGCCAACGGTTTTGACCAGGGCGCGCTGGCCCTGGGTGGGGCGGTCAACTACGTGACCCACACCGGTTACGACGCACCCAAGTTGCAAGTGCGCTATGAAGCGGGCAGCCGTGGCTATGCCCAGCGCGAGATCAGTTCGGGCCAGGTGCTGGGGGACGCCGACTACTACATCAGCCTCACCGATTCCGAATCCGACGGCTATCAGCAGCAGAGCGCCGGCACGGGCAAGGGCATCGCGGCCAACTTCGGCTACCGCTTCAACCCAGAGCTGGAGACGCGTTTCTACTTGCGCTACCGCGAAACCACCAACGATACGCCGGGCAAGCTCACGCGCTACCAGATCAGCCACGATCCGCGTGCCGCCAACAGCCTCAACGCCGCCCGCGACTCAAAACGCCTGCAACCGGGCTCCACCTGGATCGCCAACAAGACCACGTTGCAGCTCGACGACAACTCCCGGATCGAAGTCGGCCTGGCCTATCACGACTACCCGATGGACCTGCGCGAAGGCACCAATCGCCTGAAAGTCGCCTACACCGATATCAGCGGCACGCTGAACTACATTCGCCAGGACACGCTGTTCGGCCACGACAGCAAAACCACGATCGGCCTGCGCACCACCCAGGCGATGCCCAACAACGGAGCGTCGGAATACGTGCGCATTCCTGTCGGCAATACCGCAGGCTACGCCCCTGGCACCAAGACCCGCGACTACAGCTACCTGGGCTCCGACACCGTGCTGCACATCGGCAACGACCTGGAACTGGTCCCGGACCTGTGGCTGACCACCGGTCTGGCCGCGATCTACACCCGCCGCGAAACCCAGGTGACCTATCCCGATGGCCAGGCGCCGCTCAGTCAACATGACTGGGACTACGCGCCGCGCATCGGCCTGCGCTATGACTTCACCCCGAAATTGCAGGTCTACGGCAACCTGAGCCGCTCGGTCGAGCCGCCGCATGCCTGGTCGATGATCTGGGGCTCCAACAAATACTTCGGGCCAGGCAGCGGCCCGTCGACCGGTCTGCAACGCGAAGGCGTGAGCTTGAAAAACCAGACCGCCACCACCCTGGAAGTCGGTGGCCGGGGTGACGCGTGGTTCGGCCAATGGGACCTGGCGTTGTACCGCTCCGAAGTGCGCCACGAGTTGCTCACCGTTGAAACCCAGGCCCAGACCCCTACCAGCAATGCGATCGTCGCCGAATCCAACGCCAGTCCCACGGTTCACCAAGGCGTCGAACTGAGCCTGCTCAGCCCGCTGTGGGACGGTGGCCGCAGCGGTAAGCTCGCCCTGCGCCAGGCCTACACCTTCAGCGACTTCCATTACCGTAATGATGACCGCTTTGGCGACAACACCTTGCCGGGCATTCCCAAGCACTACTACCAGGCGCAACTGCGCTACAGCCATCCGACCGGCTTCTACACCAGCCTCAACACCGAGCATTCCTCGCGTGTGGCGGTGGATTACGCCAATTCCTACTACGCGACGGCCTATACCTTACTCGGCGCGACTTTCGGCTACGACGCCCCGCAGCAGGACTGGCAAGCCTGGGTCGACCTGCGCAACCTGACCAACCGCCGCTACGCCAACACCGTCACACCGGGTTATGACGACAAGGGCCTGGACGCCGCCCGCTCCACGCCTGGGGATGGTCGAGGCATCTACACCGGCGTGTCGTGGAGCTGGCGTTGAGACGCTGACAACAGGCGTTCGACTTGCGCCTGCTCCCACATACTCATCAGCGCTACCGGATTGGTGCCATAGCGTTGCCAGCTGTCCAATGACCCATTCCGCCCGTCGGGTGAGCGGCAGTGCTGGCAGCCCACCAGCACCGCGCCTTGGGTCAGCAGCACGACCCGCCAACCGTCGATTTCCACGCTCACCGTGTCATCCACTGCCGCGCAGGCGCTGATGACCCGCGTTTCCAGGGCCATATCCTTGAGCACTTGATAAGCCTCCCGTGCAGATGCGGTGGCGGCGCTTGCGGTCATCGGCAGTGTCCTCGTGATGGAGCGGCGAAGTGTCGCGTGTGGACGGGACGGTTTCAAGCCCGAGAGGGCCTTGTCCCAATAGCGTTCGCTTGCTACCCGGGTTTCAGTCATTGCCTTGCCGCAGGCGCTTGTACAGCGTGTTGCGGCTCACTCCGAGTTCCCGTGCAAGGTGGGAAATATTCCCGCCCGCCGCTTTCAAGCGCAGCGTCAGATCGACGCTGTCATCCAGAGACTCGCTGACGGGCCCCGGCGCCGTCACGTTCAGATCCACGAAGAAATCATCCGGCAGATGCTCCGGGCGGATCGGCTGCTCCTCGGCCATGGCCAACGCCACCTGCAACACACTGCTGACCTGGCGCAAATTGCCCGGCCACGGGTGCTGCTCGAACAACGCCAGCACCTCGGCGCTCAGCCCGGCCCATTGGGTCGGTTCGCGGTGTTGCTGCCACAGGTGTTGGAATAACGCCTGCTTGTCAGTGCGCTCGCGCAGTGGCGGCAGCTCCAGGGTCAATCCGCCAATGCGGTAGTACAAATCCTCGCGAAAGCGCCCGGCCTGCACCTGCTCGCGCAGCACATGGTTGGTGGCGGAGATGATGCGCAAATCCACCGGGAACAGCTCGCTGCTGCCCACCGGTTGCACGCAGCGCTCCTGCAAGACCCGCAGCAAGCGGGCCTGGGTCGGCAGTGGCATATCGCCGATCTCGTCGAGAAACAGTGTGCCTTTGTCGGCCTTGCGGATCAGGCCGATGCTGCCTTTTTGATTGGCACCGGTAAACGCGCCTTTTTCGTAGCCGAACAGTTCCGATTCCACCAGTTCAGCGGGAATCGCCGCACAGTTCACCGCGATAAACGCCTGTTGGCTGCGCGAACTGGCCTGGTGCAGGGCTTTGACGAACACCTCTTTGCCCACGCCGGTTTCACCGTGGATCAGCAGCGGAATGTCTTTTTCCAGCAGGCGTTCGGCCTGGCGCACGGCCTTTTCCACGCGCACATCGCCGAAATGCAGGGTCTTGAGGCTGATCGATGCGGCTTGCGGCGGCGCCGGTTGGCTGAAAACGCGCGCGTGTACCGGCATCTGCTTGGGGCGCTTCAATAAGCACTGGAAGCGATTGCGGCCTGCCGCCTGCAAGGAAAACGGCAAACCCTGCGGCTGATTCAGTAACTCCAACATCGACACCTTGAACAAGCGGTCGATCATCACCCGCGACAGGCTGATGCCCAGCAAATTGTCGGCGCGGCGATTGGCCGACAACACCTGGCCGCTTTCATCAAAGATCAGCAGGCCCGCCCATTGACTGTCGAGGTTGTTCAGCCCGGTGTTGAAGGTCAGTTGGAAATGCTCGCCGCGAAACAGGTTGAGGATCAGCCGGTTTTCCACGGTCTGGCTCATCATCTTGACCATACCCAGGGTGTGGGAGGGCGGCAGGTAGCTGTCGCTGGACACGTCCAGCACCGCGATGATTTCGCGCTGGGCGTCGAAAATCGGCGCCGCCGAGCCGGTCATGAAGCGGTTGGCCTTGAGGAAGTGTTCATCGTGTTCGATATGCACCGCTTGGGCGCAGGCCAGCGCGGTGCCGATGGCATTGGTGCCACTGGAGCGCTCCATCCAACTGGCGCCGGCGCTGAAACCACGGGCCAACTTGGGGTCGATGAAGCGTTGGGTGCCCCACGACGTCAACACCTGGCCCTGGTTGTCGGCCAGCATGATCAGGCAGTTGGAGTTGCTCAGGATGTTCTCGTAGTAAGGCAACACTTCCTGGTGGGTGGTCTGCACCAGGGAATGCTGGCTCTCCAGCAATTGGCTGATGCCCTCGGCAGGCAGTTGGTCAAAGCTGGGGGGGCTCTGATGGTCCAGGCCGAATGCGCGGCAGCGGCGCCAGGAGTCCTGGATGAGGGTGTCGTGAGCCAGGGGTTCGGCCATGGGGCGACCTTCTTTTTATTGTTTTGGGGTCTTGCACAATCTAACGGATGTAACCAGGTCAATGTGGGAGGGGCGGTGCGACGATTCGACTTGCTCCCGATAGCGGTACATCAGTAACAGAAGTGCTGACTGACCCACCGCTACCGGGAGCAAGCCGCTTCCCACATGTGTTCTGCATTGTTCAGTAAATCGGGTTCAAACAGTGTTGTTCAGAACTGTTCATTGTCAACCCGGCGAGTGTTCAGTTGTTCAGTCAGCATTGTTCATTTTTGTTCACTCCCGAACATCTCTTTCAGGGCATTTGCTTGTGGATCAAGCACCTGCCGCGGTTGGCATGAAACTCGCTATGACGACTGGCCAGATTCATTCCAATAATAAAAAAGGGCGTGTCATGTCATTGACCCTGGAACATGTCTCCCGCGTCATCGAAGGCCAGACCTGGATCGACGATGCCAACCTGCGTTTCGAGGCCGGCTCTTTCAACGTGCTGCTCGGTCGCACCCTGTCCGGCAAGACCAGCTTGATGCGCCTGATGGCCGGCCTGGACAAGCCCGACAGCGGCCGCATCCTGATGAACGGCGTGGATGTCACCCATAAACCGGTGCGCCTGCGCAACGTGTCGATGGTGTATCAACAGTTCATCAACTACCCGACCATGACCGTGTTCGAGAACATCGCCTCGCCATTGCGCCAGGCCGGTGTGTCCAACGAGCTGATCCAGAGCAAGGTGCTGGAAACCGCGAAGATGCTGCGCATCGAGAAATTCCTCAAGCGTCACCCGCTGGAGCTGTCCGGCGGCCAGCAGCAACGCACGGCGATGGCCCGCGCGTTGGTGAAGGATGCCGAACTGATCCTGTTCGATGAGCCGTTGGTGAACCTGGACTACAAACTGCGCGAAGAACTGCGTCAGGAAATGCGCGAGCTGTTCAAGGCCCGCCACACCATTGCCATCTACGCCACCACCGAGCCCAACGAAGCGCTGGCGCTCGGCGGCACCACCACCATCCTCCACGAAGGCCGGGTGATCCAGAGCGGCAAGGCGGCCGAGGTCTACCACCAGCCGCAAACCGTATTGGCCGCCGAGTTGTTTTCCGAACCGCCGATCAACCTGATGCCGGGACGCATCAGCGGCAACGAAGTGAGCTTCGCCAATTTCATTCACTTCCCGCTCAATGTCGACCTGCGCTCCATCGGCGAGGGCGAGTTCCGCTTTGGTGTGCGCCCCAGCCATATCGCCCTGGTGCCCAGCAACGACGACGACCTCGAACTGGCGGTGACCGTGGAAGTTGCCGAGATCAGTGGCTCGGAAACCTTCCTGCATGTACGCAGCGAGCATTTCCTGCTGGTGCTGCACTTGCCGGGGGTGCATGAGTACGACGTCGATGCGCCGATCCGCGTGTACATCCCCACCCATAAACTGTTTGTGTTCGACAGCCAGGGCCGCTTGGTCCAGGCGCCCGGACGCCGTGTCGCGAGGGTTGCCTGATGGCCGAGATCCATTTGCAGAACCTGGCGCACAGCTACAGCCCTACGCCGACTGGTCCTGACGACTACGCCATTCGGGAAATGAACCATGTGTGGGAGCAGGGCGGTGCCTACGCCTTGCTCGGGCCTTCGGGCTGCGGCAAGTCGACCCTGCTCAATATCATCTCCGGCCTGCTCAGCCCGTCCGAAGGGCAGGTGCTGTTCGACCATAAAGTGGTCAACGAGCTGACCCCGGAAAAACGCAACATCGCCCAGGTGTTCCAGTTCCCGGTGGTGTACGACACCATGACGGTGTTCGACAACCTGGCTTTCCCGTTACGTAACCAGGGCATGGCCGAGGCGAAAATTCACAGCAAGGTGCAGGAAATCGCCGAAGTCCTCGACCTGCAAAGCCTGCTGGGCAAAAAGGCGCGCAACCTCACCGCCGACGAAAAACAGAAAGTCTCCATGGGCCGTGGTCTGGTGCGCGACGATGTCTCGGCGATCCTGTTCGATGAACCGCTGACGGTGATCGACCCGCACCTCAAATGGAAACTGCGGCGCAAGCTCAAGCAGATCCACGAGCAGTTCAATATCACCATGGTCTACGTGACCCACGATCAACTGGAAGCCTCGACCTTCGCCGACAAGATCGCGGTGATGTACGGCGGGCAGATCGTGCAGTTCGGCACGCCACGCGAGTTGTTCGAGCGCCCGAGCCATACGTTTGTCGGCTATTTCATCGGCAGCCCGGGGATGAATCTGATCGAAGTGCAGGCCGAGGCGGGCGGAGTGCGCTTTGCCGGCACCCATCTGCCCTTGTCCGCCGCCTTGCAGCAACGTATTACCGACACGCACTACACGACGTTACAGGTGGGCATCCGCCCGGAATTTATTCACGTGTGGGATGAGCCAAATCCCGACGCCCTCCAGGCCGACGTCGTTCATGTGGAGGACCTCGGCACCTACAAGATCCTGACCCTCAACCTCGACGGCGCACCGCTGAAAGTGCGTCTGGCCGAAGACAAACCGGTGCCTGAAGGCCGCGCCTCCATCAGCTTCCCCACGCAGTGGTTGATGCTCTACGCCGACGATTACCTGCTCGAGGTGCTGCCATGAACAAGGTGCAGAACAACAAGGCCTGGTGGCTGGTGTTGCCGGTGTTCCTGCTGGTGGCATTCAGTGCGGTGATCCCGATGATGACGGTGGTCAACTACTCGGTGCAGGACATTTTCGACCAGTCCAGTCGCTATTTCGTCGGCGCCGACTGGTACAAACAGGTGCTGCTCGACCCGCGTCTGCACGACTCGCTGTTGCGCCAGTTCATTTACTCGGCGTGCGTGCTGCTGATCGAAATCCCGCTGGGCATCGCCATCGCCCTGACCATGCCGACCAAGGGCCGCTGGTCATCGCTGGTGCTGATCATCCTCGCCATTCCGCTGCTGATTCCGTGGAACGTGGTGGGCACCATCTGGCAGATCTTCGGCCGCGCCGATATCGGCCTGCTCGGCTCGACCCTCAATGCCATGGGCATCAGCTACAACTATGCGGCCAACACCATGGACGCCTGGGTCACGGTGCTGGTGATGGACGTCTGGCACTGGACGTCCCTGGTGGCGCTGCTGTGCTTCTCGGGGCTGCGCGCCATTCCGGACGTGTACTACCAGGCAGCGCGTATTGATCGGGCGTCCGCGTGGGCGGTTTTCCGACACATCCAGTTGCCGAAGCTGAAAAGCGTGCTGCTGATCGCGGTGATGCTGCGCTTCATGGACAGTTTCATGATCTACACCGAGCCCTTCGTACTGACCGGCGGCGGGCCGGGTAACGCCACCACGTTCCTCAGTCAGACGCTGACCCAGATGGCTGTCGGCCAATTCGACCTGGGCCCGGCCGCGGCGTTTTCCCTGGTGTACTTCCTGATCATCCTGTTGGTGTCCTGGCTGTTCTACACCGCCATGACCCATTCCGACGCCAACCGCTGAGGCCGCCAACATGAGCAAGCGCAAAGTCATACCGCTGCTGATCTACATGCTGTTCCTGCTGGTGCCGATCTACTGGCTGCTGAACATGTCCTTCAAAAGCAACACCGAAATCCTCGGCGGGCTCACGCTGTTTCCGCAGGATTTTACCCTGGCCAACTACAAGGTGATCTTCACCGACCCGAGTTGGTACACCGGTTATCTGAACTCGCTGTACTACGTGAGCCTGAACACGTTGATCTCCCTGAGTGTGGCGCTGCCGGCGGCCTATGCGTTCTCGCGCTATCGCTTCCTGGGCGACAAGCACCTGTTCTTCTGGCTGCTGACCAACCGCATGGCACCGCCGGCGGTGTTTCTGCTGCCGTTTTTCCAGCTGTATTCGTCCATCGGCCTGTTCGACACGCATATCGCGGTGGCCTTGGCGCATTGCCTGTTCAACGTGCCATTGGCGGTGTGGATTCTCGAAGGCTTCATGTCTGGCGTGCCCAAGGAAATCGACGAAACGGCCTACATCGACGGCTACTCCTTTCCCAAGTTCTTTGTGAAGATTTTTATCCCGTTGATTGGCTCCGGCATCGGCGTGACGGCGTTTTTCTGCTTCATGTTTTCCTGGGTCGAACTGCTGCTGGCGCGCACGCTGACCTCGGTCAACGCCAAGCCCATCGCGGCGGTGATGACCCGCACCGTCTCGGCGTCGGGGATCGATTGGGGGGTGCTGGCAGCGGCGGGGGTGTTGACCATCCTGCCCGGCATGCTGGTGATCTGGTTTGTGCGCAACCACGTGGCCAAGGGCTTTGCCCTGGGCCGGGTCTGAGGAGTCGATGATGGAATGGATGGCCTGGACCACCCCCACCGCGCTGTTCTTTGGCGGCATCGCCCTGATTCTGGCGGGCATGACCACCTGGGAACTGCGCTCGCCGAGTATCCCTCGGCGCGGGCTTCTGCCGATCAGCACCACCCGTGGTGATCGCTTGTTTATCGGTCTTCTCGGAAGCGCCTACCTGCACCTGCTGGTGATCGGCGTAACCGACTGGAGCATCTGGGTGGCGTCCGCGCTGTCTGTGGTGTGGCTGTTGTCTGTGATGCGTTGGGGCTAGCGCTCCGTATGAGTAAACAACCAGGAGGTCTCTATGTTCGATAAAAACAATAAGCTGCGACATAGCATTTCATTGGCCGCCGTACTGGCCCTCAGTGGTTTGAGCGCCACGGCCTGGGCCGATGCGTATGAAGAGGCGGCGAAAAAATGGATCGGCAGCGAGTTCAAACCGTCGACCCTCACGGCCGACCAGCAGCTCGAGGAACTCAAGTGGTTTATCAAAGCCGCCGAACCGTTCCGTGGGATGAAGATCAACGTGGTGTCGGAAACCCTCACCACCCATGAGTACGAATCCAAGGTACTGGCCAAGGCCTTCAGTGAAATCACCGGCATCAAGCTGACCCACGACCTGCTGCAGGAAGGCGACGTGGTGGAGAAGCTGCAGACCCAGATGCAGTCCGACAAGAACATCTATGACGGTTGGGTCAACGATTCCGACTTGATCGGTACGCACTTTCGCTACGGCAAGACCGAATCCATCACCGACCTGATGGCCAACGAAGGCAAGGACTTCACCTCGCCGACCCTGGACATCAAGGACTTCATCGGGATCTCCTTCACCACCGCGCCGGACGGCAAGATCTACCAGTTGCCCGACCAGCAATTCGCCAACCTGTACTGGTTCCGCGCTGACTGGTTCGAGCGTCCGGAGCTGAAAGCCAAGTTCAAGGAAAAGTACGGCTATGACCTCGGCGTGCCGGTGAACTGGTCGGCCTATGAAGACATCGCCAAATTCTTCAGCGAAGACGTCAAGGAAATCGACGGCAAGCGCATCTATGGGCATATGGACTACGGCAAGAAAGACCCGTCCCTGGGCTGGCGCTTCACCGATGCCTGGTTCTCCATGGCCGGCGGTGGCGACAAGGGGTTGCCCAACGGTTTGCCGGTGGATGAGTGGGGCATTCGTGTGGAGGACTGCCACCCGGTGGGCTCCAGCGTGACCCGTGGCGGCGACACCAACGGCCCGGCCGCCGTGTTCGCCACGCAGAAATACGTGGACTGGATGAAAGCCTACGCGCCACCGGAAGCGGCGGGCATGACCTTCTCCGAGTCCGGCCCGGTGCCGTCCCAGGGCAATATCGCCCAGCAGATCTTCTGGTACACCGCGTTTACCGCCGACATGACCAAACCGGGCCTGCCCGTGGTAAACGCCGATGGCACGCCGAAATGGCGCATGGCGCCATCGCCCGTCGGGCCTTATTGGGAAAAGGGCATGAAGAAGGGGTATCAGGACGTGGGTTCCTGGACCTTCCTCAAATCGACGCCTGAGAAGCAGAAACTCGCGGCCTGGCTGTACGCGCAGTTCGTCACCTCGAAAACCGTGTCGCTGAAGAAAACCATCGTTGGCCTGACGCCGATTCGTGAGTCCGACATCAACTCTCAAGCCATGACCGACCTGGCGCCGAAACTCGGTGGCCTGGTGGAGTTCTACCGCAGCCCGGCCCGGGTGGAGTGGACCCCGACCGGCACCAACGTGCCCGACTATCCACGCCTGGCGCAACTGTGGTGGAGCAACATCGCAGCGGCCGCCAGCGGCGAGAAAACCCCGCAACAGGCGCTCGACAATCTGGCCAAGGAGCAAGACGCGATCATGGCACGCCTGGAGCGTTCCAAAGTGCAACCGGTGTGCGGGCCGAAAATGAACCCGGAGCGTGACGCCCAATACTGGTTCGATCAGCCGGGCGCGCCGAAGCCGAAACTGGCCAACGAGAAACCCAAAGGCGAAACCGTGGCCTACGGCGACCTGCTCAAACAGTGGGAGGCTGCGCGTAAATAAACACCCCCGGTAGAAAATGTGGGAGGGGGCTTGCCCCCGATAGCGGTGGTTCAGTCAATGCATGTATCGACTGGCGCACCGCAATCGGGGGCAAGCCCCCTCCCACATGTTGATCTTCATCTGCCAGGGGGATAGACCTGTTCCCCGACAAACCGCTTGGCCAGAAAGCCATACAACAGATACCCGAACGCCAGCACCAGCATCGCGCCAAACACCGCGTCTTCACCGCAAGCATAAATCGCATACAGCGAATACCCCACGGCCACCAGCACCACCAGCGTATTGCGCGCCTGCACCGTCGCGCTGGCGTGTGCCTTGTACATCATCACCAGCAGGCCGGTGAGGGCGGTCACATAGGGCAACAGGTTTGTCACCACCGCCAGGTTCACCAGTTTGCTGAACTGCGCGCTGGCAGTGGGCGAGATGGTCGACAAGGCAATCAGACTTTGCAGCGTGGCACAGGCCAGCAACCCCAGCACCGGCGCATTCGCTGAGCTGACGCGGCTGAAAAAGCGCGGAAACAGGCGTTGGTCCGCCGACATCTTGGCCGTTTGCGCCAGGGTGAATTGCCAGCCCAGCAACGAACCGATACAGGCCACCACCGCCAGCGCCATGATCAGCTTGCCGACCCCGGGGCTGAACATCTGCGCGTAAACCAGCGCAAACGGTGCCGAGGACGCGGCCAGTTCGGCATTGGGCACGATGCCCTGGATCACCGAGGTCGACAGTACATACACCACGGCCACCCCAAGCGTGCCGAGCAGGCAGGCCAGGGGCACGGTGCGGTTGGGGTTCTCCACTGCGTCGTAGCCCTGGGCGGCCGACTCCATGCCAAGAAAGGCCCACAGGGTCAGAGGAATACTCGCACTGACGGCGTCCCACAGGTGCCGTTGGTGTGGGTTCCAGGCGGCCGTGAACACCTCGGGCTTGAAATAGAACCAACCGATCACGCAGAGCCCCGCCACTGGAATGATCACGCCCCATACCGTCACCACACCGATGCGCCCAGTGATGCGCGGGCCGCCGAAGTTGGCCACAGTGGTCAGCCAGATCAGCGCCAGGCTGCCGACGAACAACGGCACCGGCCCGCTGCCCAGCCACGGAATAAACGATGACAAGTAGCCCACCGCCGAAATCGCAATCGCCACATTGGCGATGATCAGCGACAGAAAATACAGAAACGAACACAGGAAAAACCCCGACTTGCCGTGGGCCTCCTCGGTATACGCCGACATCCCGCCGGTACGGGTACAAAACAGCCCGCATTGGGCGAAGCCATAGGCAATCGCCATTGAACCGAGCGCGGTGACGACCCACGACAGCAGCGAAATCGCGCCCAGTTGCGCCATGCTGGCCGGCAACATGATGATCCCCGAGCCCATCATGTTGATCGCTACCAGGGTGGTCAGGCCCAACAGGCTCATCTTCTTGCTTGGTGCGGCCATCCGAAACTCCTTGTGATCAACGCAAAACCTGATGCGATGGTGAGGGCCGCGCTGTGCTTTCACTGCGCCAACCCTGCGCGGCGGTAGTCGGGCGATATCGTCACGCTCAGGATGCCCGTCTCGGTGCGACGGTGTTCGGTTTTGGCGGTGAAGGCGTTATTCGATCAAGCGGCTATGCATCGAGGGCCATGCTGATCCCACTGATGAAACTTGCGCAAGGAAAAAGCAGAAATAGGCAGGATTGGAGTAGGGACAGCGGCGTCCCAGGGTAGGACGCTCGCTACTGTGCTCACTCAACGGTTCGATTTATCACCCCGACGCCTGAGCCCCATATTCAATGGTGGTGGTTCTCAAGCGGGTGATCAGGCCATCGCCTGCGGTTGGATGCGCAGTTCGCCGTCCACATCCTTTGCCAACCCACTGGCCAGAAACAGCGGCGCCAGGCGCTTGTGCAACTGCGGCTCGACAAACTCCTTCACCGTCGGCAGCGCCAGCACGCCACTGAGCGGCAACTCCGCCTTGGTGTACGACAGCCACGCCTTCTTCAACATCAACAACACATCGCTGCCGGCCGTCGAGGCAAAGCGGCGGTGGGTGGGTTTGGCGTCGAGGTTGAAGGTGTGCTGGAACTCATAGCCGGTTTCATCCCCGCCACTGGCAGCACAGCGCACGCAGCTGCATGGGCCGTCGCCAAACGCGTTGCGCAGGTAGGTGTTGAAGTCCACCACGGGTTTGAGTGACAGACGCTTATCCACCTCGAACAGGTCCCCGGTCATTTTTTCGTCTGTGTTCAACGTCCATTTCCTTGCTGGTAGGCGGCGGCTTTTCAAAGCGCGGCACAATAGCAGCCAAGCACGGTTTTGGGGACTATTTGCATCACAATAGATCCGGACGCCGGCTTGCCGGCGACAGCGTTGGCCCAGCCAACACCTTGGTCGCCGGCAAGCCAGCCGCCATCCTCAATCGGCGGAGAACTTGAAGACGGTGCGCTGGGTGTAGGTCTGCCCTGGGTCCAGGCGTGTCGAGGCAAACTTCGCTTGGTTCGGCGCGTCAGGAAAGTGCTGGGTCTCTAGCGTGAAACCGCTCCAGTGCTTGTAGGTTTTGCCTGCTTTGCCCTTCACCGAGCCATCGAGGAAGTTGCTGGTATAGAACTGCACTCCAGGTTCCGTGGTGTAGAGCTGCAAACGGCGGCCGGAGTCGGGGTCGTACACGTCGGCGGCGAGTTGTTTGAGATCGCCTTGGGTGTCCAGCGCCCAGTTGAAGTCAAACCCGCCCTGTTTCGGCTCGGCGAATTTGAGTTGCGGATGGTCGTCCTTGATGTGCTGGCCGATGGCGGTGGGCTGGAGAAAATCCATCGGCGTGCCCTTGACCTGCGCCAGCTCGCCCGTGGGGATCAAGGTCGCATTCACCGGCGTGTAGTGGCTGGCATGCAAGGTCGCCACCTGCTTGAGGATATCGCCGTTGCCCGCGCCGGCGAGGTTGAAATAGCTGTGGTTGGTCAGGTTGAGCACTGTAGGTTTGTCGGTGGTGGCCTTGTAGTCGATGTGCAGTTCGTTGTTGTCGTTGAGCCGATACGTGACTTCGGTGGTCAGGTTGCCGGGAAAGCCCATCTCACCGTCCTTGGACAGGTAAGTCAGGGTTACGCCGACCGAATCCTTGTCCTTGACGGGCTTGGCTTGCCACACGCGCTTGTCGAAGCCCTGGGCGCCGCCATGCAGAGAGTTGGGACCGTCGTTGAGCGGCACCTGATAGCGCTTGCCGTCGAGTTCAAACGCACCGCCAGCCAGGCGATTGCCGAAGCGGCCGATGGTCGCGCCAAAAAACGCCGTGCCGCGCTGATAGCCCTGCACGTCGTCGAAGCCGAGTACCACGTCCTCGACCTTGCCGTGCTTGTCCGGCACTTTCAGCGCCTGCAACACGCCGCCATAGGTGATCACCGTGGCTTGCATGCCATGGCTGTTGCGCAATATGTATTGCTCGACGGCGCTGCCGTCGTTGGTTTTCCCAAACGGTTTATGTTCACTGGACAGACCGGCGGCTTGCGCGCCACCGCTGGCGATCATCATGGACAAGGCAAGGCCGGACAGCAGGTATCGAGGGTGCTTCATGGTCGAACTTCCTTTTGTTGTTTTGAGTGGAATAGTTCTACTAATGTGCGATATTTTGTCGGTGTGACCGCAAATTTATAGCCTTAAACGCCGATTTCGTAAAATAAAATAAGACTAATTGATCGAGGCAACCTTGATATGAGTACTGAGCAGGCCGTTTATCCTGACCTTAAGGGCAAGACCGTGTTGATTTCCGGAGGCGCTTCGGGGATCGGCGAATTCATGGTGCGTGCCTTCGCCGGGCAGGGGGCCAAGGTGGCATTTGTCGATCGCGCGCAAGGCCAGGGCGAGCGCCTGGCCGCGTTGTTGAGTGCCCAGGGGCATACCGTCGAGTTCGGGCATTGCGATATCACCGACGAGATTGCCTACAAGGCCGCGATTGCGCGCTTCGAATACGCCCTGGGGCCGATCACCGTGCTGGTGAACAATGCCGCCAACGACGTGCGTCATACCCTGGAGGAAGTCGACTCGGAGACCTTCGACAAGCTGATTGCCGTCAACCTCAAGCACGCCTTTTTTGCCACCAAGGCCGTGGTGCCGATGATGAAACGGGCGGGCGGTGGTTCGATCATCAACCTGGGCTCCGTTGGCTGGATGATGGCTTCCGCCGGCTACCCGGTGTACGCCGCCAGCAAGGCCGCCGCCCACGGCATGACGAGAGCGCTGGCGCGTGAGCTGGGCCCGGACCGTATCCGCGTGAATACGCTGGTGCCGGGCTGGGTGATGACGGAAAAACAACTGATGATGTGGGTCGACGACGCCGCCAAGCAACTGATCAGCCGCAGCCAGTGCCTGCCCGGCAGCGTACTGCCGGAACACATCGCCAACATGGCGCTGTTTCTCGCCTCGCAGGCGTCGGCGATGTGTTCGGCGCAGAACTTTATTGTCGATGGCGGCTGGGTGTAGAGCGGGTTACACGATCGGGTAGCGCTTGAAGGCCGGATGCTGCTCCAGTCGCTCGGCGTGGCGTTGCACATGAGGGAACGCGTCCGCCTTGACCACCGAGGCCACGGTGAACTGGCTGAAGGACCAGGCGACCGCCGCCGTCAGTGAGGCCTGGGTCAGCGCTGCGCTGTCGGCCTGGCTCAGGTGTTTGTCCAGCAGCGTATACGCGGCCAGCAATTGCCCGTTGACGCGCTCGAGCCACGGCGCATGCTGCTTCTCGGCCGGCCGCAGGTTGTGTTCATACACGATCTGCACGCTTTTCTCACAGGCCGCCAGGGCCAGCCCGAGCAGTTGCAGGTCTTTGGCGCGTGCCGTAGGGGGCTGCGGCAGCAGTTTTCTGTCGGCCGGCGCCAGGGTTTCGAGGTAATCCAGGATCAGGCTGGAGTCCATCAATACGGTGCCATCGTCCAGCACCAGGGTCGGGGCCTTGACTACGGGGTTGATCCGCGCAAATTCGCTGTAGGTGCTGAACACGGACAACGGCTCATGCACAAAATCCACGCCGTACAGTTCCAGGGAAATAGCCACGCGACGCACGTAGGGTGAGTCGAGCATTCCGATCAGTTTCATGAAGCCTCCATTGATGCCGGGTGAATTGCGGTGCCCGGAAGATTAAAGGGCAGCCATTCGGTCTGTGCAATGTTTGAACGCGCGATGATCGTGCGCCGCCCATTGCGGTGTGCGTGGCGCTGCAGGTGTGACGCACCCCCAACCTTTGGTTTAGTCTGGGTCGATTCGTTGACCGCAAGCACATCAGGAGCCGTGAGCATGACCGAATACGTACCCCCCAAGGTCTGGACCTGGGACGCCGAAAGTGGCGGCACGTTCGCCAGTATCAACCGCCCCATCGCCGGGGCGACCCACGACAAGACCCTGCCGGTCGGCAAACACCCGTTGCAGTTGTACTCGCTGGCCACGCCGAATGGGCAGAAGGTCACGATCCTGCTCGAAGAGCTGTTGGCCCTCGGGCATACCGGTGCGGAATACGACGCCTGGCTGATCAAGATCGGTGACGGCGACCAGTTCGGCAGCGGCTTTGTCGCGGTGAACCCGAACTCGAAAATCCCTGCTTTGCTCGACCGCAGCGGCGCCACGCCGATTCGCGTGTTTGAGTCCGGCGCGATCCTGCAGTACCTGGCGGAGAAATTCGGCGCGTTCTTCCCCACTGAACCCGCGGCCCGCGCCGAGTGCCTGTCGTGGCTGTTCTGGCAGATGGGCAGCGCGCCGTACCTGGGGGGTGGTTTCGGGCATTTCTACGCGTATGCGCCGAGCAAGATGGAGTACCCGATCAACCGCTTTGCCATGGAAACCAAGCGTCAGCTGGATGTGCTCGACCAGCGCCTGGCCGTGAGCGAGTACATTGCCGGTGACGAATACACCATCGCCGATATCGCCATCTGGCCCTGGTACGGTGGCCTGGTCAAAGGCCGCTTGTATGACGCGGCGCAGTTTCTGTCGGTGCAGGATTACAAGCACGTGCTGCGTTGGGCCGATGCGATCGACGCGCGGCCGGCGGTGCAGCGGGGGCGGCGGGTCAACCGGGTGTCCGGGCCGCTCGAAGAGCAGTTGCCGGAGCGGCACGATGCGCGCGATTTCGATCGTTAAGGTCGATGACGCGCCGTTGCGCCCCTGAGGCTTAGCTCAACAATCCGGTGCTGACCGCCACGATCAGGAAGATCCCCAGCAGCGCGCGGTAGATCACGAACGGCCAGGTGGAGAACCGCTCCAGGAACTTCATCAGGCCCCAGATCGCGAAGAACGCCGAGACGCTGGCGACCGCCAGGCCGAACAGCAAGTGCGGCCAGGCATGGGCCGGCATGTCGGCGTGCAACAGCACCCACAGCTCCTTCAAGCCGGCGAGGGCGATAGCCGGCAGGCCCAGCAGGAACGAGAAACGCGCGGCTTCTTCACGCTTGAAGTTGAGGAACAGCGCGGCGGTCAGCGTGGAGCCGGAGCGCGAGACCCCAGGAATCAAGGCGCCAATCTGCGCGATGCCGACGATCAGCGCGTCGCGCAGGCGCATTTCACTCACCTCCCGCGTATGCCGCGCACTCAGTTCGGCCGCCGCCAGCAACACCGCCATCACCACGCAGGCAATGCCGATCACCATCAGCCCACGCAGCGGTGAGTTACACGCATTCAAGGTCGACGACAGCGCCAGGCCGGCAATGCCGATCGGAACGGTCGCCAGCACAATCGCCACCGCCAGCTTGAACCACTGATTGTTGTAATCACCCTGGCGTACCGCGCCAATACTGCCGGTGACCACCTGGCGCACATCGCGCCAGAAGTAACTGACCACCGCTGCCAGCGCCGCCAATTGCATCGCCGCCGAAAATGCCGAGCCCGGGTCCTGCCAGCCGAGCAGGGCGGGCACCACACGCATATGGGCGGTGGACGACACCGGCAACAGCTCGGTAATGCCCTGGATCACGCCCAGGATGAAAATCTGCAGGTAATCCAGGGAGGCAAAGCCCACATCCAGGCCGGCGGAACAGACGTTGGTCAAAGTACGTGTCCTTGAGAAAAAAGAGGCAAGCCGGCGAAGTTTATTCGAAATGTTTCGAGGGTTAGGACAAGGCCGCGCCTATTTGCAATCGGTTCAGCAAGTAGAAAGGTTCAAGCCGCTATTGGACTGGGGCAGGGTTTTGTGAACAATGGCGCCCTGCGTTTTTTCACCGAGAGCCTCATGCCTGAAACCACCGTCGAATTGATCCAGACCGGCCCGGAAGCGTCCGAGCTGATCCGCAACCTGTACCAGTACTACGCTTATGAGTCTTCGGACTGGGAGCAAGAAGATGTGGAGGCGGACGGCCGCTTCTACATCCATGACGAACACCTGAACCGCTACTGGCAAGACCCGCAATGGAGCGCCAACCTGCTGCTGGTCGATGGCTATATCGCCGGTTTCCTGCTGATCGAAGGCAGTGAGTTGCCGGGTATCGATGCCCTGGAACTGGCCGACCTGTTCATCCTAAAGCGCTACCGCCGCAAGGGCATCGGCAGCGCGATCGCCACCCAGGTGCTATGCAGCGGCGCGGCCAATTGGCTGGTGCGCTTCTATGATCAGGATGAAGTGTCCCAGGCGTTCTGGCGCACCGTGCTGGATAACCTGCCACGCCCGGTGCAGACCCTCGAGCTGGACGATGATCCGCAACTGACCAGTTACCTGATTACGCGGGCGTCGTTGCACTAAGCGCTGCGTTCGCCAAAAAAAGCCTGTTGCATGGCCTGGGGCGGTTGCCCAAAGGCGCGCAGAAACGCCTGGCGCATGCGCTCGCGGTCGCCGAAGCCGGTTTCGCGGGCCACCACTTCGACCGGGTGGCGGCTGGTTTCCATCATCGCCCGCGCGGCTTCCACCCGCAGTGACTCGATGGCCTTGGCCGGTGTCTGCCCGGTTTCTTCACGAAACACCCGGCTGAACTGGCGCGGGCTGAGCCGGGCGACATCGGCCAGGGCTTCCACCGACAGGTCGTGGGTCAGGTTTTCGCGGGCGTAGGCCAGGGCCAGTTGTATGCGGTCGGACTTGGGGGCCAATTCCAGCAACGCCGATAGCTGCGATTGCTCGCTGCCCCGGCGCTGGGCAATCACCAGCTTGCGCGCGATACGCCGGGCGAGGTCGCTGCCCAGGTCGTTCTCCACCATCGCCAGCGCCAGGTCGACCCCGGCGCTCATGCCGGCGCCGGTCCAGATCTGGCCGTCGACGACGAACAGCTTGTCTTCTTCCAGCTGAATATCCGGGTAGCGCTTGCGAAACGCCGGCGCGTGAATCCAGTGGGTGGTGGTGCGCTTACCCGCCAATAATCCGGCCTCGGCCAGCACAAAAATGCCGGTACACAACGAGGCGACACGCCGCGATTGCGCCGACGCAGCCTTGACCAGCTCCAGCAGGTTGGCCTCCGGCAGACGAAACTCCAGGTAGCCGCTGACGATCAGGGTGTCATAGCCCTGCGGCCGGATCGGCGTGGTATTCACCGAGAACCCCTGGGACGTCATCACCGCGCCGCCGCTCTCGGACACCAGGTGAAACTCATAGGCCGGCTCGCCGCGCAGCAGGTTCGCGCACTCGAACACCGAACCCAGGCTGAGGCTCAGGGACTGGAAGTTCGGGTAAACCATCAGCGCAACGCTGTGCATCGCCATTCTCCAACGGGGGCGGGAGGCGCGATTGTCGGCGCGTGCCGGGAAAACGGCAACCGGGTTCGCGTCATGTCCGTAATCCTTGCGCATATGACATTGTGGGCGTCCTGCCCGGCTCCTAACATTCACCCCACGAACTAGACGACTGGTCTAATCGGACGGAGTGAAGCATGAGCAGCGCAACCAAAAGTGCACGGCAGACCATTCTGGAGACGGCGCAATCGATTGTCGGTGCCAAAGGGTTTTCTGCGGTGGGCCTGAACGAAATACTTCAAGCTGCCGATGTGCCGAAAGGTTCGTTTTATCACTACTTCCACTCTAAAGATGCGTTCGGTGTGGTATTGCTCGATACCTACTTCGATCACTACGTGCAGGGGATGGCGCAACTGTTCGACGAGCCTGGGTTATCCCAACACGCCAAGTTGATGCGTTATTGGCAATGCTGGATCGACAATCAGACCGGTTGCACCGACGCGGGCAAATGCCTTGCCGTCAAACTCGGTGCGGAAGTGTCAGACCTTTCAGAGCCTATGCGATTGGCCCTGGATCGCGGCACGTCGAGGACCATCGCCTTGCTGGCCGGCGCGATTGGGCGCGGCGTCGAAGACGGTTCGCTGACAGTGACGCAAGCCCCGCAAAGCCTGGCCCGCAGCCTGTATGCGTTATGGCTGGGGACCAGCGTCATGAGCAAGATCACCCGTACATCCGCGCCTTTTGATCAGGCGCTGCTACTGACCCGACAGCTGTTGGGTTGCCCTGACACACACTGACCTTCACCCTATCGAGGCACTGGAAAATGAAAGTATTAATGGTACTGACCTCTCACGACCAGCTGGGCGATACCGGCCGCAAGACCGGCTTCTGGCTCGAAGAATTTGCGGCGCCGTATTACGTGTTCAAGGACGCCGGCGCCGATGTGGTGCTGGCATCCCCGGCCGGGGGCCAGCCGCCGCTGGACCCGGTGAGTGATCAAGCGGATGCGCAGACCGAACAGACCCGCCGCTTTGCCGCCGACTCGGCCGCGCAACACGCCCTGGCCAGCACCGTCAAGCTGGACACGGTCAACACCGCCGACTTCGACACCGTGTTCTACCCAGGTGGCCACGGGCCGCTGTGGGACCTGGCGGAGTCGCCGGTGTCCATCGCCCTGATCGAGGCGTTCGAGCGTGCCGGCAAGCCCATCGGTTTTGTCTGCCACGCGCCGGGCGCCTTGCGCCACGTCAAGGCGGTCAATGGCGAACCGCTGGTCAAGGGCCGTCGCGTCACCGGTTTTTCCAACTCGGAAGAGGCCGCAGTCGGCCTGACCGACGTGGTGCCGTTCCTGATTGAAAACGATTTCAAGGCATTGGGCGGCAAGTATGAGAAGGGCGCCGATTGGCAATCCTTTGTGCTTGAAGATGGTTTGCTGGTCACTGGGCAGAACCCAGCCAGCTCCAGCGATGTTGCCAAGGCCCTGCTGAAACTCACCGCGTAAGTTAATCACTCACTTTTACGGCTTCATTGCTTGGCGGCTCTCAGGAGCCGCCGACGCTTTCGTTCGTCCTGAATTTGGAATATTTCGAATGACCCACAGTGTTTTAAGTACCCCGATACAACTCGGGCACCACACCTTGAATAACCGTGTCGTGCTGCCGCCGCTGACGCGTCAACGCAGCGCGCAACCCGGCGATATCGCCACTGATTTGATGGCTGAGTATTACCGTCAACGTGCCTCGGCCGGTTTCATGGTCACTGAGGGTACGCAGATCGAGCCGCGTGGCCAGGGTTACGCCTGGACGCCGGGCATCTACACGCCGGCGCAGATCGATGGCTGGCGCACCGTCACCGACGCGGTGCATGCCGAAGGCGGGGTGATCTTCGCTCAGCTCTGGCATGTGGGCCGGGTGTCCCATAACGCGCTGCAGCCTGACGGCGCCGCGCCCATCGCGCCGTCCGCGATCCAGGCCGAGCAAGCGAAGGCGTTTATCGCCACCGGACCTGGCGTGGGTGACTTGGTACAACCGCCCGTGCCCCGTGCGTTGACCACCCTTGAGGTCAAGGAACTGGTCGGGCATTACGCACAGGCCGCACGCAATGCGCTGGACGCGGGGTTTGACGGGGTGGAGATCCATGCGGCCAACGGTTACCTGGTCAACCAGTTCATCTCGGCCCACGCCAACCAGCGCGACGATGAGTACGGTGGTTCGCTGCACAACCGTCTGCGCTTTTTGCGTGAGATCGTCGAGGCGGTCAGCAAGGTGGTTGGACCGGAACGCCTGGGTGTGCGTTTTTCCCCCTTGTTCAGTGGCACCGATCAGGACCGCGTGTACATCGGCCTGGTGGAAGAAGATCCGCACCACACCTACCTCGAAGCAATCAAGGTGCTGCAAGCGTCGGGCATCGCCTACGTCTCCATTGCCGAAGCTGATTGGGACAACGCGCCCGACCTGCCCGACACGTTCCGTCAGGCCGTGCGTGACACCTTCCAAGGCCGGATTATCTACGCCGGGCGTTACACCGCCGAGCGCGGTGCGCGGTTGGTTGACGCGGGGTTGGCGGACCTGATTGCGTTCGGGCGTCCATTTATCGCCAACCCGGATTTACCACAACGGATTTTCAATGGCTGGCCGTTGAATCCGCTGCGGGCGGAGGGGATGTATGGCGGCAATGAGGTGGGCTATATCGATTACCCGGTGCATGCCGAATAGGTTGTCGACTGGGTCGCAAAGGCCGGTTTTTGTGGAACCTGTCGAGCCCTGCCAAGGCCCGACAGTTCCTGCATCAAGGCGACTGTTTAGGTGTCAGGCCACCCGCAACACAATCTTGCCGATATGCTCCCCACCTTCCATCCGCGCATGGGCCTGGGCGGCATCGGTGTATGCGTAGACCTTGTCGATGATCGGCAGGCAACGCCCGGCGGCCAGCACGGGCCATATGTATTCGCGCAGCTGTTCGGCAATCGCGGCCTTTTCCTCCTTGCTGCGTGCGCGCAAGAGTGAACCGGTAATCACCGCGCGTTTGGCGAGGATCGTCAGCAGGTCGACGTCATTGGCCTTGCCACCCCCGAGAAAGCCCAACATCACCAGGTGACCGTCCATGGCCAGGGCCTTGAGGTTGTTGTTCAGGTACGAGGCACCCATGATGTCGAGGATCACATCAACCCCCTTGTCGCCGGTCTTCTGCGCGATGACTTCGGCGAAGTCCTGCTCGCGGTAATTGATCGGTTCGGCGCCCAGCTTGGCGATGGCCGCACATTTGTCGGCGCTACCGGCAGTGGCGAAGGCCTGGATGCCGAACTCGCGGCAGAGCATCAGCGCGGTGGTGCCGATGCCACTGGTGCCGCCGTGGACCAATACGCGCTGGCCTGTGTGCGCGTCGCCGAGGCCGAACAGGTTGGCCCACACGGTGAAGAAGGTTTCCGGCACGGCGGCGGCTTGAATCCAGTCCATACCCTCTGGGATCGGCAGCGCCTGGCTGGCGGGCACCGCGCAAAACTGGGCATAGCCGCCGCCATTGGTCAGGGCACACACCTTGTCGCCGAGGGCGTATTCGCTGACGCCGTCACCGAGCGCCACCACTTCACCTGCCACTTCCAACCCCGGAATCAGGCTCATACCGGGTTTCATCGGGTACTTGCCGGCGCGTTGCAACGCGTCCGGGCGATTGACCCCGGCAGCCTGCACCCGAATCAGGATCTCGCCCGGGCCAGCCACCGGTACGGCGACCCGCCGCGGTTGCAGGACGTCGGGGCCGCCGGGCTGGGTGATTTCGATCAGGGTCATTTCGTGCGGGAGCGTCATTCGAGAGTTCCTGTAGCGATGAGCGTATGGGTTGGGACCGCGTCTAACGGGCGGCGGTTCAGCAGGATCATGCCCAGTTCCAGCAGCAGCGCGACCACGATGGCCCCGGCCGCAATCATGAACAACAGGGCATGCTGGCCGCCGCTGCCGTTGAACAGCGCCGAGTAGGCAAAGCCTGCCAGTGCCTGGAAAGTGGCGAAAGATACCGTAGCACGGCTCCAGGCGACCTGTTGATGGTGATGGTTGGGCACCAGCTCATGAACCCGCGCCAATGCCAGCGGCACGATACCCGGCGGGAACGAACCGAGGATCACCGCCAGCACCGCCAACGCGGTGAACGAACTGGAGACCGACAGCAAGCCGACCGCAATCGCCTGCACCGCCAGCACCAGGCGGATGCTCAGGCGCGCACCGAGCTTGTCGGCGAGAAATCCATAAGTGACCGGGCCGACAATCGCCCCCAGGCCGTACATTACCCAGATCATCGCCCCGACGTGCGGCCCGGCCCCCAGGCCACGGGCGACGTAGTCCACCAGGAACACCATGGCCGGCACCAGCCCGGCGGCCATGAACGCGTATTGCCCAAACAGCAGGTATACGCCCGGCGGGGTCGCGGCGGACGCGTTGGCTTGCGGTGCTGCTTCATGCAGGGTGCCCGAAGGCCAGCCGAACCAGCTCGCCGCCGTCAATACCAGCGCCAGCAGGCCCAGGCCGAACCACGTTTGTTGCAAACCCAGGCTCAGCAACGGCGGCACAATCGTCCCGGAGCCGGCAATGCCCAGGCCGATGCCGAGGAAGATCGCGCCGCTGGCCAGGCCCCGGCGCGGCGCGGGTACGTGGGGCAACACCGTCGCCGCCACCAGCACCATGATCGCGCCCCCGGCGACGCCCGACAGCAGGCGCCAGGCGAAGAACCAGAGCATCGACAAGGGAAAGCCACAGGCAAAGAACGCCAGTGTCACGGCCACCATCATCAGCCGCAAGGCGGCCGTGTTCGAGGTGCGCCGGGCGAGGGGCCGTCCGATCAGCGCGCCGATCAGGTAACCCACCAGGTTGGCGGCGCCGAGGTACACCACGTCACTGGCGGCAAACCAGTGAGCCTGGATCAGCGAGGGGATCAGCGGGGTATAGGCGAAGCGCGCCAGGCCGATGCTGACCAGGCTGGCGCACAGGCCGGCAAAGATCGGTAACCACAGTGCGCGGCGGTGAGGGGTGTGAGTGTTGGGCATGACGGCGGTCCTGAGGGTTTTTCTCTGGCGCTCAGCATAGCCCCGTTGCATGATGCAATAACGCTGCGAGTATGCAGCTAAGTGATGCATATATGCAGCATAAGGAGGGGGCATGAATTGGGATGATGCACGGGTCTTCCTGGCGGTTTGCCGCGAGTCGACCTTACGTGGCGCGGCGCGGGTACTGGGGGTCGACCAGGCCACTGTCGGTCGGCGGATCAACGCATTGGAAAAGTCCTTGAGTGCCACCCTGTTCCTGCGCACCTCCGAAGGCTACGCGCTGACCGCCGTCGGCGAAGCCGCCCTGCGTAGCGTGGAAAAAATGGAACGCTCGGCCCTCGACCTGGAGCGCCAGATACAAGGCCTGGACGAGCGCCTGACCGGCACCGTGCGGGTCAGTACCACCGACTCGCTGGCCATCGATTTCCTGATTCCGGCGATTGCCCGCCTGCACGAGCGGCACCCCGACGTGCGCGTGCATCTGGACGCCTCCACCCAGTTTCTCAGCCTGGCCAAACGCGAAACCGACATCGCCGTGCGTAACATGCGCCCAGACAGCCCCGACCTGATCGCGCGGCGTATCGCACGTTGGCCGGTTGGGTTGTTTGCCTCCCAGGCCTATATCGACCGCCACGGCGCACCGGAGCCCGGCAGCCTGTTCGAAGGCCATGATCTGGTGGTGTACGACGCCTATCTGCAGAGCCAGAAGGACATGACCCTGGTCTGCGAACCCCTGGGCCGCGGACGCATCGCGGCCACCCTGAGCTCCGGCCTGCTGGTGCGCCGTTCCATTGCAGCCGGCATCGGTATCGGTGAGATGCCGGTGTGTACCGGCGAACGCGACGGGCTGGTGCGCCTCTGGCCGGAGCGCACTCGGCCCATGCCCTACGACGTCTGGCTGGTGACCCACGCCGACCTGCGCCACACCGCGCGGGTGCGGGTGGTGATCGATGAAATCGTCGCGGGGTTTGCCGGCACCGGGGACTGAGGTCAGCACACGCTTGCAAGCTCGCAGGCGTCTTTGCGCACACAATCGGCGGCAGTCATCTCACGGACAGGTCGCTTATGAACGAATCAAAAAATCAGGATGTAGGACTGCTGTTTCTGCGGGTCAGCGGCGCGCTGTTCCTGTGCTGGGTGCATGGCATGCCCAAACTGCTCAATTACGGCGAGCAATTGAAACTGATCGAAGACCCGTTTCACCTCGGCGCCCACGTCACGTTGCTGCTGGCGATTGTCGCCGAAGTACTGTGCCCACTGTTGATCATCGCCGGGGTGCTGGTGCGCCTGGCTTGCCTGCCGATCCTCGCGGTGCTGTTGATCGCGATGCTGGTGGTGCACCCGGAGTGGACGTTATTCGAGGGGCAGTTTGGCTGGCTGCTGTTGATCATTTTCACCAGCATCCTGATCGCCGGGCCGGGTCGTTTCACCCTCGCTCAGCGTTTTGCCTGACAAAAAAAGGCCGGGCAAGCCCGGCCAAAATAAGGAGAGGGGAGTCTAAGCGCTTCAGCGCTTGAGGAACGCCAGCAGGTCTTCATTCAACGCCTGCGCGTGGGTCACTGCAAACCCGTGCGGCGCATCCTTGTAGACCTTCAACTCGGCACCCTTGATCATCTCGGCCGCCACCTTGCCGGTGGTTTCGAGCGGCACGATCTGGTCGCCATCACCGTGGATCACCAGGGTCGGCACGTCGATCTTGGCCATGTCCGCACGGAAGTCGGTTTCGGCGAAGGCAGTGACGCAATCCACAGTCGATTTGAGCGACGCCAGCAGGGCGATCTGCAGGGTTTGGGTCAGTACGCCGTCGGAGACTTTCTGGCCGTTGTTGATGCCGAAGAACGCCGGGTTGAAATCAGCAAGAAACTGCGCACGGTCCTTCAGCAGGCCGGCCTTGATGCCGTCGAACACATCGGCGGGAACGCCCTGCGGGTAGTCCGGTTTCTGACCGAAGAGCGGCGTCACCGAACCCAGCAGCACCAGGCCGGCGACACGGGCGCTGCCATGGCGGGCGATGTAGCGCGCGACGTCGCCGCCACCCATGGAGAAGCCCACCAGGGTCACGTCCTTGAGGTCCAGGTGTTCGATCAGTTGGGCGATATCGTCGGCAAAGGTGTTGTAGTCGTTACCGGTCCACGGCTGGTCAGAGCGCCCGAAACCGCGGCGGTCAAACGCGATGGTGCGAAAGCCGCGGCTGCTCAGGTATTCCATCTGGTATTCCCACATGTCGGCATCCAGCGGCCAGCCATGGCTGAACAGCACGGGTTTACCGCTGCCCCAGTCCTTGAAGTAGATCTGGGTACCGTCTTTGGCAACGAATGTGCTCATGGAAAACTCCTTGGGTGAGAGGGAAAGGGCTCGGCTTCACTATTGCCGCAAACCTGACGAAGGGCTTGTATGCATGTGCTCGGTTGAACGGTTCAGCGTCTACGCGGGTCCACTGACCTCTACCGTCAGATCACACAGGTGAACGAAATGGCCAAGACTTACAGCTACGCGGCTCGTGATTCCAAGGATGCGCTCAAGCCCTTTACCTTTGAACGTCGCGCGCCGGGGGCGGATGACGTGCAGATCGACATTCTTTATTGCGGCGTCTGCCACTCCGACCTGCATACCGTGCGCAACGAGTGGAACAACACGTTGTACCCCTCGGTCCCTGGCCATGAAATCGTCGGCCGCGTAACGGCGGTCGGTGCCAATGTGAAAAAATTCAAGGTCGGCGACCTGGCCGGGGTCGGCTGCATGGTCGACAGCTGCCAGCACTGCGCCTCCTGCGCCGAGGGCGAGGAGCAATACTGCGAGAGCGGCTTTACCGGCACCTACAACGGCCCCATGTTTGGTGGCGAAAATACCCTTGGCGGCTATTCGGACAACATCGTCGTCAAGCAGCAGTTCGTGCTGCGCATTTCCCATGATGACGCCAACCTGGCGGCCGTGGCGCCGCTGTTGTGCGCCGGTATCACCACCTATTCGCCGCTGCATCACTGGAAGGTCGGCCCCGGCAAGAGAGTCGGCGTGGTCGGCCTCGGCGGGCTTGGCCACATGGCGGTGAAGATCGCCCATGCCATGGGCGCGCATGTGACGCTGTTCACCACCTCGCCGAACAAGCGTGAAGACGGCCTGCGCCTGGGCGCCGACCACGTCGTGGTGTCGAAGAACCCGGACGAAATGGCCAAGGTCGCCAACAGCCTGGATTTCATCCTCAACACCGTCGCCGCGCCGCACAACCTCGACGTGTTCCTCAACCTGCTCAAGCGCGACGGCACCATGACACTGGTCGGCGCCCCCGACAGCCCGCACCCATCGCCGACGGTGTTCAACCTGATCTTCAAGCGCCGCAGCCTGGCCGGCTCGCTGATCGGCGGCATCCAGGAAACCCAGGACATGCTGGATTTCTGCGCCAAACACGGGATTGTCTCGGACGTGGAGATGATCAATATCCAGGACATCAACGAAGCCTATGAGCGCATGCTCAAAGGCGACGTGAAATATCGGTTCGTGATCGATATGGAAAGCTTGAAGAAAGAACCTCACGTCGCCTGAAACACGCTGTAGCGGCGTGCTCCCAGAGGTCTTCAGACCGCAAGCGTACAACCTGTCAGCGGCTCAAGGCCGCTGCGGTTTCACCGCCGTCCCGAACGTATTGCCCATGCGGATGCTGGTCGCCGCCGGGGTGGATAACCCCACCTGGTTCGGCGGCCGTTTCTGCACCGGTACGTTCTGCGCCTCGCGGTTCTTCTGCGCCGCCTTGGCCGCGTCCGGGTCATTGCCCATCTGCTGGCTCATGCAGCCATAGTCGCGGGCTTTATAGCCATCCACTGTGACATCGGTGCAGCCTTTGGCGGCGGTTTCGGCGTGGGCGAGCAGTGGCAGCGTGGCGCACAGCAACAGGCTGGCGAGGGTTGGAAACAGCTTCATGGGGCCTCCTGGCGGGCCCGAGGGAGTGGGCCGGTAGGCTTGAAAGTGTAGTGCAGCGGGTTTCCCGTCACCGTGATGTTTTTTTTGCTATCACCGTAACATCAGGTTCATAAATTGGCCTCAGGATGACGGTTTTCAAGGACACGTCGGCCGTGCAGCAATGCAGAGCGGGGGGGGAGCAGCGGGGCTTGCGGCGTGCCATCGGCGCCCTGGCCTTGCTGTTGCTGCTGGCGTGGGGCACCCCGGCGAGGGCAGAGCCGCCGCTGCTGGTACTGGACCTGCCGGCGCAAGATCTGGAGCACGCACTGCAAGCGTACAGCCGCGCCAGCGGCATGGCGGTGCTGGTCGACCGTGAACTGACGCGGGGCCGGCGCGCCATCAGCGTGCGCGGGCGCTTCACGGCGCAGGAGGCTTTGGCGATGTTGCTGACCGGGAGTGGCCTGATGGCGCGCTATGCACGCAGTGATGCGTTCACCTTGCAACTGCCCGAGGTCAGTCAACCGCCTGCCAGCCGTGGCGCATCGGCGCGCAACGCCGCACGGATCAACAACAGTTATGCCACGGCGGTGCAACAGGCGATCGAAACCAGCCTGTGCCGTTCGCCGTTGACCCGCCCCGGGAGTTTCAGGGCGCTGGTGCAACTCTGGGTCAGTCCTGAGGGCGTGATCGAATACAGCCGGTTGGTCAGTTCCACTGGCGATGAACAACGCGATGAAGCCTTGGTGCGCAGCCTGGGCGCTGCTCGGGTCGAACGCCCGGCGCCCAGTTCGCTGCGCCAGCCGGTGACTTTACTTTTGATGCCCGACACAACAGGAACACGCATGGAATGCACAGCAGGGACAGGAGCCTGGGGCGGATGAAAGATTCCGGGCACAGCACGATGGTCAGCTTGTTCCTGGCGTCCTACGAGGACTTCAAGGTGCGTTTGCGCAAGCGCCTGGGCTCGGAGGACCTGGCCAACGACGTCCTGCACGAAACCTACCTGCGCGTTGACCGCATGGACGTGCCGCCGAACCTGGCGCAACCCAATGCCTACCTGTACCGCATGGCCCTGAACATCGCCGCCGATCGTCGCGAGGCCGACGCCCGCCTGTTGACTGGCAGCGAGGTTGAAGAGCTGCTGCAAAGCGCCGACGAAGCCCAGGACCCCTCGCGGGTGGTGGGTGGCCAAAAAGAAATCCAATCCCTGGTCAAGGCCCTCTACGAACTGCCGGCACGCCGGCGCAAGATCCTCATCGCCGCGCGCCTGGAAGAAGCGCCGCACCTGGAAATCTCCCAGCGCTTCGGCATTTCCACGCGCATGGTCGAAAAAGAAATCAAGGCCGCCCTGGGCCACTGCGCCAAGCGTCTGGAAAGAAAAGTCATCCAGCGGTTCGGTCCCGGGGCCGGAAAACCGTCTTAGTGTTGAGTCCCTGATAAATCCGTGAGTATTTGCGCGCTTGAACATTTTTAGCCTCTCCACCGCCCGGGTAACCCCCGCCAGCCCATTGCACGATGAAGCCCGCGACTGGCTGCTCCTGCTGACGTCGGGCCGCGCCACCGTGGCGGATGCCAAGGCCCTGAAGGCGTGGTGCGCCCGGAGCCCGGAGCACGCCCAGGCGTTCGAGCAGACCAAGGCGTTGTGGCGGCAATTGGGCGCGGCGATTGAACAGGCGGAGCGCCCGCGCCATTTTGGCCGGCGTGCCTTCCTCGGCGGTGCGATAGCGGCGTCGGCGGCGTTGGTGATGGTGGGCGTCGGCGCTCCGGGTGGGCTGGCCGGTTTAACTGCGGACTATCGCACCGAGGTCGGCGAGCAGCGCCAGGTCCTGTTGAGCGACGGCGTGAGCCTGGAGCTCAATACCCAGACGCGCATCAGCCGGGTGGGGCAGGGGATCGAATTGCTCGAAGGCGAAGTCGAAGTGCTCGCCCGCGTGGCCCAGCCGCTCAAGGTCCAGGCCGGCGTTGGCTGGGTCAGTGCGGCGCAGGCGCGGTTCAATGTGCGTCATACCGATCGGAATGTGTGCGTGACCTGCATCGAAGGGTGGCTGTCGGTGGATGTCGCCGGGCGCACTGTGCACATGGAGAGTGGCCGGCAACTCACCTACGGCGCCGACGTGATCGGGGAGGTGGCGACGGTGGACACCCAGGCGGTGGTGGCCTGGCGCGAGCAGGTGCTGGTGTTCAACAACGCGACGCTGGCGACGGTGGTGGATGAGATAAACCGATATCGACCGGGGATGTTGGTGTTGTTGAACAAAGAACTGGG
>Ga0209913_1000382_pt1 | contig 39138 bp, 60 predicted proteins | sample PersoiDNA2013203_FD_185805 | JGI IMG/M metagenome (GOLD analysis project Ga0209913, IMG submission 185805) | Permafrost soil microbial communities from the Arctic, to analyse light accelerated degradation of dissolved organic matter (DOM) -... | ecosystem: Environmental > Terrestrial > Soil >...
CGTCGCCGTCGCTACGACCGAGAGCTGGAAAGACAAGAACAGCGGTGAGAAGAAAGAACTCACCGAATGGCACCGCATCACCTTCTACCGCAAGCTGGCAGAAATCGCCGGCCAGTACCTGAAGAAAGGCAGCTCCATCTACATCGAAGGAAAACTACAGACGCGCAAATGGGAAGACAAGGAAGGTGTCGAGCGCTACACCACCGAGATCATCGCCGACAGCATGCAAATGCTTGGTGGTCGCCAGGATGATTCTGCACCAGCACGCCAGCAGCAACCTGCACGCCAACCGGCCCAAGGTGCCGCCCGCCCTGCTCCGAACTTCTCGGACATGGATGACGACATCCCGTTCTGAATTTGAATTTCCCGCAGCCGCCGGACTGCCAGTGCGCGATAGCGTACTCCGGCACAAACACTTACAAAGGATAGATGATGAACGCAACTAGCAAACAAGAGCAGTCCACAATCGAAGGCATTGAGCCGGAAGCAGCAGAGTCGATTCACATGATCGCTCGTATCAATGCTGTTGCGCTGAAGATCGTCTATCCATTCGTGGCGCAGCAAGATATTCGCTTTTATCTCAACGCGATCAACATACGGCCGCTTGATGACGGTTCGGTTATGGTCGTTGCGACAGACGGCCATCGCTATGTCGTGGTACGTGACCCTCACGGCTACGCAGAGCACGAAATCATCGTCGGCATCAGCAAAGATGCGCTTAAGCATGCAGGCAACGCAAAGCACACGCTTGACGTCATGTCGAACGGAAATGCAATGATCTCCGGGCAAGTCGCCGAACCATTGTTCATCCAGCCGGGAAATGCTCTGGTTGATGCCAAGTTCCCGCGCATTGAACGCGTTGCGTCAACTGTCGGCTACAAGGAGGGGATCGGCGGCGCCGTCAATCCGCGCTATCTGGCGGATGCGCTTGCAATCGGCAAGAGCTTCGGCGAGTCGATCCGCTTCTTCACTCGCGACAACGACAGCCCGCTCACATTCCTACTCGGAGGAATTGGCGAGCTCGAATGCTTTGGCGGAATCATGAAGATCCGCGACAGCTTCGAGACGCTTCCATCGTGGTTCCCTATTGCGACAGAGCCAACAACCCTTGATGAAGTGTGAGGATGAAATGAAAGATCAAGACCTGTTCAACCTGCTGAACCGCCACCAAGGACCGATTGGGCAAGTTGAAGTGTGCCGGGAGGCCGCCGAGCGCTTGGCAGCGCTGTCTCCGGAACTGAATCGGGCATCGCCGCAAGTAACGGATGAGCAGATCAATCCAATATATCAAATCGGCGGGAAGAATCCTACCGTTTGGTGCGATACGAAAAAAGAAGATTGGGATCGTACGCCTTGGAATATGCGAAGAGTTGTTTATTCTGAACCTTCACAGAAAATGGTTCACGATGCAGTTAAAGAAGCGTTGGCTAAGGCTGAGAAAATTTGCACAGACTATGCAAGCTCAATGGCGAGCAATAGTTTAGGGGCTGGGGCCGACGTATGTGCAGAGCGTATCCGTGCCCTCTCAGCACCGCCAGCAGCAGAGACGCCAAAATGTCCTCTCTGCGGAACGCATGAAATCGAATTGAGCCGCATTTGCCATAACTCGGCCTGCCATGGATATGCACACGCGGCAACCGTCTATGAAGGATGGAAGATGCCAGCAGCGCCCCAAGAGGCGAAGCCGGCAGCGGCTGATCCATTTGGACTGTCCGAGCAACAAATCTCCAAGCTGCTGCAAGGTGGCTTTAAGCCAGAAGAAATCGGTGGCGCACCTGAGTTGCAACATGAGCGTGTACGCGAACTCCTACATTGGTTTGCACGCCTGATTGATGGCAACGCCAACCCGAAATGGGCAAACCGACATGCTTCCGAACTGGCGTACTACGTCGCTACGATGAGCACGCAAAAGCACATTGACGTGGCTGCTGTTCGCCAAGATGGCTTCATTGCTGGATGCAATATCTCATCGCAAGAGCGTTCTATGCTTGAACGCCACGGAGTAATCGCCGCCGCACCGCAGGAAAAAGCGCCAGTAGATAAGGATGCGATCCGCAATGCGGCGTTGCAGGAAGCCGCTGCCGAGCTTGACGCAATGCATAAGCGCCTACGTGGCAACCAACACAATCATTATGCATTTTGTGCAGCACGCGTACTCGCCCTGCAATCCCAACCGCAGCAGGTGGCAGAGTGAGCGCGCCGGTTACGCAGTGGTTCCCTCCGAACACTAGACCCACGCATGTCGGTTTGTATGACGTTGATCTAACCGGAAACGGGGCATATCAAGGCGCTTCTTATTGGGACGGAATCGCATGGTGCAATACATGGTCGTGGGGGACAAAGAATGTCGGCGATAAAACGCATACATCGTCTTTCCAAGGCAGATATTGGCGCGGCCTCGCCGACAAGCCAGCAACTACAGCGAAGGAAGAGACGTGAACGCAGAAGACAAATTGGTATCGGCATTTAAAGAATTCATTGAAGCCGAAGGTGTTTCGACTGGCCTTTCCGTCGTCACTGGAATGTTCGTTTCGCTAGTCGAGGCTGTTACCGAAGCGAAAGGGCTTGATGCCTCAAAACAAATCAAGGTCGATGGCGGCGAGCAACGCGACATCACTATTCATGCTGCGAAAGGGTAACCCATGACCGAATTGAACATCGACCGCACTGCTGCCGAGCAGGAATACGCAAATATCGCACACGACTTCGTAAAAAACCCAATCGGAAGCCGTGACTGGTGCATTTTCTGGGAAGGTTGGTGCGCCAAAAAGCGCTCCATGCAGGTCAGCGCGGAGCCGGTAGCCGAATTTAAGCGATGGAATAAAGGTGGAAGTGGAGAACACGTTAGCGTCCAATTCAATATTGATCCATCTACGTTGCCAGATAACGGAGAATTATTCCTCGCCCCTCCAGCGCCTGTAAGTGCTTCTGCAATGTCAGACACGATGAAGACACTCGTCGCCGAAGGGCAAGAGCAGGACGATGATGCCGCGTGGCTCGCGGAACATCGGGAGCGCAAGCTGACAGCGCCTGTAAGTGAGCCCGACGAACCGAAGAAAGGCGATATCGTCGTCTGGCTGCGTCGTCGTGCAGGGAATGATCTGGTCATGATTCCGGGGCGCCTTGCTGGCGAGATCGCGGACCACATCGAGAAATTGGCAGCGCCTGTAAGTGCGGAGCCGGTGAAGGGTCATATCATGGGCAGGTGGTTCGAGGCAAAAACGATAGATGAGATGCAGGCGTTTTATCTTTCCAGACTGTCAGCCATCAAGGAAGCCGCGAAAGAAGTTGGTTATGCAATCGCTGTGCATGGATCTACTCGGCGCGACTTCGACCTGATGGCAATGGCATGGCGCGATGGGGCAGTAGATAAAGATGTTCTTGCGCACGCTGTTGCGATGGCGGCTTGCGGCATAGATCGTGAAGGCCCTTATCAATGGGAGGAAAAGCCGCTTGGTCGGTCAGCTACATCCATACCGGTTTGCTGGACTACTTGGCACGACATGGTCGGCGCTGGACATATTGATTTGTCCGTTGTAGAAGTTCCTGCTGCGGTTGGATTCACAAATCATCTTGCGCGAGCTGAGGGTATTGTCGCGGGTTGGCCTGAATGGAAACAAGGCTACAAGCTCACCAAGGATTATTCATTGCCAAGCGCGGATGCACCAACTGAAGAGTTTTTAAGCGCCCCGCCATCCACAGATGCGAAGGACAGCGAGCGCATGTTCCCCATGCAACATCCTTGCCTGCCAATTCCATGGAAGACGGCGGAAATTATCTATGCCGGGTATGCGGCGCTTTATGGCACGAAGCAATCAATGGAGCGGATGGCTGAACGTGGCGGGTTCGGATGGGGCGAAGTCGGCATCATTTATCGCGAGCCCCGCGCCGGGAATCTGATGGACAAACTATCGCGCGCAGCTATCGCGGCTAAGGAGGCGGGAAAGTGATATTTAAAATACTGGGAATTATCGCGGCGCTTGCCGCTTGCGGATACATCGCTGCTGCTGGATGGGCAATGAATGCTATGTCGGTAGGATTTAGCGGAAAGGTAAGCTGGATTGGCGTGATTCTCTTTCTGGCTGGCGTCGCTGTGTTCTGCCTGACCATTTACTACTCGCCCTTTTCGATTTCGTTTAAGGAATCCCCATGAGCCACCAGTTACTAACGAGCCGGAATAAGCGCGAGGGGAAATACGCTGGCAAATTCAACGCGCGGCATTTCCGTACAAGAGAGCAATACGAAACCATGCCGGGCTACGAGTGCGCATTTGATGAATGGTGGTTCTCGCCATATTTTGACGATGACGGCGTATATACAACAATGCCAAGGAGCGTTTCTCGTGACTATGAATAATCAACTTCCCAAACTACCAGAGCCATTCAGCGCAGAGTTATTCCATGCCGACCAAATGCGCGCCTACGCCGAACTCGCCATTGCCAGCGTGAAGTGGGAGCCGCTGAGCGATGAGCAGATTACTGAACTTGATCTGCCGGGAATGATGTACATAGACATCGTACGCAAGGTCGAACAGGCCCACGGCATCACCGCTACTACTGTTAGCAGGGAGGATAAGAAATGACGCTCAACGAACAGTACGCGAAACACATGATCGCTGGAAACACGAATGCGTGCATCGCCATGGAAGAGAAATATGGCCTGTATGGCTACCCGCCTGAACTAGTCAGCGTCGGCCTCGCGGCCATCGAAGCTGGTCATGCGCCGGAGGATGCTATCTACGCTGTTATCGGAGAGGATGGGAATGCCGATTAAGCCAGTGGTGCGCACGGTATATTTTGCGCCGACGCGTGGTCGCCACTATATGACTAAAGGCGGCGCTATCAGGGCCGAGGCCCGCGCCCTTCTCAAGAACAAGTTTCCATCGGAGAAAGCGGAGTATGAAGAACCCGGCTTTCAGACCTACCCCGGCTTCTACTGGACAGATCTGCCGCGGTCGGACGTTCTGTTTCGCCGCGTATGCCGACTGATCAAGAATTCAACGCCACCAGCACCAGGCACTGAGGGAGAGTGAAAATGAAAGTATATAAGGTTGAATTGCTTGTCTTGGACTTTGAGGGATATGGCGCAGACAACATTAGAAGCGTTGTCGAAAATAGCCGCCACATGAACGCGTCGGTTATGGCGGTTGAAAGCAGAGAAATCGGTGAGTGGCAAGACGACAATCCACTGAACCACCGCGATAAGGCTAAGGAGGAATTCAAACGCCTTTTCGAAAGAGCTGAGGGAGAGTGAAGTGAGCGCGCCGAAAGAAGGAAAGCGAGTGCCGGCCAAAGAGGCTGCAGCAATTCTTGGAATCGAAGAGCATCTTATCAGTCGGCTGGATGCCGGCGGGCGCTGGATCAAACGGTATAAGCTGACGCGAAAGACACACGTATATGACGTCGATTCCCTTTATCTTTACTTAGAATCATGCCAATCGAAACCATTACAAAAGCCGGGCGCAAGCGGCTCCGCTGGACGTTCAACCGGATCATTTCGGGCCAGCGTGTCCGCCAAACCAAAGTTCTCCCTGCGGGAATATCTACCGCAGAAGCAGACGGTTTAGCGCGTGCCTGGGAAGCTGAGATTTACGCGCTGGCGACCGGCCAGCGGAAAGAGGTTGTGACGATCGGCGATTGCGTTAAGCTGCATGTCGCAGATAAATGCGCTGAATGGAAGGATGCTACCGCGCGCATCGGAATTCTGGAAAAGTGGGCTCCCGAGTACAAAGATCAAGACGCGACTGACTTGCATGACTGGTCAAAGAAGTTTGTCGGCTATATGCGAGCGAAGCAGGATAAGCACGGTAAACCAAAGAATCCGCTTACAGACAGTTCTATCCGCAATGTTTTGGCGTACCTACGGGCAGCGATGAAATACGCATTCAAAGTAGGCAAGCTTTCTGAGGATCAGACGGCGCGCATGACGATACCGTCAGTCAATAATGAGCGCCACCACTACCCTGATCGGCGGGAGATGCTTCGGATCGCCAGGAAATGCCGAAACCGCCAGGTACGCGCCGCGATTCGGATCGCCTTCTATTCGGGCATGCGGAAGGCAGAAATATTACGTGCCAAGCGTACCAAGAAGGGATTTTTGTTGGAAGATACTAAAAACGGTGAACGGCGGATAATCCCCATCCACCCGCGCATTGCTGTTCTGGCACGCAAGATTCGCTTCACGATCGATGAGGAAAAAGTATCTGATCAATGGGATATCGCCCGGGAGCTGGCAGGGTATCCGGATACACGATTCCATGACCTGCGACACGGCGCCGCATCAGAGATGATCAACTCAGGCGTAGACCTATACACAGTCGGCGCTGTACTCGGTCATATGTCGCCGGCATCGACTCGCCGTTATAGCCATTTGGTGACCGACCGATTAGCTGATGCTGTTTCTAAAATCGGTGGTAAAAAGGGGAAATAGAGTGTGTGTATTTCTGCCATTCTATTGTATTCAACTGTATCTATTCACAGTATTTATAATGGCTAAGTCATTGATATTTGCCTGCAAACCCTATGCAATGCTGTGTTTAATAACAGTTATATCGGACTCTTAATCCGTAGGTCGAGTGTTCGAGCCACTCACGCCCCACCAAAGAATACAAAGGGTTCCAAGCTATTGGAGCCCTTTTTCTTTTTCAGGTCAGTGTGCATTTTTCTGACAAACTCAACTTGGTTTCGGTCCATGCAGCGGCGCATCGGTAACCGGTGGCGTCTCATTCAGAATTTCAACAGCCCACTCCTGCAAAGTCGTCGCTGCATTATCGGCATCGAATGAATCGCGCTGCCAGCCACGTACCATCATCGCCCGATCGCGCAGGCCAATGATCTGAGGTTGATAGAGCGGGAAGAGAAGATCAGCAGTCCCGACGGCCTGACTCCCCCATTCGAAGAAATGCATGACCGGGTAGCCTTCAACGATAAAGGCCTGGATCCGCCCGCGCATGCCTACATCGGCGGCAATATCTTGCTCGCGCCGGCGCCGTCCTTTATCTCTAAGCTGGGTGACTTTTGCGTACATGGATTTACTGTATAAAAACACAGTGTATCGTAAACGAATTCAGCCATATAAGATTGCCCGCGAATAATCACGATAATTACAATGCATAAAATCGCAAACAAAGACATTCGGCTTGACTTTCTTGATGGGCTTCGCGGATGGGGCGCTTTAAGCGTTCTGCTTTATCACACCTTCGTACAAGGGTTCCCGATCACGGAAAAGGTTTCTGTCGAACTGTACCGATTTTTCTTATTCAATGGCCCCCTAGCCGTCTGGATATTTTTTATCGTTTCTGGATTTTCCCTATCAATTAAATATTTCCAGTTTGGAGATATTGCATCGCTACGAAGAATCGCTTTGGGTCGCTATATCCGCCTGATGATTCCGATCCTCGCGGTGGGCATTATTGTTTTCATTCTATTCAAGCTCTCGATAATTCCCGCGGCATCTGAACGCCCTTCAGCGTTTCAAGCGTTCCTTGCCGTGCCGCCGACCCTGCATGATGCTTTGAGGTTTGGCCTGTTCGACGTATTTTTCAAGTACGACGCGAGCAAATCATTATCGCCTCCGCTGTGGACGATGGCCTATGAACTATGGGGTTCAGCAATGGTCATCGGAACGTTATTTGTCGCTGGAAAATCACCGTATAGATTTGCACTCTATTTGGCAATCGGCGTATTGGCCCTGCTCGTTCATGTGTTCTATATCAACTTCATAATAGGGATTGTGTTTGCTGACGTCTACTCTGGCGGCCTCAGGCACAGATATGCCAACCTATGGAAATATCTCCCCGGCGCGGCCCTTGTCGCCGGCCTAATTGCATCAGCATTCCTCAGAAGAGAATCGTCAGATTTTCATTTTCTTGCCAGCGCTGCGTTAATCTCATTAGGCGTTATTTTTGATAAACATGCCGCGCGCGCCATATCGTCCAAGTTGAGCAGGTTTCTTGGGCGCATTTCCTTCCCGCTATACCTCATCCATTCCACGGTATTCTTTTCATACTCACTTTGGGTATTTGGGATATGGGGAAGCACGGCAGAGAGTTCATTTGAGGTGAAAATCTTGCTGAATATTTCCACTGTTTTAGTGGCAATCCTTGCCGCCATCGCATTGACACCAGCGGACACTTTCAGTGTCTGGCTATCGAAAAAATTCGCCGCTGTGTTTGTGCGAAAGCCGTCCCCCGATCAGCGCTAAGCCACGCCTTTTACCTTCTCGATGGTGCGTAGTCCACCGATGCCAAGCATTCCTAGCAGAATGGTAGACATCTCAGTGAAGTCCAGTACTGGCAACGTGATCGGATGGCCAAAGTATGCAGCAATGAACACCAGCAGCGGGCCGCCGACGAATTTGAAGGCGAACGCCACGCCACACACCCAGCCTACAAACGGGCGCCAACCAGCCACAAACACGCTTGTATTGGTCGCCTCAGCCTTGTTGACGTCGATCTGACCGGTCGCAATCTGCAGGTCAGCATTCAACTGCGCGAGTTCGCCAGTTTGCGCCATCTGCATGACTTTCAGCTTGGCTTCATTCGCTGCCGCTGGATCAGGGAAAAGCTTGTCGAGCAAGCCGCCAAGTAAAGGAATGAGTGCAGGCCACATTTAAAGTACCTCTTTCGCGCGATTGTAGAGTTCCTGGCGATCTACCAGACCATTTGTGCCACCGTTGATTAGTTTTGTGATGCCGATGAAGTCTCCCTTGTCGGCCAAATCGTTGAGCTTGTGCGTTGACCAGAACCAGCCTGCTGATCGGGCCGCGTTCTCCGGCTCCTCAACCACTTCCGGGTTCTCAACGCAATTGATATCCAGCGCCATCATCAGTGCCATATAGTTCGCGCGCCCGGTGATTTGGATCAGGCCGCGACCTTTGTATTTCACGCCGTCACCAGGCTGCTTGTTTCCGAGATCCTGGCGCCCTTCATAAGCTGCGCCGCTGGCAAGTTCGCGCACGTACCGAAGCTGCCCTGACTCATGCCCTACCTGTGCCAGAAACGCTGCTTGACGGGCGGGAGTATTGATTTCAAACTCATCCATCGTCTTGTTGAGGTAGTCGAGCATCACGAAGGCGCGCGCGCCGGCAGTAGGCATTATCTTGCGGAGTTGATCGATATTCATGGCTTTGGCCCTTCCTTAAGATACCAATACGCCGCTGTTGCAAGCACCACAATCACCGCCCAGATGCCTCTATCGGCCAGCTTGATACGCAGCTCAGCGTAGAACCGCGTTCGCTCCTCTGCCTTCCGTATAAGCGCCTCATGGTATTTCCTGTGAGCCTCGGCATCTCCATCAGGGAAGCCCTCCTTGATCATCTCTTCCAGCCTCTCAAGGTGGCCTGTGTTCTGCGAGTGACGCGCCCCCTGGTCTTCATTGAGCTTTCGCAGCAAATCCAGCACTTTCCGTTCAAAGCCATTGTTTTGTTCCTGTGTCAGCACTATCGCCCCCAATAAAAAAGCCACCCGAAGATGGCTTGTTGAGATCAGTTTTTATGTGATTGCGGCCAACTCTTCAGGAGTAGGCTGAGGCTTTTCGTAGTTCCAAATGGCGATGAATGGGCCATTTCCATCGGAATTATCTTGAAGCTGGATAGTGCCGTTGTAAAAATATTCCGGATGATCTGCGAGTTCCGGATAGATGGTGATAATTTTTTCGTAAAGTCCCATGATTATGCCGTCCTTATAAGTGCGCCGTTGAAATAGGTTTGATATTGCTGTGCTGTTGAATTTTGCCCCGTGCCAAGATATGTAAAAATCTCAACGTAGTCGGTTGTTCCGTTGAGATATACAAGCGATGAAACTGACGAATTGATCGAAGAAGAGTTACCAATCGACCCATCCTTAAATCGCGTACCATTTTTGAAAATGGATGCAATTACTTGCGTTGCGGGAGACCCGACAAATCCCGCACCTGCACTGATCTGATAGTAGCCAGCCACAAGCGGCGTAAACCGATAGTTCGTAGCATTGTCGAATGCAGCAGCAGTATCAAAATCCTCTGTTTGAAACTGCATTTTGGTGAAAGTGATGGATGAAACGGCCTGCGTAGAGCTTTGGTAAGCTGAAAACGCAAGCCCTCTCGCTGGATCTTTTGCTGCGATATATTTCACACAACGCCAATTGCTTGTTCCTTCGCAGACGAATTCAGCGATGTCGCCGGCGACTGTTGTGATGTTTATGCCGCCTGGCAGAATCAGCGAAGTGGCGTTGTGGGTGAGGGTTAAAGCGCCGTCAAAGACCAACGTGCGGGAAATGCCAGCAGACGATGAGCCAAGCGACGTAATGGTCGTGGTGCCGGTGATATGGATATAGTTGCCGTCCGTATTCCCGGCGATTGACACAGTGGCCGCTGATGCCATTGATGCGCCTTGCGCTTGCTCGCGCCGTACAATAGACTGAGTTGCACGCAGGTAGTCATCGAGGGATGATCCGATCGGATCTGTGCCGGCAGGCGAATTGCTTGCCGCCACAACATTGAGGTCGGTAATTACTGATGGTACTGCCATATTTTCTCCATTGCTTCACAGCGTTAAGAGGTTTGATTGGATCACTTCAATTTTTGGGAATACATCGAACCGACCAAAGCCGGTGCGATCCTTGCGTCTATCATTCTTGCTTGGTGGAATTCGCGTTAGCTGGCAACAGTAATGGAGCCGTCAATAAGCCTGCTGGAATTGCTCGCTGGCGCACTGGCGGCGCAGACAGAAGTCCACTCGGAACATTCAAAGCTTGGTTGATGCCAACTTGCGTGGTGAAATTTCTGATCGGCTGGCGAATGAATGTATCTGCCCCAGGAATCCGAGAAAGAATCTTGTTGTTTGCAATAAAATCCAGCGCACCGCTCAAAGCTAGCGCGCCTGAATTTGAGTTGTTCACAGCACTTCCAACGGGCTGAAACTGCTCATAGCTCGACACTCTGCCAAGCGATTTCAGTTGCGCCACTTCCTCCGGCGAAAAGAACATCCCCAGTTTTTGATCGCCGATATTAGCAATGGCCTTATTCAGTGAAGACGAGCTGACTTTGCCGACCTCGTCAGCCTTACCGCTGATTGACTGCTCTTTCAAGTATTTCGCGATCTGCCCACGGATTGTTTGCAATGCGCCAGGGTCTTGCTGTACGGCGGCGCGCAAAGCCTGCAAATCTGCTACATTCGCACGCCCACCTTGACCGATTATGAAGTTCTGCACGAACTTATCTGGCTGCACCCCATCACGCAATGCCTGCAACGCAGGAGTGCCTTCTACCTGCTGCATGTATGTGCGATTTAGGTTTCGCGCCTGATTGAATGCATCAATTGCATCTTGTCCGATGCTTTGCGCTGGCACTGCCAGAGCGTTTAATTCGCCTGGCCTACGCGTCATTATACCTGTCCCTGCTGCTTGATTCGGCACAGGCTGTGGCGCACGTTGGCTCATCAGAGGCGTCTCGTCTAACGCCTGACGAACCAAGCCAAGAGAATGGCGAACATTACCATCTGCACTTGCCCGTTGAATGCGACCAATGTTCGTTTTCAGCTGCTCCGCAATTTCTACGTTCAAGGGCATTTGTCCTTGCGCAATGCGGTTCAGTGTGTTGCGAATATCGGTAGGGAGGAAGCTTTCTGCATTTGCCTGGTTCAAAAGATTACCAGCGCGTTGCGTGAACGCGGAAGGATCAAGATTGGCACTACGCCCAGCAGAGTCACGCGCACGGCTGTACGCATCTGAGATAGCACTACGCGCAGCTTGGTCAGTGTTGTCGAGTGCCGCCAAGATTCTGCCGCCAGCATCATATTGCGTCTGCGGAGTATTGGCGCCAAGATCATTCAGACGGTTAATGAAGGTCGCATTATTTTCATTTTGCACACCAGCAAGACCTTGCAAAGTTGCGTCAGTGGAATTTGCTCCTATTTTTGCCAAGTTTTTTTCTTGCGTGATTTGTACGGGGTTAAGCGTCAATGAACCGCGTGTAGGAGTCGCGCCGACAAGACGATAGTCTATCAATCGGCGTGCCGCATCACTATCAAGAGTTCCGTTGTTCATGGCGGAGCCAATATCATTGCGCAATTGCTGTTTAACGCGGTTCCCGATATCAGCGTATTGAATTCCATAATCTCCGTTGTCGATGAGATTCTGGATCGTCACATCAATAGCCTGGTTACTACGCGCGGGGGTCACTGCATTCTTCAATGCGCTTACGGCTTTCTGGCCGCCGGCCAATGCAGCGGGAGCCAGCAATCCAGCAGCCAAAGATGCCGCCATTTGCGCACCTTCACCGCCTCCAGTTTGCTTCGTGTATTCGCCTGCAGCGCCTGCGGCAGCGTTCGATGCAGCCTGAGCGCCCGGATTTGCGGCCAGCATACGCATGACGCCTTGTGTTGCGCCAGTGGTCAAGGGAACAGCTTTAGCAGCCAGTGCTACTGGAACGGCTCCCCCGGCCACAAGCTCACTCGCGCTGCCGACAACTTTTTCAAGGTCATTCTTTGGCTTTGGAAGTCCGATCGTATCAGCTAAAACTTGCCCGCTACCACCCTGAATATTCATGCCAAGCGCATTCAGTCCGGCACGAATCGGCGATGATGCTGCATCAAGAATGCCGCCGACGCCTTGTAAGCCGTAGCGCGCAGTCAAACCTACTTGGCGCGGGACGTCTGCCAAAGTATCGCTCAATTGCGCGCCAAATCCCTTTTCAGGCTGCACCGGCGCTGAGGCATCCAATCCAAGTAATTTCGCTGCATCCTGTACGGATTGCTGATTTGGCGCAGCAGCTTGTTGAGCCTTTGGCGCAATGCCGAGAACATTTGCGGCATCCTGCACGCTCATTGGTGCAGATTTACTCACGCCAGCCATCACCTTTGGGATATAGGCTTGCGTTTCAGCGGCTGGCGGTGCCTGACCATTCATCACCGCTTTACCTGCTGCACTGCCGCCGTTGTAGTGCGCCACGACTGCCGGCCAGTTGCCCTTGTATTGGCGGCCAAGGTCCGCGAGCATCCGCGCCGCACCATCAGCCGCCTGAGCCGGATCGAGCGGATTGATGCCGTATGCCTTAGCAGTCGACGGCATAAACTGAAAATCACCCAATGCGCCGGCATCAGAGAGCAAATTCTTCCCGTTCGCCGACTCCGTGCTGCGGATAGAGCTGAGAATGCCGTTTGGCAGGCTGTATTGAGCCTCCAGATCGCCATAGTTCATTTGATCCAGCCTTTCTTGCGTGCGCTGTCCAGCAACTGGGGGTTGCCATCTTTGATGATGAGATCAAGTGCAGCACGTTGCTGAGCATTAAGCATCTTGGCCGTTGGAGTAACCTGCACAGGAGCGGATTGTTGCTGAGTTGGGGCTCCCTGGCCGCCCTGCAAAGCTTGTTGATATGCCTGATCAGCGCCATTAAGATGCCCATATTGCGACAGATATTTTTCCTTGAATGCCAGTTCCTGAGCGTCTGAATTGAGCTGATTTTTGTAGTTGTTGCGGATCGCCATATTGACGTCGCCAGTCTTGTCAATGCTGGGCAGCCCGGACTTCATCAGGCGCACATCGGTATCCGACGAAGATCCACTTCCAGTAGCTCGCATAGTCGGCGCAAGCGCACTCTGGATCGATACCATCTCTTGCTTACCGGGATCAAATGTCATGCTGTCAGGAAGCATCTTGTCTGCGATAGTACCGGTAGCGCTTTGCTGATTCAGCGTACCGAAGCGCTCCAAAGCGGAAAGCGTCTTACGGCCTTTGGCTACCGAATCACGCAGATCTTGCAGCTTCTTGTCCTCTGCCTCATACGTTGACTTGCGCATCTGGTCGGCTTGCTCTGGCGGCATGCCGGCCCATGGCGCGCGCGGTGCATTTGGAGAATTAGGCGGCGGCCCACCGCCTGACATATCAGGTTGGCCTGTAGGATTTGGCTGCATCGATGGCGATCCGTTACCGGTGGCTCCTGGCGATACGATTTTCCCACTGGCTTTGTCGAAAATCAGATCAGGCTTATAACCGGTGCCTGGCACATACTGCAGGTCTGGAACAGGATTGCTATAGATTGGCTTCCCAGTAGCCTCGTCATAGACGATATCGTCTTTCTTCAATGTCACGCGGCCGGCTTGCTTGGCCTTCTGTTGCATATCGAGTGCGACCATAGGGTACTTCGCAGCAATCGCGCTGATGAGCGCCTGCGAGTCCATGCCGCCCGGCGTTGCAGCGGTAGTTGGCGCCATGCTCGCAGCCTGAACCGTAGGCCCAACAGGGCCGCCAGCCTTCGCTACTTGCGCCATGGCGTTCTGATCTGCAGTCATCGCCGGTTTGTAAGCATTTTGCGCAGCCTGATCGATGTAGTTTTGCTGATCCTGCTGCCGTTTCATCTGGTCGACCTGCATCTGCGTCATGGTGTTGGCAAGGGATGCGCTCTTGAGGCGTTGCTGCTGGTCTTGTGCGCTGCTGTAGCCATTCAGGCCTGACAAGCCAGCCATACCGATCGTATTGAGCGGCCCGGCATTGCGTCGGGCGCCAGCTAAACCGCCGAATGCGGCAGACAGCAAGCCCTGCCCTTCCGGGGTCTTCGCAAACTCGGAGAAATCATCAAGCAAGCCCATTACATGCCTCCACGGTACATTTGACGGCGCGCCATACGTTGCTGCGCGGCCTGAGCAAGTTCTTGGTCAGTCGTTTGCTGGTTCTGCGCGGCAAGCTGCTGCAGTGCAGTTGATCCGTTCTGACCTTGATAAATCGGCGACGGTTGCACATGAGACGGTTGTGAGCTAAGCAGGCCTTTTGCCATAGATGCGGCCTGCATCGCGTTACTGCCCTGCTTCGCGTACCCCATCGCCGTGCTGAATGGAGAGCTTGCAGGTGCTGCTGCGGCCATGCCCGGATAGAGCGATGATCCGGCTCCTGCACCAGCCTGCAGCCCTTCACCTGCGGAGCTTGATAGCAAGCCTGTGCCTCCGCCCATTCCTTCGGCTGCGCCAGCGCCTGCAGTTGTCAGCCCTGTGCCACCCGATACTCCGCCAGCAGCGCCGCCCGCAGCACTTGCGCCCCCACCTAAAGCACCAGCGCCAGCACCACCAGCAAACGCTGATGTGATGGCGCGAGCAATGCCGTGCATGGTTGCACCTGGGCCCGTGTTGATGCCGGCTGCCTTCGCTTTGTCGTAGGTGTCGGAGGAAGCGCCGCCGTATTGATCCACGATCGGCTCGTAGTCCTTGCCGAGGATTGACCCCCATACACTTGAACTGAATGGGTCGCCGGCGCCGATAAACGCGCGCTCAGGATCTTTCCCGAGCTTGTTGAGCATCTCGCCAAGGTTAAATGATTCAAAGCTGCCTACATCGCCTAAAAAACTCATGGTTACTTTCCTCCGCCGCCGGTGCTTTGCGTTGTCGAGCTAGCACCTAGATTTGACCCAAACACCCCTGACATAGCGGCGAGTTGCTTGTATGGCAAATTCTGCTGGTCTTGATACTGACTGTAGCCATAGTCAAGATTTTGTTGCGATTGATCCTGTAGCGTCTGGCCGGCGCCCATCAATTGCGCGGCGTCGGTGTAAGCTTGATTGCCGAATGTTGGCGCTGTTTGGATTGCTTGTAGTTGGCGACTACGGTCAGAATCGTATGCGGCACCGTACATCTGGGAAGCGGTGTCATCAAGATTCTTAGCGTACTGAGCCTGTGTCCCCGTATTACCGAACGAGCCTGAGTTGACTGCCGCCGTGTTGAAATTCGACGTCACGCTGTCTTGTGCCTTTTGGACTGCCTTGTCGAGATATGGGTTGGTCGCCCCGCCGCTAATCATGCCATTCAGGTTGTTTTCGGCATTGTTCATCGTCGCAGAGCCATTATCTGCACGATTTTGAATCTTCCCAATCGCATCATTCTGGATGGTATTCATATCAGCATAGCGCTGACCATTGTATTGATCGTACCCAGTGTTGCTTAGATTGATCGCCTTGTTCGTATAGGCCGTTGCAAGCGGCTTAAGTTCGTCGGGGATACTCTGTGTTGTCGTGCTGGTTTGATCGCGACCACCGCCGCCATCGCTCATAGGATTACCTCTAATGTTGTGTAAATAGGCGCAAAGCCAAGTTTCATTTCATACAATCGCGCCTGCGCTAGTTTTGCGCAGCAACGCACCCGAGAGCATCCGAGATCTGCGGCTAGATTCTTCACGGATCCAAAGAACTGCTCAAAATGCGCGTTGTGTGCGACGAGGTTTGTCACATGCATGACGCGGAAATTAGGGAGCGCATCAACGCGAAAGACTGCCCAGCCGACTTTCCCTTCATCACTATCCATCCTGACAAGTTGCCTCTCGCCGCGTGAAATCAGCATCTTTAGTTGATCTATCGTGCATTCCTCGGCGCAAGACTCAGACAGCGAATTTGCCCCGTCCTTCCATGCTGCATCTGTGTGATGCGATGGGATTGGAATCAGCTTCATCAGTTACCCGTCAAAAAACGGCATTGCAACCATGTTCCAGGCGTCCCGCCAGCCACGCAACGCCATCCATGGACGATGTACTTTGATCCAGCTGTGCCGGTTTCTGCTGGGGCGCTGTTCAGCACGAAATCTCCAACTGCCCATGTTCCAGTGGTCGGAACGGAAACACGTGCGGTGTAGAAAAATGCCTGTGTGCCTTCCGATATTCCATTGACTTGTGCAGCGATAGCGCGAAGCAGGTTTGTCAACTTAAACGACAAATCTTTGATGTATTGCGGCTGATCATTCCCAACAATAGGGAGGTTCGGATCGACTTGGATCTTCATCAGAAAGTCCCGTTTCCTGCGTATGTCACCGACACGCCAAGTTCTTCATGGTCACCGGTGAAATCAAATTTCAGACGATGCCAGCGCGCAGAAGACAGCACGTCAAACTTGCCCGCCGCCTCATTGCTGGTCTGGTCTGCCACAAACGCCGTACCTTCAACATCGGTGCGCAGATGCGTCATAGTTGCAGTTGTTGGAGACACAGCGTGTCTCAGCCTGACTTTTGTCGCCGTTGTGTAAAGCTCGTCGTCTCCCATGTCGAATAGTGTCAGCGACGAAGCACCGCAGATGCCGGAGATCGATCGCACAATATTGTCAGTGCCAATCACCGCGAGAACTGGAATGGTCGACGTCCAAAACGGCGATTCATAGCTGATATTTGGCAGCGAATCCCATGTCGAATACAGCGTTCCCAGTCCGTCATAGGTGATTGATGGCGAATAGTATTCCAGCGCGCACTGTATAGATTGCGTCGTGGCGCCCCACTTGTTCACTCGGTAGTTGTAGACGATGGCGTCGGTGAGCGCACCGTTAGAGCCGACAGTTGGATAGAAGAACCATACACAGCCATTGTTTCGATCATGCGTGCCAATCACGTTGTACCGGTACGCTGGGTCTAGGCGCGACTGAAAGAACCACTTGCGGATCTCGGCGCCAATAGGAACAGGCCGGGAACCGTCGAACATGTAAAAATCCTCATAGCCCATGAACACATGGGCCGTCTTGATGTTGACGATCGCTTCCTGCGACGGCGCGCCTATCTCACCCGGGATTGACTGGAACTGCCAGACTGTAGGGGCGCCCACGTAGGCGCCGATGTACATTGATCGGTCTTTGTAGGCGATGATGTTCGTGCCGAGGTTCGCCAGGCCGGTAATCTTGCCGGGCGTATCGACCAAGCGCCCGGATGTGCACTGCGTTGTCAGCGATGGCGTCCATGCCGTCTCATCGAACACGCCACTGCACCACCAACGGTCTGGAGAATCCCCGAACGTACCTTCCAGCGTGTCGGCCAGCATCACAAATCCGGACGATGTGGTGATGCATGATGCCTTTGGCGCGCCAGCCACATCTGCGAATGCGCCAGATGTCGAACGTTGCAGCAAGTCGCTTTTTTGTACCGCAAGAGAAGCGTCACCAAACTGAGAGAAGCGCCAACGCGTCGCAGCAGCGTTGTATGCGCCTCCGGCTGCGCGTGATACATCTACCCATGATCCGCTTGTCGCTTCCCATAGTTTCGTCGCTGTGCCTGCGAAGATGCGCTTGGTGCTGTCCAACTTCGTGCAGACAGCTGCTGCTGACGCTGCAGTTGCCAGTGCCGACAGGCCCACGCTTTGCGCTGTCGGTGCGCCAGCGTAACCGCGCATGGTCGGAACCATATTTGTTACGGCAGTCATGATGCCGGCTGTAGTCGGATCTAGGTCGGGCGCGAAGCCGGAAATCTGCTGATACATCAGCCGGCCCTCACCCGCATGGTTGATCCGGAATACCAGTCTTGGCTATTCACAGTGTCAATCGCCTCTTGGTATTTGCTTTCCCAAACTGGGATGCGCGCATCGTCTTTCAGGTAAGGAGCTGACTCACAAAGTGCGCCGTAGAGGTAGACATGCGGGTAATTGGTCATTAGCCACGTAGTGCCGGCAGCAGACAAGCTCGGCACGCGGCCCTTATAAATCAGATTGAGCGTGTAGTTTGCGTCGGGGATCGGCGCCATGTAGGCCGACGTCCCGATAACGGAATAGGCGTGCGGAACGCCAACAGTTCCGTATGGGTGCTTCGTCACCAACGTGTCCGGCGACTGATATTCCATGGTCACGATCGGCGACGCCGAGGCCACTGAAAGGTGCCGGATGTTTATGATGTCTGTCGGCAGCGCAACGTTGTCTACGCCGGATGTCACGGTCAGGGTTGTTTTGACGTCCTGTAGGCGCGCGTCGAGGTCGCCATTAATACGAATCTCAGCCAGGGTGATCAGGTCGGGGATGATCGCCGTCAGGTCGCTCCGGTGCAGGAAATTGGCAACAGAGGCCTGCAGGTCAGTGTAGTTCGTCAGGCTCATACGCGCCCCGGCCAGATGCGGAATGCCGCCAGTGCCGGATCATTCAGGACACGTTTCATGTGCTCCTTGTTCTGCATGAACTCGGAAAACAGGATGTTATGGTCGTTGCAATAGCGCTCGATGATGACGTAGGGAATTTTTGCAGCATGCTTCATCTCGCTGCTGCCGTGGAAACCCTCACGGCTCAGCGCCTTCGTATGCTCCGCAATCGGCGTGCAGTCCTGCGACCGCTCAACCGTCATCGCACCATCGTGCAGCGTGATTTTGGTACCGATATCGAGTGCGTCCATTACATGTTTTCCAAGGGTGATACTTGGACGACGCCAGCCGCAGCGACTTGAATCGCTGCGATCTTGGTCAGGTTGCCAACGGCGAGAATCACTGCATCGCCCGGCTGAACCTGCAAATCGGTGGTAACCGCAGTAACGGTGCCGTTACCCAAGCGCACGCAGGCCGGAGCAGTCGCCGCAATCCGAATATAACGAGGCAATTCACCAGACTGCATATTCGGCAGCGTGGCGCTCGCCGATGTGCCTGAAGTGGCAATCGCAATGCCGGTGACCGTGACGGTAATGCCGCCTTGGAATGTGTTGCTCATGAATTCTCCTGCGTTTCTCAGCGTTAGGCCCTCCGGCGCTTGGCCGGAGGTTGGTTTAGGCCGGGTTCAGCGTGACTGTAATATTGCCGACAGCAGAGGTTGCCGTACCGGTCAGGTCGAACGCAATCGCGTCACCAGCAGCCAGGAGCAAGTCGCTTGCCGTGGTCGACAGGGTCAGCGCTTGGCCCGCGTTTGCGGTGCCGACGAGGTTGTAAGTACCGGTATGCAGAACCGTGCCGGATGTGATCGCCGTGCCGCTCGGAACCTTGCGAATCTGAGCAGTGCAGGCGCCACCTGTACCTGCCACATCGACACGGCCACGAATGGCCTTTACGACATACTGACGGTCAGCAACGAAGAACGTCGAATCAACGGTCGACGCCAGGTAATTCAGCGTCACAGGGACGAAACCGCCATCACCGCCAGCGGAGCCTTCGATGCCGAACGAGCCATCGCCAATTTGTTTCATTTGGGGCATGTTGCTTCTCCTAAAAGGAAACGGGGCGACCGAAGCCGCCCCTGTTATGTCGATCCGTTAGGATTAAGCGACGTCGTAGATGGCGCCGTTGGCCTTCGGAGCGCGTGCTTCGACGGTCCATTCCACGACCAACTCGCGTTGCTCGGCATCGCCGGTCTTCGCCAGTTCGATCGTTTGGAACGGACGCAGGTACGAGATGGCCCACTTGTCAGCTTGCAGAACGAACACGTCGTTTGCATCTTGGAAGCGGGACGGCACGGCTTTCAGCTCGCCGAAGTCCGACACATAGACGTCGACCGAAGCGTACAGCTTGGCATCTTCCGACTTATCGAAGCGGGTTGCGTTGCCGGTGAAGGACGAAAAGGTTTGCTTGGCGCCAGGTGGCAACAGGATCATGTCAGGATCGCCGCCGGCAGTGAAGATCAACTGCAGGACAGATTTCAGGCGCGATTCTGTGAACGCGACCGCCGTGCCTTTGGTACGACCAGTATTGCCGGTGTACGAAGCCAGCGTGCCGCCGTTGTTGCTGACGTTGTCAACCACCCAGCCGACCAGGCCACGCGATTGACGCGGTGCGGTTGCGGTGACATCCAGCTGAGTCGCAGACGATTCCATGTCGCGGCGCAGCTCCAGAGCAGCCAAGGACAGCTGATAAGCCAGTTCGTCCTTGCGGCCGGCTGGGTTCATCGCTTGTTGAGTGCCGGAAACCACGACAGTCTTGGTCGAGATTTGCGTGCGGTTGTTCAGGCGAACTGTCGGTGTCACGGTCTTGGCGGACGCGTTGTCACCTTCGGCCTGGGCATTCGTTTTCACGGCAGCGGCCAGATCCTGAGTTTGCCATTCGTGCAGCGTGTTCGTCGCTTTTCCCTTGGACGCCATCGAAATGAACGGTGTCGCGGTCGGCGAGATACGGTAGATGGTGTCGGTCAGGTCTTCGCGGTTACCAATCGCGGCGGTGGTCAGGTAGGTATTGGTTGGTGCGGTCATTTATTTCTCCAGTGCCTCTCGGCATTAAGGATTAAAGGAGGCCACGAAACACTGCTGCGGCGTCGTCAATGCTTCCACTCTTACTGAGCTTCTGGAAGGCAGACGATCGCTTGTCCAGCGTTCGGGTTTCGCTGACGCCCGGCTTCTCGACCTTCTGCGGAAGGGTTGATACCTTCTTCGCGGCGGCCTGAGCTTTTTCCATCATCTTGTCGTAAAGCATGGCCTTACGCGCAACGACGACGTGCCTTGCATCAACGATGCTGTCGATTTCCTCCGCAGAAAAACCGTTACCTTTCAGGAATTCGGTAACTGCGGTTTGTTCGGCCTTCGATTTCACAGGGTCGGCCCATTCTGGCAACTTGGCGATGAGTTCTTCTCGCTGTTGCGCTACGAATCGGTCATAAGCCTGCTTTTGCTCGGCCTGGTGTTGCTGCACGAGTTGCGCTTTTTCCTGGTGAATGCTTTGCAACGCTGCTTGTCTCTGATCATAGAGGTGCTTTTGTTGCAAATACTCGACCGGGTCATTGGCAAGCAACTCCTGCCAATTGGTCTGTGATTGCTCCTGCAGGACTGCATGTAACAGCGTTTCCTGGCTGTGGAGCTTCTGCGCGTACTGAGTACGTTCTTGCTGCGCCTTCTGCGTTTCCGCTTCGGCAGCTTTACGCGCCTCTGCGACTTCCATCGTCTTCTTGGTGTAGTCGCTTTGACGCAAGCCGGATTTGTAATGCTCGGCAATTTCAGATTCAGTAAGCTCGACGTCCTTGCCATCAACTTTGATGGTGAACTTCTGCGGCTCTTCCTCTGGATTGCCTTCTGCATCTTCCGGCTCTTCCTCAGCCTCTGCTTCGGTTGCTTGCGCTTCCGGCGCTTCGGCTTCAGGTTGCTTTACCTCTTTCTCCGGCGCCGCTTCTGCAGGCTCCATCTGAGAGGCAAAAATTGCTGCTGCACTGTTTACGTCAAGTGCTGAAGAATCGGATTCACTCACGTGATTGTCCTTTATCGATTCTCAGGGTAGCCAGCCCCTGAAAGCGGCGCATCACTGCGGTCGCGTTGACCTTGCTGGAGGTTTTGAAACTATTTGCGGATCAGGAACGACTGACCGGTGAGGTATGCCCTCAGCCCTGCCAGATCCCTTTGACGCGGTCCAACATGCTTTGCTGGTGCTGGAGTTCCTTCGACGCCAGCATGCCCGTCTCCAGGCTTGTCTTGAGCGCACCCTGTACTTTGCCCAGCATGTGCAGCATCAGGTAAATCTTTTCCCGCCCCGCCTCGTCTCTTGCCGGTGAATTTTTCCATGCCTCTTTCAACTCCTGTTCGATGTCTTCGAATGCCGCGGTAAGCGCCTCGTTTTCGAGTGCTTCCTTAGCTCGATTGCCGTCGTAAATGCGTTTTTCAAGCGCCGCCATTCATTTCTCCGTTTTCTTCTTCCTCAACTGCTTCGGCTGCGTCTGATTGCTGCTTGCTCAATACCGACTGAGCGCGAATCTGCGCAACAAGGATTTGCGTTTCAGAGTCAAGCTTGGCTTTCCATTGATCAAACTGTAGCTTTTGCGATGCAAGTTGAGCATCAAGTTCGGCCTTGTGCTGACGTTCCTGCATGTCTGCCTGAGCCTGCAATTGCTGCTTCTGCGCCTCAAGCTCAAGCTCATGCTGGCGAAGCTTGGCCTGCATTGACAGCTCTTTCTCGCGCATCTGCATTTCCATTTGCTGCTTCTGCATGTCGACCTGCGTCTGCGCCTGGAATTTCTGTGCGTCCGCTTGAGTCTGCGCCTGGATCTTCACCAAGTCTGGATTCGGTGCTGGCGGCTTAGGCGGGGCTTTGGCAGGATCCGTCCAGTACGTCTCGCAGTTCTTGAACCCAAGTGCCTCAGACAGCTTCTTGGCCGACTGATATATGCCTTCCGGCGAAGTGATGCCGATCTGCAAACCTTCCTTCTGCACGTTCAGTTGCATCATCAGATGCTGAACCATTTGGTCTTTGCTGCCAGTGCCGAGGCCGATGTTGATCGTGAAACTGAACTGATTACGCCACTCGCGCGGGTCAATATCAACCCACTCCTCGCTCAGCTTGACCTCTTCGGCGGCGTCCTGATGCTGGCAGACCAGCTTGAGCATCATCTTGAACAAGTCGACCACGCCGCAAGCGAAGTTGCGCGCGATCAGGTCGGTGCGCATGTCCGCCTTGTTCGTGACGATATTCGCCGCAGTAGCCGTCTGGTTCAACGAGTCAGCGTTCGGCGTAGCCTGCGACATGCGATTCCAGCCGGTCGACTTCTCGGTGAAGGCTTCCATGTACTGCAGCATGCCCATTGCATCGCCTGAGTCTCCTGCCGCTTGATCGAGTCGGCCAACGGCACCAGGCGACTTGACACGAACCACACCACCAGGGCGCGACGTCAGCAAGTCGTCCAGATTGACCTGATTTTCGACCGCGTAATACCGGCCATTGACCTGCAAATACAGGTTGTCCAGCATAGCGCGCAAGATCGACGTATTCGTCTTCTGGCCTTCCATCGCCAAGTCAGCCAGCGACAGGCCGAAGAAGCGATGCGGCATGATCACAGGCACGATGTAGACGAACGGCGCCATGTCCACGACTTCATTTTCTAGGATCTCGTTGCCGGCGCGTACAACCTTGCGCAGTTCAGCAATCCCGTCGCCGTCGTAGTCGCAGCGGATATAGCACTCAGTCACCCAGATGATGCGTTGCGATTCATCCAGTGCCGGTTGATCCGTGTTGGCATAAGGCATCTCATCGTCAAACGAGAGACGTTCCACGCGCTCCATGCTGTACTGCTGGCCGTTGTCGTCCGAGGTCAGCTGGTCGACGTTCTTGTAGCCCATCGACTTCAACTCGGAGACGGTGCGCATTACGCGGTGGCCGACGAACATCGCATCCTTGATGTTCTTGGCTTTGCGGCTGATCAGAAACTCTTCAGGCGGCACGTTTTCGATGGCGATCTTGCCACCCTTCTTCGACCGCTTGCATGTGATGTCGTACACCATCTTGGGCGGCATCTGCATGATCTGCTGCATTTGCTGCTGCAAGGCCATGACAGCTTGAGCCGCCTGCTGATTGCCCTGTGTCGATGCGGTTTGCGCCTGCACAAGCTGCTTTTGCAGTTGAGTCAGCGCATCCTGGCGCTTCTCGGCATCTTCCTCATCTGGGTACTGTTTGACCTCTGTGACTTCGACCTCGTCGTCGTCCATGATCTCGGCAAGCTCGACGTCGGACAGCGCTTTATATTCCTCGCGCGTCTCTTCGTTGCGCGTATCCCACCATACTTTCAACATGCCGGCGCGCGAGATCAGCGCATCCTTGAACCACGTTTGCAGCACGTTGTGGCCGTCATTCTTCTTGTAGAACAGATAATTCAGGTAGTCGGTTGCGACCTTTGCGCTTTGCTCGTCGCTTTGCTTGGTCGGCTCCAGCTCAACGACGCGCTCGCTTGATGCGAACTTTGCCATCAGCTCAGGTAGAACGGACTCGATGACGTTGCGCACCTCGGTCGACACCACGGACGAACGCCCCTCGATGTCTGGCGGCGAAAGATCGCCCTTTGCAAGACCCTCGTAGTAGTACAAGGCCTTCTGACGCGCGTCTGCCAGCTTGCCGGACTGATAGCCGACAGCCTGCCTTAGCTCGGCGTCGGTTATTGCCTTAAGCTGGTCTTCGGTCATTCCTGCCATGTTTTCTCCGGGGCGCTTCGCAGCGTTGCCTAAAATTGGTACTTATTCTTGCTGTTCGAGTTGGTAGAGTGCTTCTTTGAGATCCCACTCAAGCAGCTTGTTTTGCAGCTTCTCGCTCTGCAGTTCAAGGGCTATGCGCTCGCTGCTCTTCGTCATGCTATCGATTCTTTCGTTCAGGGCAGCTACCTCGAATAGCAGCTTGTTCTGCTTCGTCTGTAGCGCATCCCGCTCCGCGGCGGCCTGTAGGAACTTCTGCTGCCAGATATCGGCACGGCGCTCACCATCTGTTTGGCAAACTAAGTCAGATGCTTTCACCGCATCATCAATTGGATACATGATCGCCATGCTCTCTCCGTTATGCGTAATTCATCTTTGGATACTTCAGAGGTGCCGACGTCCTTGGCGGTTCGTAACAGACGCACATAAGGCCGAACGCATCAGAACTGTGTGATGCCCAATCGTGGTTAGGGCCGAGGCCGATATCACGCGTTTCATCGCGCTTTTCGTGATACCAGCCCAGCGCGTCAATGCCTGGCTGCGTCTTCTCTTGGTCGAACCAGATCGATGGGAACAGCCGGCGCGCAGCTTCAACGCGAAGCATCGCAGCACCTTTACCCTGATTCGGCACGACAGTGACCGTGTAGCCAGCGGCTTCAAATGCTGACCGGTATGACACATCGATAACCTTGTCTTGCGTGTCGCCATCGTGTGGCAACCAGATTTCAGCCCGGTCAGGCGTGTAGCCCTGCGACCGCAACCAGTTCAAGTGCGCGCCGATCGGCTGGCCCTGCTGCTCGTAGTGGTTTATTGCGCGTACTTCCATTCCGATAAATTGCGCAGCCCAGAAGACGAAGTTGTCAGCCTTGGCGCCGGTGCCGCCGATGTCAGCGAACAGCCGAATCTTCATCAACGGATCGGCAGCCACACGACTGATGCGGCCCTCCGCCTTGGCCGCGTTGATGCTGGCCGCAAAGTAAGCGCCAGTCATCGCGGTGACGTAATCTCCCTCCCAGACGTGCGGATATGAGTCAGGTCGCTCGATCAAATCGCGCTGCCTTTCTCGCTCCAGCTTGGCCGGAAATTTTGGATTGTCGCGCCAGTTCAGTTCGGCGATCTTGATCAGCGGGTCTTTCGAATACCTGAACCGGATCTCAACCGCGGCTGTCTTGCGCGCCGGGTTCCAAGTCACCCAAAGCTCTGCATTCCAGCCATCGCCCTCTTCCCGTAGCGTTGGGATGACGATGTTCCAAGCCTGGTCTGTGACCGGCTCGGCCTCGTCTACCCACAGTAGAAGAATCCGGCCCTTTGACTTGATGCTGGCGATGTTGCGATCCAAGCCAACAAACGTGAACCAAATGCGGCCATCGCGGCTTTTGATGTACGTCTCGCCGACGTCGTAATAATCCTTGAGGAATGGCTCATCCTCGATTGCCCGCTTGCACTCTTCCAGCGATGAATCCGCCAGCGAGTTCATGAACTGCCGACCGCAAACAATCTGGCCGGTCACTCCCTGCATGCCGTAGATGTATCCACGAACTGCAGCCATCTTTGCAAAGCTGCGCGTCTTTGCCGACCCCCGCCCGCCGTAAGCACCACGAATGTCTGCTGGCCCGTCAAATATCTGGATCAGCTTCGGTGGAAGCTCAATTCGTGCTGTTGCCACTCATGCCAACCAGTTCAACGCGTGTGACAGTCTCGACCGGGCCGCCACCCTTGCCGGACACTTCAATACTCGCCAGCTTCGCATGCACATAAGGCGCAGCAGCCTGGGCAGCAGTAAGGCGCGTGCGCGGTTCCTCAGCGACGTCACGCATCACGGACAGCAGATACTCAAGCGGCGTCTGGCCGGATTCCTCGACGGCCTTCTGCAACTCAGCGGTGCGCTTGTTCGGGACGTCCTTCTTCCGACCTGCGCCTTCACGCTTACCGCCGCGACCTCCTTTGATAGGATTTGATAATTTTTCAGACATAGTTGGATTCCTTGCGGATTGTCCAGAAATAAAAAAGCCCGCGACCTTGTGGGCAGCGGGCAAGTCCGTCGGGAGGATGGAGGAGGAGACTCAGAACGCAAAAAAGCCCCGACTCAGCGAAGAATCGAGGCTTTACAAAATTTTGGAGGCAATAATCCCGCCTTCGAAGCGAACAATATCAATCCGAATGATTTTCCGCAAGTGGTCAAAACAAATAACTTGTGACTTCTTTGCTACGCAGGATTCTCGCCAGCTCTATCTTGGCTGCGTTGTACTCAGTCGTCAGGTCGGCGAAGTTGTACTGCCACACTTGCCCTATGCCAATTACCTTGTAGACCGCCCACTTCTGGCGCTTGCTCAGCGAGTCGATCGCCGCGTCAGTTACCGCCCCGACCTTCGTATCCTGGGCAAGCTGGGCCTCGTTCGTGTCGTTCCCGTAGCCGTCTTGGTTGCTGGCGAGTCCGCTCATGACCTTGGCCTTGAGGCTGTCGACGCCCTTGCCGCCCATGTAGAACTTCCAGCATTCGAGGCAATATCCCACCGGGTCAGGCCGGATTGGTTCGTAGCGCTGGTATTCCTCTTTGGGGACGCGCCTCAGCATGCTTTCTCCTGATCTTGGATATGGCGCTTAACGGCTTCGTTGGCGACGTCCGCAAGGCCGCTAATGTGGTCTTTCTTTGAATATATCGTGTGGAGCTCATGAATCTTCAAACTTGATTTCGGATAAACACGCTTTGGTTTTACGCGAAAATTACCGGACGATACAGTCTCAAAAATCATCAAGCTATTTACTTTCTCCCAAGCGTCTGGCGTAAAAGGGCTGCTGTATTCGACCTCAGCACCATCTATAAATTCCTTGATTGCCTCTGCGTATTTGTACGGCTTTCCCATGCTTCCTCCTGATTAAGATGCCAGGCCAATACGGCGCAGAAAACCACCAGGCTTATTCTCTGGATCCACATGCACCACGGTGATACTGCCGGCGCGCGGCGGCATCTGGAACTGATACGCCGCGTCCATCTGCAACAATTCCTTGATCAGTTCCGGAATCGCATCGCGCATCTCATGGGGCATCTCGGAGAAGTTGACGCAGTGCATCGCCGACAGGATCTGATACGTTTCCGTGCCTTTGACTTGGATATTCATCAGACCGGCTACCTTATCAATTGCGGTGATATCCAGATAACCACGGCGCATCATGTGATTTAGGCTCGTCATTGCCGCAACGTTTTTCAGGTTCTCTTTGTCCATTTATTCCTCCCAATCCATCAATTCATCAAACACGATCGCGAATGCCGCGCCAAGGCATATCAGGAAGATTGCGGCGCCCATGAGGATGGCGATCATTTGCAGGGCTCCAGTAGATTGCCGGAGAAACCAGTTCCAGCTGCATCAGCCGGAATATATGGAATGGCAACCCATCTTTCTTGGCCTGCGCTGTCCTTCCACAGCTGCTGGACTTCAAACCAATTTGGTGAATGCCGGTGGTAAAGGCATCTCAACTGCACCGTTGGCGCGAACTCTGCGATCGCCTCTTTCAGCTTCTCTTCGTTGTGGTTGCTCATCACCCCTCCCTCTTCTCAATCCAGACTGCCAATGAACACAGATGCCCTACCAGCCAGTACAGGCCGATGCAGATCAGCATGCCGATGATTCGGAGTAGGCGTTTCATGGCGCACCAACACATTTCTGTAGACGGGCGATCAGCGCGGCAAGATCAGCCTGTTCCCAGACAGCAAAAAGTTGGTCAGCGTCAAAACTGCCATCACGGCCCATGCAGTTCATATCTACTGCAGCAGAACCACCTTCTTCCATCAATTGGCATGCATCGAAGAATTCATCGCTTCCTGCGCCTTCGACGGCATCTACGATTTCCTGTACCAAGAAGTCGCCACACTCAGGCCATGTGTCGCCTTTGATCTGAGGAACCTCAAAAACGCAAGGATGGTATTTACTGAACAGCACGCCGGACGGCATTGACAAAAATGTCTTTCTGTTGACGATCTTCATTTAAACCATCCTCGTCTCTTCGTTCCGCGCCGCCTCGCACTGGCGCTGGAAGGTTGAAATGTCCAAGATGCCGAGGGGCTTGAACTCCTGAATGCGCGGCCCGGCTTGCGGTGTTGGCTCTACGTAATCAGGATTCAGCCGGTACACTTTCGACGGCCCAGCATTCAGACGAAGCACCACGCCGCGGTCGATCAGCCAGATAAACAGATCGCGGATCGTCTTGGGCGAGCAGCCGAACGACTTGGACAGCCCTTGCACGGTGTAGTCCTCGCCGTCGCTCAGGGCTTCAACCAGCATCGCTTCGGTTACTTTCTTTTTTGGCATTTCAATCTCCCTTGCTGCCCGGCGAACCGGGCGGCGGCGTTACACTACTATCCAGTCCTCGGCGAGAACATCATTGACGCCTGGTACCCAAGTGCTGACCGTGTTGTCCACGTTCTTGATCGCCAGATACGCGTTGTAAGGCACCAGTGAGCCTTCGCCGAAGTGGGACTTGGCCGCACCCGTCTGCACCGGGTAGGATGCTGCTGGAACGTGGTAGACAAACATGCCTTTGCCATTCCAGCCTGCACGTGCGAGTTTCACACCGGCTTTTAGCCACGCCAATGCAAAACTGAAATCGCCTTTTACATTTCCGCTTTCATTACTTTGGGCTGGATCATTCATTTCACTTCTCCTGTGGTTGGTGCTGCTTGGTTTATGCTGCTTCGATACGCTTGAATGCTTCTTCCGGTGCGAGATCTGAGGCTTGCCGCATCTCGATCAGCGGAGCGTTCGTTCCGCCGAGTTGCACCTGCTTAGCCTTTGTCTCGTTGCCGATCAGGATCGGTTTCTGCATGCTGAAACCTTCCTTGCCGTTGTGCGCGTTGGCGATGCCGGTCAGGACAGGCTGGTACTCAGGAACCTCGCCGCGCATCCGGTAGCCCTGATAGCGCGTGCGGAACTGGTTTCCTGTGAACTGCCACTCGTCCTCGGTGATCGTGCCGAAATTGATCCAGCCGCCCATATCCGCGATCACCCGATGCACGATTGGGTCGTCAAACACGACGTCCTGATACGTCCCGATGCGGCGCAGCGCAGAATCGACCTTGGACCAAGCGATCGCGGCCTGATCGACCGTCCTGCCCTGCAGGTTCCGCGTGACGTCAGCAATCTTCGGCATAAACTGCCCGTTGTCCGGGTTCTGCGTGTGTTCCCACAACGCTTTCTCGACGGCCTGGATGTCGTACTGCTTCAAGCCCTGCCAGTACAGCCCAATGACTGCCGGCGCCAGCGTCTTGCCGTAGTAGTCCGCGATGCCGGTCAGCAGCGTCGCAAATCGAGTTTTGTCCGTGTCATGCATTCGATCCCTCCAGCCATTGTTGTGCCGCTGCTGCTGTTGCCTGCCCCGCCTTGCCGAGTTGCGATCCGGGCGCCGACGATCCATGCGCCTGTTGCTGCTGCCCCAGCTTCGCCCAGTCGTCGCTAATGGCGTTGCGCAAGGCAGCGTCCCAGTCGGCATAGACGTAGCCCTTGGCCTTCACCTTGTCGATGAACGATGCGAAGTGGCGATCCAGGTTCTGCACTCGGTTGTTCGTAGCCCAGGCTTGGACCTGTTCCGAAATGCAAAAGCCGTCAGGCAAAGGAGTGGTTGCGGATTTGCGTGTTCGCTTCGGCGCAGCCGGAGCAGGCGCTTGCGCCGCACTCCCCTGCAATCCGGAATCAGGATTCAATGAAGAGGGTTTCAGGAAGGGGGAATCAGCCGGAGCAGTTCCGTTTTTATCTGGATTGTTCTGGATACCGCTAGAACCCGCGCCAATACTGGATGCTTGGTCGAAGTCAGGAATATCACTGCCGGACTCCCGCTCGTTCTTGTGCGGGTTCTGGTGCTGCTCGAACTTGATGATTTTGATGTAGCGCTGTCCTGCTACGGTATAAATCGCGATTAATCCAGATTTATCCAGATCACTCGCGATCTTTTCGAAATCGCAATCGTCGTAAGGCATCAACTGCACCTTCAAACGCTTCGGGCGGAACTCGATACAGCCCTTGTAATCTGCGATCGTCCACATGCCAATGAAGGCTAGGCGAGTGATTGGGGATAGTTCGCCCAATTCCTCATTCTGGAAGAAAGACGGCTTGATGTTGCGTGCGCGTGCCATTACTCGCCTGCCTTCGTATTTAAGACTGCCTTGACGAAGCGGATCGCCTCGCCATTCATCACCGCGCCACCGTGGAATCGAAAGATCGACCAGCCAAGGCGCTGCGCTTCGTTGTATTTCTCCAAGTCGGCGATATAGCCCGATCCGCGTGTATGCCGGCCTTGAGTCCATACGCCACCCTCACACTCGACCGCGATCATGCGATCAGGAAAAGCGAAGTCAAAACGCCATTTACGTGTCGGGTGAAACTTGAATTCGCGCACCGGCGCCAGCTTCTCGGCGCGGCAGTGCATGGCGAACACGGCTTCAATTTGGCTCTCAGCCATTGGAGATCTCCAATTTCTTATGCGTGTCCGCGATATAGCGCACCGTGCGCTCGTCGGCCTCAGCCTTCGATACGCCGATCAGACGGTCGTGTTTTGCGTGGCAGCCGTATTCACCTGGGCGCGTGCAGCACAGCGGGAATGTGTTCAGGTAGTGCGCCTTGAGGCCGAGGCCCTTGCCGTCGATTGAGCGGTTGGAGTGGGCACACTGGCTATAGCCTTCGATACCGCACTCAGCGCATGGGAGTGCGGCAACGCGCTTGAAGTGAGCAAGTTCATGGGCACGGATAGCCTTGCGGCGGGTGCGGAGGAATGAAGTCATTTCGGCTCCTGAAACTCGAGCCGGACACCGAGCGGCAGAAAATGTGCCTGCATGGCTTCAGCAAAAGCGCTCAGCTGCCGGGTTGTCATCAGCGATGTGACCGGCCAATGTTTCATCGCTACAAGCTTGCGCTCATAGGTCATTCCCTTGATTGATCCGTCATAGGCAGCGCGGTATTCTTCATCTTCAGCGCGCAGAATAGGCACGCCGAAATGCAGTTTGCAGAAGCACTTCCACCCCAGCGCGTCGTCCTCGCGCAGCTCGCGCGCAAGCTGTTCATACCAGCAGTGAATTGTTGCGTTCTGATCCAGTGAACGATCTTTCCCTGTTTTAAGGTTGATCTTCAAATAGCGATGCGCGCCGAATTCCTCACGGATGACGCCCATTGCATGCTGGAATGATTCGGCACTGTTGACCAAAAGCGCGCTCATGCAAATATCTCCTGCTGGAAACCGGCCTTGATGGCGTCCTTAATTCGGTTGCAGGCGATATCCACATATGGATAGTGCGAGTCGATCCCGATAAACTTGCGGCCCGTCTGGATGCAGGCGACGCCGGTGGTGCCGCTGCCCATTGTGTTGTCGAGTACCGTCTGACCAGGGCATGTATAAGTACTGATAAGAAATTTCATCAGCTCGACCGGCTTTTGTGTTGGGTGATAGCTGGCGAACTGTTTATCGCTGGAAAAGAATTGAACGGTGCGTGGATAGCGATCCGTTGAATCGTATTCTGTGTTCACCATAGCTTTGCCGTAGCATTCGGAATTCACCGCGCGTCGCTTAGTCTTCTGGCGCTTGTGGCCGCTAGTCATCTGTGGGTTGTAGACTGGTTGCTTGCGGTAGAACACAAGTACTGATTCATGGGCGCGCAGCGGCTGCTTTCTGGCGTTCAGAAAACCGGTTGCGTTCCCTTTCTCCCAGATCCACTCATAGCGGAAAAGCTCCGGCCTGCTCGACACCAGCGCAGAGGTAAACGGCTGCATCGCGGTCAGTACTATCGCGGCATCTTCCTTGGCAACGCGGCAGTACTGTTCCCACAACGGGGCCAGCGGAATGACGCTATCCCATGCACATTCGGTTGTGCCGTATGGCAGATCGGCCAGGATCATATCCACCGATGAATCAGGAAGGCAGCGCATTGCCTCGATGCTGTCGGCATAATGAATAATTACGTCGGTACCGATATTCATCGCGCTCATGCGAACCACGCAATCAGAAATAGAATTACGCCAGCCAGGAGGAAGCAAAGAGGGAGGGTATCCATCACGCTGGCTCCTTGCGCATGATTCGCTTGAGAAGCTTTCCAGAGTCAGACTTGGCGCGAACGCGCAGACGATGAAGCCAATCGTGAATCGTGGGCAGAAGCGCACGAATCTTCGGCTCGATTTCCTGCATTTCGCTTTCGGATAGATGCCCGTCAATCAGTGCGTCGGTGGATGCAGACACTGCGGCACCAAATTGCGACATCGCACGGAACACGACGCGCTGGATTTCTTCCTCGCTGATGTCGCCGCCGTCCGCGTCTGGAATTGGAATGCAAACAAGGCCCAAGCGGTACGCCATCGCATGCAAAGCCGAGAGCGCGTCAGGAACGCCAGAACTGTTGCACAGCTCCATGACGACGGCGGCATCCTCAAAGCTGGAATTATTTGCCCTCTCCATCGGCGACAGCTTTTTATAAAGCAGCTTTGGATTCATCTCCATGCGATGTGCAAGTGCAGGAATACCGCCTGGATAAGCGCGCGCCGCGTTGTACAGGCAGTCGTGCTGGTCGGTGTCGCCGTATTTGTAGGTCATGGGGAAAATCCTTTTTTTATTCCTGATGCGCAATTGATGCAGTGCGGCTAAAGTTCAGTCATGGAAACTCATGACACGACAAAATTAAGCGACAGAGCGTCGGCGCTTCGTACTCTTATGAAGTGCGACCAGCTTCTGACCAAGTTCAAAATTGGGAGACGTCGTGACACCTCGCGCCAATTCGCTAATAGTCGATTGACCGCAGCCGCAATACTCAGCAACAGCAACCTGAGTTTTCCCGGCCTCGAAGATCTCGGAAAGAAGTTTTGTCCAGTTCATGATCCACATTATTATCGGTCACCCGATATTAGTCAAGCGGAATACCGTTTAAGATTATCGGTAGACTGCAAACCATGAATACGAAAGGTCGATCAGCGTTTGGATTGCGCTTGGTACAGGCAAGAAAACACGCCAAACTCACGCAAGAAGTTGCGGCAAAGCGCGCAGGAATGGCGCAGTCAACGCTTGGGGAATTGGAAATGGAAGGTCAGGGTTCGACTTTCACTGCTCAGTTGGCAGAGATTTATTCTGTGAACCCCAATTGGCTTGCAACTGGGAGAGGCGAGATGCTTGGAAAGGATGTTGAGGCTGCTCCTCCCAGAGTGGCTACAGTCCTTCCCATACCGGCACCTGAGAATCAAGAACTCAATGACGCCATCAGGCTTCTTGAGCTATTCTCCCAGGCATCGGCTAACGGCAAATCATTTATTCTTACGGCGGCCATCAATGCTGAAAAGGCTTCCGGAAGAAAGCGCAGCACCAGTACCCGCGACTAGCTTGAGAGGCGCACGATATTCATGATGGTGTGCCGCCCTGTCCTTAGCCAGCATCAGCAGCATATTCCTATCTGATGCCGACATCCCCCTGAAAGCTGTAATAAGTTCGCTTTCTTGTCTCTTCTGCATACCGTCTTCCTCCCCTTCGAATTATCAAAATAAGCAAAGACCCACTACTTGCGTGGTTCAAAGCATGATGCCTTTTGGGGAACGAAAGTAGTACTGTGTTTACGTACAGTCTAAATCAATTAAAATCGAAAAACCATGAAATTTTTCATCGGTTATTGATATTGCTCATCTCTTAACGATCTAGCGAATTTCACCGGCAGAAAATATGCCATGCAAAATATTTTTTAAAAAATATCGGAATACCGCTTGACTTCATTTATCGGTTGTCCGATACTTCAATCACACCAAGCGAAATACACAAATCGCAACCAATAACCAGATGGAGTTGAGCATGAGTACAAAAAATATCGCAATCGAACGCGCAGTTGTCCTGCTTAACGCAGCTGGCGTGCACTACAAAATCGTCGCGCCAGATGGCCAGGAATTTGGCGATCTGGAAACCAAGCCCGTTGGTAGCTACAAGAAGACTGGCATCAAATACAAATCCATTTATCACGAAAAGATGGCTGCAATGAATGTTGGCGACGTCGCCGAATTCAAGCCAGTCGATGGAATGCCTGTGTCCAATCTTCGCGGCGCTATTGCCTCTCATGCAAGTGCTTCTTGGGGCAAGGGGGGGCATATCTCCAGCATCAAGGGCGACACAGTTGAACTGCTGCGCGTCCAGTAATACACCAAACGCAAAGCACCGCGCAACTAGATAGATGGAGATGGAGATGGATCACGGAATTCTGAACGTGCCGCTGGCTAAGCGCGGAAACATCGATGCACAGATCGACGCATACAAAGCGAAGTTGGCCAAAGAAGAAACAAAAGAGCCGTTGCGCAATGGCGTTCTTCATCTCTGCAAAGGCGGTATGCCACGTGTGTTCGCTAACGCAAAACAAGCGGAAGCTTCTGCGCAACGTACTGGCGGTGAAACATATCAGTCAGCCCAGTCGCGCCGATTCATGGTGCGTTTTGCCTAACCCTACCTGATAGATGGAGAGCGAGATGATCTGCGCAACTTGCGGCGGCTACGTAATCTGGAAAGGCCCATGGTCAAACCTGACTCACACCGAATGCCAAGACTGCGGTCGTCTCAACAATCAGATTTCGGACTCGATTGAGGACGATGACGAAGAGACTGACGAATGACCTGCCAATACGCAAACCAAACACTGGCCTAGACCGAGAGGTTCGAAGCGCAAGCCGGAATCAGTGTCCGGCACCTTTGGCAGCATACGTCATCTGGCCGTCATTCGACACACCAGATCAGAAACTGCACGTGACCATTCGAAAGAATGGCAACACGTCTGAGGATTTCAGTTGTAACCGCCTCGCTCAATCGTATCCGGAAGTAATTCCGGTGTCATGGGGCCGAAGCCCTCAGTCGTGTTGACAGTTATTTTGGCGAAACGGCCTCAGCCGAAAAGGCCGCAACTTTATATGGAGGCCATATGGACAAGCGACCACGCGCATAACAAACGTAAACCTCCGCCGCGATAGTGCGGAGGGCCAATATCTCATCCTTTGAGCACCAGCATGCTGGATCGCAAACTCTGTGACGGAGTGGGATGAGATGTTGGCAACCGCATGACTGGATCTGATCGGCTAGTACCCGATCCGTTTAAAGGACAAGCCCACGGCTGACTCAGTACGTAGCGGTGAAGGTAGCCCGGTCTGCCAACTTCAATTTATAGGGAGAGAAGAAAAATGCAAAGCGCTCTTGTTTCAGCTGTTCTCGTTCTGATGTCGACCGTCGACTACCTGCTTGATTTTGCCTTGATGGTGCTGCCATGAAGACGATTGCAATCATCTTGATCCTTCTTTCGGTGTACGTAGCTGGCATTGCAACGCCGTTCGTGTACTTCGCCTGCGCCGATGACATTCAAGTTGCTGGAGCCGCCAAATGAAGCCCTACACCCGCTTCCTCTTCCGCCGCGCACGCCGCGTTGCCCTGATCTGGATTGCTGCGCTTGGAGTTGCATACGGCCTAGGCGCAATGAAGGGCATCGAAGAACGCAAGAACGCTGCCGCAGCCAGCGAAGCAAAGATGGCAAAGCGCATCGGCGACAAATGGCCGGAGCTGCTGAGCAAAGCTGAATATATGACCGGGATGCCGGTAACGCAAACTGAAAGGAAATGAGATGGAAGTCGCAGAAAAGCCAAAGACTGAACTTAGCCTGCCTCAGCGTGCTGCCGTTGCTTTGGGTAGCTCCGAGTTGGAACTGAGCCTCAAGGCGCTCGCCAAGAAGCATGCCGATATCGTCGCCGTGACTGATGGAACAAGCCGTGACCAAGTCCACGGCGCCGCAATGACGCTCAAGAGCAACCGTGTTGCCATCCAGAAGACGGCAAAGGCAGCGCGTGAGGATGCTACAGCGTTTCAGAAAGCGGTAATCGCCGAAGAAAACCGCCTGGTCGATATCATCGAGCCGGAAGAAAAGCGCCTGCTGGAACTGCGCGATGGCTACGACGCCAAGGTGCAGGCAGAGCGTGAAGCCAAGATCGCTGCCGAGCGTGCGCGCATCGACGCAATCAAGGCCCGTATTGCTTTCATCGCAAATGCTCCGCTCACCGCCGTCGGTCTGCCATCGGTCGGCATTGACCGCATCATTCAATCTTTGCTGGCTGAGGTTTTGGACGAAAGCTACGAAGAGTTTCTGCCGGAAGCATTGGCCGCACATACCAAGGCGTTGCAGCAATTGCAATCTGCTGTCGAGACAGCCCTGAATGCTGAGAAGCTGGCGGCACAGGAAGCCGCAGCACGAGCCGCCGAAGCACAGCGTATTGCAGCCGAACGCGAAGAGCTGGCAAAGCAGCGCCAAGCTCAAGAGGCCGTAGCAGAAGCCTCGCGCCTCGCACTGGAAGCCGAGCGTGCAGAACTCGCTAAGCAACGTGCTGCCGCTGATGAAGCCGCTGCTGCTCAACGCAAGATCGAGGAAGACAAGCTGGCTGAGCAACGCGCGGAACTCAAGAAGCAGCAGGATGCTATCGATGCCACGCGCCGTGAGCAAGAAGAAGCCGCGCGCGCCGCACAAGCCAAGATTGACGCCGAAGTTAAGGCCGCTGCCGACGCCGAGGCGAAGCGCTTGCAAGATGCTGCTGATGAAGTATTGGCTCAAGAGCAAGCAGCAGCACAAGCAAAGAAGGAAGCTGAAGACGAGCAGCACATGGCAGAAGTGCATGCCGATATCGCTTCGGATCTGGTAACGAATGGATTCAGCACAGAGCAAGCCTCTGAACTGGTCGCGTTGATCCGCGCAGACAAGATCACAAACCTCTACATCCAATACTGAGAAGACTATGGCAAACGAAGTCATTGAAATGCGCCAGCGCGAAACTGCTGGCCTTGTGGCCGGCGAGGTGAATCGCTTCTCCGTCGCCGAGATTCGCGAACGCGTCAATCTGGTTCAACAGGTGATGCAGGCAATCATGAAGAAGGATACGCACTACGGCACCATTCCGGGAACACCGAAGCCGACGCTGTACAAGCCTGGTGCGGAAGTTTTGTGCGTTACTTTCCGGATCGCGCCTAGCTACTCCATTGAAGACCTCAGCGATGAGCTAACCGCGCGCTATCGCATCACATGTCACGGCACTCATCAAGTTACTGGGATATCGCTTGGTGATGGTTTGGGTGAATGCTCGTCGGCTGAAGAAAAGTACAAATGGCGCGAAGCTGTTTGCGCGGAAGAATTCGATTTGACGCCGGAAACAATGCGGCGGCTGAAGTTTAAAAAATATCAAAACAACGTAACAAAGAAAACTCAAGTCCGTACTGAAGCGGCAGACCTGTCGAATACCGTTCTGAAGATGGCGTGCAAGCGCGCCATGATCGCAATGACGCTGAACGTCACTGCTGCAAGCGACATCTTTACCCAAGATATCGAAGACTTGCCGGAAGAACTGCGCGCCCAAGAAGTCGGCGAGCCTGTTCTATCGGAACTCGCTAACACATGGGTTGCCAAGGCCAACGCCGCCACCACAGCTGCCGCTCTGGAGCTGGTCTGGAAAGATGGCGTCAAGGCCATCAACGAAGCAAAGGACGTATCTGCCTCCAATGCATTCAAGGCGGCAGTCACGGCGCGCGGCACAGCATTGAAGGCAGCTACAGCCCAAGTTGGCCCGCTTCCCCCAGAACTTGAAGGCTTGGTGGCCGATCTTGAGTCTGCCGCTGATGAAGGCGTCGACGCGCTTACAACCGCTTGGGACAGCCTTTCGCCGGAAACAAAGGACAAGATCCAGCAATTTCACGCCGCACTCGTCGCGCGCGCCAACAAGGGAGTCAAGAAATGAAGTTCATCCAATGCCAACAGGGATCACCAGAATGGCACCAGGCGCGTGCTGGCGTAATCACTGCCTCTTGCTTCGCAGACGCGGTATCGGTGCTTACAAGGGCATCCGGAAAGCGCAAAGCAGGCGATTTCTCCGCTGCATCAGATAAGTACGCAGCAGACCTGGCAATCGAACGCATCAGCCAGAAGCCATACGGCGCACCGGTGAAGGCGTGGACTTTGGAGCGCGGCCACGAAATGGAGCGTCTTGCACGTATGGCATATGAGGCACGCACAGGCCAAATGGCGAACGAATCTGGACTCGTCCTTACCGAGGACGATTTGTTCGGCTACAGCACTGACGGATTCGTCGGCGATGTAGGCCTGATTGAAATCAAGGCTCCGGTCGACAGCTTGATCATTACCAACATTCTGGATACAGGCGATGTATCTGACTACATGCACCAGATGCAAGGCGGCATGTGGATCACCGGGCGCAAGTGGTGCGACTTCGTGATGTATGTGCCTGACTTGGAGCCGGTCAACAAACACCTGTATGTGAAGCGCATACACCGCGATGACGAGTTCATCGACAAGATGGTTCCGCAACTGGCAGCTTTTGCCGAGCGTGTAGCCAAGCAAGAAGCACTTTTCCGCATGAAAGAGGCAGCGTAATGGCATCAGTAAATAAAGTAATCATCGTCGGCAACCTTGGCCGCGATCCTGAAACTCGTTACATGCCGAATGGCGAAGCCGTCACCAACGTCGCCGTCGCTACGACCGAGAGCTGGAAAGACAAGAACAGCGGTGAGAAGAAAGAACTCACCGAATGGCACCGCATCACCTTCTACCGCAAGCTGGCAGAAATCG
>Ga0209913_1000383_pt1 | contig 39046 bp, 36 predicted proteins | sample PersoiDNA2013203_FD_185805 | JGI IMG/M metagenome (GOLD analysis project Ga0209913, IMG submission 185805) | Permafrost soil microbial communities from the Arctic, to analyse light accelerated degradation of dissolved organic matter (DOM) -... | ecosystem: Environmental > Terrestrial > Soil >...
GCAAATTAGAACCATTTGGACATCGCGATCTCGCGAGAGTCATGCGAAACAAACTGACGCTCCGCGCTTTCGACGGTATGATTACAGTCTCATAAAAATACGAAGTAATTGCCGACACTTGTAAAGATGACGGCAAGAAGCGAGAAACCGCGGCCGGCGATAACGCTGCTGCGCGATCAGACTTCATCGCAGTACTTGACGCTTTTTATCACCACTTTGGAGATTCAACATGGCTAAAACCCCTAAGCGTGTTGCCGTTACGGGCGCCGCAGGTCAAATCGGTTACTCCCTTCTCTTCCGTATCGCCAACGGCGATCTGCTGGGCAAAGACCAGCCGGTCATCCTGCAATTACTGGAAATCCCAGACGAAAAAGCACAAAAAGCCCTTAAGGGCGTGATCATGGAGATTGACGACTGTGCATTCCCGCTGCTGGCTGGCGTGACTGCACACAGCGATCCGCTGACCGCGTTCAAGGATGCTGACATCGCCCTGCTGGTCGGTGCTCGCCCACGCGGCCCTGGCATGGAACGTAAGGACCTGTTGGAAGCCAATGCACAAATCTTCACCGTGCAAGGCAAGGCACTGGATGCAGTGGCTTCGCGCGACGTCAAGGTTCTAGTGGTCGGCAACCCTGCCAACACCAATGCCTACATCGCCATGAAGTCGGCACCTAATCTGCCGGCCAAGAACTTCACCGCCATGCTGCGCCTGGACCATAACCGCGCCTTGTCGCAAGTTGCGGCCAAGATCGGACAGCCAGTTTCGGCCATCGAAAAATTGTGCGTCTGGGGCAACCACTCGCCGACCATGTACGCCGATTACCGTTTCGCCACTGCTGATGGCAAGCCAGTCAAGGACCTGATCAACGACCAGGTCTGGAACAAGGACACGTTCTTGCCAACCGTTGGCAAGCGCGGCGCCGCCATCATCGAAGCACGCGGCCTGTCTTCGGCTGCGTCAGCTGCCAACGCAGCGATCGATCATGTACATGACTGGATCCTCGGCACCAACGGTAAGTGGACCACCATGGGTGTGCCGTCCGATGGTTCTTACGGCATTCCTGAAGGCACCATGTTCGGCTTCCCAGTGACGACCGAGAACGGCGAATACAAGATCGTTCAAGGCCTGGAAATCGACGCATTCTCGCAAGAGCGCATCAACATTACGCTCAAGGAATTGACAGAAGAACGCGAAGGCGTCAAACACCTGGTCGGCTAATTGACCAATGCGCGGCGCACCAACCGGTCGCCGCGCTTTTTGAATACATTCGGAATTCAGCAGCAATGCATCCCTCCCAGGTCTTGTTCCCAGGCACATGCCAACCGGTCGCGTTACCGGTGTGCGATCATTACGCCGGCTCAGAAAAGCTGATGCGCAAGTCGATCGCCCTGCAACAAGAGCTCGGCCCGATTTTTGATATTACCCTTGACTGCGAAGATGGCGCCAGTGCTGGCAATGAAGCTGCACACGCACAATTGGTCGCATCGCTGGTAGCCAGCAACGACAACCGTTTTGACCGCATCGGCGCGCGCGTACATGATCTAAGCAGCCCGTACTATGAAGCGGATATACGTACCATTTGTCAGCCAGTTGCTGCTGCCCGTCTAGCTTATCTGATGCTGCCCAAAGCCAACGGTATCGATGACGTACGTAGCGCCTTGGCAATGCTGGCACGCCATACCCGCGAACGTGGACAGCGTATGCCGCCACTGCATGTTCTCATTGAAACCCATGGTGCATTGGAGCAAGTGCACCAGATTGCAGCACTACCGGAAGTCGAGTCGCTCTCCTTTGGCGTGATGGATTTCGTATCCTCCCACTACGGCGCGATTCCCGGATCGGCCATGCGCTCTCCCGGACAGTTCAGCCATCCGCTGGTCGCTAGGGCAAAGCTGGAGATTTCGGCCGCCTGCCATGCCCATGGCAAAGTACCCTCGCACAATGTCACCACAGAAATTCAGGATAGCTCGGTAGTGGCCGGCGACGCCATGCGCGCAGCACAGGAATTTGGCTATACACGAATGTGGAGCATTCATCCGAATCAGATTACCCACATCGTCCGCAGCCTGTCTCCTGCCGATAACGAAATCGCTTTAGCGGCACAAATCCTGCTTGCAGCGAAACATGCGCAATGGGGACCGATTCAACACGAGGGCATCTTGCACGACCGAGCCAGCTATCGCTATTACTGGAGCATTTTGCAACGTGCCCAGGTCAGCGGCAGCGCTTTACCATCCATTGTGAGCGACTGGTTTGCCTCTCATGCACCGCTTACAACCACCCGGCAACATTGAACAACTGAACGACGCAAGATGAAAAAATACCTGACCGCCCTGACTTTCGCCCTGACTCTGATCAGCGCCCTTTTCGCCACCGGTTTGTCACAAGCCCAGGCGCAGACGGCAACCGCACCTACTGCGACCAAACACGTCGCGAAAGCGCATGCCAAACCTAAAAAAGGTGCCAAGAGTAAAGCCCACGCCAAGACCAAGGCAAAAAAGGGTGCCAAGAGCAAAGTCCACGCCAAGACCAAGAAAGCCACCGGCAAGAATGCGCAGGCTGTCACGCAGTGGAACCAGAAATACAAGGCTCAAGAACAAGCCAAGACCAAGGCAGTTGCAACGCCAACAAAGATGCCATTTTCCTCAACTGCCGATGATGACGACCGCGAGCCAGAATTGAGCGGCACAAAATCGGCTGACTTTAGCTGTGAGATGGGCAACCGCTTGACCATTTACAAAAATGACCAGGATGACAAGCACATTGCCATTCGCTGGAACCAACACATTAGCCGCCTGACCCGAGTGACCACAACCACCGGTGCCAATCGTTTTGAGAACCACAAGATCGGCCTGGTCTGGATCGGCATTCCTGCCAAGGGAATTCTGCTCGACTCCAAGAAAGGTCAGCAATTGGCGAATGATTGCAAGAATGCAGCACAAACCAACGCGGCGGCAACAGCAGCACCGGCCGCGCCGAACAGCTGATCAACAGCACTGCATTGCATCAAGATCGAACAGTACTGCAGTCCCGTATTTGCAACGAAATTTCAACTTCGTAGCGTTAAAACCACTTATACCATTTGCAATTTAAGGAGAAGAGGCCATGTCCCGCAACACATTGAACACCCTGAAGGAATTTAAAATTTCCGCTTCCAAGAAGGGCAAGTTCTATTCCCTGCCCGCCCTGGAAAAGAAACTTGGGGTCAACATCTCCCGTCTGCCAGTATCGATCCGTATCGTTCTGGAATCCGTTCTGCGTAACTGCGACGGTCAAAAAGTAACTGAAGCACACGTTAAAGAACTCGCCAACTGGAGCGCCAAGGCAGCTCGTGTTGACGAAATTCCATTCGTGGTCTCCCGTGTTGTGCTGCAAGACTTCACTGGCGTGCCATTGCTGGCGGATCTGGCAGCAATGCGTAACGTCGCCAAGAAGTTGGGTAAGAATCCAAAGAACATCGAGCCGTTAGTGCCAGTTGACCTGGTCGTTGACCACTCGGTACAAATCGATCACTTCCGCGAGAAAAAAGCGCTGGATCTGAACATGAAGCTGGAATTTTCGCGCAATAACGAGCGCTACCAGTTCATGAAATGGGGCATGCAAGCATTCGACACTTTTGGTGTTGTGCCTCCGGGCTTTGGCATTGTGCACCAAGTCAATCTGGAATATCTGGCACGCGGCGTGCACAACAAGACCGGTGTCTACTACCCTGACACCCTGGTTGGCACTGACTCCCACACCACCATGATCAACGGTATCGGTGTGGTCGGCTGGGGTGTCGGTGGTATCGAAGCAGAAGCTGGCATGCTGGGCCAGCCAGTCTACTTCCTGACACCTGATGTGGTCGGTGTAAATCTGACCGGTGCATTGCGTGAAGGCGTCACTGCCACCGATCTGGTGCTGACCATCACTGAACTGCTGCGCCAGACCAAGGTCGTGGGCAAGTTCGTCGAGTTCTTCGGCGAAGGTACCAAGTCGCTGTCATTGACCGACCGCGCCACCATCGCCAACATGGCTCCGGAATATGGCGCCACCATGGGCTTCTTCCCTGTAGACGAAGCAACTATCGACTACTTCAAGGGCACCGGCCGCACCAAGGCGGAAATTGACGCCTTCGAAGCTTATTTCAAGGCACAGCACCTGTTCGGCATTCCCAAGGCTGGCGATATCGACTACACCAGCGAAGTGTCGCTCGACCTGGGTACCGTCGCACCGTCCCTGGCCGGTCCAAAGCGTCCGCAAGACCGCATTGAAATCGGCAACGTCAAGTCGACATTCGCCGACCTGTTCGTCAAGCCAGTGGCTGAAAATGGTTTCAACAAGAAGATCGAAGATCTGGCTGCGACCTACACCAATACTGATGGCATCAACGTCAAGAACGGTGACATCCTGATCGCCGCCATCACCTCCTGCACCAACACCTCCAATCCGAGCGTGCTGTTGGCTGCTGGCCTGTTGGCCAAGAAGGCGGTGGAAGCAGGTCTGAAGGTAGCGCCGCATATCAAGACTTCACTGGCACCTGGATCGCGCGTGGTGACCAAGTATCTGGAAGCTGCCGGCCTGCTGACCTACCTGGAAAAACTGGGCTTTGGCGTCACCGCATACGGCTGCACCACTTGCATCGGTAACGCTGGTGACCTGACTGCTGCAATGAACGATGCGATCGTCAAGAACGACATCGTGGCATCGGCCATCTTGTCTGGCAACCGTAACTTTGAAGCACGGATTCATCCGAACATTCGCTCCAATTTCTTGGCATCGCCACCGTTGGTAGTAGCTTACGCCATCGCCGGCAACATGAATGTCGATCTGATGACCCAACCGGTTGGCAAGGGCAAGGGCGGCAAGGAAATTTTCCTGGGCGACATCTGGCCAACCTCGAAGGAAATCGAGAAGTTGCTGAAGTTTGCCATGAACGCCAAGACCTTCAAGGAAAACTACGCTGACGTCAAAGGTGCTCCGGGCAAACTGTGGGAAGCCATCAAGGGCGTCGCCAAGGGCGAAGTCTACAACTGGCCGACATCGACCTATATCGCCGAACCGCCATTCTTTGAAAATTTCACTGAGCAACCAACCGCTGCAGCAACCGGGATCACCGGCGCGCGTGCTCTGGGTGTATTCGGCGACTCGATCACGACCGACCATATTTCACCGGCCGGTTCGATCAAGGAATCCAGCCCGGCAGGCAAGTGGCTGCAGGAAAACGGCGTACTCAAAGCCGACTTCAATTCCTACGGCTCACGTCGTGGCAACCATGAAATCATGATGCGCGGCACCTTTGCCAATGTGCGCATCAAAAACTTGATGGTACCTGGCGTTGAAGGTGGCGTTACCGTGCATCAGCCAAGCGGCAAACAAATGGCGATCTACGATGCGGCGATGGAATACGTCAAAAATGACGTCCCGACCATGGTCTTCGGTGGCGAAGAGTACGGTACCGGTTCATCGCGTGACTGGGCAGCCAAGGGTACGCAACTGTTGGGCGTGAAGGCCGTCATCACCCGTTCGTTCGAGCGTATCCATCGTTCCAATCTGGTCGGCATGGGCGTATTGCCACTGCAATTCATCGGCAATGACAGTGTGCAGACACTGGGCATTACCGGCGAAGAAATTTTCGACCTGAAAGGCCTGGAAGGAGAAATCAAACCACAACAGCAAGCAACCCTGGTGATCCATCGCAAGAACGGTGAAACCAAGGAAGTCAAAGTGCTGTTGCGCATTGATACGCCAATTGAAGTGGAATACTACAAGCACGGTGGCATTCTGCCATTCGTGCTGCGTCAATTGCTGGCCGCTTAAGCTTTGACCAAGTAGACAGCCCGTTTGGACAATAAAAAACGCCGGTTTCGACCGGCGTTTTTTATTGGTAGACTTGCAATGCGGACATTATCAAAATGTTATTCCGGATGGCAATAACCGAGGTCATGGTAATCAACTACAATAGAAACTCTCTCTATTTGATTGTCACTATTTCAATATGCGCCGCCCTGTTAAACGCCCCTCTTCCAAGTTGTCCGCAGAAAGTCAGCGCATGATCAATTCATCGCAGGCGCTAGCCGACTCTACCAGCCGCCTGGAAGTCAGATCTTGGGAACGCTCACTTGATCTGCTGCTGCATAAACAACTCAAGAATAATCACCAAGGCATCATCGATACCGCCTTAGACCACCTGTTCAAGGCCGACCTGGCCGCTTACGATGTATTGGTTGAAGCTGTCGAGTCCAATAGTGAGGCTTGCGCCCTCGAACACGGAGATCAGCTTTTTAACGTGCAATTACTAGCACTACCTGTGCTGGCCTGGACCCGCTTCAGCATTGCCTCAGGACAGCTCCCAGCGGATCTGCGCGATGGATTATTTGCCCATCTACATGCACACGTACTGGCCGACGATGCCAGTTTGGCATTGGCACCAACACTGTATGCCATTGAGCAGCTGCCACGCCATCATGCCGATGTTTTTGCGTTGACACAGCGTATGGGACTGGCAGCACTCAAAAAGAGTACACCTCAGTTGTCGCTGGAAACGACCGCGACTGCGCCATTCCTAGCAGATACTCGTTATCTGATTGCGGCGGTGACAGTGCCTAACGGCGCTCCGATGTTCCGCTGGCAAATGGATGAATCCAAGTCGGCTATGCAAGAAAAAAATGCCGCCCTGGAGGCTTGGACTCTTCAGGCCACCCCTCTGCTGGCACGCTTCCTGGCTGGCTGCAATGTCGAATTGCTGCTGCCACAACCATATTACTTTGCCTGCAGGGAAGCCGATAAACGTATCCGCCCTGCAGCCATTCGCGCAGCCGACCACTACCTGACCCATACGCTTGGTGTTAATTCTTCTGAGTTATATGCCAATATCGGCAGCTTCTGTGAAGATATCAACGCTCAGGTTGACGAATACCGCGTTGGCTTTAGCATCGGTAATAGTGACAACATCGTTTATGGCATTGTCTGGCCATTATACGAACAGGAAGATGGCGACGAAGTGAGCGATCTGGCAACGCCTGATGGCAGCAAAAAGCCCATCGAAGAGTTACTCGGAATATTGCGCGAATGCGGTATCGTTCATATAAAGTTACACGAAGAACGCTACACGATGGAGTTTTGCGATGACTGCGGAACACCCTTGTTTCCAACTACCGACGGAGAGTTGGCACACCCCGAAATGCCAGAAGATACGCCAACCGCCCTTGAGCACTTCCATTAAGGGCGAGCACTTCATCACGACAAGCACAAACTAATGCCCCTTTCCGGGGCATTTTTTATCATCGAGATAGTCTGGAATTAGCAATATAAAAGGGAATACAATACATATCCCTAGCATTAAAGCATATAGGCACATGCTACAGAGCCATGCAGTATGCGCCTATGGGCTTACTCACTTGCCTGAATCGTGATCAGGCTGCCAATTTTTCGATCAGTCCCATGTCGGCGCTCGACATCAGTTTGTCGATATCGACCAGAATCAACATACGTTCGTCCAGTGTACCGAGACCGATTAGATAATCGGAATCAAAGGTCGTCCCCATTTCAGGAGCCGGTTTAATCTGTTCGGGCAACAAGGTGATCACATCAGACACGCTATCGACCACCATGCCGACCACACGACCAGAAATGTTCAAAATAATGACAACAGTGAATTGATCATAAGTCGGTTCGCCCAGTTGAAACTTGATACGCATATCAACGATGGGAACAATGATGCCGCGCAGATTGACGACACCTTTGATGAAATCAGGCGAATTAGCAATACGGGTCACTGCTTCATAACCGCGAATTTCCTGAACTTTCAGGATATCGATCCCATATTCTTCTTTGCCTAGCGTAAAGGCGAGAAATTCATTTCCGCTGCTATCGGCCTTTTCACCAAAGCCGGAAATATTTTTCGATAGGTTGTCTGACATGATAATGGCCCTTATAGAAAATCAGGAAAAAACAGATTCATCACTCAATTGCCTGCTTGACCGTAGCAAAGCGGCAACATCAATAATCAAAGCAACGCCTCCGTCACCCAGGATAGTAGCACCAGATATTCCTGCAACCTTACGATAATTCGATTCGAGATTCTTGACAACAATTTGCTGCTGTCCGATCAGATCATCGACGAACAAGGCCGCTTTCTTGCCATCGGACTCCAAAATCACGATCAAGCCTTGTGAAGGGTCGGTGAATGTCGGTGCAATATTGAAAATCTGATATAGAGGAATGAGCGGCAAATACTCACCGCGCACTTTAATCACCGTACCTTGACCACTGATATCCTTGATATCCTGGGTCGCAGGCTGCAGTGATTCGACGACATAGCCGAGTGGCAAGATGTAAATTTCATGGCCGATACGAATCGACATGCCGTCAAGAATAGCCAGTGTCAGCGGCAGAGAAATCGAGATCGTCGTTCCCAGCCCCTTCATGGAACGAATATCGACGGCACCGCCCATGGCCAGGATATTACGCTTGACCACATCCATACCGACACCACGTCCAGATACATCGGTGACACGCTCAGCAGTGGAAAAACCCGGCTCAAAAATCAACTGCCAGACATCGCCGTCGCTGGCATTGTCAGATACCGCCATGCCTTGCTGCTTGGCTTTGGACAAAATTCTTTCGCGATTAAGACCACCACCATCATCGGTAACTTCAATAATGATGTTGCCGCCTTGGTGCTCTGCCGACAAGGACAATGTACCGTAGTCGGTCTTGCCTGTTGCTAACCGCGCATCGGGCAATTCAATGCCATGGTCGATGCTATTACGTACCAGATGCGTGAGCGGATCGACGATACGTTCGATCAGCCCCTTGTCCAGTTCGGTCGCCGCGCCATGAGTAACGAATTCAACACGTTTGCCCAACTTGGCAGCCAAATCCCGAACCATACGCGGGAAGCGAGAAAAAACGTAATCCATCGGCATCATGCGAATTGACATGACGGATTCTTGCAAATCACGCGTATTGCGGGTGAGCTGACTGACACTATTAAGCAAATGCTCGTGCAACATTGGATCCAGAGAACCAGTGCGTTGCTCAATCATGGCCTGCGTGATCACCAGCTCCCCGACCAAATTGATCAACTGATCAACTTTTTCAATGCCAACTCGTATCGAGGACGATTCAGGTACTGCAGTAGCCGGCTTGTCGCCCTTAGCCTTTTTTTCTGATGCAACCTCTGCGATTGGCAATGCAGGCCCATCTTCGGTTTCAATCTGATCAGCGCTTACCGGCTTGGCTTGTTCGATGTCTCCCTGCGGTACAAAGGGCTCAAAAAAACCATAACCTCGCTCGCGATCTGTTGCATTGGCCGGTACAAATGGGGCAAAGAAGCCATAACCACGCTCTTCATCAGTGGCGTCTTGCGGCACGAAGGGGGCAAAAAAACCGTACCCTTGTTGCTCTTCCCGGGAAGAAGTTGCCTGTGCCTGGGAAATTTTCAGATCGTCGGTATTGACCAAAAATGAGCAAATTTCGACAATGCTATCTGCACTCTTGGCAGTATCGATAACGAAAACACAGCTGCCGTCTTCGCCAACCATTTTCTGGGTGCTGCCTAGCAGGCCAAGTTCTTGCTCCAGCGCCTCTATGTCACGCGCTGCCAATTGCGGCAACTCAACGCGATAGCGGCTTATAAGCTCAGGTGCAAGCTCGCTGCGAGCCACGGCAACACCAGCTTTGGCGCTACCCTCGGAGAACGATTGCAGCAACATGCGTACACTACCAACAGCGTCCAGGTCAACCGTCGTCCCATGACGATGACCATCAAGCATCGACTTAAGAATATCCTTGGCAGCAAGAAATGCATCGACATGCTCGCTCGTCAACGCCATTTGCCCTTGGCGAATACGGTCTAACAAAGACTCAAGTACGTGTGTAATTTCAGTCAGATCGGTCAGACCAAAAGTGGCCGAACCACCCTTGATCGAATGGGCTGCGCGAAAAACTGCGTTCAGCTCCTCGTCATCAGGATCGGACACATTAACGGCCAGCAGAAGCTTTTCCATTTCGGCAAGGCCTTCTTCGGCCTCGTCGAAAAACACCTGGAAAAACTGGCTCATATCAATGGTCATGAGTGGGCTCCGTCATAGATGCTAGAAGTATTTTTGCAATTGACTATTGACACTAGCCGATGACCTTTTTAACCACTTCCGTCAAGCGTTGCGGATCAAATGGTTTGACCAGCCAACCGTTGGCACCTGCGGCCTTGCCCTTGGCTTTCATTTCATCACTGAATTCCGTAGTCAACATCAGAATCGGGACGCGTTGATAGCTGGTCAACCCACGCAAGGAGCGGATCAGGGTCAGCCCATCCATGCGAGGCATGTTCTGATCGGTCAATACGAGATCAAACGTCTGTTGCTTGGCCTTGTCCAGCGCATCTTGCCCGTCTACCGCCTCGGTGACCTGATAACCGGCTGCTTTCAGACTGAACACCACCATCTGCCGCAAAGACCCCGAGTCGTCTACCGCAAGAATTGTTTTAGACATCATTACTCCCTGTTCACCATTTGCGAATACGTTGTGCAAGTCATTATGCCGTATCCATTATCAAAAACTACCACCGTACGTATAAATTCGGCCAGCCTTGGGATCATCGATTGATCCGGCCACGACGTACCATGAATCAATTGCAATTAGAACAATTCTATATCGCCACTTTCCATACGCGTTTGCCGCACGGTTTTCCATAAACCATTTTCGAGCGCTGTAAGACGATCCTCCATAGACTCGACAGTATTTTTAAGCAATACCTCGAGGTCTTCTATCGATTGCGAACTATCTGGCGTGATTTCAAAACTATTCGCGCTCAGCACGCCCAGCGCATCGCGCAGACCGATCACACGGCGTACTATCCGCTCCAGCAATTGACTAGTCATGTCCTGGAATTGCAAACCGGTGACAGCGGCATTGACGTGCAAGGTTATTTCATCCTGAATGAGCTTGAACCGGCTAATATCATCGGCCGAAAGAAGCCCCCTGCCGGACATGATCAGTTCAATCTCCTTTTGCTGAGCAAGCACAGCCTGATGCAACTCCATGAAACTCGAACCGAGTTTCTGAATCGCCTCACCCAGGAGGATATTAGTCTGCACCAGATCAGTTTCGACCTCGGTGAGTTGCCTACTGCCGCCGCTTGCGGTATCGAGCAACAGGCGCTTGAGCTCTTGTCGCATTTTTTCTGACGCCATGAAAAGCCCTCCTTCTCAATTGGGCCTAAATTTTAAAAGCCAGTTAATTCTTCGCTGGTGCGCTCAAGCCTTCTTTGACATCTGCGTCGGACGAAACATCCATCGAGGAATCGTCGTTGTTATTTCCCTCTACCAGATCTTCGGCTTTCTTGTTCATTACAATGATGCTAATACGACGATTAATTGGATTGAAAGGATCCTCTTTATCCAACAACACGGCCGAAGACAAACCCACCACGCGTAACACCTTGGACTCATCCATGCCGCCAGAAATCAATTCACGTCGCGAAGCGTTGGCGCGATCAGCTGACAACTCCCAGTTGCTATAGCCTTTTTCCCCGCTGGAATAAGGTGTCGCATCGGTGTGCCCGGACAAACTGATCTTATTGGGTACATCATTGAGTGTTTTGCCTATTTCACGCAAAATTTCACGAGTATAGGGTTGCAACTGTGCACTTGCCAGCGCGAACATCGGCCGATTTTTTTCATCGACGATCTGGATGCGCAAACCTTCGGAGGTAATGTCAATCAACAGTTGATTTTTGAACTGCTTGAGCGTCGGACTATTATCGATGGCCGTTTCAATACGTTTTTTCAACTCTTCCAGGCGAGCTTTTTCAGCCTTTTCCAGCTCGGCCTGAGCTGCGCGCATACTTTTCTTGGTGACAGGGTCATTTTCACCCTTACGCAACTGTCCCTCCTGCCGGGTCAGATCCTTCCCTCCCCCAGGGATCACGGTGTTGGCGTCACCACTACCGGAACCACCTGCCATGGCGACCTTCAGAGGTGTCTTGAAGTATTCGGCAATACCATTGAGATCGCCCTTGGCAGTCGAACCAAGCAGCCACATCAACAGAAAAAACGCCATCATCGCCGTCACGAAGTCAGCGTAGGCAATTTTCCAGGCACCTCCATGGTGTCCCCCGCCGCCCTTCTTGATACGCTTGACAATGATGGGACGTAGCCCTTCGTCGGCCATACTCTACTCCCGCGAAAAACTGGTCATATTGATTTACTTGCCTTTTGCCTGTTTGACATGCTCTTCCAACTCTTGGAAGGACGGGCGCTCCGTAGAGAACAGAACCTTGCGACCAAATTCGATCGACAAAGCTGGCGCGTAACCATTCAGGCTGGCCAGCAAGGTGACCTTGACGCACTGGTAAATCTTGGACGACTCATGCAGCTTCTGCTCCAGCAAACCTGACAACGGACCAACGAAGCCATAAGCCAACAGAATACCGAGAAAGGTACCCACCAATGCATGCGCAATCAAAATACCCAATTCGGCAGGCGGGATACCCACTGACTCCATCGTATGCACCACACCCATGACCGCCGCTACGATACCGAAGGCTGGCATACCGTCACCCAACTTGGCAATGCAGTGAACCGGGACCTCACCTTCATGATGATGCGTTTCGATTTCGTTATCCATCAGATTTTCGATCTGAAAAGCGTCCATGTTTCCCGACACCATCAAGCGCAGATAGTCGGTCATGAATTCGATGAGGTGATGGTCAGCCAAAACACCTGGATATTTGCTAAAGATAGGGCTCGATTCCGGCGTTTCGATATCGCCTTCGATCGACATCAAGCCTTCCTTACGCGACTTGGTCAGTATTTCAAACAACAGCGACATCAGCTCCATGTACAGAGCCTTAGTGTAGGCAGATCCCTTTAGAACCGTCGGCAAGGCCTTTAAAGTGGCTTTGATAGCCTTGTTGTTGTTACCGACCATAAATGCACCACCCGCGGCGCCGCCGATCATCAGCAACTCCAGCGGCTGCATCAATGCCCCTAGATGCCCCCCACCCATGGCAAATCCGCCGAAGACGGAGGCAATGACAATGACATATCCAATAATGACTAACAAGTGCCTGCTCCCGTCCCAGTGGCGTTCAGTATTTTAGCTATCTTCGAATCATTTGCAGATCACACCTGCGACCTGAAGATGGCTTTCATGTTCAATTACGACACCAAGGATAAAAACTTGATAACGTGAAGAGAATGTAACACAGCTGTTTTATGTTTCACATATACCATCCATACAAAGCTGCTCCAGTTTCTCGAGGAAAAACAGTAATATCCGGCTTGACACCTTCGATCACAAACTCGTAACTAAGCAACAAGCTGCCGCGACGCATTTCCGTACGTGCCTTGTGCCACAAAGAGGTCATGGCTGCCGGTGAGAGATAAGCAAAAATAGCATCGTAGTCGGCAAAGTCGAGCCGCGTGTAATCGCCACGCACAAAACTGCCGCGACTGCCATCAAGCCAGGCCCGCATCAGGCTCACCAACCAAGGCAGAGGGGCCAGTTCAATGCCGGTAAATCGGCTTTCGGGGCGTAGACGCGCAAGATGCAGTACTGCACCACCCAAACCACTGCCGATATCGATCACGTGCAGTGGTCGATCCGTGGGCAACAGACTTGCTACGACCTCCCACACTCCTCGACCAGACGGATAAAACGGCACCTGACTACGAAAAGTCGACCAGAACAGCAAAAGCAAAAACAGGAAGATTGCCAGAAATATGGCGGGCGGCAACTGCAACGAGTTGACCAGCACCGCAGCTGGCGGAAAGCAGAAAAGAATCGGCATCCACCATGAGGCCATGCGACGCCAATAGGCAAACACAGCAGCAAGCAAGCCTTGAAGGCAAGCAAAAGCGAACGGTGACAATGAAATACCGACAAAGTGTCCGAGTAGGCGACTAAGCACCAAAGCGACCAACAGCGCGGAAAACAAGAAAAATAAAGCATGTATTGCAGGTGCCTGCAGAACCGATCTGCGCCGCCCCGACTTCATATCGGCCTCCAGCCCCTCATTCAAAGCCGATTATCTTGCGATGACCCGACGATTCAAGCAACAACAACTGCCGCCGAAGCAATTTCCAGCACCGGCGCTGCAATGGCGTCCTTGGCTTTTTTGGTTTTGCCGGCACGCGAAGGCATGTGGCACAGGCCACACAGATAGTCCTGATGCAAATCCAATCGATGCACAACGAAATGCCCGCGGCATTTGCAGCAAGGCGTAGTCATCAGCATTTTACTTTCGAAGAAACGCACCAACGTCCAGGCGCGGGTCAGGGACAACACCAGCTCATCGCCTTCAGCGACTTGGCCGGCCTGCTCCAGATAAAGCTTGTATGCCTTCATTACGGCTTCAATACCGGAAATTTTGGCGTAGTCCAGCAAATACTTGTGAATATTGATGAACAGGGAAGAGTGAATATTGGGCTGCCAGGTAATGAACCAGTCTGTCGAAAACGGCAACATTCCCTTAGGAGGCGACACTCCCTTGAGCTCCTTGTAAAGCTTGAGCAGGCGCTCGCGAGACAATGAGGTTTCAGACTCCAGCAACTGCAGGCGCGCGCCCAGATTGATCAGCTCGATGGCCAACCGAATCTCCTGTGCCTCTGTGATGACGCTTTTTTTAGCCATGCATACCCCCTGATATTTTCATTGCCGTCATACCAGACAATGCCCAGCACAACGCAGAATCACCCCTCCTGGTTGACTTTGCCACCCAAAAGACAATAAATAAATGAAAATCAGGAAATTTGCTCAACTGGCTGACAAGCCATCAGGATGGCAGCATGCGATTGCGCCAGACCTTTGTCCTTGTTGTAGTTGGTGAGCATGCCGAGGATCGCGCCATCGTCGAAGCGAAAACGCGTCAACATCATATTCGTGCTGGACAGTTTCAAAATTTGAGCGTTGCTCAGTCCCTGAATCAGGTCTGCAATTTCATCGCTGATACCAAGGCGAAATATGGCTGTCGCTTTGTCGGATCGAATCATCTGCTGAGCCAACATCAAGTAACTCAGATTTGCATCTCGAATCTCAGCCATCATGTCGCTAGTATCCATTTTTCCCCCGCCTCAAATCAAATTACAATTGCTTACTATTCTTACCAGTTAAGCCAATTCTGAGGGGGCGAAGACTAGCCGGAAATTAGTGCAACTCGGTATTTTTACGAAGGATACCACCATTGCAAGCATAGGATTTAGTCTTACAAAACAAAAAATTCAGATTAAAAATAAAATTACTGTCATTCCAAATGCTTAGCTAGCGTGATTTTCCGAGGAGCTCTAAAAATATGAACCGAGATATTTCCAATGAGAAATCATTGAACAAGTAGAATTTATGCCAATATTTATTCCAATAAAATATCAACTAAATTTCCATTCCGTTGTCGAGTTACAACTAAGAACTAATCAAAGTGTTTTTTATTCACTAAAAATCAGTACCCAGAGCTGAAAAAACACATCAACTATATAAATCACTGCCAGCAAGAATGCATGCCAATACAATTTTCCGATTTAATGCGCAGAAAAATTGGCTTGTCAAATCAGACAGAAAAAACTTAATCTAAAGCAATCATTTTTTGCAGACTTTGCTCAATATCAGCAATCAAATCCATTGGCGACTCAAGCCCGACATTAAAACGCACTAGCCCGCCCTGCTCTTGCCATGACTGGCGCATACCCTGCATGCGATATGGCACGCACAAGCTATGTGCCCCACCCCAGCTAAAACCTATCTTAAACAAACCAAGCCCATCAACAAATCGATCAATGTGAGCTTCGTCGAAACGTGCATCAAAAATCACCGAAAACAAGCCGCCCGCGCCACTGAAATCGCGAGACCAAATATCGTGCCCAGGGCAACCAGGCAAGGCTGGATGCAATACTTTGCTGATTTCAGGGCGCTGCTGCAGCCAACTGGCGACTTGCCGGGCGGCATCATCATGCGCATCGAAACGCAACCGCATTGATGGCAGACTGCGCAGCACCATATAGACATCGTCCATGCCAACACCAAATCCTAGACGCATGTGGGCTTGCTCGATCCTGTGATTGATCGCATCATCGCGGGTGATGACAGCCCCCATGAGGACATCCGAGCCTCCCGACTGATATTTGGTCAGCGCTTGCATGACGATATCAACACCATGATCGAAGGCATGAAACGCCAGTCCGGCCGACCAGGTGTTATCCAGCGCCACCGGTACGCCACGGGCATGTGCGGCGGCACAGATGGCAGGCACGTCGGCCACTTCCATGGAAACAGAACCAGGCACCTCGGTCCAGATGAGGCGTGTATTGTCACGAATCAAATCGGCAATTGCGACGCCGATGAGCGGATCATAAAAACGTGCCGTGATACCAAAATCGCGCTCCAACCAGGCCACTTGATCACGATTAGGGCCATACACATTATCTGGCAATAAGACATCGTCACCCATCTTGAGCATGGCCATATTGACCATGGCGATTGCAGCCAATCCACTCGGTACGATACGACAATGACGTCCGCCCTCAATTTGGGCCAACCGTGCTTCCAGCGTAAAAGTGGTCGGAGTACCGTGCAAGCCGTAGGTATAGCCGCTCTTCTCTTTCCAATTGCGCGCGCGCATGGCCGCGACATTGGGAAACAATATGGTCGACGCATGGTGAATACCGACCGGAAATGCGCCAAAATTATCAGGAGCGACATAGTCACTGTGCAGCAGCGCGGTTTGTGGGGATGTTTTTATTGGCACAAATAACCTCGATCGCCCAACAAACAGGCCTTTAGTTCAACAGCCGCATCTGCTCAGGCAGGACGCGCACTATTTTTATGGTTTGACGATTGGCTGACCACTGTCGACCGCCCCCATGTTGAGGACGAAAGCTTTGCTGACGGTGCCATCAAGCGTTGACCAAGTCCCGCCTAGCACACCATTCTTGAAACTGCCATCCCATTCGCCGGAAACATCTTTGCCATTGCGGGACTCTTCCATCATCAGATCGTCATGATCGACTTCTCCGGCCAACAAAATCTGTGCACCTTGCCCAAAGACAAAATAACTTCCCTCCAGTCCATCCTCATCTTTCTTCGGACGCAGGCTCAGCTGTATTTGCTCAGTTCCTAGCGTACCGCGCAAGACCACCGGTTTGCGCACCAATTCTTGCAGGCTCTGCGCATGAGAAAAGACAACGGCACCAGCCAACGACAATGTCAACAAACATCTCGAAACGTACGATCTCATTGCGCTGCTGCCCACAAATCATGCGCATCAGCAGCCGTGACCACAACATCAACGAACTCGCCGACAATCAATTTTTTGTGCGGCTCAAACGGTGGCTTGACGTAGACCACGCCGTCGATCTCGGGCGCATCAGCATAGGAGCGGCCAATGCCGCCATTGCGATCAACCTGATCGATCAACACACGCAAGGTCTTGCCAACCTTTGCCTGCAGGCGTTTTTTGGAAATTTCTTCCTGCAATTGCATCACGCGCCCACGACGCTCTTCGCGTAGCTCTTCAGGCACAGGATTTTCGAGCAAATTGGCAGTTGCACCTGCAACCGGCGAGTAGGCAAAGCAACCCAACCGGTCAATCTCGGCTTCCTTGAGAAAATCTAACAAATAGGTAAATTCAGCCTCTGTTTCCCCAGGAAAACCCGCAATAAAAGTGGAACGAATCGTCAGGTCCGGGCACATTGCACGCCAGGCAGCAATACGCTCGATGTTCTTCTCACCACTGGCAGGACGCTTCATGCGCTTGAGTACATCAGGATGGGCATGCTGCAGCGGCACATCAAGATAAGGCAATATCTTGCCAGCCGCCATCATTGGAATAACTTGATCCACATGCGGATAGGGATAAACATAGTGTAGCCGAACCCAGGCGCCATACTGCGCGGCCACTTCGCCCAGCGCCTCGACTAACTGAGTCATGTGCGTCTTGACCGGCTTGCCGTTCCAGAAACCCATGCGGAATTTGACGTCGACACCATAAGCGCTGGTGTCTTGCGAAATCACCAACAGTTCCTTGACACCTGCTTTAAACAGATTTTCAGCTTCCAGCATGATGTCGGCAATCGGCCGCGAAACCAGGTCCCCGCGCATGGATGGGATGATGCAAAAGCTACAACGATGATTGCAGCCTTCAGAAATCTTCAGATAGGCAAAATGCTTGGGCGTAAGCTTGACGCCTTGCGCTGGCACCAGATCAATGAACGGCTCATGTGGCTTGGGCAAATGCTTGTGCACTGCCTGCATGACTTCGCTGACCGCATGCGGGCCGGTCACTTCCAGTACTTTAGGATGAATTTTCTGGATCATATCGTCGCCATTGCCATCCTTCTTGGCGCCCAGGCAACCGGTAACAATCACTTTGCCGTTTTCGCTCAAGGCTTCGCCGATGGCATCAAGTGACTCTTGCACGGCAGCATCAATGAAGCCACAGGTATTGACGATAACCAGATCTGCACCGTCATAGGAATTGGCAGTATCGTAGCCTTCGGCGCGCAATTGGGTCAGGATTTGTTCTGAGTCCACCAAGGCTTTAGGGCAGCCGAGAGAGACAAAACCGACTTTGGGAACAGGTGCGGCGAAAGGAGCATTGGACATGATAGCAAGGGGGCGTAAAAGCAGCAGTGAAAACGAAGCCGCTATTGTACCTGTTTGCCAAGCAGGCTGGCCCCAAAGGAATAAGGGGGCTGCCAGCCTTGTTGGAAGAATTATTTTGTGTCGGAATCGTTGGGACCGGTCGGAACGAATGGAAAGGTACCGAACATATTCTTGGTCTGACTTTGCATCTGTTCCTGCATCTGGATGAACAGGCTTTTGCTCTGCTCGATATAGTTGCTCATCATGCCCTGCATCATAGGGCCTTGCACGTTCATGAACTGGGTCCACATTTCCGGGCTGAACGGCTTGCCTTCGTAGAAACCCTTGGAATTTTCGGTCAGTTTGTTCTGGATATCGATAAACGCCTGAATGTTCTTTTCGAGATAAGAGCCCATCATGCCCTGCATGGCATGACCGTAGTATCGAATGATTTGCGACAGTGCCGCGCTGGAGAACATGGGGGCACCATGCGACTCTTCTTCGAGAATAATTTGCAAAAGAATGCTACGAGTAAGATCGTCGCCATTTTTGGCATCAACGACAGCAAAAACCTCATCATCAAGCACCAACTGCTTAACGTCGGTCAAGGTGATATAAGAACTCGTTTGCGTATCATACAGGCGGCGATTCGGATATTTTTTAATTAACCGCTCTGCAGAGTTTTTGGTACTTGTCATCTGAAATTCCAGTCTGTTCTCAGCTATTTAGCGGACCTCAGTTTTTAGTTGAAATGGTCCGCTGGCGTAACGCATTATAGGCGGGAAACTACCCACTCATACAAGTACGCAGTTTCCCTTAGTGGTCATTTTAACAATGGCCCTCGGCAATTAGCCCATGTGCAAACCGCCGTTGAGCGAGAAGTCGGAACCGGTCGCGTAGCCACCTTCATCCGATGCAATCCAGGCAACAATCGAGGCAATTTCTTCCGGCTCAGCCAAACGCTTGACCGGAATACCTGCAACGATTTTTTCCAGTACTTCAGGACGGATGGCGCGCACCATGTCGGTACCAACATAACCTGGCGACACTGTATTGACCGTTACACCCTTGGTGGCAACTTCCTGCGCCAGCGCCATGGTAAAACCATGAATACCGGCTTTCGCGGTGGAATAGTTGGTCTGACCGAACTGGCCTTTTTGTCCGTTCACGGAAGAAATGTTGATGATGCGACCCCAGTTGCGATCGACCATGCCTTCGATAACCTGCTTGGTAACATTGAACAGTGAATTCAAGTTAGTGTCGATCACCGTGTCCCAGTCAGACTTGCTCATCTTGCGGAACTGGCCATCGCGTGTAATACCGGCGTTATTGACCAGAATAGCGATCTCACCGATTTCAGCCTTGATCTTATCGAACGCGGCCTTGGTGGAGTCCCAATCAGCTACGTTGCCCTCGGAAGCATGCATATCGAGTCCTTGCTCACGCATGGCTGCCAACCATTTGTCCTTGCGCGCCGAATTCGGACCGCAACCCGCGACCACGGTATAGCCCTCTTTACACAGCCGCGTGCAAATCGAGCTACCAATTCCGCCCATACCTCCTGTCACATATGCGATACGTTTTGCCATGTCCTGCCTCCTAATGTATGTCGGATGGAAAATTGCCATGCATTTCAAAGATCTGCAATCCCGAGTAGTCTGGTGCAGATACTTCTTACTGCCTGTGATAGATACTGCATTTTTACTACCTTACTGCTTGTTGCGAGACTACGTTGAAAGTCGCTTATTCTGCTTTGACCTTGACGTATCTGCCCGGAGCCGGCTCGATAGCCGGATATTGTTTGCTGCCAACCAGACGCGGTGCAGCTACCTGCTTGCCGCCATGAACGGTCAGAAAATCTGACCATTGCGTCCACCAACTGCCAGGATGCTCCTTTGCACCGGCAAACCAAGCTACTGGATCGGCACCGATTTTGTCGTTGGTCCAGTAGCTGCGTTTGTTCTTGACAGGTGGATTGATGACACCGGCAATATGACCGGATGCTCCCAATACGAAACGGTTGTTGCTCGGTTTTTTGGTGTTGAGGATGGCAGTCGATGCATAGGCCGAAGCCCAAGGCACAATATGGTCTTCACGCGAGGCATAAATGAATGCCGGCACATTAATCGTGCGCAAGTCGACTTTCTCTCCGGCGACAGTCAAACGGCCCGGTTCCTTGAGCGCGTTTTCCAGATACATGTTGCGCAGGTAATAGCAGAACATCGGCCCGGGCAAGTTGGTGCTATCGGCATTCCAATAGAGCAGATCGAAGGCTTGCGGCACTTCGCCCTTGAGATAATTCGACTCGACGTAATTCCATAACAAATCATTCGGTCGCAAACTGGAAAATGCCGAAGCGAAATCACGCCCCGCCATCAGTCCGCGCTGACCTATCATTTGCTCGCGCAGCTTGATTTGCACCTCATCTATATAAACATCGATGGCACCAGTATCGAGAAAATTGAGAAATGCCGTCAGTAAAGTGAGACTGGCGACGGGCTCTTCACCACGCGCTGCGAGGACCGCCAACGCGCAGGACAAGAGCGTGCCGCCGACACAGAAACCGAGTGCATTAATCTGTTCCTGGCCGCTGATTTCCTGCACCGTATGAATGGCGCGTACCACAGCGTCATCCACATACTGATCCCAGGTAGAGGTTTCCAATGAGGCATCTGCATTACGCCAGGAAATCAGAAACACGGTGTGGCCTTGTTCCACCGCATAGCGCACCAGTGAGTTTTGCGGCTGCAAATCAAGGATGTAAAATTTGTTGATGCAGGGAGGCACAATCAGCAAAGGGCGCGCGTGTACTGTTTTGGTCAGCGGCTTGTATTGCAGCAACTGGAACAAGGCATTTTCAAACACCACCGAACCTTCAGTCGTGGCCACATCCTTGCCGACTTCAAAGGCTGTCTCGTCTGTTTGCGATACCCGCCCTTTTTGCAAATCAGCAAACAACTGGGCAATGCCGCGTGTCAGACTTTCGCCTTTGGTATCGAGAATTTTTTGCTGAGCTTCAGGATTTGTCGCAAGAAAATTGGCAGGTGATAACGCATCAATCATTTGCTGCACTGCAAAACGCAATTTCTGTTTGACCTTGTCGCTGGCTTGCACAGCATCAACCAATTCATTCAGGTAGCGTGAATTAAGTTGATAAGTTGCCGCTTGAAAAGCAAAGAAAGGGTTGGCTTGCCATGCCGGTGCCGACATGCGTCGATCCTTGACTGCAGGCACCTTGGAGCTGATGGCGGCTTGCCACAACGCACCAAACTGCTCGCCGTAATTTTTCTGCAAGCGCACTATTTCCGCTGGATCGAGCGACGCACCGAGGCTGCCGAGCTGCGTCTGAATCGATGTCAGATCAATTGGGGCTGCAACAGGTTGCTGTCCTGCCAGCGACTGCCACGTCTTGGGATCGGCAAACTGGTTTAGCTGACTTAACCACGCTGACAAGACGGGAGGAACGTTGTTCGAATTGGGGGGGGTCTGCGGGGTTTGCTTATCCATGCTCGCTTCTACTATTTTCGCGTATCGTTATGGTTTATCGCTTAGCCTGTCAACCTTGCAATTACTATATATAACTATGTATATCATCGCAATCGCCTGGCTTTATGTCGTCTTCATGATGGCTATCACCGAACAATCCGCCGTTGCAGGAATCATGACTTTTTTCTGCTACGGCGTATTTCCTTTGACAATTGTTTTATACCTGATGGGCACACCGCAACGCAAGCGGAATCGTCAATTGCAGGAGCGGAAGAAAAAAACGATTGCGCCGGCAGTCAATTCCGATGCTGGAACGAAGGAAAAGGAAGTGAACGAACATACCTTAAGGTACGGAAACACAGCTTCAGCGCCAGCCCTGAATGAACAAATCCATGCCCAACAACAGCAGTCCGATGAAAAAACAGCGTCGGAAAACCGACGCTGAAATCCGAGCCCGCAAACATTGTCCGAGCAGCATGCCTGCCAGAGCTGGCACCAGAGCCAATATCGACAACATGGCGTCAGTACTTTGCAGCGTACCGCCGTGCGCCAGCGCAGCGGCCATGGCAAGGGTCGATATGGTAAATGACAAACCCAGCGCCTGAATCAACTCGTCTTTATTCAGGCGCAACGCTTGCAGAAACGGCACAGCTGGGATGACCAATACCGCAGTGGTCGCCGTGATTACGCCGGTCACCACGCCGATCATCAATGACCAGCGCCGTTCGCGCTCAGGCGGCACAGAAAATTTCACGGCACTCAGGCCCACAACGGCGTACCCCATCAACGCCAGCCCCAAGATCAGCGTCGCCCCTCCATCATGAATGACAGGTACAAGCTGCGCGCCCAATAAGGTCCCAGCCACGATGCCAGCCAACATCAACCATAGACGCCGCAGCAACCAGACAAAGCGACCGCCAGCCAGCAACTGCCATAGATTGGTTACCAGCGACGGCATGATCAGCAAAGCCGCTGCCTGCAACGGTGACATGTACAAGCCCAGCAAGCCAACCGCGACCGTGGGCAAGCCCAGACCGACAATACCTTTGACCAGACCAGCCAATAAGAAAATGAGAGTGACCGCAAGCAGCAAGCTGCCATGCATGGTGCTTATGGATAGTTGTGCAGACATGATTGCTCCAAATAATTGCCATCAGTCTGCCTACTATCGTCAGCACTGGAAATCTGGAATACACTGACTCAGCCTTCGCTTGAAACGAAGGCTATTTTTCTTTTTCTGCGAAAAATACGACCATCAATTGACTATGCACACGCGCCTCGATTTGAGCGATCTCCGCCTGTTCCTGCATGTGACTGAAGCCGGCAGCATCACCGCCGGTGCGCAGCGCGCCCACCTGGCCTTGGCATCGGCCAGCGCCCGCATCCGCGGCATGGAAGACGCACTGGGAGTACCACTGCTGACTCGCCAACGCCATGGCGTGCAGATGACCGACGCCGGACGCGCCCTACTACATCATGCGCGCGCCGTGCTGCGCCAGTTGGAGCATATGGGCAATGAGATGCGCGAATATGCTCAAGGCCTCAAGGGGCATATCCGGCTGCTTTGCAACACTGCCTCCATCACTGAATTTTTGCCCGATGCATTAGGTCGGTTTCTGCACCAGAACCCATTCATCGATATCGACCTGGAAGAACGCTTGAGTCATGAAATCGTCCAGGCCATTGTCGATGGCGTAGCCGATATCGGCATCGTCGCCGACTCGGTCGATACCGCAGCGCTGCAAACACTGCCGTTCCGTCAGGACCAACTAGTTGCCGTGGTAGCAAGCGGCCATGCATTGGCGCGACGAAAAAAACTGAGCTTTGTCGACATCGTGGACCAGCATTTTATTGGTTTAAGCGACCGCAGCGCGCTACAGGAACATCTTGCCGGGCATGCTGCACGTTACGGAAAACAACTGCATTACCGAGTGCGCCTGCGTAGTTTCGATGGCATCTGCCGCCTGGTAGAACAGGATGTTGGCATCGGCATCATCCCAGCCACCGCAGCATGGCGCTATCGACAAACCATGGCAATCAACGTCATACCGTTGGCAGATGCCTGGGCCACGCGCGCGCTGCTGATTTGCGTCAAAGATGAGGGGGCATTGCCCGCACATACCAGGAAATTGCTGTTGCAACTACAAACACCAGTTATCTAAGCCAGATCAGCGAAGCCATGCGACCGGTGATTTTGTCGCGACGATAGGAGTAAAAACGGCGGTCACTCACGGTGCACAAGCCACCGCCAGCAACGCGGTCTACGTCAAGCAGGGCCAGCTTGCGACGCGCCAGTTGATAAATATCGGCAAAGTATTTTCCTTCCCTGCCGACAATCGGCACAAAGGCGCTGCGACAAACCGGATCGACATCGGCAAACGCATCCAAAACATCCTGTCCGACTTCAAATTGCTGCGGCCCGATGGCCGGCCCAAGCCAAGCCAGAATTTCCCCTGCGCCACGTGCACGCATGGCGACCACGGCCTGCTCCAATACGCCAGCGGCCAGTCCACGCCAGCCGGCATGCGCAGCACCAACCACCTGACCGCCGACGTCACAAAACAGTACAGGCAAACAATCGGCCGTCATCATCGCGCATACCACGCCAGGCGCGGTAGCCACACTGGCGTCGGCACTCGGCGTCACGCTTGCGTCAGCCACGCCAGCTGCATCAACTACATTGATGCCGTGCACCTGATTCAACCACGCCGGCTGCGCTGGCAGGATACTGCGCAACAAGTATCGGTTATGTTCAACATGCTCAGGTGTGTCATGTACATGCATGCCGAGGTTCAAACCGCCACCACCGGCATCATCACTGTAAGACCCTTGACTGTGCCCCCCCCGGCGCAATGTGCTCAGCGCTCCAACATTGTCAGGCGCGTTGGGCCAGTCTGGAATCAGTAACTCCATACTCATTCATCCCCGTCCTCGACAGCCGCAATCTTGGCATCAATACCAGCACGTGCCAGCAAGTCCGCAAAATCTTCAGGCAAGGCAACTTCCCATTCACAGTTCTTGCCGCTAACTGGGTGCACCAACCCCAGACGCCACGCCTGCAATGCCTGACGCGGGAAAAATGGTATCAAATGGGTCTTGCCATACAAGGCATCGCCCACCAACGCAAAACCGAGCGACTGCATGTGTACACGAATCTGATGAGTACGACCAGTTTCCAGGCGACAATACATCAAACTGACAGCGCGACCATCCAGCAGGCCCGTAGCCAGACGTCGATAATGCGTGACCGCGGGCTTGGCAGTCATGCTTTCCGACACGGCCATTTTGATGCGATCCCGCGGATGGCGCGCCATCGGTGCATCAATGGTGCCTGACAATTGCGGGGTGCCCCACACCAGCGCCAGATAACGGCGCCGTACAGTACGCGCCTGCAACTGCCGCACCAGATCAGTCTGCGCCGCCAGTGTCTTGGCCACCACCATCAAACCGCTGGTATCCTTATCCAACCGATGCACAATACCAGCGCGCGGCACCCCGGCTAGTATTGGGCAATGATGCAACAAGCCGTTGAGAAGCGTACCGGACCAATTGCCAGCGCCAGGATGCACCACCCGACCAGCCGCTTTATCGATCACCAGAATCGCTTTGTCTTCATGCACGATCTTGAGCTCCATTGGTTCGGGCAGGAAGGCCTTTTCGTCCGGTGCCGCCTGTGGATTGATGACAACTGCTTCGTCGCCAAGCACGGTGGTTTTAGTGCGCGCAGGTTTGCCGTCCACGCTCACATAGCCTGCTTCAATCCATTGCTGGATGCGGCTACGCGAGTATTGGGGGACCAGGGTAGATAAAACCTTGTCGAGTCGACTGCCACAATCGGCGTCGCTCAGTTTGAGGATGATGGGCTCAACTTCGCCATCGTCAGTGTCTTGCGCAGCATCGGCAAATTCATCTGCAATGTCGTCGAACGAGTATTCACCCTCGCCTGCATCAACTGGGGTGGTTACAAATCCTTTTGCAACCTTAGGGGGTGTGGTACGTGACATCAGCTATAATCGAAAAATTACCGGAAATTAATATTTTATTTCTTTGCACCCGCTCAAACTGCTCAAACGTCATGCAAAAAATCTTATTGAAGTTGCTTACTGTCGCATTAATCCTCTCTCTGTCAGCATGCGGTCTGCTACCTGAACAAAAAGACGAGACGATTGGTTGGTCCGCTGCCAAATTATACTCGGAAGCCAAGGATGAGCTAAATGAAGGCGGCTTCGAGAAATCGATCACCTACTTCGAGAAGCTGGAATCGCGCTTTCCGTTTGGCTCATATGCGCAACAGGCGCAGATGGACATAGCCTACGCTTACTACCGCCTCAACGAACAAAAGGAAGGCGTCGCTGCGGTGGATCGCTTCATCAAACTGCATCCGAACCACCCCAACGTCGATTATATGTACTACCTACGCGGCTTGATCAACTTCAATGACCGTACCAGCATTTTCGATACCATCGCCGATCAGGACAATACCGAGCGCGACCCCAAGGCCATGCGCGATGCATTCGATTCGTTCAAGCTACTGGCTGAACGCTTCCCAAACAGCCAGTACACACCTGACGCCTTGCTGCGCATGAAGTATCTGGTCAACGCCATGGCGCAATCGGATGTGCACGTCGCCCGTTATTACTTCCGTCGTGGTGCCTATGTTTCGGCGGCCAATCGTGCGCAAACAGCAGTCAAGGAATATCCAGGCACCCCGGCTGTCGAAGAAGCCTTGTTCATCATGATGCACTCCTATGAAGCAATGGGCCAGAAACAGTTACGCGATGACACCGAACGCGTCATTCAAGCAACCTACCCGAACAGCGTTTATTACAATGGTGGTCCTACCCTGAAGGAAAAACCTTGGTGGAAAATCTGGTAAGACGCTCCTGCCTATGAGAAAAAGCCTCGCATATGCGAGGCTTTTTTATTACTACAGCAAACTATTCAATCAGCAATCCTGCGGCGGAATATCCATGATGTTTCGCTCGAAGCAGAAGCGTCAAAGGCATAGCCCTCCAGATCAAAACCCTTGAGTCTATCCGGCTGATTAATGCCCTTGAGCGCCGCGTAGCGCGCCATTAGTCCGCGCGCACGTTTGGCGTAGAAGGAAATGATCTTGTATTTTCCGCCCTTCCAATCCTCAAACACAGGGGAAATCACCTGCGCCTCCAACACCTTGCGTTTGATCACCTTGAAATACTCTTCCGAGGCCAGATTGAGCAATACCCGTGATTTATGCTGCGCCAACTCGGCGTTGAGCGCCAATGTCACTTGTTCGCCCCAGAAAGCATACAAATCCTTGCCATATGGATTGACAAGTTTGGTACCCATTTCAAGCCGGTATGGCTGCATCAGATCAAGCGGACGCAAAACGCCGTACAACCCGGACAAAATGCGAACATGCGACTGGACATAGTCAAGCTGTTTAGCCGACAGCGAAGCTGCGTTGAGACCTTCATAGACATCACCGTTAAACGCCAGCACGGCCTGTTTACTGTTTTTGCTGGTGGATTTGCTTGACCAACTGGCGTAGCGATCGACATTAAGTAGCGCCAACTGGTCGGAAATCCCCATCAAGGTGGAAATTTGTGCAGGAGATTTTTGCTTGAGCACGGCAATGAGCTCGGCCGAACGGGCAACAAATTCAGACTTGGTATGTAGATCAGTAGTCGACGGCGTGTCGTAATCCAGAGATTTTGCGGGAGATAAAACAATCAGCATAAGGGTTCCGTATGATTTTTTCGACATCATACCGAAACCTGCGCTTGACGTCTGAGCTCGGCGCATGAACGATCACCGGAACAAGCCATGCCGCGCTAAAATTGTATCCGAGCAAAAGCCGCACACATCGATTAGTATCTAGTTATACAAAATTGCCAGACAGCGAGCATATCCTGAGGCTTGCAACGCGGCACCTGATGACGTACTCAGGACCGTTCGCCGATAGACAGCTCACTGCACCTTTGCTGCACAATCGGATACCAAGGGAGGAGATATGAAACGCGACAAAGCCTTGATGGCAGATATCCTGAGAACGCTTTCTTCGTTCGGTACCAGCTACGGTGATATCGAAAAAATCCAAAGCGGTCTGAGCAGACAAAACACACCGCCCGAGCTAATCCAGCATCATCTGCGCCTGCTACATGATCGCGGTCTCGTCGCTGTCGACATCCATCAATTCTGGCGCGTCACCGACTATGGTTACGATGTTCTGGAAGTCGGCGATGATCTGACAACCGCCCCTATAGAAAGTACCAATACTCGTGGCTTTGATAGTTAATACAATAACAATAAACAAGCCAGCCCCCATTGCCCGGCTTGTACTCGATACCAATGTTTGTCTGGACTTATTCGTTTTCCGCGACCCTCGCTGGAACGGATTGCTGCACAGTCTGCGCACTGGCCAGGTTGAGGCTGTCACGCGAGAAGACTGCCGGATGGAATGGCTCGTCGTGCTGAACTATCCGCATCTGCCGGTCAAGGAAGAAGACAAGCTTGCCATTCGCGCAGAGTTTGATCAGCTCATCTCCTGCCTGCCCAATGTCGCCGTCAACACTTTTGGCCTGCCCTTGTGTACCGACCCGGACGATCAGAAGTTTCTCGAACTGGCCTTGCAATCGAGCGCCGATATACTCATCACGAAAGACAAAGCATTACTGAAACTGGCCAAAAAGACCGCGCGCAACAAACAATTTGCGATCATGACGCCACAGAGCTGGCACGCAGCAGCCACTGCCCAAGAGTAAATCCGACTAAAATAAGTATTCTTGATTTTTTGCTCGCTAACGCAAAGTCTCTCCATCTACATCCAATCCATTATTATGCAATGAATCAGCCCGCTCAAATCGCATCCAAGTTACCCAAGGTCGGCACCACCATTTTCACTGTCATGTCTGCTCTGGCCAGCGAAAAAGAAGCGGTCAATCTGGGTCAAGGCTTCCCCGACTTCGATTGCGATCCAGCCTTGGTCGATGCTGTCACGCAGGCCATGAAATCTGGCCTGAACCAGTATCCTCCGATGGCTGGGGTGCCACAGCTGCGCACCGCTATTGCTGAAAAAATCCAGGCTCTGCATGGCCGCCGCTATGATGCCGCCAGCGAAATCACTGTCACCGCCGGCGCCACCCAGGGAATTCTGACCTCTATCCTGTGCGCCGTACACGCCGGTGATGAAGTCATCGTGATCGAACCTGCCTATGACTGCTACCTTCCCGCCATCGAACTGGCCGGCGGCATTCCGGTATTTGTTCAGATGTGTGTGGGCAGCACCGGCTACAGCGTGCCGTGGGACCAGGTCGCCGCCGCCGTTACCGCAAAAACCCGGCTGATCATGATCAATACGCCGCACAATCCGACTGGCTCGATACTCAGAAAAACCGATATCGATGCCCTCGCTGATATTGTGCGTGGTACCGACATTCTCATCCTCGCTGACGAAGTGTATGAACACATGGTCTATGACGGCCAACGACATGAATCCTTGTGCCGTCATCCCGAACTGGCATCACGCACCTTCATCAATTCCAGTTTCGGCAAAACCTATCACGTGACCGGCTGGAAAGTCGGCTTCGTCGCCGCCCCGGCAGCATTGATGGCAGAATTTCGCAAAGTGCATCAGTTCAATGTGTTTACGGTCAATACGCCGATGCAACATGGCCTAGCAGAATACATGAGAAATCCAGCACCCTATATCGAACTGCCGGCGTTTTACCAACGCAAACGGGATCTGTTCCGTGAAGGCCTCAAAAAGACGCGCTTCAAGTTATTACCATCCGAAGGGACCTATTTTCAGTGTGTTGAATATGGTGCGATTTCATCGTTGTCGGAAGCCGAGTTTTCCAAGTGGCTCACGGCTGAAATCGGCGTCGCGGCAATTCCTGTTTCGGCTTTCTACAATACCCCGCAGGAGTCTGGCATCGTGCGCTTCTGTTTTGCCAAGAAAGATGAAACCTTGCGGCTGGCCCTGGATCGGCTGGCCAAACTTTAGCCCTTGCCTGTCTTAAAAATAACTCCCTCATCCTATGACAGCAGAACTAAAAGCCAGCCGCAGCGATACTACATTGACGCTGACCATTGCAAATCCTGGCCAGCAAAATTCGGTAGACAGTAACATCCTGGGCGCCATCATTGAAAGCCTATCCAAAGCCGAGCGCGACGACGGCATCCGCTGCGTCATCCTCACCGGTGCAGATCGCAACTTCTGTGGCGGCATCCAGTCCAGTAAAGATCTCGCTACACAGATTGCCTTATTGGAAAGTCTGCAAAATCTGATCGAAACCATCACCAGTTTCCCCAAGCCGGTTATCGCTGCCGTGGAAGGACTTGCCCTGGATGCCGGCTTTTCACTGGCGCTGGCATGCGATCTGATCATCGCCGGGCAAAACGCCGGCTTTGGCATCTCTGCCACCCAGCTTGGAACCTGGTCAGTAGGTGGCGCTCCCTGGTTTTTATCCAGATCGCTGCCGCCTCAATGGCTCACTGAAATCCTGCTCGACACCAAGCCCTTACCCGCATCCCGCCTGCATAACGCAGGATTGATCAACCGACTTAGCGTAGATGGCAACGTTCTTGATAAAGCCCTCGAATGGGCCGGACAGTTATCGACCGTTTCACAAGGCACTTTCGAAAAACTCAAGACTATGCTCGGCGACAACACCGGCGCCACTATGCAGAACTACTTCTCGCTGGAGAGACATCGCCTGCTGACCAAGCGATCCGGCCCTGCCTGAATTTTTGCAAGAAACACAGAAAAATATCTCTTGCATGGATGACTATTTGTGCGACGCAGACTTAAACTAGCGAGATTAATTAGTGCGCCAAACATCTAGAAAAAATTGTCATGTTGTCGTCCATCGACCTTGAACCGCTCTAACGCCAGGCAAGATGCTTAAATCAATCATAATTCATCCAGGCAATACGCCAAGCCAGCACGACAATCAAACGGCTAACGACATAGTGAGACCTCATCAGCTGTTTCCAGAAATTATCCGCGACAGCACCCACTTGCATGCACTAACCCCCGAGTGGCAGGCGCTCTGCGACAGCATGCCACTGCAAACTCCGTTCGCCACACCGACCTGGAACCTTCTTTGGTGGCAACATTTGCGCGCTACCCGTCGACTCATTCACGACCGGCTCCATGTTCTGGTACTTCGTGATCACGAAGGCCGCCTGCGTGCAGTAGCGCCTATGATGATCAGCGTGCGTGGCGGCATCGGCGCCGGCGGCATCAGAGTCTTGCAATTTTTTGGTGCCGATCCCAACATCACGGAAATCCGCGGCGTAATCTGTCGCCCCGAAGATGCCGATAGCGCACACGCAGAAGTCCAGCATCACTTGCGCACGCATCAGCGCGCTTGGGATTGGCTTGAATGGCAAGGTCTGTCGGCCCAACAGGCCGCACAATTATCGGCGCGCGGAGCACGTTCGGCAGGAACACGGGTGATCTGTTACCTGCCATTGCCGGCAGACTGGGAAACCCTCAAAAGCAGCCTGTCGCGCAACATGAAAGAAGCCATCCGCAAATGTTTTAATACACTGCGACGCAATCAGCATGAACATGCCTTTGAGGTGATTGAGCAAGCGGATCAGCTTGGGCCGGCACTGGAAACTTTTTTCCGTTTGCACAAGCTGCGCGCCAGTGTCGACGACGGCGTTGTGCATGCGGACGTATTTCGTGATGAAAAAAGTCGCCGCTTCCTCTGCGATTATGTAGAAGCAGCGGCACAACGTGGCGAAGTGCGCATTTTTCAGTTTCGCATCGAGGGCAACGTCGTATCGAGCCGCATTGGCTTCTTGAGCCAAGGTCAACTCTATCTCTATTATTCCGGTTATGACACCGGCTGGGGTGCCTATAGCGTCATGACCACACTGGTCATCCATGCCATCCAGTGGGCCATCGCGCAAGGCTGCACAGGTGTGAACCTATCTACTGGCGTGGATCGTTCCAAGCAACGCTGGCATCCACAAGAACTGACTCTGCATAATGTAATCCAGATTTGTCCACGTCCGCTCGCCAGCCTACGCTTCAACAGCTATACCTATCTGCGTTCATTTCATCTGCTGAGTCAATTTTCTCGCAAAAAATAAAGGCAGAAAAACGTTGGTAACGCGGCGCAACGGCAGACGCCAACAAGCTCCTCGCACTGCACCCTGCGTCACCTTCAGCTACACTATGCGGCCAAGCTTGGAGCAAGACTCTGCTCATTTTTGTCAACGTAACCCATTTGTAAGGAATACCATGATCGACGTCTATAGCTGGCCAACACCGAATGGCCACAAGGTACATATCATGCTGGAAGAATGTGGTCTCGACTATCGCGCACACGCCATCGACATCGGTGCAGGCGACCAGTTTGACCCAGCATTTCTGGAAATTTCACCGAACAACAAAATTCCTGCCATCGTTGACAGCGACGGCCCGGACGGCCAGCCTATTTCACTGTTTGAATCCGGTGCGATTCTGGTGTATCTGGCAGGTAAAGTCGGCAAGTTCCTCGGCACAACTGACCGCGAAAAATTCAACACACTGCAATGGCTGATGTTCCAGATGGGCGGCCTCGGCCCCATGCTGGGTCAGGCGCATCATTTCCGGCTGTATGCACCGGAGCAGATCGAGTACGCGGTCAATCGTTATACCAACGAAGCCAAACGTCTCTACGGTGTGCTCGACAAGCAACTGGCCAAGACCGAATACCTGGCCGGCGACAACTACACCATCGCCGATATTGCCAGCTTTCCCTGGACCCGCTCGTGGAAAAATCAGGGAATAGAATTGTCCGACTATACGCATGTGCAACGCTGGTTTGACACCATCAATGCACGCCCGGCGGTGCAACGTGGCGTCACGGTGCTGGCCGACCGCCGCAAGCCACTCACCGATACCAAGGCCAAGGACATCCTGTTCGGTCAAAGCCAATACAAGAAACGCTAATCAACATTAATCAACGTCTGAAATGGCATGACGCACGCCTGCGCGTGAGTCATGCCATCAATCGATCACGATCAATATCGGCGTACGATAAACTCAGCCACACACACCGGCTTATCACCGCCCTCTCGCTCCATTGTCACTTCCCACACCACTTGCGCACCACCAGGGATATCCTCCACCGACTGCAATGTGATCACCCCGCGCACCTTGCTGCCCACAGGTAATGGCGCCGGAAAGCGAACCCGATTGAGACCATAGTTGAGCAGCATCTTGACGTCGCCCATGGAAATGCTTTGCCCCATGAGCTGAGGTAGCAAAGCCAGCGTCAAAAAGCCATGAGCAACAGTACCGCCATACGGCAATTCGCGTTTGCTGCGCTCGACATCCACATGGATCCATTGATGGTCGCCAGTAGCCTCGGCAAAGAGATTAACCTGTTCCTGTGTCACCGTTATCCAATCACTCTGGGCGACTTCCTGGCCAACCAGGGCCTTCAGCTCATCCACGTTGGCAATTTCACGCATCGTCTTTTCCTCTATTGAACGTCATAAAAAAACGTCGACTGATTGCTCAACCGACGCCATGCTGTGCTGCCCACCGTTTATATTTCCCGCACATTCTAATCCATCGGCATAGCCTTGTTGTCATTGAGGTTGAACCAGCCCTTGAGGATACGATAAGCCTTCCATACCCATGCCAGCGACGCCATCAATATAGCCAACGGGATGCCGATGATAGTGAAACTGATCACGCCGGCAGCACACAGCCAGAACAGATACCACCAGAAAGAACGGATTTGCCAGCGATGATGACTATAGACAAAAGTACCGGCCGCATCACCACGCTTGAGATAGTTGATGATCAAGGGTAGCCACGAAAACAGCCCCAGTGAAAACAGCAAACTTAATCCATGAAAAATGTACAGCCACCAAGCCAGATCCTTAGCCGATTGCAAATTGGTATCCAACATGACTTCCTGGTTCATCTGTTGCTCCTCAGGGCTAGTGCCCTAACTCAATATAGGCAAAATGCCGTCCAAACCAACAAAATTCAAGCTCACCGAAGCCTGCGCGCGCACCACTGGCTTGGCTCGGAACGCCACCGACAGACCACTCACACCCATCATCTTGAGATCATTGGCGCCGTCGCCCATAACAATGGCTCGGGTCGTCGGCACCTCCAGTTCGGCACAGATACGCTCCACGGTAAGTCGCTTCTCTTGTGCATCGACAATGCCGCCGACGACCTTCCCGGTGAGCTTGCCATCGATGATTTCGAGTTGATTCGCATGGCTGTAATCAAGCTTGAGGCGCTGCCTCATGCGATCAGTGAAAAAAGTAAAGCCGCCAGACACAAGCAATGTCTTCAAACCTGCCGCCTGCACCGCCAGCAACATGTCTTGAGCGCCCGGCGACAATTGCACACGCTCGTCAAAGACGCGCTGCAAGGCACCAGCATCGAGCCCTTTGAGCAAGGCTACGCGGCGCGTGAGGCTTTCACCGAATTCGATTTCGCCACGCATCGCCGCCTCAGTAATCTCGGCCACTTGCGGCTTGAGCCCTTGCATGTCGGCGATCTCATCGATGCATTCGATGGTGATCAGGGTGGAATCCATGTCCATGGCCACCAGTTTGAAATCAGCCAGCGTACGACCGGCTTCGATGAAGGCATAGTCCACTTGCAACCTCAGGCAGGCGGCGTCCACCTGAGCCTTGAGTGCATCGCTATAATTGACGCCTTCACAGCGCCAGGCATGGGCTGCGATAGCACTCACACGTTGTGCTTGCACCAGGGTGACGATGCCGTCAATGTCGGCACGTTCAGTCTTACATCCTTGCAAAATCAGATTCATGTTTAATGTGTTGTTATCAGCAAAAATTTAACCCACCAGCGAACGCATGGTAGCTTTGATCTGCGTCACGCGGGCATTCAGATCGGGCATGTTGGCGGTAATACGCAGTTTGTCCTGACCATTGAGCTTGATGTGACGATTCTTTTGAATCAGATCGATAATACGCATCGCATCAATCGGCGGATTGGGCACGAACTGCAGCAGCGCCGATTCGGAATGGGCATCAATTTTGATGATGCCCAACGGCTTGGCAGCAATACGCAGACGATGCGTCTCGATCAAGGCTTTGGCGACCTCCGGCAACTTACCGAATCGGTCAATCAACTCTTCCTGCAAGGCATCGATGGCATCGGGCGCGCTACAGTTGGCAAAGCGCTTGTATAAGGACAGCCGCTCGTGAACATCGCCGCAGTAATCATTGGGCAGCAAGGCCGGCACGTGCAGATTGATTTCGGTAGTGCTGGCCAGCGGTGCAGCCAGGTCTGGTTCCTTGCCATTCTTGAGCGCGCGTACGGCTTCGCTGAGCATGTCGGAATACATCTGGAAACCGATCTCGTGCATTTCGCCCGATTGATTGTCGCCCAGCACTTCGCCGGCACCGCGAATTTCCAGATCGTGCATGGCCAGATAAAAGCCGCTGCCCAACTCTTCCATTTGCTGAATCGCATCCAGACGGCGCTGCGCCTGTTTGGTCAAGCCTTTGACATCGTTGACCAACAGATAGGCATAGGCTTGGTGATGCGAGCGGCCAACCCGGCCGCGCAACTGATGCAACTGCGCCAGACCGAATTTATCGGCGCGATGCATGATGATGGTATTGGCAGTCGGCACGTCAATGCCGGTTTCAATGATGGTGGTACACAAGAGAATATTGGAGCGTTGCGCCACAAAATCACGCATCACTTTTTCCAGATCACGCTCATGCATCTGACCATGTGCAATGACCACGCGCGCCTCCGGCAACAAGGCCTCCAGCATGGCCTTGCGATTTTCGATGGTCTCCACTTCGTTGTGCAGGAAATACACCTGACCGCCGCGCTTGAGTTCACGCAGACAGGCTTCGCGGATGGTCGATTCGCCTTCGGCGCGTACAAAGGTTTTAATTGCCAAGCGCTTTTGCGGCGCGGTCGCAATAATCGAAAAATCGCGCAAGCCTTCCAGCGCCATACCCAGCGTACGCGGAATCGGTGTGGCCGTCAGCGTCAACACATCGACTTCAGCGCGCAACGCTTTGAGCGTTTCTTTCTGACGCACGCCGAAACGATGCTCTTCATCAATAATGACCAAACCCAGACGGGAGAATTTAATATCGTCGGACAGCAATTTATGGGTACCGATGACGACATCAAGCGTGCCGTCGGCCATGCCTTTGATCGCTTGCGTGATTTCCTTGCCGCTGCGAAAGCGCGACAACTCTGCAATACGCACCGGCCAGTTGGCAAAGCGGTCGGCAAAGGTCTGGGCATGTTGTTCGGCCAATAGCGTCGTGGGCGCCAGAATCGCCACCTGCTTGCCACCCATGACGGCCACAAAGGCCGCGCGCAAGGCGACCTCGGTTTTACCAAAACCGACATCGCCACAGATCAAGCGGTCCATAGGTTTGCCGCTGGTCATGTCGCCGATGACGGCATTGATTGCAGCGGCCTGATCAGGCGTTTCCTCAAAGCCAAAGCTATCGGCAAACGCTTCATAATCGTGTGCGGAATATTGAAAGGCATGGCCCTGGCGCAAAGCTCGGCGCGCATACAGATTCAGCAGTTCGGCGGCGGTATCGCGCACCTGTTGAGCGGCACGGCGTTTGGCTTTTTCCCATTGACCGGAGCCGAGCGAGTGCAAAGGAGCATCTTCTGGCGAAGCGCCAGAATAGCGTGAGATCACATGCAGTTGCGATACCGGTACGTAGAGTTTGGTTTCCTTGGCATATTCAAGATGCAGGAATTCCGTCTCGCCTTCGCCCAGATCCATGCTGAGCAAGCCCATGTAACGGCCGATGCCATGGTTGGCATGCACCACCGGATCGCCAATCTTGAGCTCCGACAGATCTCGCACCATGTGCTCGACCTGAGTCACCGCCTCCTGCTTCTTGCGTCCGGCACGACGGCCAGAACCGGCATAGAGCTCCGTTTCGGTGATGAAGCTCAAGCCCTCATCGCTCAGCTCAAAACCGGCATACAGCGGCGCCACCCCCAGCATCAACGGCGCTTCTCCAGCGACGAAACTGGCATAGCCGTCGCACAACACCGGATGCAGATCGTATTCCTTGAAATACTGCTGCAAGGTTTCGCGACGACCATTCGATTCGGCGCACAACATGACGCGTTTGCCGGTATGCAGCAAATAGGAACGCAGATTGGTCAGCGGGTCTTCAGTACGACGATTGACGGCGATATTGGGAATCGGCGCCGACCATGCCGAGGCTGCATCGTCGCTCTGCAAGGCCAAACGACCATGCGGCTTGACCAGTGAGAAAAAATCTTCGTCGGTCAGAAACACTTTTTCCGGCGCGAGTACCGGACGCTCACGATCGGCCTTGAGAAAGTTGTGACGCGAGCGCGTGTCACTCCAGAAACGTTTGATGGCCTGGTCAATGTCACCTACGGTGGCGAACATGGTCTGCGCCGGCAGATACTGAAACAGCGTGGCCGTCTCTTCAAAAAAGAGCGGCAGATAATATTCAATGCCGGCCGAGGCGATGCCGTTGCCGATATCCTTATAAATGGCCGAGCGCGACGGATCACCCTCAAACACTTCGCGCCAGCGACTACGAAAAGCGGTGCGCGCCACTTCGTCCATGGGGAATTCTCGCCCTGGCAACAAACGTACTTCGCGTACCGGATACAAGGAACGTTGCGTATCGGCATCAAAAGTGCGAATGGTCTCAATGGTGTCGCCGAACAAGTCAATCCGATAAGGCAAGACCGAGCCCATGGGGAAAATATCAATCAGACCGCCGCGCACCGAATACTCTCCGGGCGACATGACTTGCGTCACATGCGTGTAACCGGCCAACGTCAGTTGCGACTTCAGGCGCGCTTCATCCAGCTTCTCTCCCTGCTTGAAGAAAAACGTATACCCCGCCAGAAAACCCGGTGGCGCCATGCGCAGCAACGCGGTAGTGGCAGGCACAATCAAGACATCGCATTGACCGTTTTGCACCTCATAAAGTGTAGCCAGACGTTCCGATACCAAATCCTGATGCGGCGAAAAGGCGTCATAAGGCAAGGTTTCCCAGTCGGGCAACAAGTGACAGCGCAACTTTTCTTGCTCGGCTGCATCGCTCTGAAACCAGGCAATTTCCGTCAGCAGACGTTGGGCATCGGTGGCATTGGCAACCACAACCGCCAACATGCGGCGTTCCGCCTTGAGCGCGATGGCGGCTTGGGCCAGCAAACAGGCGTCGGCAGAACCGTGGGTCGCAGGTGGTACGAAACGTACGCCGGCTTTGGGGAGGTTTTTTTTCAGGTCAAAAGACATTGGCTGGATTGGGAGGCGCACGGAAGTATGCAAAATACGACAAAATGCTGCTGGACCGACTGACTTTAGCTTTAGAATTCAGCCTCCCATTATAAACGAAGCCCCCTGCCAAGCTGGCAGCGCCTACCGGCATGACTATCTCTGAATCTTCGCCATCGCCCGCGCATTTTGCCTTGATTCCGGCAGCCGGCGTCGGTGCCCGTATCGGCGGCACCATTCCGAAACAATATATGCCGCTGGCCGGCAAACCGATGTTGCTATATGCGCTGGACACCTTTGCCGCCAACGCTGCCATCGAACATACCTTTGTCGTGGTCAGCGACAATGACGCTTACATTACTCCACTGCTGGCAACACAAGCACATCTGGATGGCAAGGTCAGCGTGCTACGTCACGGCGGTGCCACGCGCCAGGAGACGGTGCGCAACGGCTTGCAAGCGCTGCGCGGACAAATCGGCGCGCACGATTGGGTATTGGTCCATGATGCCGCCCGCCCTGGCCTGCATCAGGAATTGCTCGACAAATTGCTGGTCGCCTTGCACGACGATGAGATCGGCGGCCTGCTGGCATTGCCGGTGGTCGACACGCTCAAACGCAGCCGTGACGGTCGTGCCATCGAAACCGTGCCGCGCGCTGCTCTGTGGGCGGCGCAAACGCCACAGATGTTCCGCTATGCGTTGTTACTGCAAGCCATGGAGCAAGCCAATGAACGCATCGCAGATATTACCGATGATGCCAGCGCGAT
>Ga0209913_1000385_pt1 | contig 38898 bp, 30 predicted proteins | sample PersoiDNA2013203_FD_185805 | JGI IMG/M metagenome (GOLD analysis project Ga0209913, IMG submission 185805) | Permafrost soil microbial communities from the Arctic, to analyse light accelerated degradation of dissolved organic matter (DOM) -... | ecosystem: Environmental > Terrestrial > Soil >...
CCTACGCGCAGATCGGCTATTTCGCACCGCTGATCCTGCTGGTGCTGCGCGTGCTGCAAGGCGCGGCGGTGGGCGGTGAAGTGCCCAGCGCCTGGACCTTTGTCGCCGAGCATGCGCCGACCCATCACCGCGGTTACGCCTTGGGCTTCCTGCAAGCCGGCCTGACCTTCGGCTACCTGCTCGGCGCGCTGACCGCCACGCTGCTGGCGCAACTTTTCACCCCGGCGGAGATCCTCGACTACGCCTGGCGCTTCCCCTTCCTGCTCGGCGGTGTCTTCGGCGTGATCGGCGTGTGGCTGCGCCGCTGGCTCAACGAAACCCCGGTGTTCCTCGACATGCAGGCGCGCCGCCAAGCCGCCGCCGAAATGCCGCTGCGCACCGTGTTGCGCGACCATCGCAGCGTGTTGCTGCCGGCGATGATCCTCACCTGCGTGCTCACCTCTGCCGTGGTGGTGCTGGTGGTCATCACCCCGACCATGATGCAGAAAACCTTCGGCATGACGCCCAGCCACACCTTCGCCCTGAGCGCGCTGGGCATCGTGTTCCTGAACATCGGCTGCGTCCTGGCCGGCCTGTTGGTGGACCGCATCGGCGCCTGGCGCGCGGTGCTGGTCTACAGCCTGTTACTGCCGCTGGGGATCGCGGTGTTATACGCCAGCCTGATCGCCGGTGGCGTCTGGCTCGGCGCCGCCTATGCCGTGGCAGGCTTGAGCTGCGGCGTGGTCGGCGCAGTGCCGTCGGTGATGGTCGGGCTGTTCCCGGCGCCGGTGCGGGTGTCGGGCATTTCCTTCACCTACAACATCGCCTACGCGCTGTGGGCGAGCACCACGCCCTTGATCCTGATTGCACTGATGCCGACCAGCCCATGGATTTGCGTGGGCTATTGCGTGGTGATGGGCGCGGTGGGGGTGGTGAGTGTGGCGCTGTTCAGCAAACGCCACACGTTAGCCGCCTGAGGGAGCGGTCAGGAAGTGCCGAGCACATCCGAATCTTGCGCTATGGCGCTATGATTCATGCAACCACTCCCCACGAGGATGTTTCATGAGCGCAGGACACAACCACGCCCAGGTACGCGCCGGCCACGAGCGCCAGTTATGGATCGCCCTCGGGCTGACCAGCAGCTTCATGATTGCCGAGGTGATCGGTGCCTTTATCACCGGCAGCCTCGCGCTGTTGTCCGACGCCGCGCACATGATGACCGATGCTCTGGCCATGGCGATTTCCCTGGTGGCGATCCAAATCGCCAAACGCCCCGCAGACCGCAAGCGCACGTTCGGCTACGCGCGCTTTGAAATCCTCGCGGCGGCCTTCAATGCGTTGCTGCTGTTTGCAGTGGCGTTCTACATCCTGTTTGAGGCCTATCAACGCCTGCAGGCGCCTGCGCAGATCCAGTCGACCGGCATGCTGGTGATCGCCGTGCTGGGGCTGCTCGTCAACCTGATTTCCATGCGCCTGCTCAGCGCCGGCAGCGGCGAAAGCCTGAATGTCAAAGGCGCGTACCTGGAGGTCTGGAGCGACATGCTCGGCTCTGTCGGCGTGATCATCGCGGCTGTGGTGATCATGTTGACCGGCTGGGGCTGGGTCGACTCGGTGGTGGCGGCAGCAATTGGTTTCTGGGTGTTACCGCGTACCTGGGTGTTGCTCAAGGACAGCATGAATGTGCTGCTGCAAGGTGTGCCCGACGGCATCGATATCGACAGCGTGGAACAGGCCATCCGTGGCGTACCTGGCGTGAAGGATATACATGACCTGCATATCTGGGCGCTCACCAGTGGCAAGAACGTGCTGAGCAGCCATCTGGTGGCGGACGCTGTGCCGGGCGCAGAGCAACAGGTCCTCGCTCAAGTGACGCAATTGCTGCATGAACAATTCGATATTTCCCACGTCACGCTGCAGGTCGAGGGCGAGGGTTTTCATCGTGACGGGCCCGAAGAAGTGCATGCTTGAGCCTTGCTAACGGATTTGTAATGTTCGCCCCACCGCCCTGATAAGTACCGAAAGTTACAGTGCCCCGGCTTGGATTTATCCGCCATTTCATGGGCCTGGAACTCTCGTTATGCCAACTCGTGCAAGAACATTACTGTGCTCGATCGTCGTGTTGCTGGCGACGGTGCAAGGGGTCGGCGCCCAGACCCTGAGCCTCGACGCCGCCCTGCAAACCGCCTTCGCCAATAACCCCGACCTGGCCGCCGCGCAATGGGAGATCGACATCGCCAGCGGCGGTCGCCAGCAGGCGGGGCTGATCCCCAACCCGGTGGCTTCATGGGATGCCGAAGACACCCGCCGCGACACCCGTACCACCACGCTCAAGTTAAGCCAGACCCTGGAACTGGGCGGCAAGCGCGGTGCGCGCATTGAGCTGGCCACGCGTGGCCAGGACGTCGCGGCGCTGACCTTGGAACAGCGCCGCAACGACTTGCGCGCCGAGGTGATCGACCGCTATTACGGCGCCCTTCGCGCCCAGGAACGCCTCGGCCTGGCGCAACGCTCCCTGGCACTGGCCGAGCGCGGCCTGGTGGTCGCCAACGGCCGTGTCGGCGCGGGTAAAGCGTCGCCGGTCGAAGCCACCCGCGCTCAGGTGCAGTTGTCGGAAATCCGCCTGGAACTCAACCGCGCCCAAATGGGCGTCAGCGACGCCTATCGCCACCTGGCTGCCAGCACCGGCAGCGCCGCGCCCGACTTCGAGGCCGTCGCCACGCAAAACACCGCGCCTGCGTCCTTGCCGTCGGCCGCGCACTTGCTGGCGCGCCTTGAGCAGACCGCCGAGCTGCGCCTGGCCGAACTGCAAATCCTACAGAACGAAGCCAGCGTGGGCCTGGAAAAAGCCCAGCGCATCCCCGACCTCGATGTGTCGGTTGGCAGCCAGTACGACGCCAGCGTGCGCGAACGCGTGAACCTGGTGGGCGTGTCGATGCCGATCCCGTTGTTCAACCGCAACCAGGGCAACGTCCTCGCCGCCACCCGCCGCGCCGACCAGGCTCGCGACCTGCGCAACGCCGCCGAACTGCGCCTGCGCACCGAAACCCGTCAGGCCCTGGACCTGTGGCAAACCGCGAACACCGAAGTGCGCGCGTTTAACCAGCAGATCCTGCCCGCCGCCCAGAGCGCGGTGGACAGCGCCACCCGTGGCTTCGAGATGGGCAAGTTCAACTTCCTCGACGTGCTCGATGCCCAGCGCACCTTGATCGCCGCCCGCACTCAATACCTCGCGGCGACCGCCCAGGCCACCGATGCCTGGGTGCGCATCGAGCGGATCTACGGCGACCTCGCCCGTTTCTGATTTTTTTTGGAGTCCTCTATGCACACTAAACATGGCGTGGCGCTTGCCGTCGTCCTGGGCCTGATGCTGTCCGGCCTGGCAAACGCCGAGGAAGAAGAAGGCAAGCTCGAACTCACCGAGCAGCAGATCGAGGCCGCCGGTATTCAACTGGCCCAGGCCCAGCCCCGGCCGATCAGTAGCGTGCTGTCGCTGCCGGGTGAAGTGCGCTTCGATGAAGACCGCACCTCGCACATCGTCCCGCGTGCGGCGGGGGTGGTGGAGGCGGTGAAGGTCAACCTCGGCCAGGCGGTCAAGCAAGGCGAGCTGCTGGCGGTGATCGCCAGCCAGCAGATTTCCGATCAGCGCAGCGAACTGGCCGCCAGCCAGCGCCGTGTCGAACTGGCGCGCACCACCTTTCAGCGCGAGCGCCAACTGTGGCAGGACAAGATCTCCGCCGAGCAGGATTACCTGCTGGCGCGCCAGGCCTTGCAGGAAGCCGAAATCGCTCAGAACAACGCCCGTCAGAAGATGACCGCCCTCAGCGGCAGCGCCGTGCTGGTCGGCGGCAATCGCTATGAATTGCGCGCCCCGTTCGCCGGCGTGGTGGTGGAAAAACACCTGGGCGTCGGCGAGGTAGTCAGCGAGACGAGCAACGCTTTCACCCTGTCGGACCTGTCCCAGGTGTGGGTCACGTTCGGCGTATTTCCCAAGGACTTGAACAAGGTTCGCGTCGGCAAACCGGTGAAAGTCAGCTCCACCGAAATGGGCACCGAAGTGCTCGGCACCGTGGCCTATGTGGGCAACTTGCTGGGCGAGCAAACGCGCACCGCCACCGTGCGCGTGACCGTGCCCAACCCCGATGACGTGTGGCGCCCGGGGTTGTTCGTCGCCGTACAGATCGCCACTGACACTTACCAGGCCAAGGTCACCGTGCCCCAGGCCGCGATCCAGACCGTCGAGGACAAACCCTCGGTGTTCGTGCGCACGGCGGACGGCTTCGTCACCCGCCATCTGGAACTGGGCGTCAGCGAAAACGGCTACGTCGAAGTGCGCCAGGGCCTCGAGGCCGGGGCGCAGGTGGCCACGGTCGGCAGCTTCATCCTCAAGTCCGAACTGGGCAAAGGCTCGGCCGAACACGCCCATTGATCCCGCGAGTGATTTCCCATGTTTGAGCGCCTTATCCAATTCGCCATCGAGCAGCGCATCATCGTGCTGCTGGCGGTGCTGTTGATGGCCGGTGTCGGCATCGCCAGCTATCAGAAACTGCCCATCGACGCGGTGCCCGACATCACCAATGTGCAGGTGCAGATCAACTCGGCGGCGCCTGGTTTTTCGCCGCTGGAAACCGAACAGCGCATCACCTTTCCCATCGAAACCGCCATGGCCGGGTTGCCGGGGTTACAGCAGACCCGTTCGCTGTCGCGTTCCGGTTTGTCCCAGGTGACGGTGATCTTCAAGGACGGCACCGACCTGTTCTTCGCCCGCCAGTTGGTCAACGAACGCCTGCAAGTCGCCCGTGAGCAATTGCCCAGCGGCATCGAAACGGCGATGGGGCCGATTTCCACCGGCCTAGGGGAAATTTTCCTATGGACCGTGGAAGCCGAAGAGGGCGCGCGCAAGGAGGATGGCACGCCCTACACGCCGACCGACCTGCGCGTGATCCAGGACTGGATCATCAAGCCGCAACTGCGCAACGTGCCCGGCGTGGCCGAGATCAACACCATCGGTGGCTTCGCCAAGGAATACCAGATCGCCCCCGACCCCAAGCGCCTGGCGGCCTACAACCTGACCTTGAGCGATCTGGTCACCGCCCTGGAGCGCAACAACGCCAACGTCGGTGCCGGTTACATCGAGCGCAGCGGCGAGCAGTTGCTGATCCGCGCACCGGGGCAAGTGGCGTCGATCGACGATATTGCCAACATCGTCATTACCACCTCGGGCGGCACGCCGATCCGCGTGCGCAATGTGGCCCAGGTCGAGATCGGCCGTGAGCTGCGTACCGGCGCCGCCACGGAAAACGGCCGTGAAGTGGTGCTGGGCACGGTGTTCATGTTGATCGGCGAAAACAGCCGCACCGTGTCCCAGGCCGTGGCTTCGCGACTCGAACAGATCAACCGCTCGCTGCCCGAAGGCGTGGTGGCCGTCACCGTCTACGACCGCACCAACCTCGTCGAAAAAGCCATCGCCACGGTGAAGAAAAACCTCTTCGAAGGCGCACTGTTGGTGGTCGCGGTGCTGTTCCTGTTCCTCGGTAACATCCGTGCGGCGCTGATCACCGCGATGGTGATTCCCCTGGCGATGCTGTTCACCTTTACCGGAATGTTCAGCAACAAAGTCAGCGCCAACCTGATGAGCCTCGGCGCGCTGGACTTCGGCATCATCGTCGACGGTGCGGTGGTGATCGTCGAGAACGCCATCCGCCGCCTGGCCCACGCGCAACAGCGTCACGGCCGTCTGTTGACGCGCAGCGAGCGCCTGCACGAAGTCTTCGCGGCGGCCAAGGAGGCGCGGCGTGCGCTGATCTTCGGGCAACTGATCATCATGGTGGTGTACCTGCCGATCTTCGCCCTCACCGGCGTGGCCGGGAAGATGTTCCACCCCATGGCCTTCACCGTGGTGATCGCCTTGCTCGGCGCGATGATCCTCTCGGTGACCTTTGTACCGGCGGCGATTGCGCTGTTTGTCACCGGCAAGGTCAAGGAAGAAGAAAACCTGGTGATGCGCAGTGCGCGCCGGGTCTACGCGCCGGTGCTCGATTGGGTGATGGCGCGGCGCCCGCTGGTGTTCGGTTTGGCCGTGTTGACCATCCTCGCCTCGGGCCTGGTGGCCAGCCGCATGGGCAGCGAATTTATCCCCAGCCTCAGCGAAGGCGACTTCGCCCAGCAAGCCCTGCGCGTGCCCGGCACCAGCCTGACGCAGTCGGTGCAGATGCAACAGCAGTTGGAAAAAACCTTGATCGCCCACGTGCCGGAAATCGAACGGGTCTTCGCCCGCACCGGCACCGCGGAGATTGCCTCCGACCCGATGCCACCGAATATTTCCGACAGCTACGTGATGCTCAAGCCCAAGGATCAGTGGCCCGATCCGCAGAAGTCCCGCGAAACGCTGATCGCCGATATCCAGCGCGCCAGTGCGATTGTGCCGGGCAGTGCGTATGAATTGTCGCAACCGATCCAGCTGCGTTTCAACGAGCTGATTTCCGGGGTGCGCAGCGATGTGGCGGTGAAGGTGTTCGGTGATGATATGGCGGTGCTCAACACCACTGCCGGGGAAATCGCCGAGACTTTGGAAGGCCTCAAGGGCGCCTCGGAAGTGAAGGTGGAACAGACCTCCGGCCTGCCGGTGCTGACCATCAATATCGACCGCGACAAGGCCGCGCGGTTTGGCCTGAATGTCGGCGATGTGCAGGACACGATTGCCGTCGCCGTCGGTGGGCGCCAGGCCGGCACGTTGTACGAAGGCGACCGGCGTTTCGACATGGTCGTGCGTTTGTCCGACGCACTGCGCACCGATATCGACGGCTTGTCGCGGCTGCTGATCCCGGTGCCGGCATTGGCGGGTAACGCCTCTGGGCAGTTGGGCTTTATCGCCTTGTCCCAGGTCGCCAGCCTCGACCTGGTGCTGGGCCCGAACCAGATCAGCCGCGAGAACGGCAAGCGCCTGGTGATCGTCAGCGCCAACGTGCGCGGGCGCGATATCGGTTCGTTTGTTCAAGAGGCCGAGGCGGCCATCACCGCGCAGGTCAAAGTGCCGGCTGGCTACTGGACCACCTGGGGTGGGCAGTTCGAACAGTTGAAGGAGGCCTCCGACCGCCTGCGCATCGTGGTGCCGGTGGCGCTGCTGCTGGTGTTCGGGCTGTTGTTCATGATGTTCAACAACCTCAAGGACGGGCTGTTGGTGTTCACCGGGATTCCGTTCGCCTTGACCGGTGGGATCATGGCGCTGTGGCTGCGCGATATTCCGCTGTCGATCTCGGCCGGGGTGGGCTTTATCGCCTTGTCCGGCGTGGCGGTGCTCAACGGCCTGGTGATGATCGCGTTTATCCGCAACCTGCGCGAGGAAGGGCGCTCGTTGTCGATGGCCATCAACGAAGGCGCACTGACCCGGCTGCGCCCGGTGTTGATGACGGCGCTGGTGGCGTCGCTGGGGTTTATCCCCATGGCCCTGGCCACCGGCACCGGCGCCGAGGTGCAGCGGCCGCTGGCGACGGTGGTGATCGGCGGGATTATTTCCTCTACGTTGCTGACCTTGCTGGTGCTGCCGGCGTTGTATCACTGGGCGCATCGCAAGGAAGAGGAAACACCAGGCGCAAGCGCGTAAAGCGCCCCGGCTGGCTGCTGACATCGGCGTGCCCCTGATGCAGGTGCATGATTGACTGCACGATGGCCAGCCCCAGGCCGGTGCCGCCCTCGGCGCGGGTGCGACTGCTGTCGGCGCGGTAGAAACGTTCGAACAAGTGCGGCAGGTGGTGCGCTTCGATTCCCCGGCCGGGGTTGCCCACCGACAGCGATACGCTCTGGCTGTAGGTCTCCACCAGCAGCAATACGGTCGAGGCCTGCGGCGTATGGCGGATGGCATTGGAGAGCAAATTGGAGATGGCCCGCTGGATCATCAGGCGATCGCCCATGACCCAGGCGTCGCCGCGCAGGTTCAGGGTCACCTGCTTGTCTTCGGCGCTCAAGGCAAACAGCTCCATCACCCGCTGCGCTTCTTCACCCAACGACACCTGGGCAAACCCGGCCCGTGCCGCCGGATGGCTGACCTGGGCCAGAAACAGCATGTCGGAGACGATGCGCGACAGGCGTTCCATTTCCTCGGTGCAGGATTCCAGCCCTGCTTTGTATTCCTGCGAAGGCCGCTCGCGGGACAACGTCACCTGCGCCTTGCCCATCAGGTTGGTCAACGGTGCGCGCAGTTCGTGGGCCAGGTCATCGGAGAACTGCGACAGTTGCTGCACACCGTCGTCCAGGCGATGCAGCATGAAGTTGATGCCCTGGGCCAACTCGCCGAGTTCCTTGGGCAGGTTGTCCAGCGCCAGGCGATGGGTCAGGTCCTGGGTGCTGACTTGGGCCGCCACACGGCTGAACTGCTGCAACGGCGCGAGCCCGCGCTGCACCAGCCACCAGGCGCCCATGCCGATCAGGATCAGCAGCAGCGGCAGGGCGATCACCGTCGAGCGCAGGTAGGCACTGAGCAACGCTTCATCATCGGAGCGGTCCAGCGACAGCAGCACGCGCACGTTCTCGCCGCTGTACAACGGCACCAGGCGCGTGGCGCTGAGGATGCGGTTGCCATGCCCATCCACCCAGTTCAGGTAGGCCAGGGTCTTGCCGGCAGGCGCGTCCAGCAACAGCGGCTGCTGGGGTTTCGCGCCCACGCTCAGCAGCAACGGCGCATCGGCCTGGGTGCCCACGATGGTCAGGTAGATGTTGTCGTGGCCCATCACCAGATCCAGCAGTGAGTGGGGGCGGCTGCTGATGTCCCGGGGGTTGAGGCCCTGGCTCAGGCTGTGTTCCAACTGCTCCAGCTTGTTTTCCAGGCCCTTGCGCGCAAGCTTGTCCAGCTCGTGGGTCAAGGCCAGGTACGCCAGGGTCGCCAACAGCACCACCAGGCCGGCACCCATCAGGCTGACCGTCAGGCCCAGGCGCATCGACAGGCTGGTGGTCCTCATTGGCGGGCCTCCAGCACGTAACCGACGCCGCGAATGGTGTGGATCAGCTTGACCTCACTCTGGTCATCGACCTTGCCGCGCAGGCGGCTGATGGAGACTTCCACCACGTTGGTGTCGCAGTCGAAGTTCATGTCCCACACCAGGGAGATGATTTGCGTGCGGGTCATCACCTCGCCGGCCTGGCGCATCAGCACGTGCAGCAGGGCGAATTCCTTGGTGGTCAGGTCGATCCGCCGTGTGCCGCGATAGGCGCGGTGGCGGCGCGGGTCCAGTTCCAGGTCCGCGACGCGCAACACCTCCGGCAGCGGGATGTGTTCGCTGCGCCGCAACAGCGTGCGCACGCGGGCCAGCAGCTCGGGGAATTCGAAGGGTTTGACCAGATAATCATCGGCGCCCATGTCCAGGCCCTTGATCTTGTCGGCCAGCCGGCCACGGGCGGTCAGCATCATCACCCGCTGGTTGCCGTCGCGGCGCAGTTGTTCCAGCACTTCCCAACCGTCGGTGTTGGGCAGGTTCACATCGAGGATCACCAGTTCATAGGCGTTTTGCCGGGCCAGGTGCAGGCCGTCGAGACCGCTGGCGGCGCAATCGACGACGTAGCCACTTTCGGTCAGGCCCTGCTGCAAGTAATCGGCGGTTTTCTGCTCGTCCTCAACCACAAGGATACGCATGGGGATTTACCTTCAAAGGAAACGGAGAGGGGCATGGCCGCATAGAGGCGGCGAGCGGGCTGTAGGAAAACTCTGAACCGTGAAGTAGCTTTAGGGTCAAGCCACGTCAGGCAACTGCGACGATTCGTCGCTGTGCGGGTGAACAAAAAAACGCCCCATACGGGGCGTAAAAAGCTCATCTCTGTTCCAAAGGAGCTACACAAAAGCTGCAGAGATGAATGTGTTCGATAAGCAGTATAAAAACTGCAACTTAACGGGAAGGTGAGGCCGATATTACAGTTCTGACAGATTTGAACCTGTGAAGAGATGTACTGCATCGGCAAGTAAATGTAAGCGTTGCTTAGAGCACCGCCAGTGGATATTCGATAATGACGCGAACTTCTTCCAGGTCGGACTCAAATGCACTCGAGCGCACGCTCGCCTGGCGCAGGCGCAGCGATAAGTCCTTCAATGTGCCCGCCTGCACCACGTACTTGGCTTCGATATCGCGCTCCCAGCGGCGCTGATCGGTGAGCGGATCGCCGGCGGCATCGCGGCGCATATACACCGCGTTGGCGTTGCTGTAGTCGGCACCGGTGCCTTTGGCATAACGGGTCATGAACGTCAGGCCGGGAATGCCGAAGGTCTGCATGTCGAGGTCGTAGCGCACCATCCATGAGCGTTCCTTGGGCGAGTTGAAGTCGCTGTACTGGATCGAGTTGTTGAGGAAGATCGAGTCGGACTGGCGCAGGTAATCGAAGTCGTCGTCGCCGTTGTTGCGCTGGTGTGACACGGCCACGCTGTGGGCGCCGACCTTCACGCCGAGCCGGGCGCTCCAGATGTTGTTATCGAATGTCCCCAGGCGCTTTTTGCCCTCATCCACGGCCTTGTAATAATTGACGTCGCCGAACAGCGAGACGTCGTCGCTCAGCGGGTAACTGGCGGCGCTGCCGACGTAGTACTGGTCCCAGGCATCTTTCAGGCGGCTGCTGTACAGGCTGAAACCGAGGTGTTTGTTGAGTTGATAGTCACCGCCGAAATAGCCGATCCAGGGCGAGTCGACCGGGCCCGCATAAAACGTCGCGAAGCCTTTGTTCATGCCGCTTTCGTTGGGCTGGCTCATGCCGCTCAGACGCCCGCCCTGCAGGCTCAGGCCGTCGACGCTGGTGTTTTGCACGGTGACGCCACGGAAACTTTCCGGCAACACCCTGGAGTCACCGTAGGCCACCACCGGGGTGAGCGGGAACACGTCGCCGGCCTTGATCACCGTGTCCAGCACGCGCAATTTCGCGGCGCCGCCGACCTTGGTGTAGCTGTCCTCGGGGTGGTTGTTGCTGTCCACCGGCAAACCGCCGAACGAGCTCTTGCCGCCGCTGCGGCCGGTGCCCGAATCGAGTTTCACACCGACCATGGCAAACGCATCCAGGCCAAAACCCACGGTGCCCTGGGTGAAACCGGACTCGAACTTGCCGATCAGCCCCTGTGCCCAGGCTTCTGAATAGCCGTTGCCGGTCGGGCTGGATTGGCCTTTGCGATCATCGCGATTGAAGTAAAAATTACGTGCCAGCACATTCACGCTGCTGCCTTCGATAAAGCCTTCGGGCTTGTCTTCCACGGCCAGCGCTGCCAGGGGCAGTGTGGCGACCAGTGAAAGGGGAAGGGTGTAATAACGGATACGCATGTTTCGCTCCTCGGTATTGGCAGTTATCAGCTTCTTATGGAGGCGGGCGTTCTTATTGATTTGGCCCGGGCTGATAGTTGCAAACTGTGGATAACGGCTGCGTTGCGTGAACATTACAATTCTGGAACCTCGGCGCTACCTAACAAATAAGTAATCTTCTGGTGAACTTCTCGTCAGGGTTGCTTCGTTAGTCTCGACACTGAACTTTCAGTCGAGGAATGAGTAATGAACTTTTATAAAGCTGGTGCGGGTGTATTGATGGCCATCCTGTCATTCGGTGCGTTGGCCGAAGGCGGCGGTGATCGCACCTTTGCGCTGATGATGGAGCGCAATGAAAAATCCATGGCCGAGTACGCGGTCAGAGAGGGCAAGGCGGCCCCGGTGGTGCAGAACTATCGCTATGGCATGCCCCTGGACATTGCCAAGGTGGTCAGCGTGACGCCACCGGTCCGTTCATGCGGCCCCGTGCCCTCGCGCATGACCTACGAAGACGCCAGCGGCCAGCTCAAGACCGTGGAATATCAAGTGATGGGTATCTGCCGAAACAATGGCAGCTGACCGATGCAAAAAAAGAGTGACGCCGGGCATTGAATTTCTCTTCAGAAAACCCCGGCCACGCCGATGCAGGTCAGATCCGTCCTTTTCTCATGACCATCGGTGTCTCATGTTCAACACCCGTTTGAAGCAGGAGCTGTCTGCTCTTCGCGAAGAGTTGTCCAGCTTGCAGCAGGTCAAGGAAAGTCTGGAAAGCGAAATGTTGTGCCTGACACTGGACGCCGAAGGCCGGGTGGAGTGGGCGAATGCCAACTTCCTGCAGGAGCTGGCTTACTCGATGTCGCAACTGCTGGGGCGGCCCGTTGACGAGCTGGTGCCGGCCTACCTGCGTCAGGACGAATTCCAGCAGCGTTTCAAGAACGCGCTGGTGCGTGGCGAACACTTTGCCGGTGCCGTGCGCCTGTTGCGCGGCAACGGCAAGGAAGCGTGGTTGCGTTCGATCGTGCAGCCGGTGCGCAGCTCCGACGGGCGCATCAAGCATATTTCGATTTTCTCCAGCGACCTCACGCGCACCATCGAGGCGTCGCGTGAGCACGAAAACCTGATCACCGCGCTGGTGCGCTCCACGGCCGTGATCGAGTTCGACCTGGACGGGCATGTGCTCACCGCCAACGCGCGTTTTCTTAATGCGATGGGTTACAGCCTGGCGCAGATCCAGGGTAAACATCACCGGATTTTCTGCGAGCCGGCGGAATACAACAGCGCCGAGTACCAGAACTTCTGGAAACGCCTGAACGCCGGCGAGTTTGTCGCAGAGCGTTTCAAGCGCGTGGACAGCCATGGCCGCGCGGTGTGGCTTGAAGCCACCTATAACCCGGTGCTGGATGCCAATGATCGTCTGTACAAGGTGGTCAAGTTTGCCACCGTGATCACCGACCAGGTCAACCGTGAACAGGCGATTGCCGAGGCGGCCAACATTGCCTACAACACCTCGCTGCACACCGACAGCAGTGCCCAGCGCGGCACCACGGTAGTGACGCAGGCGGTCGACGTGATGCGCGAGCTGGCCCATCACATGCAGCGGGCCGGCGAGGGCATCGAAGCGCTGAATGCCCAGTCCCAAGTGATCGGCAGCATCGTCAAGACCATCAGCGGCATCGCCGAACAGACCAACCTGCTGGCGCTCAACGCGGCCATCGAAGCGGCGCGTGCCGGCGAACAGGGGCGCGGGTTTGCGGTCGTGGCCGACGAAGTGCGCCAACTGGCGTCGCGCACCAGCAAGGCCACTGAAGAGATTGTCGGGGTGGTGCGTCAGAACCAGGACATGGCCCGTGACGCCGTGAACCTGATGACCGACGGCCGCCAGCAAGCCGAGCAGGGCCTGGCCCTGGCAGCCGAAGCCGGCACGGTGATCGTGGAAATCCAGGACGGCGCGCAAAAGGTCGTCAGCGCAGTCGGACAGTTCGCTAACCAGCTGTCGAGCTGACCCGTAGGGCTTGTGCTTGAGGTATCGTAGGTTTTTCACGATTGAAGAGCCGATCCTCCATGAGCCCTGACCACCGCCGCCCCGTTCCGCTGTCCAAGGCCTACCGCTTGCTCAACCACGGCCCGACCGTACTGGTCAGCGCCGCGCATAATGGCCAGCGCGCTATCATGGCCGCCGCCTGGGCCATGCCGTTGGATTTCGAACCGCCGAAAGTTGCCGTCGTGCTGGACAAGGCCACCTGGACCCGCCAACTGCTGGAACGCGCCGGCACCTTCGTGCTGCAGGTGCCCTGCGCGGCCCAGGCCGATCTCGTACAGACAGTGGGCACTACCAGCGGCGCCGATCTCGATAAATTCGCCGCCTATGGCTTGCACACCTTCAACGGCGAACACACTGAGGCGCCCTTGCTCGAAGGCTGCGTCGCCTGGCTGGAATGCCGCCTGCTGCCCGAGCCGCATACCCAGCAAACCTACGACCTGTTCCTCGGCGAAGTGGTTGCCGCGTATGCCGACGAGCGCGTGTTCAGCGACGGGCATTGGCATTTCGAAGGCTTTGATCAACTGCGCACCCTGCACCATGTGGCGGGCGGGCATTTCCTCACCATCGGCCAGCCGATTGACGGGCATCCGCTCACGCCCGCCGGTTGAGCCTGTTCAGCGCGCGAGCATCTTCACCCAGCGCGCCGGCGGCATGCCGTAGGTGCTGCGAAATTGCCGGGTCATGTGGCTCTGGTCGCTGAAGCCGGCGAGCATTGCCGCGTCCACCAGCGGTTTGCCCTGGGCCAGCAGGCTGCGTACCAGATCCAGCCGGCGCATGGTCAGGTAGCGGTAGGGGCTGGTGCCGAACAACAAGCGAAAATCCCGCGACAAGGCCCAGCGGTCGCGGCCGGCGTGTTCGGCCATTTCATCCAGGGTGATGCTGCGGCCCAGGGCGCTGTGGATAAATTCCCGGGCGCGTTCGGCAGCCACGTAATCGAAGGTCTTGCGGGTGGTGATCGCGCCCGAGGCGTTGCTCAAGGCTTGGGCCAGGTCGAACAGGGCGTCCTGCTCCTGCAACGGGTCGATCGGGCAGTCCAGGCTTTGCAGCAACACTTCGCTGGCGCGGTGCAACCACGGGTCGCTGGACACACCGCCGGGGATAAACGGCAACGGCTTGCCGCCGAGGATCTGTTGGATCAGCGCCGGTTCCACGTAGATCATGCGGTACTTGAAACCTTCCTCGCTGCCGGCGCGGCCGTCATGGGTCTCGTCAGGATGAATGACCATGGTGGTGCCGGGCAGGCCATGGGTCATGCCACCGCGATAATGAAAACTCTGCACGCCGAACAAGGTACGACCGATGGCATAGGTGTCATGGCGATGCAGGTCGAACGCGATGCCGGCGAAGTACGCCTCGATACGGTCCAGGCCGCTGGCGTGCGGCGCGCGGTGCAGCCAGTCGAGGGTGGGGGTGGGTTTACCCATGGTGACTTGTCACAAGAAGAGGTGGAAACACGTTAGCCGAGTCTGAGGCCCTTGTCTGCCGGGGTCTTGTACGATTGTGCAAGAGCGCACACCTGGCTGTTCGCACGCATCTGGTAGCGAATCGCTGACCGCTCATGGTAAGAAGCCTTACTTTCAACAGTGAGGTCGGGTCATGAGCAAGGTGCGCGTAGGGATTATTTTTGGTGGTCGTTCGGCCGAGCACGAAGTCTCGCTGCAGTCGGCGCGCAACATCGTCGATGCCCTCGACCGCTCGCGCTTCGAGCCGGTGCTGATCGGCATCGACAAGGCCGGCCACTGGCACCTTAACGACACCTCGAACTTCCTGATCAACCAGGAAAACCCGGCGCTGATCGCCCTCAACCAGTCCGACCGCGAACTGGCGGTGGTGCCGGGCAAGGCCAGCCAGCAAGTGGTGGAAACCACCGGCAGCGGCCTGCTGGCACACATCGACGTGATCTTCCCCATCGTCCACGGCACCCTCGGCGAGGACGGCTGCCTGCAAGGCCTGCTGCGCATGGCCGACCTGCCTTTCGTCGGCTCCGACGTGCTCGGCTCGGCAGTGTGCATGGACAAGGACATCAGCAAACGCCTGCTGCGCGACGCCGGTATTGCCGTCACGCCGTTTATCACCCTCAACCGCAACAACGCGGCGCGCACCTCGTTTGACATGGCGGTGAGCAAGCTCGGCTTGCCGATGTTCGTCAAACCCGCCAACCAAGGCTCCTCGGTGGGCGTGAGCAAAGTGAGCGACGAAGCCGAATACCGCACCGCCGTCGAACTGGCCCTGGGCTTTGACGAGAAAGTGCTGGTGGAGTCCGCCGTCCAGGGCCGCGAGATCGAATGCGCCGTGCTGGGCAACGACAACCCCATCGCCAGCGGTTGCGGCGAGATCGTGGTGAGCAGCGGCTTCTATTCCTACGACAGCAAATACATCGACGACCAGGCGGCCCAAGTGGTGGTGCCGGCCGATATCAGCGTTGAAGCCAGCGAGCGGATTCGCCGCCTGGCTGTCGAAGCGTTCGAGGTGTTGGGGTGCGCCGGGTTGGCGCGGGTCGATGTGTTCCTCACCGAGGAGGGCGAAGTGCTGATCAATGAAATCAACTCATTGCCAGGTTTTACCCGGATCAGCATGTACCCCAAGCTGTGGCAGGCGGCAGGGATGAGTTACAGCGAGTTGGTCAGCCGCTTGATTGAGTTGGCGTTGGAGCGGCATGCGGGGCGTAAGGGGTTGAAGATCAGCCGATAGTCATCGGCCGGCGCGTCAGTAACGCCATTAGGCGTTACTGAGGACTTCCCGAAAAACGTCCGGTCTTACTTCTAGCGTCGGCGGCTCGAGTGATTTCGGCCGGGTGTACTGCGCCGTAAAGCCCTGCTTTGACCTCCTGAATGGCGGTCAGTAACTCTTCGCCGATATTGCGTTTGGCGTCACGTTCCTTCAGCTGCTTCTCAGTGAGTGGCATGTTTCATGTCCTTCGCGATTTTGTCCAGGATATGCGCTGGAGTATGCTCGGTAGCGCCCTTGGCGTCAGCGTAAACATCAATCACCCAACGCCTCACCCTCCCGCCGAGGATCGGCACCGCCGCTCAGCATCACCTTGCCCTGCGCATCCCGCGTGCGAACGATCGCCTGGATGCCACTGGTCATCTCGATCTCGCTCAGTGCATGGCCCTTGTCCTTCAGCGCCTGTTTCAACGCCGGGCTGAACAAGCCGCTTTCGAGTTCGGTTGCGCCATTGCGGCTGCCGAAGTTGGGCAGGCTGATGGCGGCTTGCGGGTCGAGCTGCCAGTCGAGCATCGCTACCAGGGATTTGCTCACGTATTCGATGATTTGCGAACCGCCCGGCGAACCCAGCGTGGCCAGCAATTCACCGCTCTGGCGGTCAAACACCAGGGTCGGCGCCATGGCCGAGCGCGGGCGTTTGCCGGGTTGTACGCGGTTGGCCACCGGCTGGCCGTTTTCCTCGGGAATGAACGAGAAGTCGGTCATCTGGTTGTTGAGCAAAAAGCCCTGGACCATCACGTGCGAGCCAAACGCGGCCTCTACCGTGGTGGTCATCGACACGGCGCCGCCCTGGTCATCCACCGCCACCACTTGCGAGGTGGAAATGCGCAGCGGCGAGCGGTCCGGGGCATACGCCACTTGAATGCCTGCTGGCTGGCCCGGTTTGGCGACGCCCAGGCTGCGTTCACCGATCAAGGCGGCGCGCTGGGCCAGGTAGTCGGGGGCGACTAGGCCGGCGACCGGCACCGGCACAAAGTCCGCATCGGCCACATACAACGCGCGGTCGGCAAAGGCCAGGCGGCCGGCTTCGGCGACCAGGTGAACGGCCTCGGGCGTGGGCTCAAGGCCGGCGGGCGAGGCGCTCTTTAGCGGCGTCATGGGCGCGATGGCCAGGCGCGGGTCGCGGGCTTCCAGGGCCTGCAACGTGCCCATGATTTGCGCGATGGCAATCCCGCCCGACGACGGTGGCGGCATGCCACAGATTTTCCAGCGCTTGTAATCGCTACACAGCGGCGCGCGCTCCTTGGCCACGTAGCCTTCAAGGTCCGCCCGGGACAGGCTGCCCGCGTTGCGGTGGCCCTGCACCTTGCGCGCGATCTCGTCGGCAATCGGGCCGTGGTACAGCGCGTCCGGGCCTTCCTTGGCGATGCGCTTGAACACCGCAGCCAGTGCCGGGTTTTTCAACCGCGTGCCGGTGGCTTTGGGCGTGCCATCGGCGTTCAGAAAGTAGGCCGCCATCTCCGGCGACTGAGGGATAAAACGGTCAGCGGCAATCAGGCTGTGCAAGCGCGGCGAGATGGCGAAACCCTGTTCCGACAGCCGGATCGCCGGCTCGAACAACCGGGCCCATGGCAGATGCCCGGTCTTCTTGTGCGCCATCTCCAGCGCTCGCAACACCCCCGGCGTGCCCACCGAGCGCCCGCCGATCTGCGCTGCGGTGAACCCCATCGGCTGACCGTCGGCCTTGAGGAACAGGCGCTCCGTCGCCCCGGCCGGTGCGGTTTCCCGGCCGTCATACGCCTGCACGGTGTGCCCGTCCCACAGCATGATGAAGGCGCCGCCGCCAATCCCCGACGACTGCGGCTCCACCAGCGTCAACACCGCCTGCATGGCAATCGCCGCATCGATGGCCGAACCGCCCTGGCGCAACATCTCGCGCCCGGCCTCGGCCGCCAGCGGGTTGGCGGCCGCCGCCATATGGCGCTCGGCGTGGCGCGGGCTGAGGTCGGTGCGATAGCCCGAGCCCAACTCCGGCGCCGGAGGCGGTTCGTTGACCGGGGTGTGGCAGGCCACAAGGGCCAGGGCTGCGGCAATGACCGTCAGTTGACGGCGGGCAATCGAAAACACGCGCTGAACTCCGTTCATTTTGAGAATGATCTGTTGTTCTAGGGGGCTGCTTTTTACAGGTAAATCGTGCCTTGCATATACAGCACGGCCTTGCCGGAAATAATCACCCGGTCGCCCTTGAGGACACAGCGCAACTGGCCTTTGCGCGTACCGCCTTGCTCGGCGGTCAGGCTTGTTTTGCCCAGGCGCTCGGCCCAGAACGGCGCCAGCGAGGTATGCGCGGAACCGGTGACCGGGTCTTCATTGACCCCCACATTCGGCCCGAACCAACGGGAAATGAAATCAAACCGCGTGCTCTTGGCCGTCACCGCAATTCCGCGTTTGGGCAGGCCCTTGAGCTGGGCGAAGTCCGGCGTGAGCGCAGCAACCTGGGCTTCATCGTCGAGCAACACAATGTAGTCATCGGTGCCGAACACCTCGGCGCGTTCAATCCCCAGCGCGCTCAACATTCCGGCCGGCGGCTCGCACGGTTGTGGCGCTTTCGCCGGGAAGTCCATCGCCAGTTCATCGCCCTCGCGCGTTACCCGAAGCTCGCCGCTGCGGGTCGCAAACCGCAACACCTCAGGCGCATCCGCCAACGCATGAATCAACACCCACGCCGCGGCGAGCGTGGCATGGCCGCACAGGTCGACTTCGACGGTCGGGGTGAACCAGCGCAGCTCATAAAAACCGTCGCGGGGTACGAAGTAGGCGGTTTCGGACAGGTTGTTTTCGGCGGCGATGTTTTGCAGTTGCGCGTCGCTCAGCCATTCGGTCAGTGGGCACACCGCAGCGGGGTTGCCGCCGAAGGGGTGTTGGCTGAAGGCGTCAACTTGGTAGATGTCCAGTTTCACCGTGGTGTACTCCATGCGTGGTGGGAGGCTGGACACTAACAGCGGGCTCTGGGGAGCGTCAAAATACAGAAGGCGTGTTTTTTTGCGCGCATGCAAGATGCCGGGAAGGGTGCGGCGGAGCTTTTTCGGTGTCTCAGAAAAATGCCCCGACAGGCCGGGGCATTTTCAGGTTGCGGTTTACACGCTCTGGCGCTATTTCTGCGCGTGGTTTTGCTGGCTGCCACCGCCGATCTGCCACACGTAGGGCGGTTCGGTGCCATTGATCTCCCAGTCGCCGATGATCCGCTCTTTATAGATCAATGGATTATGTGAGGCCGCTGTGCGCGCATTGCGCCAGTGTCGGTCGAGTTGCAGGCTCGTGCGTGCGGCGGATGCGCCAAGGGCGTTGAACAGGTCGCTGGTGGCGCGAAGCACCAGATCGGCAATCACCACTTGCGCTTGGGCCGACTCCAGCTCTGCGGCAATATTGGCCTCGCGTTCGGCCTGCGCATCCTTGGCGAAGTGCGCCACGTAGGCGCGTTGTGAGGCCTGTGCGGCGCGCAGGGTCGCCGCTTCGGCCGTGTAGACCTGCGCCGAGGCCTTGCCGACCACCTGCTGCACCTGCGCATCGTCACGCACCGCCGCCGCATTGCCATGGCTGAACACCCGGGCGCGAACACGGACCTGTTGGGCCACCTCTCGCACGGCCGCCTGCCCCGACCCGACCAGGACGGCCAGCAGGGTCAGTTGGTAAAACGCCGTTTGGTATTTAAAGCGCGTGGAGAAGTCGATCAGGTGGTCGTCTTCGACCACTGCGTTTTCAAACACGGAAGTGCCGCTGCCGGTGGTGCGTTGACCGAAGCCATCCCAATCGTCGCTCTGACGCACACCCGGTTGCTGCACGCGGACCGCCGCGATCACGTCGGCACCGGTGTCGTCCCGTTGGGCGTACAGGTCGATCCAGTCGGCGAACAGGCTGCCGGTGCTGTAGAACTTGGTGCCGTTGGCGACCCATTGCTCGCCCTGGCGGCTGATGCGGGTAATCACCTGGCCGATCTTCACGTCGCCGACTTCGGTCCAGGCATTGCCGACCAGCTCCCCGGCCACAAACCGCTCGAACCAGGCGTTCTGCGGGCTGAATGCCTGGGCGTTGAGGCGGTCTTCGACGAACGCAAAATGCCCGCGCAGGGCTTGTGTCACGTTGGAGTCGGCAGCCGCCAGTTCAATCAACAGTTGGAACAGTTGCGGCAGCGAGGCGCCGGCCCCGCCGAATTCGACCGGGACACGCACGGCGCCGAACCCGGCTTGCTTGAGCCATTTGATCGGTTCGAACGGCAGTGTGCGAGTGCGTTCGCGCTCGACCGCGCCCTCGGCAATACGCGCAAAGATCGGCCGAAAACGCGCGGCGAGCGCTGCGTAATCAGTACCGACAGACAGTGTGTTCAGCGTGGCGAAACTGGACATGGAATGGATTCCTCTTCAGCGCAGATAAGCGTCAAGTCAGGTCAGAGAATTTGGACGGTTTGGTGTGATCGGTGGCGTTGGCGCCGGTTTTGAATGCACCGCGATAACGTGCCGCCGGATGGTCATCGGCGGCATACGGCGAAGTGCCGTCGAGCAGGTTTTCGCGCAGGGTGTCGCCCTCATAGGAGGTGCGGACACGGCCCCGGCGTTGCAGCTCCGGAACGATGAACTCGACGAGGTCTTCGAACGTGCCCGGGGTGATCGCATAGGCCAGGTTGAAGCCGTCGATACCGCCGACGTCCACCCAGCGCTCCATTTCGTCGGCCACCGTTTTCGGGCCGCCCACCAACACCGGGCCTAGGCCGCCGATGCTGCGGTGTTTGATGATGTCGCGCGGGGTCCACTTGCGGTCGGGGTCGGCGGTGGCGAGCAGTTCCAGCACCGAGCGGATGCTGTCGTTGTCGATCGCCTCCAGGGGTTGGTCCGGGTCGTATTCGGAAAAATCGATGCCGGTCCAACCGCCATAAAACGACAACATGCCTTCGCCATTGGCATAGCTCAGGTAGTCGCGGTATTTGGCTTGCGCGGCTTCATCGCTTTCAGCGGTGATCACCGTCAACAGCGTGAACACCTTGACTGAATCACGGCTACGGCCCGCTTCCACGGCGCGGTTGCGGATGTCATCGGACACCTCGCGCGCCTGTTCTGCGGTGGCCGGGCTGATGAACACCCCTTCGGCGTGCTTGGCGGCAAAGGCGCGGCCACGGCTGGAGGCGCCGGCCTGGAAAATAACCGGGGTGCGCTGTGGCGACGGCTCGGACAAATGGATGCCCGGCACATCGTAGTATTTGCCCTTGTGACCGATCGGGTGGACTTTGCTCGGGTCGGTAAAGATCCCGCGCTCACGGTCACGCAGCACCGCGTCTTCATCCCAGGAGCCTTCCCACAGTTTGTAGGTCACGTCCAGAAACTCATCGGCGATGTCATAGCGTTCGTCGTGCGAGATCTGTTGCTTGAGGCCCAGGTTGACCGCCGCGCTGTTGAGGTACGAGGTCACCACGTTCCACGCCACGCGGCCCTTGGTCAGATGGTCGAGGGTCGAGAACTTTCGCGCCAGGGCGTAAGGCTGTTCATAGGTCAGCGCCGAGGTCACGCCAAAGCCCAAGTGCTTGGTGACGGTGGCCATGGCAGGCACTTGAAAGAAGGGATCGTTGACCGGTACCTGATCGGCGTCGAGCAAGGAGGTTTCCACCGAGCCGCGATAGATGTCATAGACGCCGACGACGTCGGCGATAAACACCGAGTCGAAATAGCCGCGCTCAAGCAGCTTGGCCAACTCGACCCAGTAATCAAGGTCTTTGTATTTCCATGCCTGGCTGTCTGGGTGACGCCAGGTGCCCGCAGCCTGATGACTCACGCAGGTCATTTCAAACGCATTGAGGATTATGCGGGAAGCCATAGTCGATTAACTCCAGTTGTCTTGATTCATGGGGCGCGCACGGCGGTTCAATCGTGGTTTAAGGGGGTGATTGCATAGTTCATGCCGAGTGCTAAAGGGCTGTAATACCTGGGTTTTTGCCGGCTTTTGGGCTGGGTGCCTATCACTGGGGCAACACTTTGTTGTTTTGGTGAACGCTGGCGAACACCGACCCTGCCTGGCCGTGATCGCGCGCGTCAGGAATAGAAGCTCGGCGTCGGCGGTTTCTGCTTCAAGGCCCACTCGCCGAGTTCGCGGATGCGGTAGTCCACCGGGTCGTGCAAGGTTTGGGTCCGCAGGTTTCGCCAGTAGCGATCAAAGCGCCGCGAGGCGTGGGTGGCGCGGGCGCCTGTCACCTCAAACAGCCTCGAACTCAGGTCCAGGCCGACCCGGGTGGCATGGACCTTGGCGCTGCCGATGGCCAGGGCCAGGTTCGCGCGCTCCTCGGCGCGCAGCTGTTCGCCGCGGTTCCAGGCCTTGTCGAACAACGCGTTGGCCCGTTCGGCCAGGGCGCGTACCGCCTCCAGGCCGACCCAGAACTCGCCGTAGTGGGCCAGCACATATGGGTCGTCGACCGCCCGGTCGACCTCGGACTTGAACCAGGCGCGTGCTTCGTGGGTGGTGTAGTGCTGCGCCTGCTCAAAGGCGCCTTCGGCAATGCCGAGGAACAGGTTGACGAACGTCAGTTGCGCCAACAGCGGTCGCAGCCCGGAAAACACCGTGCTCAGCGGGCCCGGGTCCAGCAGCAGTTCATCCTCGGCCACCCGCACGCGTTCGAAACGGGCGCTGCCGCTGTCGGTCTGGCGTTGGCCCATATTGTTCCAGTCGTTGAGCAGGGTAATGCCGACGCGGTCGGTGGGGATCGCGGCGATCAGCAGTTTGCCTACGCCACTGTCCTCCAACGCCGAGGCAATCAGCCGGTCGGAGTCGCTGGCGCCGGAGCAAAAACTCTTCATCCCGGAAAACTCGCGCCCGCCGTCGATACGCGTGGCCACGGTGCGGGTGTCCAGCGGGTTGAGGGCGTTGCCCCAGAACCAGCGCTGGCGGACGGTTTGTTCCAGCCAGGGCTGCCACTGATCGGGCCGCGAGAACAGGCGCACAGTGGCCAGCATCAAGTGTTGGAAACCAAACACGTGGGCCATCGAACTGTCGACCTTGGCGAACTCGCGCACGATGTTCAGCGTGTCGCTCCAACTGGCGCCGAGGCCGCCGAATTCGTGGGGAATACTCAGGGTCAACAGGCCGCTGTCGCGCAGGGCATCACGCTCGCGTTTCGGCGTGCCGCCGCGCTCGTCACGCTCGGCAGCCGTACTGGCCCAGTCGGCCGCCAGGCGGCGGGCGACGTGCACAGGATCGTTGGGGGTGGTCACAGGGGAACTCCTTGAAGTTGAAAACAGCGCCGGGCCGCCCCTGGATGACGGCCGGTCCCGGCGTGTAGCGCGAGGTGTTCTACAGCCCAAACAGCCGGGCGGCATTGCCGTAGAGGACGTTGTCGAGCACCTCGGGTTTGAAACCCAGGCGCAGGACATCCTCGATGGATTGACGAATCGGGCGGAACGGATAGGACGAACCGAACAGCAACTGCTCTGCCAGAAAGCCGTTGGCCGCCTGCACGTAGGCGTCGCTGCCGGGCTGGAACAGGTACATGTCCGGCACCAGGTAGATGTTCGGGTAGCGAAACGCCACGCCCAGCGCTTGCTGCACGTTGGGCCAGTAGCCGTGGTAGCAGACGATCGACAGCTGCGGGAACGCCCGGGCGACCTTGGCCAGGTGTTCGGGGTTGTTGAAGGCGGGGTCCGGGGTGGTCGGCCCGCTCATCAGAAACAGCGGAATGCCGTGTGCCTGCAAATGCTCGTAGATCGGCCAGTACAACGGGTCATCCGGCTGCCTGGCCGGTTCGCCAAACCCTGGCTCCAGGTCGATCCCGGCCAGGCCCAGCCCCGAGATGGCGCGCTCGATCTCGCCCAGCGCGGCCTCGATACCCTGCAGCGCCGGGTCGATGCTGGCGATGCCGAGCAACTCAGTGTGGTCGCGCACGATGCTGTGAATCAGGTCGTTGGGCAGATGCTGGCCGGGCGTGTGCCGACCGACCACCACCGCCCGGCTCAACCCGGCGTCGCGCACTTCATCGAGAAACCCCTGGGGTGTGCGCGAGCGGGCGAAGTGCTCGTCGTCGCCACGCGTGCCCACCCGCCGGTTCAGCCAGCGGGCGGTGGCGGTCTCGGCGCTGCCTGGGGTGGCGCCGAAAAAATCGTGCAGGTACGCCGGGCGGCAGCGCATATCAATCACGTTCATGCCGTGGCCTCTTCCTTGGCCGATGTATGGCCGGCCCGCACGTCGAACGCGCCGCCGGTGAGTACTTGGTCGCGGACCGTGACAGGCTGTTTGCCCAACAGCGGGAACACCAGTTCGGCAAAGCGGAAAGCCTCTTCCAGGTGCGGGTAGCCGGACAGTACAAAGCGGTCTACGCCGAGGTCGGCATATTCCTGCAGGCGCTTGGCCACGGTCTGAGGGTCGCCCACCAGCGCCGTGCCGGCGCCTCCGCGCACGAGGCCGACACCGGCCCACAGGTTGGGCGAGACCTCGAGCTTGTCGCGCTGTCCACCATGCAGGGCGGCCATGCGGCGCTGCCCTTCGGAGTCCATCTTGGCGTAATTATTTTGCGCGTCGGCGATCACGTCGTCATCGAGGTGGCTGATCAGTTCTTCGGCAGCCGCCCAGGCCTGCTCGTTGGTTTCACGCACGATCACATGCAGGCGCACACCGAAATGCAGCGTGCGCCCATATTTTTTCGCGCGCTCGCGCACATCGGCGATTTTCGCGGCCACGGCCGCCGGCGGTTCGCCCCAGGTCAGGTAGGCGTCGACCTGTTGGGCCGCCAGTTCATGGGCGGCAGGGGACGACCCGCCAAAATACAGGGGCGGGTGCGGTTGCTGCACGGGTTTGAAGAAGTTCTGCGCCCCTTCGACGCGCACATGCTTGCCGGTGAAATCCACCACCTCGCCACTGAGCAAGCGACGCCAAACGCTCAGGAACTCGCCAGCGGCTTCGTAGCGTTGGTCGTGGTCGAGGAAAATACCGTCGGCGGCCAACTCGGTGGCATCGCCGCCGGGCACCACGTTGAGCAGCAGGCGGCCGTTGCTGGCCTGGTCCAGTGTGGCCGCCTGACGGGCCGACGCCGTGGGGTTGCCCAGCGAGGTGCGCAGCGCCACCAGCAACTTCAGGCGATGGGTGACCGGTACCAGGCTGGCAGCGGTAATCCATGGGTCCAGGCAACTGCTGCCGGTGGGAATCAACACCCCGTCATAGCCCAGGCTCTCGGCGGCTACCGCGATTTGCTGCATGTATTTGTTGGTGGCCGGGCGGCCGCTGTCGGATCGGCCCAGATAACGGGTGTCGCCGGACGTGGGCAGAAACCAAAAAATATCAAGACTCATCAACACGCTCCTCGCTGCAAAAATAAGAAGCCCGCTGCCTTGGGTAAGGTAAGACGGCAGCAGGTTGTGCAACGCAGGGCCGGCACGGCTCTATAGAGGCGCTTGTTGGAACAAGTCTGTGGCTGTGGCCGATAGTTCCAAGAGAGCAAGCATCGTACCAATTCATTAACTTGTTGATTTATAAGGTAATGATTGGTTTTTGTGAGGCGATGACTGTCGCTGGAAGCGGGCAAGTGTTGAAACGCTGTTGCCCGGCAAACAGTTGTGCGCAAAGAGAGAAGTGTTCGCTGGGCAACAGGCTTTAAGCAGGCTGTGCCAAATCAATACATGATTGTTTCCGCAGAATGCATATAACTCGTTGATAAATAACCATTTAAATCTTGGCATGGAGACTGCAGAAGTGGCTGTATAGCACTCTGAAGGAGAGTCCCCATGGCCCAGACACTGCCGCTGGCGTTGTTACAGCAAGCCCAAACCCGAGGTTCGGCGATAGCCCTGCGCTACAAGCGCCTGGGCATCTGGCACGCCTGCAGTTGGAGCGAGTTGGCGCAGGATGTCAGCCGTCTTGCGGCAGCGCTGCATCAGCGCGGGTTCGGTCGCCACGACGATTTACTGATCATCAGCCAGGCGCGTTCCGAAGCCTTGTTGCTGGCCCTGGCCGCGCAGTGGCTGGGCGGCAGTGTCACGTTGCTGGACCCCGAACGCGACAACCGCGCATTGCTGGCCCGCCTGCGACCGAGCTTCGTGCTGGCCGAAGCCCTGGATGCCGTGCAGCAGGTCCGGCATGCCGATCTTCCACCCCGTGTGCTGCTGTTCCTCGACGGGCGCGGCCTGAATGCCGGCGAAGGGAAGGGGTTGAGCGCTTACGCCGATTTGTTCTCTGGCGTGGCGGCGGAACCGCCGGTCTGCGCGACTGAACCGGCGGCTATCGCCTTTGTGTTCCATGCCGATACGCACGGGCCTTCCCTGCGGTTGAGCCATGCGCAGTTGCTGGGGGGCGCCCGCAAGCTGGTAGCGCGCGAGCACCTGAGCGGCGCCGAAGAAGCCTTGGCGGCCCGTGTGTTCGCCGCCAGCGGTCAGGCGCGTTACCTGCTGGCGCCCTGGCTCTGCGCCGGGTTCTGCCTGAATTTCCCTGAAGCCTTGGCCACGCGCGACACCGACCGCCGTGAGTTGGGGCCAACCCTGGTGCTGGGCACGCGTGAGTCCTATGCCCGTCTGGAGCAGTGGGCGCGAGAGCGTCTGCCGTTACCCGGCACGCTCGGTCATCGCTTGTACCGCTGGGCGATGGTGCCGGACGCGCAGGCTTTCCGCCGCTGGCTCGGCTACTGGCTGATCCGCAGACCCTTGCTCGATGTGTTGGGCATGAGCCGCCTGCGCGTGCCGTTGCTGGTCGGGCCCGCGCTGAGCCAAGAGAGCGCCGCTTTTTTTGGTGCCCTGGGCATCCATCCGGGCAACTGGCAGGAACCTTCCGCCCGGCAGGAACCTGCCGATACCCGCCTCCCCCTGATTTCTCAATCCGTCTGACGAGCCCCATGAGCGCAACCACTGAATCCGAATTACTGCGGCTCGATGACATCTCCCTGTCGTTCAAGGGGGTCAAGGCCATTACCTCCATCAGCTTCGCCGTGAAGGCCGGGGAAATCTGTGCATTGATCGGCCCCAACGGCGCGGGCAAAAGTTCGCTGCTCAATGTGATCAACGGCGTCTACCAGGCCCAGAGCGGCAGCGTCACCTATGCCGGACAGGCCCGGCGGCGTATGCGCCCGCACCAGGCCGCCGAGCGCGGTATTGCGCGGACCTTTCAAAACATCGCGCTGTTCAAGGGCATGAGCGTGCTCGACAACGTGCTGACCGGCCGCAACCTCAAGCGCCGCAGCAGTTGGATCGAGCAGGTGCTGCGCCTGGGCCGTGCGCCTCGCGAGGACGACGAGCAGCGTCGTCACGCGGAAAAAATCATCGAGTTCCTGCGCATCCACCCCTGGCGCCATGTGCTGGTGGGCAAGTTGCCTTACGGCTTGCAGAAACGTGTCGAACTGGCCCGCGCCCTGGCCGCTGAGCCCAGGTTGTTGTTGCTGGATGAACCCATGGCCGGCATGAACGCTGAAGAGAAGGGCGAGATGAGCCAATTCATCCGCGACATCAACCGCGAGTTCGGCACCACCGTGGTGCTGATCGAACACGACATCGGGGTGGTCATGGGCTTGTGCGACCACGTGGTCGTGCTCGATTACGGCCGCAAGATCGGCGATGGCACGCCCGAGCAAGTGCGCGCCAATCCCGATGTGATCGCTGCTTACCTGGGCACGCGGCGTTCCCGTGCGGAGAGCCACTGAATATGCAGTTTTTCTTCGAAGTGCTGATTGGCGGGCTGCTGGCGGGCGTCATGTACTCCCTGGTGGCGATTGGTTTTGTCCTGATCTACAAGGCTTCCGGCGTGTTCAATTTCGCCCAGGGGTCGATGGTGCTGTTCGCCGCGCTGACCTTTGTCAGCCTGCTCGAACGCGGCTTCCCGTTCGCGTGGGCGTTTGTCATCACGCTGGCGAGCATGGTGGTGCTGGCGTTGCTGATCGAAAAAATGGTGCTGCGGCCCTTGGTCAATCGCGCACCGATCATCCTGTTCATGGCCACGCTCGGGCTGTCCTACATGATCGAAGGTTTTGCGCAGTTTCTATGGGGTGCTCAAGTCCACGGTCTGGAATTGGGCATCGCCGATGAGCCGCTGGAAATCCGCGGCATGTTGCTCTCGCAATTCGACCTGTTTGCTGCCGGAACGGCGGCCACTTTGGTGATCGCCTTGTCGCTGCTGTTCAACCGGACCCGAGTCGGTTTGTCGCTGCGCGCGGTTGCCGATGATCCGTTGGCGTCCCTGGCCGTGGGCATCCGCCTGCCACGCATCTGGGCGCTGGTGTGGGCGGTGGCAGGTTTTGTCGGGCTGGTGGCCGGGTTGCTCTGGGGCGCTCGTCTGGGGGTGCAGTTTTCCTTGTCATTGGTGGTGCTCAAGGCCTTGCCGGTGTTGATCATCGGCGGTTTTTCCTCCATCGGCGGGGCGATTGTCGGCGGGCTGATCATCGGTGCGGCGGAAAAAGTCGCGGAGATTTACCTCGGCCCGATCATCGGCAGCGGCATCGAAAACTGGGTGCCTTACGTCCTCGCCTTGCTGTTTCTGTTGGTGCGGCCTGCCGGGTTGTTCGGCGAACGGGCGATCGAACGGGTCTGATTTTTTTCAAGGAATGCCTTCATGCTTTATCGAGAAGCCGGTCAACTGAGCACCTCTTATGCGATGGAACGGCGCACGTTCCGCTTGCGCCAGGACCGCGTGGGCCTGTGGCTGCTCTTGGGGTTTGCCTTCATTGCGGTGCCCTGGCTGGGCAATGACTATTGGTTCAGCGCGATTCTGCTGCCGCTGCTGGTGTTGTCCCTGGCGGGCCTGGGGTTGAACCTGTTGACCGGTTATGCCGGGCAGTTGTCCCTCGGGTCGGCGGCGTTCATGGCGGTGGGGGCGTTCGCCGCCTACAACCTGCAATTGCGCGTGCCGGGTTTGCCGCTGCTGGTGAGTTTCGCGCTGGGTGGGGTGATCGCTGCGCTGGTGGCTGTGCTCTTCGGTTTGCCGAGCCTGCGGATCAAGGGCTTTTACCTGCTGGTGGCGACCCTGGCCGCGCAGTTCGTGGTGGAGTGGGTACTGACCCGGTTCAGTTGGTTTACCAACGACAACGCCTCCGGGGTCATCACCTCGCCACCGCTGCTCATCGCGGGGCTGGATTTCAGTTCGCCCCGTGGGCGTTATCTGTTGACCCTGGCGGTGGTCGTGGTGCTGTTCTGGCTGGGCAAAAACCTGGTGCGCAGCGAGTTGGGCCGCAACTGGATGGCCGTGCGCGACATGGACACCGCCGCCGCCGTGATCGGCATCCGCCTGTTCAAGGCCAAGCTGCTGGCGTTTGCTATCAGTGGCTTCTACCTCGGGGTTGCGGGTTCGCTGTGGGCGTTTGCCTACCTGGGCACGGTGGAGCCCCACGGCTTCGATCTCAGCCGCTCATTTCAAGTGCTCTTCATCATCATTATCGGCGGCCTGGGCAGTGTGCTCGGCAATGTCCTGGGCGCCGCTTTCATCGTGTTGTTCCCGATTCTGCTGGCCAACCTCTTCGGGCTGTTGCCCGGCGGGCTGATCGATTCCGGCCAGTTGGAAAACATCCAGAAAATGCTCTTTGGCGCGTTGATCATCGCTTTCCTGATCAAGGAACCCGAGGGCCTGGCCCGACTGTGGCAACGCTTTCGCCAACGGGCCCGGATCTGGCCGTTGCGTTACTGATTGTTCTCATCCCTGACCCCCATCCTTCGTTCACGAGGAATTGCCTTCATGACTCACCGCACACCGCTGCGCCGCCTGCTATTAGGCTTGGCCTTGATCACCGCCGGGCTCAGTGCCGGCGCTCACGCCGACAACGAACAGTACTTCCCCTTGCAGAGCTATCGGGTCGGACCCTACGCCGCCGGTGGCACCGGCTTCTTCGGCGGCTTTATCGACTACCTGCAATACATCAACGCAAAGGGTGGGGTGAACGGCGTCAAGCTGACCTGGAGCGAGTGCGAAACGGAGTATGTGGTGGAGAAGGGCGTCGAATGCTACGAGCGCCTCAAGGGTGGCCTTAATGGTGCGCCGGCCGCCGCGACCAACCCGTTGTCGGTGGGCATTGCCTACGCGACGCTGGAACGTTCGACCGCCGACAAATTGCCACTGATCACCATCAACCACGGTCGCACCGACTCCACCGACGGTAGCGTGTTCCCTTACGTGTTCCCGCTGCAGCTCAACCCGTATTCGGAAGTCTCGGCAATCATCAACTACATCGGCACGCGCGAAGGCGGGGCCGACAAACTCAAAGGCAAGAAGATCGCCGTGCTTTACCACGGCTCGCCGTATGGCAAGGAAACCAATGGCGTCCTGGAAACCCTGGCGAAAAACGCCGGTTTCGAACTGACCCTGCTGGAAGTGCCGCACCCCGGCAACGAGCAGCAATCGCAGTGGCTCAATATCCGTCGCCTCAAGCCGGACTGGGTGATCCTGCGCGGTTGGGGGGTGATGAATCCGGTGGCGCTGAAGTCCGCGCAAAAGGTCGGTTACCCGGTGGATCACATCATCGGCAACATCTGGAGCAACTCGGAAGAGGACGTGGTGCCGGCAGGCGCGGCCGCCAAAGGCTTCATTTCCATCACTACCCACCCTTCCGGCACAGATTTCCCGGTGCTGCAGGGCATCAAGCAAAGCGTGGTGGACGCCGGCAAGGGCAACCTGGCCGATCCGAAACGCTTCGGTACGGTGTACTACAACCTCGGTGTGGTGAACGGCATTCTCAACGTCGAAGCCGTGCGCCTTGCGCAGGCAAAATACGGCGCCAAGCCATTGACCGGCGAGCAGGTGCGTTGGGGCTTTGAACACCTGAACCTCGACGATGCGCGCTTGCAGGCATTGGGCGCCAAGGGCCTGGTGCAGCCGTTGAAGTTGTCGTGCGCCGATCATGAAGGCGGCGGTGCGGTGCGCTTTCAGCAATGGGACGGCCAGCGTTGGAACCTGATCAGCGACTGGGTCCAGGCCGACCGTGCGTTGTTGCGGCCGATCATCGAGGCTTCCGCCGCCCAGTACGCCAAGGAAAAAGGCATCACCCCGCGCAATTGCAGCCAGGAGCAATAAGGTCCGATGAGCCAGAGCCTATACGCCACCCCGCCCTTGCTGAGCGTCGAGCAGGTCGTCGTTTTCTACGAACAGTCGATCCTCGCCTTGCGCGGCGTAACGCTAAAGGTCGGCAAGGGGCAGATGGTGGCGTTGCTCGGGGCGAATGGTGCGGGTAAAAGCACCACCCTCAAGGCCATCTCCAGCCTGGTGCGCGCAGAGCGCGGTGAAGTGACCGAGGGCCGGGTGGTTTACCAAGGGCAAGTGGTCACCGATAGCGACCCCGCCAACCTGGTGCTGTCGGGGTTGGCCCAGGTGCTTGAAGGGCGACATTGCTTCACCCACCTGACGGTCGAGCAGAACCTGCTGATCGGCGGCTTTTCCGGGCGACCGTCGCGCAAGGTGTTGAACCAGCGTCTGGAGCGCATCTACGGCTACTTCCCCAGGTTACGCCTGCTGCGCAAACGCCTGGCGGGCCTGACTTCCGGTGGCGAGCAGCAAATGGTCGCCATCGGTCGCGCGCTGATGTCCGAGCCGTGCCTGTTGTTGCTGGACGAACCGTCCATGGGCCTGGCGCCCCAGGTGGTCGAAGAAATCTTCGAGATCCTTGCCCGGCTCAATCGCGATGAGGGGTTGAGCCTGCTGGTGGCCGAGCAGAACATCAACATCGCCCTGGATTACGCGCATTACGCGTTTGTGCTGGAGAACGGTCGGGTAGTGGATGAAGGTTCGGCAGCCGAACTGGCGACACGTAAGCAAATGCAGAACTATTACCTGGGCGCTGCGCAGGCTTAGGCGGTGTTGCGTGTTGAAAAAGGAAAGGCCATAAGCCTTTCCTTTTTTTGTTTGTGCGCCAGACAAGTTTAACGTGTGCCAAGTGTTTGCAGTGCAACACCGAGTTCACAAAGTGCGGATTAATACGTCCGAAAAATAGTCGTTAAGTTAATCTAACTAATTGAAATATATGATGTTATTTGATTGGCATGATTTTCGGATTGTTGCGAAAGGATCAGCATTTTTTGCATCCCTACCGCCTTAATAATTTGAAGAGAACATCATGCGTAAAGTCGCCGCTTTGTCTGCGTTTTTTGCCGTTACCACGCCCGGTTATTCATGGGCCGACAGTGATAAAAATGAAAATGGATTTATTCAAGATAGCCATTTGAACATTCTCAACCGGGATTTCTATTTCAGTCAGGACTTCCGAAATGGCAGCAGTGCAACCAACCCTCACACGGGCGCGCCCCAGAGTCGCCGGGCGGAATGGGCGCATGCGGTGATCGGGCGCTTTGAATCCGGCTTTACCCAGGGCCCCGTGGGGTTTGGGGTCGATGCTTACGGGCAGTTCGGGGTCAAGCTCGACGGCGGTGATGGCGTGGTGGGTAACGGTGTCGGCGGGCCGGGGTTGATTCCGCGTAAAGGCGACAATAACGGCGAGCCCAAGGATGAGTGGGGCAAGGCCGGCGGCGCCGTGAAGGTGCGAGCGTTCGATACGGTGGTCAAATACGGCGATGTATCCCCAACCAGCCCGGTACTCCATGCCGGTGATATCCGCCTGTTGCCGCAAACCCTGACCGGTCTGATCTTCGACAACACCTCCATCGCCGGCTTGAAGATTGAGGGCGGCAAACTGACGGCGTCCAGCGATCGCAGCGGCGTCAACCATAGCGGCGACCTGGGCACGGTCTACGGTGGTCGCTTGACCGGGGCGGATAATGTCCAGTACATCGGCGCGGATTATCGCTTCAACGACAACTGGAGTTTCAAGCTGCACACCAGCCGCCTGGATAACGTCTGGAACCAGTCCTTCGCCCGGGTCGACTTCAAGCAAAGGCTCACTCCCACCATCACTTGGGATACGGGGCTCAATTACTACCGCACCCGTGACAGTGGCGAGGCCTTGCTCGGGAAAATCGATAACGATAGCTGGAGTACTCACCTGGGGCTGAATGTCGGATTCAACCGTTTTCTGCTGGCATACGAGCAAGTGCGCGGTGACTCGCCGTTCGACTACGTGTGGAACACCTACGACCTGGAGCTCGACAACGCCTCCCAATGGTCAGACTTCAACAACCCCAACGAACGCTCCTGGCAGGCCAGCTATACCTATGACTTCGCCGGGTTGGGTCTACCGGGGCTTAGCCTCACGGGCCGCTACCTGCGCGGTGACAACATTGATGGCACACGGGCAACGGGCGGCTACACGGCGTTCAATAGCGTCAGTGACGGCAAGCACTGGGAACGTGATTTCTGGGCGAGCTACGTCGTTCAGAGCGGTCCGGCAAAAGACTTGAAGCTCCAAGTCCTTCAAGCGACGCACCGTGTGGGAGGCGATTTCGGTAACTACGAGTCCAACGTTGACGAGCTGCGGGTCATCGTCGAATACCCGTTGGATTTGCGCATGCTGTAACCGCGCCATTCATTCCTGCCACAGAGTGGAATGGCAGAAACAAGAAAGCCCGCACGAGGCGGGCTTCTTGGGGATTCATAGGCGGCTGTGAACGTCTATGGATCGGTGCTTGGAATAGGTCAGATGCGGAAACTGCCCACCAGATGCTTCAGCCGTGCCGCCTGCTGTTCCAGGTCGGCGCAGGCGCGCAGGGTCGATTGCAGGTTTTCCACGCCTTCCTGATTGAGCGTGTTGATCTCGGTAATGTCCATGTTGATCGACTCCACCACCGAGGTCTGTTCCTCGGTGGCGGTGGCGACCGACTGGTTCATGCCATCGATCTCGCCGATGCGTTGGGTCACGCTGTTCAAGCGCTCGCCGACCAGGTTGGCGATTTCCATGCTGTCTTGGCTATGGCGCTGGCTGTCGCCCATGGTGCTGACCGAATCCCGCGCGCCGACTTGCAGCTCCTCGATCATCTTTTGCACTTGTTGTGCCGACTCCTGGGTGCGATGCGCCAGGTTGCGCACTTCATCGGCCACCACCGCAAACCCGCGTCCGGCTTCCCCGGCCCGTGCGGCCTCGATGGCGGCGTTGAGCGCGAGCAGGTTGGTTTGCTGGGAAATACTGGTGATCACCTCAAGGATCTGACCGATATTCACCGTTTTACTGTTCAGCGATTCGATATTCGTACTCGATGCGCTGAGCATTTCCGACAGCTGATTCATTGCGCTGATGTTGCGCTCGACCACTTGCTGACCCTGCTCGGCCAGACCCCGCGCGTCGCTGGCCTGTTGCGAGGCCTGAGCGGCATTCCGGGCTATTTCCTGAGCCGCCGCGCCTAGTTCGTTGATGGCGGCGGCAACACTGTTGGTACGGTTGGCCTGTTCGTCGGAGTTGAGCATCGATGAGTTGGAGGCGCTGACCACGCGCATTGCCACTTCGTTGACGTGCTCGGTCGCTGAGGAGACTTCTCGGATCGAGGTGTGGATACGTTCGACAAAACGGTTGAACGCATTGCCCAGGCTGCCGAACTCGTCTTGCGTGTGGATGACCAGGCGTTTGGTGAGGTCACCTTCGCCTTGGGCAATGTCCTCCATTGCGCGGGTCATAATGTGCAGCGGTTGCAGCAGTACGCGGATCAGCAAACTCAGCAGGACGATGATGAGGATCACCGCAACGATGGTGGCAATCACCGCCGAATAGCGGAATTGGCTCAGCGTCGCGTAAGCCTTGTCTTTATCGATAGAGAGGCCGATGTACCAGTTGGCGGAAGGTAGCCCTTTGATTGGTGCGAAGGTCAGCAAGCGGGCTTGCCCGTTGAACTGGACCTCGGTCAGCTCGCCGGAAAGTTTCGGTGTGTGTGTAGGGTACAAATCCGAAAGCGACTTCATGACCAGCGCTTTGTCCGGATGGACCAGTATCTTGCCCTGCTCGTTGACCAGGAACGCATAGCCCATGCCGCCAAAGTTCAACGAGTTGATGAGTTCCACCAGGCCATCCAGCGCCAGATCGCCGCCGACCACACCGATGCTGCTGGAAACCTTGCTGATGACACTAATGACCATCTTGTTGGTGGCCAGATCAATATAGGGCTCAGTCAGTATGGCGCCGCTGGCGTTCATACCGTCCTTGTACCAAGGGCGGGAGCGCGGGTCATAGCCATCGGGCATCTTGGTGTTCGGACGAATACTGAAACTGCCGTCGACCTTGCCTAGGTAGTCGGTGAGAAAACTTGAGGTCAGGACGCTCTCATCCATCAGCGTCTCGGCATTGGCAGGCTCCCTGGCAATGTTCTGCGCCAGATTCCTCACCAAATTAATCCGCCCCTCCAGCAGGTTGCGAATATTGGTGGAGGTAGAGTCACCCATTTCAGTCAAATAGTTTTCCAGGCTGATGCGAGTTGCATTGCGCTGTAAATAGTCGTTGTACAACGTGAATAGTGTGAAAGCGAGCATCACTATCAGTGACACGGCCAACAGAATCTTGTGACTGAAACGGAGACTTTTATTCATGGCGTATTGAGTTCGCTAGGTCTTTTGCATGGACTGTCTAAGCCTATCGGCAGTCGCCCGGTAAACCTTGAGGTGTGAAGGGCCTGGTCGCTGCCGCTGGACGGGCACCGTTTTGAAGTCTGCTTCGTTGTTTGGTGTGAAGCGCATCGGCGGGTTCTCCGGCACCCGGCGAGAGACCGTGCAGCCGGGCGACCGGCTGGACTTCTTCCTGGTGGAGCACCGCGCCCCCGACATGCGGGTGCTGACCTAGCGTGACAGGCACCTGGATGTGATGATTTGCCTTTCGATCAGTGAACGTGTGTTCACGATCAGCTCATCGGTTGTCACCCACAACACCTATGGGCGCCTCTACATGCTGCCGGTCGGCCCAGCGCACAAACTCATGGTTAATGGTCACCTGCGGCGACTTAAACGAAAGCTGGAAGAGCGGGAAGCAACGCCCGGCGGGTAGGGCCCCTCGACTAGACCGCGTTGGCCTCGCCAATCAGGATATCCTCGAAGAACGCCCCGATCGGTTGTGTGGGATGGCACACCTGTATCTCCAGGACCCAGACCATCTCGCTCGGTACGATCTCCACTTCAGCCAACGTGTTCTGCCCGAACAGGGCATGAGGGAAGTCGGCGATGCGGTGCCCTGCCAGGTTGCGCTCAAGGCGCCAGCCTTTGGAGAGGGCACTTCGCTCAGCAAAGTCATATAGCTGGCGTCCGGTCAGCCCGCGGTGCCAGGCGTCGCGGGTTTCGTCGAACACTTCATGCAGTGCTTTCACGCAGGCGTCATACAGCCGGTGCTCGCCGAATACGAAGGTGTCGCCATAATCGCCTTCATAGCCATCCCACACCGGGCCAAGGTCGACCACGGCGATATCGGTGGCACGCAGCTTGCGTTGTGGGTCGATGCCTTGGCGCGGTGTGCGGATGGTGTCGTCGCCAAAGCGTATATAGGTGGGGTGCCAGGTGTGAGATGCACCCATTCCCTGCAATGTTTGACTGGCCATTTCGAGGGCTTGCGCAGTGGTCATGCCCACTGTCAATTGGTCGGCGATGGCGGCCAGGGCTCTTACCGTTTGCTCGCGGGCAGCGAGCATGCCATCCAGTGAGTAGCGCGGGCCGACCTTTTCCAGCACCGGGTGCCGCGTGTTGAGTGACTCCGCCTGCGTCAGTGCACCGCTGGGGACGAAGGCTTCGGCGACAAAACGATGAGCCTGCGCGCCCGCTGCCAGGCAGGTTTCGCGGACCTGGTTGATCATCGCGCTATTGCCGCAGGCGTAGATTTGGCTATCAGCCCAGTTGTGAGGCTGTGCCAGCGCGACCTGCTGCACACGGGCCTCTGCCGACAGGACCCGGTACCAGTGAAAACATGTATGTATCTGGCCGGCCCGGTCGAGAAACTCAGCGTCGTAGAAGTCCGCCGGCGCTGAGTTACCCCAGTACAGGGTGACTTCGGCATGGCGGGCCAAGGCCGTCAGCAACAAGGGCTTGATGCCGGCATAACCGGTCCCGGTAGCAAACAGCACAACAGGACGCGCATCTTCGTGTTGCCAGGTGCAGGCGCCCACGGGGCCTTCGAGTTTCACCGTATCACCCACTTGCAGGGTCGGCAGGATGCGCTCGGAAAACAGGCCGCCGCTGACCTGGCGAATATGGAACACCCATTGGCCTTGATCCTGCCCCGGCAGATTGGCGACGGAGAAACAGCGGCTGTCGCCATCGTCGAGGCGAAACCTGACGTACTGGCCGGCCCGCACTTCCAGCGGCTGAGCTGTCAGTAACACCAATTCGACGATATCGGCGCTCAGCGCGCGTTTGCTGATCACCTGTGCGGTGACTTCCAGCGCTGGCGTGTCCAGTGACCAGCCGGGAATTTCCAGACGCATGTCGCTACAGGCATGGCTCTGGCACAGCAACATCTCGTCAGATGCGAGTGGATAGGAGGGGGCAGGGGTGTCTTGTGTGCGTAACGTTTCTCGGTACTGGCCTGACATCACCTTGACCTTGCACGACCCGCAGGCGCCGCGGCGGCAGGAGAAGGGTACGGCGAGACCGCTGGCAAGCATGGCGTCGAGCAGCAATTGATCGGCGGCTTCGAAGGATTTGCCCGAGGGCAACAATTCAACGACATGGCGGTTGTGCATAAACACCTCGGGGCAATTGAGGTTCGATTGTTGCGTTAGACTAGGACCAGAAGAACCTCCAGTTTTGGATAATTCATATGGTCCAGCTTCGCAAATGGCGCCCTCTGCTCAAACTCGATGGGGCGCAGCCGCAGGCGTCGTATAGAAAGATCATCGAGGGTTTGGTGAGCGCGATTGTCGAGGGACGCCTGCGCCCCGGAACGCTGTTGCCCGGCACGCGGGAAATGGCGCAACTGCTGGACGTCAATCGCAAGACGGTGATCCTGGCCTACGAGGAGGCGGTGACCAAAGGCTGGCTGGTCAGCATTCAACGTCGCGGCACTTTCGTCAGTACGCAACTGGCGACAGGAACGGTTGCTGCCCCCAGCGCGCCAAAGTCATTTGCCCCGGCGTTGCGGGAGACGCCTGCTGTTGCCTATTTCACGCCGGGCGAGCAGGTGACAGCGCTGCAACATCGGCCGGGCGCGCTGTTTTTCGATAATGGCGCCTGTGACCATCGTTTACTGCCGCAAGCCGTCCTGCATCGCTACTACCGCAATGCCTTGCGCAACAGCTTTACCACCAACACCGTGCGACATGGCAGCGAGGGCAGCGGCCACTACCTACGCAACGCCCTGGCCGAAATGTTGCGCCATAATCGCGGCCTGAATGTCGACGCGCGGCAGATTTGCCTGACCCAAGGCGTCCAGATGTCGCTGTACCTCACTGCCAGCGTGCTGCTCAAACCCGGTGATGTCGTGGTGGTCGAACGTCTGAGTTACCCACCTGCATGGGAGATTTTCCGCCAGCTGGGCGCGCAACTGGTCACCGTGGACCTGGACGACGAAGGTTGCCGGGTCGATCAGCTCGCTGAGCTGTGCCGTATACACAACGTCCGGATGATGTATGTCACCCCCCATCACCAGTTTCCTACCACCGTCAGCCTGCGTGCCGGACGTCGCCAGCAACTCCTGGAATTGGCCCGGGTGCATGATTTCTGCATCATCGAGGAAGATTACGACCACGAGTATCACTTTGCCGGACGGCCCTATTTACCCCTGGCCAGCGACAGCGCGCAGCGCCATGTGATCTACATCGGCTCGCTGTCCAAGTCTCTGGGCAGCACCTTCCGTTGCAGCTATATCGTTGCACCGTCGAATGTCATCGAAGTGCTCGAGCGCACGGCGGCGGTGAGCCTGGGCCAGGGCGATGCCGTCATGCAGCGGATGCTGGCGGACTTGATCAACGATGGCGAACTGAAGAAGCATCTGCGTCGTGTTTCCAGAGAATACCGGCGGCGTCGGGAAACGCTGCTCAGTTGCCTGCTGGATGCGTTTGGTGAGCAGATATCCGTGCAGGAACCGGAGGGCGGGCTGGCGCTGTGGGTAACGTTCGCCGACTCAATAAACGTCAATCAACTGGCTGAAAAAGCGCTGGAGCTGGATCTGGTGGT
>Ga0209913_1000387_pt1 | contig 38777 bp, 34 predicted proteins | sample PersoiDNA2013203_FD_185805 | JGI IMG/M metagenome (GOLD analysis project Ga0209913, IMG submission 185805) | Permafrost soil microbial communities from the Arctic, to analyse light accelerated degradation of dissolved organic matter (DOM) -... | ecosystem: Environmental > Terrestrial > Soil >...
ATGGTGAGATGCAACTTCGAGGCATCCGAGAAAAGTCAACATCCACGCGGCTTCCAGGCCAACTTCTGCCGCAAAATGTTCATAACTGGGAACTGTTCATAAGTGTCTTTTCCAGTCATCCAGCCAAACGAATCGGGCCCGGTCGGAACGGTGTCTTTGTTGAATGAAGCCTCGACCTACCCCGCAATGCCCAGCAAATCCATGATGCCCGAAATAAACGTCAGCGGATGCGCCGGGCAGCCCGGTACATATAGCGCAGGCTTGAAGTTGTCCAGAAACTCCCGGTCTAGCGCATCGCTGTCGGCAAACACCCCGCCTGATATGGCGCAGGCTCCCACGGCAATGACCAGTTTGGGTTCGGGAATAGCATCCCAACAAATTTGCAGTGCTTCTGCCATGTTGCGGGTGATGGGGCCAGAGAGCACCAGCGCGTCGGCATGGCGTGGTGATGCCACGATGTCAATGCCATAGCGGCCGAGGTCAAAGTTGACGTTGGAGAGGGCGTTGATTTCCATCTCGCAGCCATTGCAGCCGCCGGCTGACACCGAGCGCAGCTTCAGCGACCGGCCAAAGCGCTTGTGCAATGCCTTTGAGACCTTGATCGGGTCGATATCAGGATGCGCCGCACTGACGACCAGTGCCTCACGGCTGGTCGCCGCCAGCTTGACATCATTGTCAAAACTGAGCTTGTGGCTGGGGCAGATGGGCTCACAGTCACCGCACAGCACGCAGCGCCCCAGGTCAATCTGCACTGGCATTAATTGAATGGCCCGGCTCGGGCAGACGGCCTGGCAGGCCTGGCAGCCGGAGGCGCAAGCCGCCTCATTGATAACGGGCTTGCCCCGAAAGCCGGCTGGTTTGGCAGCACGCAGATCAGCGATGTATTGCGTGCCCTGGGATTTTCGAACTGCGATGGATCTAAACATGGTGCACCCTACAAATCGTTGCCGCAGTAGGAGAGGTCAAAACTCTTGTTGCAGATGGGAAAGTCAGAAATGGCGTTGTCCCGCATGGCAAAAGCCAAACCAAACCAGTTGGCTGTTGAGGGGTCCTGCACCTTGTAGTGCCGCAGTTCACCGGTGGCAGATGTCTCAAGCACCTGCAGCACCGGCCCACGCGTGCCTTCCACCAGCGACACGCACAGTGCCTCAGGCTGCAGTGCTGCCGGGATGCTGCTCTGGGCTTGACCCGATTGACTCAAGTCCAGCGTGTTGTCGCCCAGCAGTTGGAGCAGCCAGGCCACCGAGGCATCGACCTCGCGCATGCGCAGCCGCATGCGCGCCCAGCAGTCGCCGCCGGGCTCGGTCAACATGGGCAGTGGCGCGTGGCCGTAGACCGCGCCGGGTAATTGTGTGCGGGCATCCAACGCCACGCCACTGGCGCGCGCCACCGGCCCGACCAGACCCAGGTCCTGCGCGGCTTGAGTGCTGACCCTGCCGGTGCCGTGCAACCGGGCCTGTACGCTGCGCGCTGCCAGCATCAACTGGTTGACTTGTGCAAAGTCTTTGGCAAACGCCCTGAGGGTTTGCGTCAGGTCTTGCTGCAGTGCCTCAGACAGCGGTTTGGCTTGACCGGGTCGAATCCAGCCGCGGCCAAAGCGGTTGCCGCAGACACGCTGGCTGGCGTTGATGATGGCGGTGCGCAGCCGTCCATAGGTGGCGCCACCCTGCAAGAACGCGATGTCGGTGGCCATGCCTCCCAATGTGGCGAGGTGCATGGCGACGCGTTCCATCTCTAAAGCGATAGCACGTGAGGCCTGTATGGCGGGGGCTACAGGCTGATTTGACATAAATTCCAGCGCGGCGCAATAGCCCCAGGCGTAGGCCACGGCCGAGTCGCCGCAAATCGACTCCACCAGCGGTGTGAGCTGCCACACCGGGCGGCGCAGCAGCAGGCCTTCCACGCCGCGGTGCTGGTAACCCAGCTGAATTTCAAGGTGATGCACTGTTTCACCCAGGCACATGAAGCGGAAATGCCCGGGCTCAATCACACTGGCATGAATCGGTCCGACAGCGACTTCATGCACTTCTTGCCCGCGCACCTTGAAGAACGGGTAGTCGGCCATGTGCTGCTGGCGGTCGCCCTCAAAGCGCACGGGTTTGAGCCAGGGGTGGCCGTCCGGAAACAAGCCCGTCTGTTCCCACAGCTCGCGCTCAAAAATCTGCGCCGCCGGGTATTGGGCGGTGAGGCAGCGGTAGTGTTCGCCGCGTTGTGCGGTTGCGCGCAGGATGACCCATGCGCCCTGCGCGGGCTGCAGCACCGCAGTGACCACGATGATGTTCGCCCCAAGTTCCGGCGCCGGCCTGCCAAACAGGGTCAGCAAGCGCTCCCCGGCTTGCAGGCGCTGGCTGCAAAGCTGCGTCAGCTCATGCAGGCTGGTGGGTGCAACATCGCGCAGGGCTAACAGTGCCAAGGGTTGTGCCGTTGTCATGGTTAACCGCCAATCGACTGCGCCACCGCAATCAGCAATTGGGTGATGGCTTGGGGGCTGTAGGTGCCGAGCATGATCAGGATGAAGACAAACCCCAGCTTGGGCAGGGCCGCGATCCATGACTCGTGCACCGGTGGCCCTTCGCGTTTGGAGGCACCCCACAGCATCGGGAACACGGTGCGCCCGGTCGCCACAAAGATGATGGTCAGCATCACACACATCAGCGTGAACGCCATCAGGTTACCGGCCTGGACGATGCCCGAGAGGATCATCATCTCGGCCAGAAAACTGGCAAACGGCGGAAAGCCCAGCAAGGCAAAAATGCCCACGGCAAACAGCAAGCCAGAAAACGGCATGACACGGATGACACCGCTCAGCGGGGCGACATCGTTGGTGCCATACACCGCGCGCAGGCGTCCGGCGGTCAAAAACAAAAGTGACTTCACAAACGCATTGCTGACGATGTAGAGCACGACGCCATAGGCCGCTGCCTTGCCCACCGACAGCCCCAAGGCAATGACGCCGGAGGAACTGACGCAGGCATAGGCGATCAGACGTTTGTAATTGCGCACGGCCATCACCTGCACGGCAGCCACAATCAGCGACAGATAGCCCATGAGCAGCAACTCCTGGGACACAAAGCCGGACTCGAAGCCGTGAAACACCTGCAGGATACGAAACACCGCCACCACGCTGATGTTGAACTGCACCGCCGCCAGCAGCGCGCTGGTGCTGGTGGGCGCGGCTTCATAGGTTTCGGGCATCCAGCTGTAGAGCGGTGCCAGGCCAAGTTTGCCGCCCAGTCCAAACAGCATGAAGGACAAACCCAGTCGTTGCCAGCCATCGCTGCCCGTGGTCAGCGCCTGCCCGAGTTGATCGACCGAAAAGCTGATCTCCACGCCGCGCAAATGGGCTGACTGGGCCAGACACATGAAGCCTAGAAAGGTGATGGACAGTGTCATGGCAGAGTACAGCATGTAGCGCCAGGCCACCCCTTGGGGTGACGCGGCATCACCGCGCGCCACCAGGGGCGCCGCGCACAAGGTGCTGAGCTCGATCAGCGCCCACAACAGAATCAAATGATTGGACATGACACCCAGGTTGATGATCAACATGAAAGTCAGCATCAGACCCGCGCGTGAAAGGATGTCATGGGACAGGATGGCCGAGGAGTGTTCGCGTGAAAAGATATACACGCTGATACCCAGAAACACCGTGTTGACCAGCACCACAAATAGCAGCGAAGTGGCGTCGAGCACCAGATAGCGCCTGGCAAAGTACAGCGGCAGTTCATCCAGCGGATGCGTGATGAACACCGCCACCGAGGCCAGCCAGACGATCAGGGCGACGGCCACCAGGGCCGGGGCGACCCACCTTGTGCCGGGTGCCACCTGGTCCGGCGGCGCCGTCAGGATGCCGGGGGAGGGGGAAGCGAGCGCGCTCATGAAGTTTCCTTCAAGGCGCTGGGCGCCGCCGGGGATGGGCTGTGCCCGCGCACCAGCCAGCTGCCCACTGCCACCGTCAGGATGTACACGCCGCTGACCGCCAGGTGCACCGGCAGCGGCCAGGGCTCGGGCATCAGCGACTCAAACAGCGCCAACGCGTTTTCCATGAACAACAAGCCGACCAGTTGGGCGGCGGGTTCCCGGTTGGTGGCCAAAATCAAAAAGGCAATCATGACTGTGGCGGCCACCACGCCGAGCGTGAGCGCGCGCACGTCGGCGCGGGCACCGTCCCCAAACCTGAACGCCAGAATGATCAGGCTGATGGCCACGCCCCAGGCAAACAGGTTGGAGGGCATCAGGTCCAGCCGTGCGGCACTTTGCCCGGCCAGCGCCCGGCGCAGCAAGGTGGGCACTAGCCAGGCGCGCACCAGCAGCACCTCCAGCCCCAATGCCAGCACGTGCACCGACAGCTCTGAATGACTGGTGATACTGATCCAGCCCAGTGCCAGCGCCTGCAGGCTCAGCCAGGTGGGGGCCACGCTGATCTTGCCAAAAAAAACGGGAATCACGGTGGCCACCAGGCACAGGATCAAAGGCAGGGTCATAAGCCGCTGGCTCCCAATCCAACCGCCACCATACTGACCAGCGCTGCGCCGGAGCCAATCAGCACGTAGCGGGTGACCCAGCGCATCGGCAGCCGGGCGGTGAGTGACTCGATACAACCCACCACCAGCGCCACCAGCAGCATCAAGCCCAGCGACACCAGAATGGCGGCAACGGGGGACGCCAGCGGGTTCATTGGATTGATCAGGGCCGCAATCAGACCCGCGTACAGGGTCATTTTCAGCGCTGCGGCGTATTGCATGGCGGCCAGTTCGGGGCCACTGTGGTCCAGAATCATGACCTCATGGATCATGGTCAGTTCCAGGTGCGTCAGTGGGTCGTCCACCGGCACGCGGGCGGCTTCCGTCTGCAACAAAATCAGCAGGGCCAACACCAGCGGCAGCACGATGACCGGGAAGTAAGGCGTGCTGTGCAGATGTCCGATCAGGTCGGCAAAGCTGGTCATGCCGGTGGCAGCGCCCGCAGCGCCGATCAGCAAAAACAGCGCCGGCTCGGCATAGGTGGAAAACGACGCTTCCCGTGCCGCGCCCATGCCTTCGAACGCGCTGCCCACGTCCATCGCCGAGATCATCAGCGCGATGCGCGCCAGGCCCAGGGTGTAGGCCACCACGATGAAATCGTGCGAAAACTGCACCGGTGCAAACTGGCCCAGCATCGGCACCATGCTGGCCGCCGCCAAGCCACAGACCAGAACCACATAGGCGCTCATGCGAAAAAGCGGACTGGCGACAGTGCTGATGACGGGGCGCTTGCCCAGCAGCCGCCGCAGGTCAGAGGCTGACTGCAACAGGCGCGGCCCCTTGCGTCCCGCCCACCAGGACTTGGTGCGGTTCACCAAGCCGACCAGCACAATCGGCAGGGCCAGCACCAACACCCCATGCGTCAAGGTGAGCAGCGTGTTCAAGGCAAGCCCCCTTCCGCCAGCAACACCAGCGCCCCGATGGCCACGATAGCAGCCAGACCGGCTGAAAAGGCGAGTCGCGGGTCGTCTTCATGCAGTTTTTTCGACAAATCGGTGGCTGATTCATCGCCGTGGTTGATCACCGCAAACAGGCGCCGCTCCACTGCATCCACACAGTCAGTGATCACATAGCTGTCACGGGGAAAATAACCGGCGGGTGCTTTTTGCCGCTTGAGCATCAGCATGATGTTTTTGAATCGGTCGGCAAAGTCGGCCGAAAAACTTGCACCCGTGTACTGCATGCGCGCATTGGGTGCGCCATAGCCACAACCCCAGGTGGCGTTGCGGGTTGGCATCTGTCGTTTCAGTCGAGCGCGCAACCAGACCAGCGCCAGCACCACGACCAACACGGCCACCAATCCCGCTGAGATGGCGCCGATGCGCACCAGTGTGCCGGTGACAGACCGCAAGGTGTCAAAGGCCACGGCATCGGGCGTCAAATGCAGGAACAGGGCCGTTGGAGCCGCCACCAGTGCAAAGCCCAAGGTGGGTGCCACGCCCAAGACCACCGTTCCGATGGTATGGACCACCATCGGGATCAGCATCCAGCGACTGGCCTCGTGCGCTTCAGGCAGGCTGTTATCGCGCGCGTTGCCCAAAAAGATCACGCCAAAGGCGCGCGTGATGCTCAGGGCCGACACGGCCCCCACAAAGGCCAGCGCTGCGGCTGTCAGGGCCAGCGTGAGTTTGGCCCAGATATTGATGCTTTCACCCGTGAACAGGCCCGAATAGATCAGGAACTCGCTGGCAAAGCCGTTGAACGGCGGCAGGGCCGAAATCGCCACGCCCCCGATGATGAAGCACACGGCGGTGACCGGCATCAGTTTGAACAGGCCACCGAGGCGTTCGATGTCGATCACATGCTTGATCTGGTACACGCAGCCGGCGGCGTAAAACAACTGGCATTTGAAAAACGCGTGGTTGAGCACGTGCAGCAAGCCGCCCCCAAAGCCAAGTGCCACCAGAGAGGGCATGTCCCAGCTCAGCCCCAGGCAGCCCACGCCAAAGCCGATGCCGGCAATGCCGACGTTCTCGGTCGATGAATAGCCCAGCAAGCGCTTCAGGTCGCGCTGGCCCACGGTGTACAGGCCACCCACCACGGCCGAAGTGACGGAGAACGCAATCAAAAACCAGCCCATCCACTCGTCCGGTTTGCCGGAGATCAGCAGAAAATGCACCAGCGCATACAGCCCGGCCTTGTGAATCACGCCTGACATCAATGCCGACACGTGTGCAGGCGCCGCCGCATGGGCGCGGGGCAGCCACGAATGAAACGGGAAAAATGCTGATTTCAATCCAAAGCTGGTGACCAGCAGCAGGAAGACCACATTGCGCACCGTGCCGGGGTTCTGACTCATCCAGTCGCCATAGTCATCCAGAAACCACGACTGGGTGTTGGTGTAAAGAATCATCACCGCCGCTACTAAAAAAATCAGGCCGACATGGGTGGATACCAGGTAATTGAAGCCGGCAAAACGCACTTTCTGGTTGGGGTAGTCCCAGATCACCAGCAGCCAGGCCGACAGCGCTGCAATTTCCCAGCCCAGCAAAAAAGTGACGGCATGCTCACCGACGTACACCAGAATGAACGAGAGCGAGATCATGTTGAGCAGGCCAAAATGCACGCCGATGTGGCGCGGGCTGTCAAAGTACTTGCGCATGTAACCCATCGCATACACGCTGCCCAGCAGCGTCATGGGCAAGGACCAGCTCAGAAAAAATGCGCCCAGTGCGTCCAGCCTGAAATGCAGGGAGCCCATGGGATAGGCCCAGGGCATATCACCCGTGACATCCGGGCCGCCAAACAGCACCGGCAGCGCCACCGACCAGACCAGGGCCAGGGCAATCATCTGTGACACCAGCCCGGTGCCGGCGCGAACGATGTTGCGCGCCGGCAGCAGCGCTAAAGCACCGCCCAGCATCAGAACCAGAACCGCCTCAATGAGCTTGTTCATGGCGCTGGTGCGCGCTTAGATGCAAACGGAACGACGAAATGAAGAGAAAAATCTAAAGGCAACATGGGGACACCGCAAACGATCTGAACACCAAGGGTTCAAACGAATGCGGGTGGCCCACAATGCCGCAGACGCATGCAGCAGCGTCTGCGCTTGGAGAGCGGTGACATTAACCGCGGTGAATTCAAGGAATGGAGCGTGCCCATAAGGAGCGCGATTCTACGCCCGTCAATGCACCCGCATGCCCGCAAGGGCACCGGCGAACGGCTCCAGGACATAAATGCCGGGCTTGGCTTTTTCGTCGGCATGGCTGGCGGCCAGCACCATGCCGTCGCTGATGCCGAACTTCATTTTGCGCGGCGCCAGGTTGGCCACCATGACGGTGAGTTTGCCAATCAGTTGTTCGGGTTGGTAGCTGCTTGCAATGCCGCTGAAGACGTTGCGCGTGTTGGCTTCGCCTACATCCAAAGTCAGGCGCAAGAGCTTGGTAGAGCCACTAACCGCCTCGCAGTTGACGATTTTGGCAATGCGCAAGTCGATCTTGCTGAAGTCATCCATGCTGATCACCGGGGCAATGCCTTCGCCGCCAGGCGCTACTGATTCTATAGCAATATTGGCAGATTCCACGGGGGCTGGCGCCTCAAACAATGCTTCAAGTTGCTTGACATCGACGCGCTGCATCAGGTGCTTGTAGTCGCCAATGCGGTGGACCGCACCCAGAGTCTGACTGACGCTGGCAAAGGAGAGTGGTTCGATATTCAAGAAATTTTCCACCTGCGCCGCCAGCGCGGGCAGCACCGGCTTGAGGTAAACCGTGAGCGCCCGGAAGGCTTCGATGCAGACCGTGCACACATCGTGCAGGCGTGTCTCCATACCGACTTGCTTGGCCAGTTCCCAGGGCTTGTTGGCATCCACATATTCATTCACCCGGTCGGCCAACAGCATGGTCTCGCGCAAGGCCTTGGCAAATTCGCGTGCCTCATACAGTTGCTCGATGCTGGTTCGCTCAATCTGAATCTGTTTCAGCAGCGCCGCCCCATCGTCTGAAATGACACCCAACTGGCCGCCAAAACGTTTGGCAATAAAGCCCGCAGCCCGGCTGGCAATGTTGATGTATTTGCCGACCAGGTCGCTGTTGACCCGCGCCATGAAGTCTTCCGGGCTGAACTCCACGTCCTCGTTGCGTGCCGTCAGCTTGGTCGCCAGGTAGTAGCGCAGCCACTCCGGGTTCATGCCCAGGCTCAGGTACTTGAGCGGGTCCAGGCCGGTGCCACGGCTCTTGCTCATCTTTTCGCTGTTGACCGTCAAAAAGCCGTGCACAAAGATGGCGTTGGGCGTTTTGCGGCCGCTGAAATGCAGCATCGCGGGCCAGAACAAGGTGTGGAAAGTGATGATGTCCTTGCCGATGAAGTGGTACTGCTCGGTCGCCGGGTCGGCCATGAAGGCGTCGTAATGCTGCGCGCCCGTTGTGGCGTCGCCTGCCAGCTTGATAAAACGGTTCTTCAGCGATGCCAGGTAACCGATGGGTGCATCCAGCCAGACATAAAAATATTTGCCCGGCGCATCGGGAATTTCGATGCCAAAGTAGGGTGCATCGCGGCTGATGTCCCAGTCGCCCAGGTCACGTTTGCCCTCGGCATCGGGCAGCAGCCACTCCTTGATCTTGTTGTAGACCTCGGCTTGCAGGCGCGACTGACCGCGCGGGTTGGTGTCCGTCGTCCACTGTTCCAGAAATTCAACACACCGCGGGTCCGACAATTTGAAAAAGTAATGTTCCGAATCGCGTAGCACGGGGGTGACACCGCTCAAGGCCGAGTACGGATTCTTCAGCTCGGTCGGGCTGTACACCGCGCCGCATTCTTCGCAGTTGTCGCCGTACTGGTCTTTGGCACCGCACTTGGGACATTCGCCCTTGATGAAGCGGTCCGGCAAAAACATGTTCTTCTCGGTGTCGAAAAACTGGGCGATGACGCGCGTGCTGATCAAGCCAGCGGCTTTGAGGTCGCGGTAAATCGCCTGCGCCAGTTCGTGGTTTTCCACGCCGTCGGTGGAATGCCAGTTGTCAAAACCAATGTGGAAACCATCCAGATACGGTTTGCGGCCGCTGGCAATGTCGGCTACAAACTGCTGCGGCGTTTTACCGACCTTCTCAGCGGCAATCATGATCGGCGCGCCATGACAATCATCGGCGCAGACAAAATGCACCGCGTTGCCCATCATCCGCTGGTAGCGCACCCAGATGTCAGCCTGGATGTACTCCATGATGTGGCCAATGTGGAAATTGCCATTGGCATAGGGCAGGGCGGTGGTAACGAAGAGTTGGCGTGGCATGGAGCGGGGCTTTCAAAGACAGCCGCCGATTTTAGTCGGCTGCGGCGTCACTACACACCCCGCCCCTGCCGGGGCCACTTGGTTCAAAGCTGTAGCTGAGGCTACTTTTTCTGGCGATGTCGCAGCTAAAAGCTGCTCAAAGCCCTCGCTTAACGCCTATGGGCAGCATCCTTGACCGCATCTCTGGCGTCCTTGACGACTTCTTTGACATCACCGAAATGCTTTTCTGCCTTGCCTTCGACTTGCTTATGCAGGCCCTTGGCTTGTTGCTCCTTGTTGCCGACTAATTTTCCAGCTTCCTCCTGGACTTTGCCTGCGATGTCTTTGACTGTGCCTTTGACTTGATTCTTGTTCGTCATGATGGGTTCCCAGAGTAGTTAAACAAATTTCAACGCTTGTGAGCCACCTTGTGACCCGCAATGGGAATAGTAGGAAGTTGTCAAGAAATGGTCTGTACGCTTGCGTACACAGGGCTCAAGTTTTTTTGAGGCGCCTTGCCGTAGGACCCGCCAGCGTTGCGCGCAAACCTCTGCCCATTACTTAGCGCAAACGCAAAGGGTCCAGCCGACGCTCGACAACTGGTTTGTGAGGTGGTTCGCTGCGCTGGTCAGCGGGCGTCGGGTCGACCCAGCCAAAAAACGTGCACACCTCGGCGCGTTGCAGCATGGCGTCGGCATGGCCCAGCGCCATCAATTCGCGGGTGTAGCCGCCCTCAAACAGCAGATAACTCGCCAGTGCGCCGCCTTTGATGTCGGCCGGGCTGGTTGACACGCCGACGCCGCCCAGCATGGTGCGTACCGCTGGCGGCAATTCGGCGATGTGGCGGGAGGCAATCGTGTCGAGCCGCTGCGACGGTGCAATCATCAGCAACTCCACGGGCCGCAGCGCACTGCCGCAGCGTGCCTCGGGCGGCACCAGCGACAGGGTCTGGTTGATGCGGCGCATGCGCTCCAAGTCCACCGCCAGTGCGTCCAGGAAGATGTTGGACAGGGTGTGGCCGGCGATCTGTGCCAATGACGGGTAGCTGCTGGTGCTGTGCAGACAGGCCTCGTTCTTGGGCTCGTGCATGCGTCCGGCCCCGATCACCAGAATGCGACTCGATCCCAGGTGGATCGCCGCCGCCACGGGTGCCGACTGGCGCATGGAGCCATCCCCAAAATAATGGGTCAGTCCGTCAATTTGCAAAGGTGTGGCCGGAAACACAAAGGGAATGGCCGACGACGCCAGCAGGTGGGCATGCGTAATGCGGTCGCGCACCGAGCGCCGCTGTGAGCGCACCCAGGGCATGAGCTGCGGGTCACCCTCAAAAAAAGTGATGTGCTCGCCCGACCTGTAGCTCGATGCCGTGACCGCCAGTGCCTGCACATGGCCTATGCGAATGAGCGCTGGCAGGCGCTCCAGGGGGACCAATTTGTCAAGAAAATCAATGAGAGGCGAATTGTCCAGCAAGGAGCGGGGCTTCTTGTGACGCCATCTGGCGACCGCCCAGCCCAGCGCCAGCAAGCCCCTCAACGAGGCGCCTGAACGCAGCATGCTGAAGGAGTCAGACCGGTAAATCGCTCGGCATGAATGTTCCTCCAGACCTCGGCGATGAGGCGCACCGTGGTGTCGAAATCATCAGCGCCGCAGGCCAGTGCCGCGGCGTTGACGGCTCCGGCCGAGGTGCCGGTGATGATGGGAAACGGATTGGTGCGCCCGGTCACGCCGGCCGATTTTCTGATGTCGGCAATGGCCTCCAGCACGCCGACCTGATAGGCCGCGCGCGCGCCGCCGCCGCTCAGCACAAGGCCAGTGGTTGCAGGCGGCGGGGGGAGGTTGGGCACATCAAGATTATCAGCCGTGGGTCGCGCGTGCGGCAGGGGTTAACCCGAATTCGCCCAGTCAGGCAAGGTCAAAACAGTCTTCGGTAGACTACGCGGCTCAGGAGAAATTAATGAATTTGACAGAACAGACGCTGATGGATGCACTCAAGAGCGTGCTCGATCCCAATACCGGAGGCGATTTTGTCGCCTCCAAGTGCATCAAGAATTTGACCCTCACCGACGGTGATGTGGCGTTTGACGTGGAGCTGGGCTACCCGGCCAAAAGCCAGATTCCTGGCATTCGCAAGGCGCTGATTGCGGCGGCCAAAGGGGTGGACGGTGTCAACAACGTCTCGGTCAACGTGAGCATGAAAATTGCGGCGCATGCGGTGCAGCGCGGCGTGCAACTGTTGCCGAAAGTCAAGAACATTGTGGCGGTGGCCTCCGGCAAGGGCGGCGTCGGCAAGAGCACGACTGCGGTCAACCTGGCCTTGGCCCTGGCCGCCGAGGGCGCCAGCGTGGGACTGCTCGATGCTGACATTTACGGCCCCAGCATTCCGATGATGATGGGCATTGACGGCCGACCCGAGAGTGAAGACGGGCAAACCATGGAGCCGCTGGAAAACTATGGCGTGCAGGTCATGTCGATCGGTTTTCTGGTGGCACAAGACGAAGCCATGATCTGGCGCGGCCCGATGGCCACGCAAGCGCTGGAGCAGTTGCTGCGGCAAACCAACTGGCGCGATCTTGATTATTTGATTGTCGACATGCCGCCCGGCACCGGTGACATTCAATTGACGCTGAGCCAGCGCGTGCCCATGACCGGTGCGGTGATCGTCACTACGCCGCAGGACATCGCGTTGCTGGACGCCAAAAAAGGCATCAAGATGTTTGAAAAAGTCGGCGTGCCGATTTTGGGAATTGTGGAAAACATGGCCGTGCACGTCTGCAGCAACTGCGGCCACGTGGAGCATATTTTTGGTGCCGACGGCGGCAAAAAAATGGCGGCTGACTACGGCATGGACTACCTGGGTGCCTTGCCGCTCGCGATGCAGATTCGGCTGCAGGCCGACAACGGCAAGCCGACCGTGGTGTCCGACCCCGATGGCGAGGTCGCTGGCATTTACAAGGCGGTGGCGCGCAAGGTGGCGGTGTCAATTGCGGCCAAGAACAAAGACTTTTCGTCCAAGTTCCCGTCCATCAAGATTTCGAAAAACACCTGAGTAGAGCTCAACAGGATGGGTAATACGCCGGTGCTGCCCGGCGTGTTGCTGGCTTGTGCGTTACCGAACAGACGCACAGCGATGTGGACTGCATGCTGTTCATCGTTATTGCAACAAAGCGTAATGGACAGTGTCGAATCGGGCGTGCGCCGCGTTATAGCTGCGTAGCTATCGACTCAGACAGCTTGTTCTTGGAAGGAACAGTCATGCAAACGCAGTCTCTTGGTTTTCGGGTGCTCGGCTTCGTTGTCGGTGTCGCGTTTTTCGTCTTTAGTGGTGCGGCCAGCGCTGACCCGCCCTCGCGCGTGGCACGCCTGGGCTACACCGCTGGCGCGGTCAGTTTGTCACCGGCGGGCGAGGCCGATTGGGTCCAGGCCACGGTCAATCGGCCGCTGACCAACGGCGACCGGCTTTGGACGGATGCGGGCGCGCGGGCTGAAATCCAGGCGGGCGGCGCTGTGATTCGCATGAACGCCAACGCCAGCGTTTCCGTGCTCAATCTGGATGACCGAATTACCCAGTTGCAATTGACGCAGGGTACCTTGAACGTTCGGGTAAGCCGCCTGGCGCCCAACCAGGTGTTCGAAGTCGACACGCCCAATCTCGCCTTTACGCTGCGCCAACCCGGTGAATACCGCATTGCGGTGGACCCCGACGGCAATGCGACCGACATCATCGTGCGCAAAGGCCAGGGTGAGGCGCTTGGAGAAGGAGCAGCCTATTTAATCGATTCGCGGCAACCCTATCGCTTCCGGGGAACCGATTTGAGCGAGTACGAGTATCTGGACGCGGCGCGCCTGGACGAATTCGATCGCTGGGCCACTGATCGTGATCGCGCTTTCGACAACTCGGTTTCCGCGCGCTATGTGTCGCGCGACGTGGTCGGCTACCAGGATCTCGATGCGAACGGCAGCTGGCGCGTTAACGCGACCTACGGTAATGTCTGGATCCCGAATCGCGTAGCCACTGACTGGGCTCCCTACCGCGATGGACATTGGGCATGGATCGACCCCTGGGGTTGGACCTGGGTGGACGATGCGCCCTGGGGCTTTGCAGTGTCCCATTACGGCCGCTGGGCGAATCTCGGCAGCACATGGGGCTGGGTACCGGGTCCCGTGCGCAGCACCGCCTACTATGCCCCGGCACTGGTGGTGTTCGTGGGTGGCGACAACTTCCGCTTGACGATATCCAGCGGCAACGTCGGTGGCGTTGCGTGGTTCCCGCTGGCGCCGCGCGAGGTCTTTCGACCGTCCTATCCAGCCAGTCGCAGCTATTTCGAGAACGTCAACCGCAGCAACACGGTGATCAACAACACAGTGATCAACAACACCTACAACACGACGAACGTGACCAATGTGGTGTACGCCAACCGGCAAGTACCGGGTGCCGTTATCGCCGTGCCGACGACCACGTTTGTGCAGTCGCAGCCGGTGTCCCGGGCAGCGGTACGCGTCAACCGGGAAACGGTTGCCCGCGCAGCGGTGGCAGTCAGCCCGAGCGTCGCACCGACCGAGCGCAGCGTGCGTGGTGCCGCGCAGCCCGCCGACAAGCCGCCGGCCCGCGTGTTCGAGCGCCCCGTCGTCGCCCGCAGCGCGCCACCGATGGCACACGTCGGGTTCGCGGCGCAACAGCAGCAACTGACTTTGAAGCCCGGCAAGCCACTTGACGACGCTGCGCGCAAGACCTTGAAACCGGCAGCCGATGCGCCCAGGTCCGTTGTCAAAGTGCTTGCCCCTGCGCAGGTGACGCCACCGAAGGCGCTTCCCCCGCCGTCGGCGCCACCACAAGGAGCGGCGCAGCCCCAGGCCGCCGCGCGGCAACCCACACCGCCGGTATTGGTACCCCAGCCTGCGGAGCCACGCGGCAAAGCCGATCAACGTGGAAACGGCCAGCAACGCGCACAACCCATCGCAGCACCGCCGCCCCCGCCACTGCAACGTGCAGTCGAGCCAAAGCCCGTCGCGCCGCAAGTTGTTCCATCGGGTCCGGCGACGCAAGCACAGCCGCAACGGCCAGTGCCGCCCAAGCTGACCCCAGCTCCGCAAGTCGTTCTGCCGCCACCGCCCCTACCGGGCGCTCGGCCCGAGTCTGCCCGTGTGATCAAGCAGGCCGAGCCAAGTCTGCCGCTTGCTGCGCCCAGACCACCGCCATTGCCTCCACAAATCCAGGCCGAACCCAAGACCGGGCCGGGTGGCCAGGCGCAACAGCGTGGAAACGACCAGCAGCGCGCACAACCCATCGCACCTGCGCCAGTGCAGCGCGTGCCCGAGTCAAAGCCGGTTCCGCCGCCGGTCGCTCCAGCAGTACCGGTGAAACAGGCGCCGCAACGACCCGTGCCGCCCAAGCTGGCCCCACCTGCGCAAGCCGCTCCACCGGCACCGGCCATCCAGCAACCGGCGAAAGCCGCCCCCGCCCCTGTCGCCAGGCAGCTTGAGCCGCGTCCGCCGGTGGCTGCGCCGAAACCACCGCCACCGCCACCACAAAGCCATCCGGCACCCCAGGTGGAGCCGCGTGGCCAAATGCCAACACCTGCCGCCAGCAGGCCAAATGACAAGGGAAATGGTCGCGATGGGCCCAAACGTGAGGAAGATAACCGCAGGCCAAAAGGGTAGTCAGGGCCTGCTCACGAGGGCCCGGATACCCTCACCGGCAGCGTGGCGTCAACCGTTGCGAACCGGGCTTGCCATTCGTTGCCAAGTCGGTTAGCTTGTCGGCCATGCCTCTTGTCACTTTACCCATAACTGCACCCGGTTCGCCGATGGTCCTGGCGACGCCGGATCAATTGCACCGGACCGCGCAACGGGTGTCAAAGCTCAAAGGCCGACAGCCCGACGAGGTCTCGCTGCAGGAAGTGCGCGCGCTGATTGGTATGCCGCCGCCTGACGGCCATCCCCGTGACCTGTTGATCGAGCATCTGCACCTGCTCAATGATCACTACCGTGGCCTGTTCGAGCGCCATCTGGTGGCGCTGGCCAGCGACATGAAGCTGCCCATGGCAGAGGTGTTTGAGGTGGTCACGTTCTACCATCACTTCGAGGTGATGCGCGACGGCCAGAGCCCTGCTGCGCTGACTGTGCGGGTCTGCGACAGCCTGAGCTGCGCGATGGCGCGGTCCGCTGATTTGCTGGCGCGGCTGCCGGAGTTGCTGGGGGCGTCGGTGCGCGTGATGGCCGCGCCGTGCCTGGGGCGCTGTGAGCAGGCGCCGGCCGTGCTGGTGGGGCAACGGGCGGTGCCGAATGCAACGACGGCTTCGGTGCTTGAAGCGGCCCAGGAGGCCTCGCCGGACAAGCCGGTATATATACAAAATAGGGCTCTAGCCCCCGTAGATAAGGCACAGTATGCTAGTGATTTAATAGCATTCGAGGTCTACCGCCAGCACGCTGGCTACGCGCTGGCGGCCGCCGTGGTGAATGGTGAAGAGCCAGCGGAGGGCGTGATTGCGGCCCTGGAGGACGCGGGCCTGCGCGGCTTGGGCGGTGCCGGTTTTCCGGCCGGACGCAAATGGCGCATCGTGCGCGAGCAAAGCGCGCCGCGTGTCATGGCCGTCAACATCGACGAAGGCGAGCCCGGTACTTTCAAAGACCGCAGCTACCTGGAGCGCGACCCGCATCGCTTTCTGGAAGGCATGCTGATCGCCGCCCAAGTGGCGGGAACCGAGGCCTGCTACATCTACCTGCGCGACGAATACCACGACGCGCGCAAGATGTTGACGCAAGAGATCGAGGCCCTGCAGTCCGATCCGCCCTGTCCGCTGCCCTACATCGAACTGCGCCGTGGCGCGGGCGCCTACATCTGCGGTGAAGAGTCCGCCATGATCGAGAGCATCGAAGGCAAACGCGGCCAGCCGCGCCTGCGCCCGCCCTATGTTGCGCAGCTGGGCCTGTTGGGTCAACCGACGCTGGTCCACAATTTTGAGACGCTCTATTGGGTGCGTGACATCGTTGAAAAGGGTCCTCAGTGGTTCAGCAGTTTTGGCCGCCGTGGGCGTCACGGCTTGCGCTCCTTCAGCGTCAGCGGGCGCGTCAGGCTGCCCGGTGTCAAGCTGGCGCCGGCCGGCATCACGGTGCAGGAGCTGATTGACGAATACTGCGGCGGCATGCTGGACGGGCACACGCTTTACGCCTACCTGCCCGGCGGTGCCTCGGGCGGCATTCTGCCGGCCAGCCTGAACCATATTCCGCTCGACTTCGACACCCTTCAGCCTTACGGCTGTTTTATTGGTTCAGCCGCGGTGATTGTGCTTAGTCAATTCGATCGGGCGCGTGATGCGGCGCTCAACGCCATGCGTTTTTTTGCCGCTGAGAGTTGTGGCCAGTGCACCCCGTGCCGGGTCGGCACCGCCAAGGTCGCGCGTCTGATGGAAGCACCGGTGTGGGACAACGCCACGCTGGAGGACTTGAACGCGGTGATGGCAGAGGCGTCCATTTGCGGCCTGGGCCAGGCGGCGCCCAATCCGGTGCGTTGTGTGCAGAAATACTTTCCCCAGGAGATCGCTTGAATGAAGGCGTTTGCCAAACGGGCTGAAGTCAAGCTGCCAACCCTTGCGTTCAAGCTCGACAACCGGACCCTGCATGCGTTTGAGAGGGAAACCATTCTCAAGGCCGCCCAGCGTCACGGCGTCGACATTCCCCATCTTTGCTACAAGGACGGCCTGCGAGCCGACGGCAATTGCCGCGCCTGTGTCGTGGAGATCAAGGGCGAGCGCACCCTGGCGCCGAGTTGCTGCAGAAGTGTGACGGCGGGTATGGAGGTGCGGGCCAACAGCGAACGCGCGGTGAAAAGCCGGAAGATGGTGCTGGAGATGCTGTTGTCGGACATGCCTGATGTGGGGTCCAAGTGGAATGATACGAACGATAGGGCGGGCTCGGTCGGTCAGCACGGTGAACTCAGCGAGTGGGCCGCACGTCTGGGTGTCACGGTGCGTCCCGAACTCCAAGCTTTGCGCCGCGCGCAACCCGCAACGGACCTGTCGCATCCGGCGATGGCGGTCAACCTCGCTGCTTGCATTCAATGCACCCGCTGCGTGCGCGCCTGCCGCGAGGTGCAGGTGAATGACGTGATTGGCTATGCCCATCGCGGTGCGCAGAGCCAAATTGTGTTTGACCTCAACGACGCCATGGGGGACAGCAGTTGCGTGGCCTGTGGCGAATGCGTGCAGGCCTGCCCCACGGGCGCGCTGATGCCCAAGACGCAGATTGGATCGCAGGCGGTGGACAAAACCGTGGACTCGGTCTGTCCCTTCTGCGGTGTCGGTTGCCTGCTGACCTACAAGGTCAAGAACAACAAAATTATCAGTGTCGACGGCCGCGACGGCCAGTCCAACCACAGCCGCCTGTGCGTCAAAGGCCGCTTTGGTTTTGATTATGTGCACCATCCGCATCGGCTCACGACGCCTCTGATCCGGCGCGCCGATGTGCCCAAAGACAGCACGGTGTCGCGCGACCCGGCGGACTGGGCCACGGTGTTTCGCGAAGCGAGCTGGGACGAGGCGCTGGACCTCGCAGGCGGCACACTCAAAGGCTTGCGCGACACCTATGGCAAGAAAGCACTGGCCGGCTTTGGCTCGGCCAAGGGCAGCAATGAAGAGGCCTACCTGTTCCAGAAACTGGTGCGCACCGGCTTTGGCTCCAACAATGTGGACCACTGCACGCGCCTGTGCCACGCCTCCAGTGTGGCGGCGCTGCTCGAAGGCATTGGCTCGGGTGCCGTGAGCAACCAGGTCAATGATGTGGCGCACGCCGAGCTGATTCTGGTGATTGGCTCCAACACCTCGGGCAACCACCCGGTGGCCGCGACCTGGATGAAGAATGCGGCCAAACGCGGCTTGAAGATTGTGACGGCGGACCCGCGTGGCACTGATCTTGCCAAATATGCGTGGCGTACCCTGCAGTTCAAGGCCGACACCGACGTGGCGCTGATCAACGCCATGATCCACACCATCATTGAAGAAGGCCTGGCCGACGCCGCTTTCATCGCAGCGCGCGTGTCCAATTTTGAGGCGTTGCGTGACAGCGTGCGCGCCTTCAGTCCGGAGGCCATGGCGCTGGTGTGCGGCATACCTGCGGCCACCATTCGTGAAGTGGCGCGGGCCTATGCCAAAGCCAGATCGGCCATGATTTTCTGGGGCATGGGCGTCAGCCAGCATGTGCACGGCACCGACAACGTGCGCAGCCTGATGGCGCTGTGCCTGGTGGCGGGCCAGATTGGCAAGCCGGGCTCCGGCCTGCATCCCTTGCGCGGGCAAAACAATGTGCAAGGCGCCAGTGACGCCGGTCTGATCCCGATGATGTTTCCCAATTACCAGCGCGTGGACGATCCCGCTGCGCACCAGTGGTTTGAGGGTTTTTGGGGCACTGCGCTGGATGAGCAGCCCGGCTACACCGTGGTGGAAATCATGCACAAGGCGCTGGCACCCGAGAGCGACCTGCACAAGGTGCGCGGCATGTACATCATGGGCGAGAACCCGGCCATGAGTGACCCCGACCTGAACCAGGCGCGCCGCGCGCTGGCATCGTTGTCGCATCTGGTGGTGCAGGATATTTTTATGACCGAGACCGCCTGGCTGGCCGATGTGGTGTTGCCCGCCAGCGCCTGGCCCGAGAAGACCGGTTCTGTGAGCAACACCGACCGCATGCTGCAACTGGGCCGGCAGGCGATCGATCCGCCGGGGGACGCCCGGCCTGATTTGTGGATCATCCAGCAAATCGCCAATCGCATGGGTTTGACCTGGAACTACCCGGGTGAGAACTGCGGTGTGGCTTTGGTCTATGAAGAAATGCGCCAGACCATGCACACGGCCATTGGCGGCATCAGCTGGGAGCGTCTGCAGCGCGAGGGCAGCGTGACCTATCCCTGTTTGAGTGCCGGCGATTTCGGTCTGGCCACCGTGTTCACGGACCATTTCCCCACCCCCGATGGCCGCGCGCACCTGGTGCCCACGACGCTGACCCTGGCGGCTGAAAAACCCGATGCAGCCTACCCGATGGTACTGATCACCGGGCGGCAACTGGAGCACTGGCACACCGGCAGCATGACACGGCGCTCTGCCGTGCTGGATGCGCTGGAGCCGGTGGCCACCGCCTCGGTCAATGCCTGTGAGCTCGCGCGCCTGGGCTTGACGGCGGGTGCCACGGTCACGCTGCGCAGCCGTCGCGGCACGCTTGACGTGCAACTTCGACGCGATGACGGCACCCCTGACGGCACTGTGTTCATGCCCTTTGCCTACCGCGAGGCCGCAGCCAATTTACTGACCCATGCGGCGCTCGACCCGGTTGGCAAAATTCCGGAGTTCAAATACTGCGCGGTGTGCATCACGCCCGTCAGCTGATGCAAAACCGCAAGGTCGGCGATTCAGTGTGCTTCTCCGTTCCTTTTTTTGTCATCTGTTGTCAGACTCGCCAGTCCTTTGGCGAGAGCACGTGTTTGCTGTGGACATCCATCTGATCGCCCCGGGTGATGTTCCAAATCCAGAACCGGTGCTGCCGGAATGCGGGCACTCATGCGGCCCCTTGGCAAGCAAACGCCGGTACTTGGTTACGACCATCTGCTGTCGGTCACCAATGACCGCTGTCCGGCAGGCAAATTCCCAACGCCAATTCGTATCAGCAGTACGTCAATCATCGCCGTCACTGCAAAACGGCCTTTGGTACTTAAACGCATGTTGAATACTCCTGCCGGTGCATAGAACCCTGGGAAAAACTTTGATTCATCAAGATACCTTCAAAACCAGCTCAATGAAAACCACGGATAGGCGGTGGCCTAGCGCAAACCAAAAAATGACAAGGCTGCGATAACAATGACAACCAAGCCGACGATGTACACGATGCTGTTCATAAATCGCCTCTTTTATTGAAGTTGACAAAAGTTCAAGAACCGAATACCTTGTCCAAAACCACAGGTTTCGGGCTTCTATTGCACCGCTCATGGAGAGAGCTGTCGGTATGCCAGCCAACATATGCACAGATAGCCACGAGCAGGCTGATGGCTACGGAGCTCCACAGCTGCATTGCTGATTCTGCTGTTGAGAACTGTGCACGGTGGCAGTATCCGTACGCTGCCGCACCGACAGGCCCACTATCGAGGACGTAACGTCACTCAACAGTTTACGTGACCGAGCCTCATGCTCGTTCCATCGTCAACTGAACCAGGAGAAGCATATGAACCCATCGACCATCCCGCCGTCCAACACCGCACCTGCCGACGAAGACCTTGCCGAGCAGGCCAACCCCGGCCACGGCATTCCGTCGCAGGACCCGAATACCGCGGCGCAGACCCCGCTTGAACCCCATGAAGCTGAGCGCGAGGCCAACTCAGTGCTGATGGGTGGCGGCGTGGTGGCAGGTGCGGCCACAGGCGCCGCCATCGGAGTCGCGGTGGCCGGCCCAGTAGGGGTTTTGGTCGGGGCCACGCTGGGTGCCGTTGCCGGCGCACTTGGAGGAGCCGCCGCTGGAGCCACGGCGAGCTCGGAGGATTCGAACAGCGTCGACATAGCGCCCGCGGACACCGTGCGCCTGCACATCGACGACAGCGCTGGCGGCGGCCGACCGGTGGTGCTGATCCATGGCTGGCCGCTGTCAGCCCAGGCCTGGGAGCCGCAGGTGTCGGTGCTTCAAGCCGCTGGCTATCGCGTGGTGGCGTACGACCGACGGGGCTTCGGGCGTTCAGACAAACCGGAATCAGGTTACAGCTACGATGCGCTGGCAGACGACCTGCAACGCGTTATGGACCAGTGCGGACTGCAGGACGTGACGCTGGTGGGTTTCTCGATGGGCGGGGGCGAAGTGGCACGCTATATCGCACGGCACGGCGAATCGCGCCTGCGCAGCGTGGTGTTTGCCGCGGCCGTGCCGCCGTACCTGATGAAGACGGCCGACAACCCCGAAGGGCCGCTCACGCCCGAGAAGGCGCAACAGATGAAGAGGGCACTTGAGCAGGACCGCAGTTCCTTCTTCGACCAGTTCACCAGGGACTTCTTCTCGGCCAACGGTGTGCTTCAGGTCACCGAGTCGCAGCGCGGCGAGGCGATCGCCCTGTGCCTCCAGTCGGCGCAGCATGCGGCGTTGGCGTGCATGGACTCGTTCGGCACGACCGACTTCCGCGAAGACCTGAAGAAGGTGAAGGTGCCCACGCTGGTGATTCACGGCGAGGCGGACGCGATTGTGCCCATCGAAGGCTCGGGCCTGCGCACCCATCGCGCCGTGCCGCACAGTCAACTGGTGAGGGTGAGCGGTGCACCACACGGGCTGAACGTGTCACACGCGCTGGCCTTCAACGATGCGCTGCTGTCCTTCTTGAGGGCGGCTCCTTAAGAAACAGTCCCCAATTTCAACACCCAAGGATCTGTCATGCCACAAAAAGCCTGGAGCGCCAAGCGCGAACGTCAGTACACCCATATCAAGGACAGTCTGCTTGAAGGCGGAAAGCCTGAGTCTGTGGCTCAAGAGATCGCGGCGCGGGTCGTCAACAAGGAGCGGGCGCAGCACGGTGAATCGGTGAGCACCAGCGCCTCTTCGATCAACGACATGTCTGCGGGTCGGCGTGGTGGCTTGCGCTCCCACCAAGGCCCAGGTGGTCGAACCGTGCTTCAGCTTCGCAATGAGGCAAGACAGCGCGGTCTGACGGGACGTTCCGCGATGAACAAAGCGCAGCTTGAAGCTGCCCTTGCGCGATGACCGAGCCAACTCCCCTCCCGCCTTGGCGATGTCGGCTCCGAGAGTCCGCCGGTGGCGGCCGCAGAGGCCGGCGCTGTGGCAGCTTTGCTGGTCAGCGGCATCGAAGCAGTGGCCCGTTCGCGGCTGCTCACCGTTCCTGCGGACACGCGACTCGTTGAAGTGGCTGCGCGGTTGTCGGGCGCGCAAATCAGCGTCGTGGTGGTGTGTGATGAAGCAGGTGCTGCGATCGGCACCATCACAGAAACCCTGCTGGTCAGGCACCTGGGGCTGGGCTAGGCCGACTTCTTTGCCACCCGTGCAGGCGACGTGATGATGCAGGAATTCACGACCTGCGCACCACATGAACTGCTGTCCGATGTGCTGGCGATGATGCACGCGCGCGGCCTCGTCCACGTGCTGCTGATCGGCACCGACAAGCAGCCTTTGGGTGTGCTGAACGCGCGCGACGGGCACTGCTGGCGGCCGGCAACCACGAAGAGGCGCTACTGCGCAACTACGTGATGGGCATCGGATACGAATGAAATCGAAAGCATGAGCGGCACCCATGCCAAGCCTCGCGTTCTGATCACCGGTGCCAGCGACAACCTAGCCTGGCATTCGTCACCGGTAGTTCAACGCTGCACAAGCGAATTCGAAGCCAAGCCTTCAAGCTGAGTGACTGCATACGGCAGACCAATTTTGCATGGTAGCTGGCCGCTTCGGGCACTGACCGGTCCGACAACTCACCGGCGCAAATGACACTCAACTGGCATTTCAGCTTGTTCCTTTGCGGACAGTAGTCAGACCGGCGGCATTCACCCGAATACGCAGACGCGAGCAAGACAGCCCGTTCTTCTTGCGTCATGATGGCTCGTTCGGTCAAGCTAACTGTCACCACCCCAAATTTGCCCAGCAGCGCGTGATGAATGCGTGGGGCTAGCGTTGGATAACCCCGCCCGCCATGGCGCTGCTGTCAATCCGTTACATTGCTGAACCTTATGCCCACCATTCGTCCCTCTATTGAAGTCGCCGTCATCATGCGGCGCGAGCGCACCACCGGAACATCGAGCCACTGGCAGCCCTGGCGCTGGGCGCTGGCGGAGGTGGTTCCACACGAAGCCGGTTTTGGTGACGTGCCCCGTCTGCTCTATAAAAATGATAGCGAAGAACGCTGGCTGCATCCGGGTTACAGGGTCGAATTGTTCAAAGACGATGCCGAAGGCTACCACCTCAACGCGAGCACGCAAGCGCCGGGCTGGTTTGTGCTGTGGCGCATGGAAGAAGAGGCCAGCATCAGCGATGAGCCCATCGCCAAGCCCGAGATGGTGAGCCTGAGTTATTACGACGCCGGCCGCTGGCTGGACGCACAGGAGACGGTGGAGCAGGTGCCGGCGCCAGCGCCGGTGGTGGCGTGGCTGCAGGCGTTTGTTGATGAACACCATGTGGTGGAGCTCAAGCGCCGCAAACGGCCCGAGAGCTTTCGCGCCTTGACCGACCGCTTTGGCCAGCCCGCGTCTATCAGTACCGAGAAAAAATCGGGGGGTGAGCATGGCTGAGGGTTTTCTGGGCCGCTGGTCGCAGCGCAAGCAGGCCCAGCGGGCGGGCAAGGCGCTTGACGAACCAGCCACCCAGCCGGTTCCTGTGGTGGTGGATGCGCCTGACGCCCGCGCCCCAGCGCTTGGCCCGCACCCGGCGCTGGTGAAAGCCACGCCAGACGCAGAGCCGATCAATCAGGGCGGTGCTGTCGGGCCAGGCGCGCCAGCCAGCCCGGCCCAGGTTGCGCCGCTGTCTCTGGACGATGTGCAGCGTCTCACCACCGAGTCCGACTTCAAGCCCTTTGTCGCGCGCGGTGTCGCCCCTGAGGTGCGCAACGCGGCCATGAAGAAGCTGTTTGCCGACCCGCATTACAACGTGATGGACCGGCTCGATATTTACATTGACGACTATTCCCAGCCTGACCCCCTGCCGCAGTCCATGCTGCGGCAAATGGCCAGCGCCCAATTTCTCAATCTGTTTGAAGAAGAGAAGATTCCCCCGCCGCCACTAGGGGATGATGCCAATACCCGCAGCGCCGATTCCGTGGCACAGTCGGCCCAGCCGCCTGACGCAGGTGTTGCCACTCCACCCAAGAACCCGCCGCAAGCGCCGGGCCCAGACCATGACCACACTGATTTGCGACTGCAACCAAACCATGCCCTTGGACGCCCGGACTCTGGGCGTGGCACTGAATGAAAATCTGACGCTTCACTCCACGCTGTGCCGCCGCGAGGCGGGTGCTTTTCTTCAAGCGGTGCAGACCGGCGAGGACCTGGTGGTGGCTTGCACCCAGGAACAGCGGCTGTTCGTCGAACTGGCCGAGCAGGCAAGCGGCGCGCAGTCGGGGGCCCCGCGTGCTGCTGCTGGCTATGCGCCGCTGCGCTTCGTCAACATTCGGGAGGTCGGCGGCTGGAGCCGGGACGCGACGCAGGCCAGCCCCAAAATGGCGGCCCTGCTGGCGGCAGCCCATTTGCCCGAACCCGAGCCGGTGGCCACGGTGACTTATAAAAGCGCCGGGCGGCTGTTGATCATTGGTGAGCTGGGCGCGGCTGAACGCGCTGCCGAATTGCTGGGCGATGCGCTGGACGTGACCTTATTCACGCAAGGCGCAGGCGACTTGGGCGCGGCGCAGGAGCGGCGTTACCCGGTGCTGGGCGGGCAGATCCAGGCCTTAGGCGGCTGGCTGGGGGCGTTTGAACTCCAGTGGCTGCGCAACAATCCGATTGATCTGGATTTATGCACCCGCTGCAACGCTTGTCTGGCGGTCTGCCCGGAAGATGCCATCGGGCTGGATTACCAGGTTGATTTGAGCGCCTGCCAGGCACACCGCGCCTGCGTCAAGGTCTGCCAAGTGGCCGGGGCGATTGACTTTCAGCGCGAGCCCCAAATCTCACGCGAGACTTTTGACCTGGTGCTGGATTTGCGCGCCACGCCCGCCTTCAGCCAGCACGCCTTGCCGCAGGGTTATTTGCGCTGGGATGGGCGTGAGCTGGGGACACTGTTGCAGCTACGCGGCTTGGTCGGCGAGTTCGAGAAACCCCGTTTTTTTGTCTACAAGCCCAAGCTGTGCGCGCATAGCCGCAACGAGAAAACGGGTTGCACCGCCTGCATCGACGTCTGCTCGGCCTCGGCGATTGAAAGCGACCTCGCCGCCGCCGGGCCGCCCCAAGGCGGTGAGCGTCCCCTTGGGGGGCAGCGCGCACACGCAGTGGCAAGCGTGGGGGCTACGGTCCATCAGCAAATCAAAGTCAACCCGAACCTGTGCATTGGTTGCGGCACCTGCAGCACGGTGTGTCCGACCGGCGCCATGGGCTTTGCCTACCCACGCGCCAGCGATCAAGGCCTCAAGCTCAAGACCCTGCTGGCAACCTACACCCGCAGTGGCGGCAAGAATGCCGCGCTGCTGCTGCACAGCCAGGGCGCGGGGGCGCGCTTGTTGAGCGATCTGGGGCGCGCCGCGCAGCTGGAGCGTGCCAGCAAAACAGGCACGCATGGCGTACCGGCCCGGGTCTTGCCGCTGGCGCTGTGGCACACCTCGTCGCTGGGACTGGAGGTGTGGCTGTCTGCCGTTTGTTATGGTGCGTCGCAGGTGTGGGTACTGCTGACGGACGAAGAAGCGCCGCAATACCGTGTGGCACTGGAGGGCCAGATGGCGGTGGCGCAGGCCATTCTGTCGGGGCTGGGCTACCAGGGCGAGCATTTCCGCCTGCTCCAGGTCAAGGACGCGCGTGACCTGGCAGCGCTCGACCACGACTTGCTGGCGGCCCCGGCGCAGACGGTCGGCCGCACGGCGGGCTTTGCGGTGCAGGCTGACAAGCGTGCCACGCTGGAGCTGGCGCTCAGCCATTTGATCGAACATGCGCCGGTTAAAAACGACGTGGTTGCGCTGCCCGCCACCGGCTCGCCGCTGGGGGCTCTCGTCATCAACAAGGACGCCTGCACCCTGTGCCTGAGCTGCGTCAACGCCTGCCCGGCCAGCGCGCTGCAAGACAACCCGCAGGCCCTGGAGCTGCGGTTGATTGAGAAAAATTGCGTGCAGTGCGGCTTGTGCGTCAAGACCTGCCCGGAACAAGCCCTGACGCTCCAGCCGCGCTTGAGCCTGAGTCCGCAACGCAACGAAGCCGTGGTGCTCAACGCGATGCAGCCCTACGCCTGCGTGCGCTGCGGCAAACCGTTTGGCACGCTCAAGGCGATTGAAGCCATGCTCGGCAAGCTGAGCAGCCACAGCATGTTCCAGGGCGAGGCGCTGCAACGCCTGAAAATGTGCGCGGACTGCCGCGTCATCGACATTTACTCCGCCGACAACGAAACCAAAATCACCGACCTCTGACCATGTTGCCAACCCCCGAAACACTGCCCAGCAGCGCGCTTGACGAAGAAACCGCCCGTTCAGAGCTCTATGGGCTTCTAGCCCTTATGTACTATGAGCCTCCAGCTGCTGAATTAATAGCACAACTGCGCTTGGCCGTGACCGAGGCGCCGGCGGCCGGCGCTTTTCTGGAAGAACCCTGGCGCGCCCTGGTGGGGCTCTCACGCGAGATGACGGACGCCGCTATTCAGGATGAATACAACGCCCTTTTTGGCGGCGTCGGCAAGCCCGAGGTTTACTTGTACGCGTCCCATTTTCTGAGTGGTTTCCTCAACGAAAAGCCGCTGGCGCGTTTGCGCACCGAGTTGAACAGCTTGGGGCTGGCGCGCGGTGACAGCATGTCCGAGACCGAAGACCACATCGCCTACCTGTGCGAGGTGATGCGCTATCTGATTGCCGGCGACGATGTGGCGGTGGCCAACCTGACGCGCCAGCGCGCCTTCTTTACAACCTACTTGCAGCCCTGGGTGTTGGCGCTGTGTGACGACCTGCAGCAGCACCCCAAAGCGAAGTTTTATGCAGCGCTGGCTGAATTGACCCGCGCCTTTATGGCGGTGGAGACGCAGGGCTTTGACATGCTGGCTTGACGCGGGGTGGCAAGTTCACATTTCTTGGGCATGCGTTGGTGTTTTCCCTAGTCTGATGGAAGCATCTTTTTGTGAATGATCATGCTAAGTTCAAATAAACTGTATAGGCTATGCAAATAGTTTCATAACAAATAAGATTACCTGGAGACCATCATGCCCAACAGCCAACCCAAACCGTCCCGTCGCGGTTTTTTTCTTTCTGCCTCCGTGGCCGGTGCTGCCGTCGCGTCGGCTGGCTGGTTGAAGACGAATACCCCGGTGACGGTGGCCGAGTTGCCAAAGCCAGCGCCTGAAAAGGGCGGTGGCTATACCCTGAGCGCACACGTCCAGCACTACTACCAGACCACGCGCGTCTGAGTATCCCCCTCGTATCGATCCTGCGCTGATTCAGTCCTGAATCACGCTGACCTTGGAGCGTCCCATGTTGTTGACCAGAAAATCAGGGCCATCTGACCCTGTTGCCCGTTCCCCATTTGTGCACAGTCTGCGCCGGGGCTTGTCGCAAGCCTTACCCACGATGGACCGACGCGCGTTTTTGCGCCGCTCCGGCCTGGGCGTGGGCGTCGGGCTGGCGGCCTCGCAGCTGACGCTGGTCAAAAAGGCAGATGCAGCGCAGGGTGCTGTGGCCATTGGTGAAGGCAAGATCGAGATCAAGCGCACCGTGTGTACCCATTGTTCGGTCGGTTGCGCGGTCGATGCCGTGGTTGAGAACGGGGTCTGGGTGCGGCAGGAGCCGGTGTTTGATTCACCGATCAACCTTGGCGCCCATTGCGCCAAGGGGGCGGCCTTGCGCGAGCACGGCCACGGCGAATTCCGCCTGCGCTACCCGATGAAACTGGTCAATGGCAAATATCAGCGCATCAGTTGGGACACCGCCTTGAGCGAGATCAGCGCCCGCATGCTGGAGCTGAAAAAAGCCAGCGGCCCCGACAGTGTGTACTTTGTCGGGTCCTCCAAGCACAACAACGAACAGTCGTACCTGCTGCGCAAGTTTGTCAGTTTCTGGGGCAGCAACAACTGCGACCACCAGGCCCGTATTTGCCACTCCACCACGGTGGCCGGTGTGGCCAATACCTGGGGTTATGGCGCCATGACCAATTCGTACAACGACATGCAAAACAGCAAGTGCGCCTTGTACATCGGCTCCAACGCGGCCGAGGCGCACCCGGTGAGCATGTTGCACATGCTGCACGCCAAGGAAACCGGCACCAAGATGATCGTGGTGGACCCGCGCTTTACCCGCACCGCAGCCAAGGCCGATGAGTATGTGCGTATTCGTTCCGGCTCCGACATCCCCTTCCTCTTCGGCGTGCTGTACCACGTGTTCAACAATGGATGGGAAGACAAGCAGTACATCAACGACCGGGTCTATGGCATGGACAAGGTCAAGTTGGAAGTGATGGCCAAGTGGACGCCAGACAAGGTTGAAGAAGCCTGCGGCGTCAAAGAAGAGCAGGTGCTGCGCGTCGCCAAAATGATGAGCGACAACCGGCCCAGCACGCTGGTCTGGTGCATGGGCCAAACCCAGCACACCATTGGCAACGCCATGGTGCGCGCCTCGTGCATCTTGCAACTCGCTTTGGGCAACGTCGGCAAGTCCGGCGGCGGCACCAATATTTTCCGCGGTCACGACAACGTGCAAGGCGCCACCGATGTCGGTCCCAATCCCGATTCACTGCCCGGTTATTACGGCATTGTGGAAGGCTCGTGGAAGCACTTCGCCAAGGTCTGGGGCGTTGATTTTGAGTGGATCAAAAAGCAGTTTGCCAGCCCCGCCATGATGAGCAAGCCCGGCATCACCGTGTCGCGCTGGATTGACGGTGTGCTGGAGAAAAACGAGCTGATCGACCAGGACTCGAACCTGCGTGGTGTGTTTTATTGGGGCCATGCGCCCAATTCTCAAACCCGTGGCCTGGAGATGAAACGCGCCATGGACAAGCTTGATCTGCTGGTGGTGGTGGACCCCTACCCGTCGGCCACGGCAGCGATGGCTGCCATGCCCGGTAAACCCGAAGACTTGAACCCGAACCGGGTGGTCTATTTGCTGCCAGCGGCCACCCAGTTTGAAACCAGCGGTTCGGTCACAGCATCCAATCGCTCCTTGCAATGGCGTGAAAAAGTCATTGAGCCACTGTGGGAAAGCCGCAGCGACCACATGATCATGCAGCAGTTCGCCGACAAACTCGGTTTTGGCAAGGAACTGTCCAAGAACTACAAAATGCAAAAAGTCCATGGCATGGATGAGCCCGTGCCGGAAGATATCCTGCGTGAAATCAATGCTGGCGTCTGGACCATTGGCTACACCGGTCAGAGCCCGGAGCGTCTCAAAGCGCACATGCGCAACATGCATCTCTTTGACGTCAAAACGCTCAGGGCCAAAGGCGGCAAGGACAAGGAAACCGGGTACGATTTCACGGGTGACTACTTCGGCTTGCCCTGGCCTTGCTTTGGCACCGCCGCGCTCAAGCACCCGGGCTCGCCCAACCTGTATGACACCTCCAAACACGTGATGGACGGCGGCGGTAACTTCCGCGCCAACTTCGGCGTCGAGCGTGAAGGTGTCAACCTGCTGGCGGAGGACGGCTCGCATTCCCTGAACGCCGATATCACCACCGGTTACCCCGAGTTCGATCATGTGCTGATGAAAAAGCTGGGTTGGTGGGATGACCTTACCGAGGCGGAGAAAACAGCCGCTGAGGGCAAGAACTGGAAGACCGATCTCTCGGGCGGCATCCAGCGTGTGGTGATGCAGGTGCATGGCTGCCATCCGTTTGGCAACGCCAAGGCGCGCGCCGTGGTGTGGAACTTCCCGGACGCGATTCCGCAGCACCGCGAACCCTTGTACGGTATCCGCCCTGATCTGGTGGCTAAGTACCCGACCCACGACGACAAGAAGGCGTTCTGGCGCTTGCCCACGCTGTACAAGACGATTCAGGATAAGAATATCGCGGACAAGGTGCACGAGAAATTCCCGTTCATCATGACTTCGGGCCGTCTGGTCGAGTACGAAGGGGGCGGCGAAGAAACCCGCTCCAACCCCTGGCTGGCCGAGTTGCAGCAGGAGATGTTCATCGAGATCAATCCCAAGGTGGCGGCTGATAAAGGCATTCGAAATGGCGAGCGGGCCTGGGTGTCAACGCCGACTGGTGCGCGTCTGAATGTGCAGGCGCTGGTGACTGAGCGCGTCGGGCCCGATACCGTGTTCCTGCCGTTTCACTTCTCCGGCCGTTGGCAAGGCGCTGACATGCTGGCGTATTACCCGAATGGCGCGGCACCGATCGTGCGGGGCGAGGCCATCAACACCAGCACCACCTATGGCTACGACAGCGTGACCATGATGCAGGAAACCAAAACCACCGTTTGCAACGTCGAGCGGGCCTGAAGCCTTGCGGGACAGACCAAGAGTTACACGCAGTGAACTTTGCTCTGTCCTCAACTGATTAGAGGAGATTTGTATGGCACGTATGAAATTTGTTTGTGACGCCGAGCGTTGCATTGAATGCAACGGTTGCGTCACCGCCTGCAAAAACGAGCACGAGGTGCCCTGGGGAGTGAACCGGCGCCGGGTCGTCACTTTGAATGACGGCATACCGGGTGAAAAATCCATCTCGGTCGCCTGCATGCATTGCAGCGACGCGCCCTGCATGGCAGTCTGCCCGGTCAACTGCTTCTACCGTACCGATGAGGGTGTGGTGCTGCACGACAAGGATGTGTGCATTGGCTGCGGCTACTGCTCATATGCGTGCCCGTTTGGTGCCCCGCAATTCCCGTCGCAAGGCACGTTTGGTGTGCGCGGCAAGATGGACAAATGCACCTTCTGTGCCGGTGGCCCCGAGGCCAATGGCAGCCAGGCTGAGTTTGAGAAATATGGCCGCAACCGGCTGGCCGAAGGCAAGCTGCCGGTGTGTGCTGAAATGTGTTCCACCAAAGCCTTGATCGCAGGGGACGGTGACGTGGTCGCCGACATTTTCCGCAGCCGGGTGCTGCACCGCGGCAAGGGCGCCGAGGTCTGGGGCTGGGGCACGGCCTACGGTTCCAAGCAAGCAGGTCAACCCGGTGTTGCTGCCCCTGAAGGAGCGAAATCATGATGCGCATATTGTTTGCAATGGCGATGCTGGCTGCCTTGAGCGCCTGCGGCGAAAAGCCGCAAGCCCTGCAAACCAGCAAGCAAGATGCCTCCGCTTACACCGGCACCGGCAAGGCGTTTGCCAGCAAAGACTGGAAGCAGGGCGACAAAGCCAGTTGGGAGTCGCACCTGAAGGCACGCAATCAGTACGGCCAAAACGACTACACCCGCATGAACTGAGCAGGAGGCCAAGATGAAAAACGTCTTTTCTATTGCCTCTGCTTTTGCGTTGACGCTGGTGTTGTCATCGGGCTCTGTTGGGGCGCAAAGCGCACCTGCCCCGGCGCCAGCGGCTGCGGTTCCGGCGGTGCAGGCAGCGCCAGCGGACGCAGGGGCCGTCAAGAGCCAAAATATTTTTGAGGTCAAGCCCGACGCCAGCCAGGAGCCCGGTTACGCCACCCAGACCAATGGTGAGCGCGCCAAAGTGCAGCCGCGCAACAACGCGCCGATGTGGCGTCAGGTCGGCTCTGGTGTGGCGGGCTACAGCAGCCTGCCAAAAGCCCAAGCGCCCGAGGCCGGTGTGCTGATTCAGCCCTTCGTGCAGTACCCAGGCTCGCGCCTGACCAATGCGGGGGAAGCTTGGCGACAAACACGCAATCAGTGGATCATTCCTTATGGCGGGGCGCTGGTGCTGATTGCGCTGGGTGCCATTGGGCTGTTTTACTGGCGCGTCGGTGCCATCAAGCTGCACGAAAAGCCGACCGGTCGCAAGCTTGAGCGTTTCACGCTGTTCGAGCGCTCGGCGCATTGGGCCAACGCTATTGCCTTTTGTATTCTGGCCATTTCGGGTTTGATCATGGCGTTTGGCAAGTTTTTCCTGTTGCCGGTGATGGGCCTCAGCCTGTTCGGTTGGCTGACGTACTTGTTAAAGAACGCACACAATTTTGCCGGTCCCGTGTTTGCCGTTTCGCTGCTGATTGTGATCATCACTTTCGTTCGCGACAACCTGCCGGTCAAGGGCGACCTGAACTGGATTCTCAAGGGCGGCGGCATGCTGGGAGGCGATGAAGTCAAGTCGGGCCGGTTCAACGCCGGCGAGAAGATCGTGTTCTGGGGCGGTGTCTTTTTGCTCGGGCTGATTGTGGTCGGCTCCGGCCTGGTGATGGACAAACTGATCCCCGGGTTCGGGTACGAACGCAGCACCATGCAGTTGGCCCACATGGTGCATTCGGTCTCGAATATTCTGATGGTTGTCATGTTCATGGCCCACATCTATCTGGGAACCGTGGGCACCGAGGGTGCTTACGAGGGCATGAGGACCGGCTATGTGGATGAGACCTGGGCCAAGGAGCACCACGCGCTCTGGCTGGACGACATCAGGAGCGGCAAGATACCGGCCCAGCGTTCGCCGACGCCGGTTTCCGGTCAACCCGTTCAAGTTTGAGATGCTTGAGAAAGCCTGTATGAAAAAACCTTTGAAACAAATTTTTGTGATCAGCAGCCTGCTCTTGATGGGCACCGCCGTGATGGCCAAGTTGCCCGCTCCATCGGATGAGGCCAAAGCCAAAGCGGACGAGGCGGCGGCCAGGGCCGCTTGGAGCGGCAAGGTCGACGCCTACCAGAGTTGCAAGGCGCAGGACAAGGCGGCCGCCCATTACTTCCAGACGGCCAAAGCCGCAGCCAAGGACGTGAAGCCGGCAACAGCCATGCCGCCTTGTGCCGATCCGGGTGCTTTTTCCTACACGGCTGCTGTGGATGCAAAGCCGCTTGAGGCGTCTGGTGCTCATTCACCAGCGCCTACGGCCACCAGTCCACCCAGCAGCAAAACGCCGGCTGCGGACATTGCCCCGGCCAAAAAGCCCTGAGCGCCTTGCTGCCGTATCTGACCCAGGCCCGCGCGCCACTGACGCGTGAAGTGACGGCGCTCAATGAGTGGGGCGACGTGGACACGGTTTCCATCCCGGCTGAGCGCGCGCTCACCGTTTATGTCGACAGACGCGAACTGGTGACGTTGATGACGCTGGGCGCCCAGCCCGAGTTGCTGGTGCTGGGCTTCTTGCGCAACCAGCGGCTGGTGCAGTCGGTGCAGGAGATTGAATCCATTACCGTCGATTGGGACGTGGGCGCCGCCGCCGTGAAAACCCGTCAGGGCATCTCGGACATTGAAGCGCGCACCGCCAAGCGGGTGGTCACCACGGGTTGCGGTCAGGGCAGCGTGTTTGGTGACCTGATGGCGGAGGTGGACCGTCTGGTGCTGCCAGCGGCCACGCTGACGCAAAAGCAGCTGTACGGCATCGTCAACGCCATCCGGCTACAGGAGACCACCTACAAGTCATCCGGCTCCGTGCATGGCTGTGCCTTGTTTCGGGGCGAAGAAATGTTGGTATTCGTGGAAGATGTGGGCCGCCACAACGCGATTGACACCATTGCGGGCTGGATGTGGCTGCAATCCGATGAGGCCATGAGCGGCCAGGATAAAGTTTTTTACACCACCGGCCGCTTGACCAGCGAGATGGTGATTAAGTCGGCGCAAATGGGGGTGCCCATTGTGGTGTCGCGCAGCGGCATCACCCAAATGGGGCACGACGTGGCGCAGCGCCTGGGTTTGTGCGCCATTGGCCGCGCCACCAACAAGCGTTTTCTTTGCTACAGCGGCACCGAGCGCCTGCTGCTGCAGCCTGACCTGGTGGGTGCCCGACTCGCCGCAGCCTGAGTAAGGGCCCAAACGGCCACCCGCTGTCCCAAGCCAATTCCGAGGGCTGGTGTCGGGACAATCCGCAGGCGTTACAGCAGACGGTCTGCGAGTGCGCTAAGGTAGCGTCATGAACATTTCTTTTTGGCGCCTTGGCGCTCGCTCTTTATGGCGCGACCTGCGCTCCGGTGAACTTCTATTGCTGATCGTGGCAGTCACACTGGCGGTGGCGGCCTTGACGGCGGTCGGCTTCTTTGCCGATCGGCTCAAGGGCGGTTTACAGCGCGATGCGCGGCAACTGCTCGGCGGCGATGCGCTCATTTCTAGCGACAACGCCACCCCCGCAGCCTTCGCCGAGAAAGCGCGCTCGCTGGGCCTGGACGTGGTGCAAACGCTGGGTTTCCCGACCATGGCGCGCGCGCCGCAGGCCCTGGGTGGCGCCAGCAAACTGGTGGCCCTGAAGGTGGTGGAGCCCGGTTATCCGCTGCGCGGCAAGTTGCAGGTCAGCAGCCAGCCGGGGGAGCCCGGCAGCATCACAGCCACCATTCCCCAGCCCGGCGAGGCGTGGATCGACGCGCCCTTGCTGGACGCTCTTGGGGCGCAGATGGGAGATGCCTTGCTGCTGGGTGACAGCAGTTTGCGCATTGCCAAAATTATTGTCAGCGAGCCGGACCGGGGTGCTGGTTTCATGAATTTTGCGCCGCGCGTCATGATCAACCGCGCCGATGTGGCGGCTACCGGACTGATCCAGCCCGCCAGCCGTCTGACTTACCGCCTGGCCGTTGCTGGCGCCGACAAAAGCGTTAATACGTTTGTCGACTGGGCCCAGCTTGAGGTCAAAAAGCCCCAGGTGCGCGGCGTGCGTGTGGAGTCGCTGCAAGGCGGGCGCCCGGAGCTTGGGCAGACGCTGGCGCGCGCCGAGAAGTTCCTCAACCTGATTGCCTTGCTGGCGGCGCTCTTGAGTGCCGTGGCGGTGGCGCTGGCGGCGCGCGGTTTTGCGGCCAAGCACCTCGACGATTGCGCCATGCTGCGCGTGCTGGGTTTGAGCCAGCGCAGCATCGCAGCCAGTTATGCCTTTGAGTTCACGCTGATTGGTCTGCTGGCCAGTTCGCTCGGGGTGGCCATCGGTTACGCGGTGCATTACGCGTTTGTGTTGCTGTTGGCCGGTCTGGTGGCTGCGGCGCTGCCGCCAGCGGGCCTGTGGCCGGTTATTTTCGGCTTGGGCATGGGCCTGACGCTGTTGCTGGCCTTCGGCCTGCCGCCGGTCCTGCAACTGGCCCAGGTGCCGCCGCTGCGCGTGATCCGCCGGGATGTGGGCAATCTCAAACCCGCCTCGCTGGGTGTACTGGGTCTGGGCGTGGCAGGTTTTGCCGTGCTGCTGCTGGCCGCCAGCAGCGACGTCAAGCTGGGTCTGATTGCGGTTGGGGGCTTTGCTGCGGCCACCGTGCTGTTTGCTGTTTTGAGCTGGGGCGCGGTCATGCTGCTGCGCCGTGTGGTCAACGAGCGCACCGCGCCGCGCGCTGTGATTCTGGCGATGCGGCAGATTTCGGCCCGTCCGGCTTATGCCGTGGTGCAGGTCAGTGCGCTGGCGCTCGGCTTGCTGGCGCTGGTGCTGCTGGTGTTGCTGCGCACCGACCTGATCAACAGCTGGCGTCAGGCCACGCCGGCCGATGCGCCGAACCGCTTTGTCATCAACGTCATGCCGGAACAGGGCGATGCGTTTGCAGCGGCCCTGCGCGCTGCGGGGGTGAGCAAATTTGACTGGTATCCCATGATTCGTGGCCGTCTGGTGGCGATCAACAGCAAGACGGTGACGCCCGACGACTATGCAGACGACCGCGCCAAACATCTGGTGGACCGCGAGTTCAACCTGTCCAACAGCGCGAAGAAGCCGGCTCAAAATGAATTGGTTGCCGGTCGCTGGATTGAAGAAGAGCCCGGCGCCATCAGCGTGGAAGAAGGGATTGCCAAAACACTCGGCCTCAAGATCGGTGACAGCCTGAACTTTGACGTTGGGGGGCTGCAGATTCAATCCAGAATCACCTCCCTGCGTAAAGTGGACTGGGGCTCAATGCGGGCCAATTTTTTTGTCATGTACCCGGTCAGTCATCTGCCCGATGTACCCAGCACCTTTATGAGCGCCTTCAAGGCGCCAGCAACACCTGGTTTTGACAACACCCTGGTGCGCGCTTTCCCCAACATCACCAGCGTCGACATGACGGCCACGCTGGCGCAGGTACAGCGCGTGCTGGATCAGGTGATTGGCGCGGTGGAGTTTTTGTTTGCCTTTACGCTGGCGGCCGGCCTGGTGGTGCTGTTTGCCGCCGTGACCGCCACGCGCGAGGAGCGTGCCCGTGAATTCGCCATCATGCGCGCCGTCGGCGCCAAAAGCAGCCTGCTGCGTCAGGTGCAACGGATCGAGCTGATCGGCGTGGGCTTGCTGGCCGGATTTCTGGCCTCCATCGTCGCCAGCGCGGTCGGTTGGGCGCTGGCCCGCTATGTGTTTGAGTTTGACTGGATCGTCTCGCTCTGGGTGCCGCTGCTGGGGTCCCTGAGCGGCGCGCTGCTGGCGCTGGCGGCCGGTTGGTGGGGACTGCGTGACGTGCTGCGCCGCCCGGTGGTGGAGACACTGCGGCGGGCGGCGCAGTAGATGCTATATATTTAATAGTATTCTATGTAATGAATACGGGGGCTAGAGGCCAATTTGACTATGAACATCCAGAAAAAACTTGTTGCTGATACGCCGTTCGACCAGATCGGCGGCGAACCCAAGGTACAGGCATTGGTGGAGCGTTTCTACGACCTGATGGACCGGGAGCCGGGCTACCGGGCGGTGCGTGCGGCGCATGGCAACGTGCTCGACGATGCCCGGCAAAGGCTGTTCTGGTTCTTGTGCGGCTGGCTCGGTGGGCCGCAACACTATGCGGAGCGCTTTGGCCACCCGCGCCTGCGGCGTCGCCATCTGTCGTTCAAGATTGGCACGCTTGAACGCGACCAATGGCTGGCCTGCATGGATCAGGCGATGGGTGAGATCGGCGTGCCCGACGCGTTACGCAGTCAGCTGCGGGAGGCGTTCTTCAAGACCGCAGACTTGATGCGAAATCCGGACGACTAAGACGTCACTGTCGCTTACCCGCGCGATGCCATCAGCAGCACCACCAGCGCGCCAGCGCCACCATCGGCCGGTTTGGCCTGCACAAAGGCAAGCACTTCGTTCTTTTGCACCAGCCAGCTGTGCACCCGGCTTTTCAGGATAGGCGCTTTGCCGGGCGAACCCAACCCTTTGCCGTGGATCACGCGCACGCAGCGAATGCCGTGGTTGTGCGCTTCGCGGATGAAGAGGCTTAACACTTCGCGGGCATCGTCGCGGCGCAGGCCGTGCAGGTCCAGCTGACGCTGGATCGACCAGTCTCCCCGGCGCAGCTTGCGCGTCACATCCGGGCCAATACCGGGGCGGCGAAAGCTCAGATGTTCGTCGGTTTCCAGCAGGGTTGACACATCAAATTCGTCGCTGATGGCCTCACGCAGTACCGCTATTTCGTCCTTTTGGTACTGCATCGCCAGTGGCATTTTTTGCTCTGCTTTGTGTAGCACTTTGCGCTTGTCTGGTATGGGCTTGACGGTTCCAGCGGCTCTGACGAACAAATCCTTGTCGCTGGCGGCCTGCTTGACGGCTTTAAGCTGTTCACTGGCTTGGCTGACGCGCTGTTTGGCTTGCTCGGCGATGGCGCGCTTGACCACCTTGAGGTCGGTCAAAGCTTTTACCTTGACGGGCTTGGTCATCACAGCAAGCCCCTCTCTGCCATTGACAGCGCTTCGCCCGGTGCCACGATGACGTGGTCCAGCACTCGCACGTCGATGAGCGCGAGCGTTGTTTTCAGGGTCTGCGTCAGCATCTCGTCCGCGCGCGAGGGTTGCACCGTGCCGCTGGGGTGGTTGTGCGCCAGCACCACGCTGCTTGCCTGGTGGTGCAGGGCGCGCAGCACCACTTCACGCGGGTAAACACTGGTTTGAGTTACAGTGTCCCAACTGCGGAAAATAAAAAAGTCACAATGAAGCATAAAGTTATAAGTTACACGCGCTTCTCAAGCGCACGGCAATCAAAGGGAGATTCATATCGCAGGCAGACTCAACTAGCTCTGGAGTGGTGCCTTGAAAACGGCTATGAGTTGGATGAAAGCACACATTACAAAGACCTAGGCGTATCAGGGTACTCAGGCGAAAACATGGAGTCTGGCGCGTTGTCTGTTTTGCTCGCGCATGTGACTGATGGGACGATAGCCAAGGGGACAATCTTACTTGTTGAAAACTTTGACAGGCTGAGTCGTTTGCCGGTCATGCAAGCTATCACAATTTTGCAGCGGTTGATGGAAGCGGGCATCACTCTAGTGACCCTGCAAGATAACAATACATGGACTGCGGAGCGTCTTAACGACTTGGGCTCGTTCATTCTCGCGATCGTCACAATGTACAAGGGCTTCGCTGAATCTGAGCAAAAAGCCAAGCGCATACGTTCCGCATACAAAGAAGCGCGCACAACAGGTAGTAAGAAAGCGTTCGGGTCCGCCCCTGGGTGGTTATCTCGGAAAACGAAAGAAAGCTCCT